>Ga0116181_1000857_pt1 | contig 27390 bp, 20 predicted proteins | sample AD_UKC075_MetaG_FD_89752 | JGI IMG/M metagenome (GOLD analysis project Ga0116181, IMG submission 89752) | Active sludge microbial communities of municipal wastewater-treating anaerobic digesters from USA - AD_UKC075_MetaG | ecosystem: Engineered > Bioreactor > Anaerobic > Digestate | place: USA... | reverse complement strand
TCAACCGCTACTCGCCGTCCGGGACTCTGGAGGCGGTCATCGAGGTGCCCGGGGTATCGAAGGTGACCGCCTGCTGTTTCGGCGGACCGGAACTGGACACGCTCTACCTCACCACTTCCCGGGAGAACCTGGACGCCGGCGCTGAGCCGGCGGCAGGCTCGGTGTTCGCGGTCGAGCCCGGTGTGGTCGGGCTGCCTGTCCTGGGTTTCGCGGGCTGAGGGGTACCGGGCAGTCCTACGTAGCACCCGGGTTCCTAGTCTAGAAGAGGCGAATCGGCACACCCGGTAACATCTCACCCTGGACGCACGAATAGCAGAGGCTCTTGGTCCTCACGGCGAGAGGGAAGTCCGCTTCAATGACCTTGCGACAAGTGCTGGAGATCATCCAGCGAAGGTGGCTCCTGGTCGCGCTCACAACGCTTGTTGTGCTGGGAAGTGCGGCGGCCTACCTTCAGTTGACTCCGGAAGTCTACAAATCGAGTTCGGTGGTGCGATATTCACTCACTGCCACCCGCATGTTCGACGGAGGGAGTGGCTACGCCGACACCGACCTAGACCTCGATCCGGATTTCCTCACTTCACCGGCCCTGATCGAGATCGCGAGCCCACTCACCAAGGATGAGCCGTCTGCGCTGCAGGCCGCCATCGATACCACCCTGGTGGAAGGTGTTCGCAGCAACCGACTGGAAATCGTGGCCATAGCTTCCAGCGCCGAGCAGGCTCAACTGCGCGCTCAAGTTGTCGCTCAGGTCTACGTCGACCACCTCGCCGCGCAGGTCAAGGCGACCCAGGAACGACTTCAGACCGAGTTGACGGAGGCGAAAGCCGAGCGCACCGAGGCGGTTCGACAAGCCACCAAGAAGCCGAACGATCCGGTTGCCAGACAGCGCCTGGAAACGGCGCTGGGAAATGTGTCCATCATCGAGGACGGTCTGGTGTCCATTGCCAACAGCGGACCTCCGGCCTCAATCCTTCAGTCCGCACTGCCGGGTGATCGAACCGGCACGGACGCTCTGACGGTGCTCCTAATCGGCCTCGCCAGCGGGCTTCTCGCCGGCGCGGGAATCGCCCTCATCCGGGACCTCTTCGACGACCGTCTCCGTGGCGCGGTAGCGGCTGACGACGACCTCGGCATCCCGGTGCTGGCCGAGTTGACGCGAATCCCGCGACGGCACCGGTACGACCGCACCCTGCCCACGACCACTACTCGGTCAGCACCCTTCCATGAGGGCATTCGCGCGCTCCGAACGTCCCTGAACGTCCTCTACCCCGAGCCGCACAGCGCAATCGCCATCACCAGCGCTGAGCCGGGCGACGGCAAGAGCTTTATCACTGCGAACCTCGCGGTCTCGATGGCCCGTGGCGGACGATCGGTGATCGTGGTCGGCGCCGACCTGCGTCGCCCCACGCTCGACCATTACTTCGGGCTCGCGCCCACACGGGGCATCGCGGACGCAATCGTGGACGGCCTTGACGCGGCGAGTCTGGAGAAACTCCTGCAACCCACTGCCTACGAACGGCTGCGGGTGTTGTCGGCCGGGATCGCGCGGCGCGAGCCGGCTGATCTGCTGGCGGCCGACGCCTTCAAGCTGGTCGTACGGCAACTACGCCAGTTCGCGGACGTGGTGATCTTCGACACCCCGCCAGGGCTTGCACTCGCTGACGCGGCGGTGATCGGCGCTCAGGTCGATGGCACGGTCGTTGTGGCCGCGGCCAAGTCCACGACGCACCGCCGGCTGGCCGAGACCGTCCGGATCCTGGCCGGCAATGGCGTCGAGATCGCCGGTGCGGTGGTGAACCGTTCGCACAAGCGTGCCACCCGCGCCTACACCCACTACTACGGGACTACGCACCCCGAGGACGACTTCGACCAGGATCCCCTCGACGTGGCTCGCTTGGAAGCGCCGACTCCACCGACGTGGAAGCCTTCCCAGCAGCCCGAGTCCGCCGACGCGTCGCCGGCTACTCCGCCGGCCAGCCCGCGCTCGCCCGAACCGGACCAGAATCCCGACGCCGCCCAGGGGAGCCCTGCGCCCGGTCGCATTCCAGGGCGAGCTAAACCTGCGGCTCGGCCGGGAACCTAGCCGTTGTCGCGCGGAGCGCGAGCCCGGCTAAGGACGCGCTCCATGGCGACCACGCGATCGTCCCAGTCGGCAACGTCGAAGGGCCCGATCGATTCCGGCGGCCGCTGCAGGCGGTCAACCACGCCGGCCGGGAAGTCCCGCGCTTCGCAGATCGCCACCCCAGGCAGGCCCGCCAGCTGCCTGAAGCCGGCCACCGGCGTCGAGACGATCAGCCTCTGGGCGGCCTGATACTCGTACAACTTGATCGGGTCGAGGCTGTCGGTGAAGTCGTTGACCAGATGCGGCACGACGAGCACGTCGGCATGCTGTAGGTACGCCGGCAGGTCGCGATAGGGCCGCGAGCCGAGTAGGTGTACACCGGAGATGGCCGCCAGTCGGTCGGTGTTCTGGCTGCCGAGCGCGTTTGGGCCGACGAAGACCAGTTGCGCGCCGACACGGCTCAGTGCCTGGCCCAGTACCACGGCGAGGTCGACGTCGAGCCGGTCTTCGTGCAGGGTGCCGGCGTACAGGGCGATCTGACCTCGGGGCAGGTCTTCCGGGCGCGGCTGCGGATCGCGGTACCAGGCGAGGTTGACCGCGTTGGGCACGAGTTCGACCGGGCGCATGGCGCTCTTGGTTCGCTTCAGTTGCTCCGAGCACACCACGACCTCCCGGCAACCCTGCATCAGGATCGCCTCATTGGCCACGATGCGGTCGTGCTCCCGCTGGGGGCGGTCTGCGGCCACCCAGTCGTCGGTGATGTCATAGATCGCGGGCCAGTTGGTCGCGGCAACCAGTCCAGCCCATCCGGGGTCGTTCACCCAGAGCAGCGGCTTCCGCATCCCGATAGCCGCCGCAGCTTCGCGCACTCCCCGCTGCAGCAACAGGTCGGCCATTGGGCCGGCGGCCCGCGGGAGCCACTTGGTGAGTTCCAGCCGGTGCAGGCGTCCGTCCGTCCCTGGCACACCGAGCCGACCGCGTCCCAGCCCGGGCTTCTGCCCGATGTGCATCAGATGGAGCGGATCTCTGGCCGGCTCGACGAAGAGCACCCTTAGCGTGTGATCGTGACGAAGCAGCCCGTCGACGAGAAACTGGTTTCGCCGCCAGACATGGTCCCATGGCTCCAGCGAGCAGACCACAAGGTCGTTCACGTACCTTCCCCCTCCGGTCACCATGCCAGATCGTCCACCGTGGCTTCAGGCTTCGATGAATGGCGACGGCGTCCCGGTGACCACGGATACTTCGTCGGTCGCTTCGGGACGCGTCTATGATGACATGATCGGGTTGCGGCACGGCAGATCGGGGGTCTTGGAGTGCACCCACCCTCTCTGTCGCCCGCGCCGTTCGAAGCCGGCCCTGCTGCACTCAAACTGGTCTTCGTCTGCACCGCGAATCTGTGCCGCTCACCGATCGCCGAACTCCTCGCAGCGCGCGAGGGCAGGGAGCGCGGGTTCCCCGTGCTGGCATCCTCAATGGGCCTGATGCCGGGGGGACGGCCCTCGCCGGCTCTCGGCGTACGGGTTGCCGCCGAGTTCGGTCTAGACCTTTCCGGGCATCGCAGCCGGCAGCTGGGACTGGCTGAACTCCAATCTGCGGACCTGATCCTCACCATGACTCGCGAGCATGCACGTGAGGTGGTGCATCTGGACCCTGGGTTATGGCCACGCGTGTTCACGCTGAAGCAACACACCGAATACCTTCGCCGACATCCACCGAACGGTTCCACTGTTCAGGACTGGATGGCCACCGTTGGCCCGGTACGCCGGCGCAGCGAGTTGGTCGGTCGGCATCCCCGACACGATGTCATCGATCCGATGGGCCGTTCCGCCGGCGTCTGGCGCGAAGTAGTGATCGACCTCTCCGACCACCTGTCCCTGCTCTTTGATGCCCTCGTCGCGGCTCGCGCAGGAGCGAACGCCAATGCCCAGCTCGCCACCGGGGCTTAGCTTCCGTCGCCTCGCACCACCGGGGCTTGGCAGCCTTCGCTTCGTGAAGTGGGGACGGGTGCTGACCGGCGTGGCCCTCGTCCTATTGGTGGCGGGCGCCCTCGGGATCCTGAGCGCCGACTACGGCAGCCTCGCCATCTTCGTCGCCGTGATCATCCTGGCCCTCGGCCTCGCCTCGACTGATCTGGTGCTGCTGCCGGTACTGGCCTTTCCGGCCACTTTGGTGATGATCCGAACCGGGCCGCTGAGTGTCTCCGACCTGGTGCTGATCGTCGCCACTGTGCCTGCCCTGATGCTCTATCGCCGAACCGAGGCCAAGGGCCTGCAGCCTCTCCTCTGGGCCGGCGCCGTCTACCTCGCCTGCCTGGTTCCCACGCTGGTGCTGAACCGCTACCTGGGCAACTACATCGAGTGGGCTCACGAGCTCATCCTGGTGCTGGGCAGCCTCCTGGTCGGCTGGGTGACGGGACGCGCCGGCCGGGCCGGAGCGGCCCTGTTGGCTTTTCAGCTCGGTTGCGTCGGCATCGGAGTAGCTGCGACGCTGCAGGCCCTCTACCTACTGCGAACCACCGGAGTTTTCGGACCGGCCTATCTGGAGTTTCTCCACAAGAACTTCATCGGCAACACCCTCGCGTTCTCGTTCCTGATCGCCCTGGTCCGGCCCCGGTGGCTCAACTGGCCCACCTGGTTCCACCTCTTTGTGATGGTGGTCAGTGTCCTCGGGATCGCCGCCTCGAACTCCCGGCAGGCCGTCGTTTCCGTATTCGCCGGCGTCGCCTTTCTGGCCCTGCGCAGTTGGGGACGCGGCGCCACTCGACGCGGCCGGGTGCTGTTGCTACTCCTGATCCCGGCTGTGATTGCCACCGCAGGCACAGTGAGCGAGCAGTTGGAGTCGGGAGACGCGTTCAACTCCACGTCGCAGCGCTTGACCTGGTACGCCGAGAGTCTTCGGATCTGGCAGCAATCGCCGTTGTTCGGGGTTGGACTGAGATGGTGGAACACCGGTGACCATCCAGCTTTTCAGCCCCCCAACGCGTTTTTCGAGATGATCTCATCGGCCGGCGTGCTCGGCCTGTTCGGCTTCTTGGTGCTGTGCATCGCCGGACTGTGGGTGGTGCTGCTACTTCCCCGGCAGTACGCCGACCTCGCCGCGGTCGTCATGATCGCGCGCTTCGTCCAGGGCCAACTCGATCTCTACTGGGTGGCCGGGCAATCGGCGTTGCCATGGATGATGACCGGCTTGATGATCGGACTGCAGGCGCTGCATCAGGCGCAGGACCCGACCACACGTGGGTTCGCTTCGGAACTGCCGCCGCTTACGACCGCGCGGAGGGCGCGGTGAGGTAGAAGCGCAGCCGCCAGCGGGCGTATTCGCGTTCGCGTCCGGATTTGAGCACCCCTCGCGCAGCGGCCCCGAAGATCGCCGCAGCGCGCACCAGCAACTCACCACCGCGGCCGTAATGCTTGCGGGCATAGGCGAGCTGGGAGCTGTGGAAGTAGCGCAGGCGCGTCGACTCGTCCGAACTGGTTCCGGCGCCGACGTGGCTGCCGGTCACGGACGGGACGTACTGGCTCCGCCAACCGCGGGTAACCGCTCGGCGCTGCCAATCGGTCTCTTCGGCATAGAGAAAGAAGCGCTCATCGAACTCCCCCACGTCGCGCAGTGCCGCCGCGTTCAGCAGCAGGATCGATCCGATCAGGAAGGTGTGACCACGGTCCCAGGCGCCGAGTCCGACTGCGGTGAGCCAGGCACCCAAGGGACTGGGAAATGGCCATTCCACCCGGTCCGGCTGATCCGAATCCGGAGCAGTCTGCCGCGGAGCGACGCAGGCTATGCCTGGCTCGGCGTGCAGCCGGCGCGCCAGCTCGACGACCCCGTCCCGGGAGACGGTGGCGTCCGGGTTGAGCAGCAGGACGTCCGCGTGGTCACGTCCGCATCGGATGAGGTATGCCAGAGCGTGATTAACCCCCGCGGCGAACCCAAGGTTCACACCCGGGTCGAGATACTCGGCGCCGTGCGCCTCGACCAGCCGACGAGTCGCTTCCGAAGAAGAATTGTCGACAACAGTAACGCTCAGCCCGGCCACTGCCTGCAGCGAGGGTGCCAGCTTCTCGGCTGGGCCGTAGGCGACGATTACCACCTCGGGGTGAGCAGGACGGGCGTCCTCAGCGCCATCTTCGGCAGCAGCGGTCCCGACGCCGCGGCCGGCGGCGGAGGTCGCGAGCACCTGGTCGATTAGGGCTCTATGCTCCAGCGCGACCGCCTGCCAGCTGTACTGACGGCAGTGGTCCAGCCCGGCGGCGCGAAGTTCACGCCAGCGCCGAGGTTCGGTCAGCTCCCTGAGCGCTGCGGCAATCTCGCCGGGTTGGTTGGGTTCGACCACGATACCCGCAGGGCCAATGACCTCTGGCAACGCACCGCTGCGGCTGGCGATCACCGGGGCCCCCGAGGCCATGGCCTCCACCACGACCCGGCCGAATTGCTCCAGCCACCCGGGGGTGGGCAGCGATGGCACCACTAGCACGTCCAGCTGGCGATAGAAGTCCGCGAGTCCGGAGTCGAGATGGCCGAGGAAGTCGACCCGTTTGGAGACCCCCAACTCGGATGCCAGCCGTTCCAACTCCGGCCGCTGCGGCCCACTCCCTGCGAGCAACAGCCTGGTGGATGGGACGCGTGCGATCGCCTTGAGCAGGACATCGACACCCTTGTGACTCTCCAGTCGGCCGGAGTACCCGACCAGTAGCGGCGAGCCCGGCTCCGTGCGGCTGTCCGGGGAGAATACCTCCAGATCGGTCCCGAGCCCGATCACCGCGGGTTGGGCGCGCATGCCTTTCGCCTGCAGGATCCGTCCGGCCTCTGCGTTGCATACGTACGCGCCCGCGGCTCGTCTCAGGGCATAGCGCTCCAGCCAGCGAATCGGAACCGGGTACCGCTTGGGAATGTTCTGCGCTGAATAGAGCAGCACCGGCGCCCGAACCCCGCGCAGCCGAAGCATCGCCAGGATCTCCGCAGTCTGGGTGGCGCACGGCTCTTCGTGAAGGTCGATCAGGTCCCACTCGCGATCAAGCAGCCGCCAGACGGCACGTGGGTCGTACACGAAGCCGTTCGGGTGCGAACCCAACGTGTCCACGCCGACCACGAAGTCGTCAGCACCCGCGTCCAGCGCGATCAGGGTGCCGCCCTCGTTCCACCGCCGCGCCGAAACCAAAGTGAGGTCCACGCCTGAGCGCACCAGTTCGCGTTCCCGCTCGCGCCAGGCAGCGACGACGCCGTGGTGGGCGAACCTGAGCACCCGCGGTCGCTGTCCTTCCAGCTGCGTCACGCCCCACTCCCCCCGATGGCATCAGCGTGGGGAATACGTCCGCTCGCGGGCGACCGTCGTGGCTAGCGGCTCCCCCCAGATTGCGGCAGCATAGCTCGCGGAAGCGCGACCGCTCTTTCAGGATCTCGGCGGGTTCGCCAGAAAGGGTGCCATGACCGAGAGCAACGCCAGCAGCCGGCCACCCGAAACCCTGCCGCCGATCCTCCAAATCGCGCCCGAGATCGCGCCCGGCAGCGGCGTCGGCGGCGTGGCCTACCAGCTGGAACAGCAGTTCCTCGCTGCAGGCGTGGCGGTGAGCCGGTTCACCCTGGCCGAAGCCAGGGGTGCCTGGTTGCCTGAGCCCGGGCCGGGCCTACGCGGGCGGCTGGCGCTGCTCTTCCGCGTGGTCTGGTTCTCCACGATCGGCACCTGGTTGGCTCGGCGCGCGCTCGCAGCCGCGCCCACTTCGATCTCGATCTGTCACAACGACGTCCTCGCCGGCGACATCTACGTCAACCATGGCATCCTGCGGGCAGCGATGAAGGCCCGGGGCCACTACCTGCTGCGGATGCTGCGGAACCCGCTCCACCTGTTCACCGCGTTGCGGGACGCCCACCGTTTTCGCTCGCGCATCCACCGGGTGGTGGTGAGCCTCACCACGCGCGAGGCCGAGCTACTCTCCAACACCTACTCGAAGGTGTCGGCCGAGTCGGTGGTGATCGCCAACGGCGTAGACATCGATCGCTTCACCCCGCCCCCGGCCGAGTCCCGCCTCGCCGCCCGAGCCGAGGTGCTGCCGAACCCGAATCCTGCGGCCACCTGGCTGCTCTTCGTCGGCCACGAGTTCGACCGCAAGGGGCTGCCCCTAGCGATTGCGGCGCTATCCCAGCTCAGCGAACCGGTCGGGTTGCTCGTCGTGGGTGGCACCCCGGAAATGGTGGTTGCGGCACGCGAGCAAGCCGTCAGGGCGGGGGTGTCCGAGCAGGTCCATCTGCTCGGACGCCTCGCTGACCCGATGCCCGCCTTCCGTGCCGCGGACTGCCTAGTGCTGCCGAGCGCCTACGAAGCCAATGCCCTGGTCGTGCTGGAGGCGCTGGCTGCCGGCTTGCCCGCGATCGTGACGCCGGTCGGATACGCCCCAGACCTGATTCGCGATGGTGTTAACGGATTCCTGGTCGAGCGGACGGCGGCCGGGGTGCGTCAGGGCATCGAGAACTACCTGCGCTCTGATCGACGAAGACTGGCCGAAGGCGCTCGCACCAGCGGCGAAGCGCACGCCTGGCCACTGATCGCGGCCAGGTACCTGGAGCTGATCACCCGCCTCGCGCCGGATACTCGGGCACCTGGATCGACGGACGGGAAGAGGACGACCACGTGAGGGTGATCCACGCGGTCCGCTCAGATGGCTTCGCGGGTGTGGAGCGACACGTCTGCGTCCTGGCCGCGGCTCAGGTCGCGCGCGGTCACGACGTGACTGTGATCGGCGGCGACGAGCGTCGGATGGTTGCCGCGATCGGCTCCGCCGACGTCACGGTCTTGCCGGGGAACACTGTCGCATCGGTGGCGCTGGCGCTCAGCCGTACCTCGCCCGGGGCCGACCTGATCCATGCTCACATGACCGCAGCCGAGTTGGCCGCGGCAGTCGCGGCATTGCGCCCTGGGCCGAACCTACCGCTCATCAGCACGAGGCATTTCGCGGCCCGGCGCGGACGGACGCGGCTCGGTCGACTCGCGGGCCGTTTCATCGAGTCCCGGCTTGCCGCGCAGATCGCGATCAGCCAATACGTCGCCGACCATATCGAGGGGGGCAGTGAGGTGGTCTACCCGGGTGTGATGGACAATCCCGGATCTGAACGCCCGCGGAGTTGGACGGTGCTGGTGGTGCAGCGACTGGAGCCCGAAAAGCGCACCGACGTCGCCCTGTCAGCGTTCGCCGCCTCCAAACTCGCGGACGCGGGCTGGCGGCTGCAGGTGGTCGGGGACGGTTCGCAGCGGGAGGCCCTGCAGGAGCAGGCTGCCCGGTCCGGGATCGCGCCGGCCGTGGACTTCCTGGGTTCTCGCGACGACGTCGCCGCCCAGATGACCGCAGCCGGGTTGCTCATCGCTCCTTGCCCGATCGAGGGGTTGGGACTGGTCGTACTCGAAGCCATGGCCGCCGCGTTACCGGTGGTGGCGACGGCCGCCGGCGGCCACCTGGAGACCCTGCCACCCGAGGCCCACGACCTCTGCTTCGAACCTGACGATGTGGGCGCGGCGGCCACGTCCCTTCGCCTGCTCGCCGGCGACGCCGGCTTGCGGGCTCACCTGGGGAGGCTCGGCCACGAACGCCAGCGGGAGAAGTTCACGCCTCAGGTTCAAGCCGAGGCTACCGACCGGGTCTATCGCTCGGTCCTGGTCGGGTCACCTGCCGACTGAGGCCCGCGGCCAAGCGATCGCAGCCAGGCGTCCTCGATCGTGCTCACCGTCTGCTCGATCGAGAATCGCTGCGCCACCATCACCAGCGCGCGCTCGGCCCGCCGCCTCGCCGCGTCGGGGTCCTGCAGGCTGTGCCGAAGGGCACCCGCCAAAGCGCCGACGTCGGCCGGACGGACGAGAATGCCGAAGGGTGTGACTGCGAACCCCCGACCGCCTAGATCGGCGACGCCTTCGGGGTCAAGGATCTCTGGTACGCCACCGGCCGCTGTGGCGATCACCGGAACTCCGGCAGCCATCCCCTCCACCACCACCTGACCGAAGGGCTCCGGCACCCCGGAGGCATGGACCAGCAGTGACAATTCCGCCAGTCGCGCTGAGGGGTGCTCCAGCCAACCCGTGAACTCAATCCGGTCGCTGACCGCGAGCGTCCGCGCGAGCCGGCGGACCGATGCCTCGTAGTCGGACTCTCCGAAGAGTGCGGTTCCAATCACCTGGAAGCGAGCTTCAGGGAAAACGGACGCAACCGCGTCCGCCGCCAGAATGAACTCCCGCTGTCCCTTGGTAGGGCTGATCCGTCCGAGCATGCCCACCAGCGGCGTCGCCCCGGAGCGTCCTGCCGCGGCGGTGACAGTCGCGGCGACTCCGGGGTAGGCGACGACCGCGCGGTCGCGCGCCCGGGGCGGGAGAGTGGCCAGGGTTGCTCGGGAATTGGCGACGATCGATCTCGGCCCCAGCCGAGCCAGGCATCGCATCAGCGGAGAAAGTCCGCCCGGGAGGTAGTCCGGTGCGAGCCGGTCGTGCACGTGCCAGACCCACGGCAGCCTGGCCAGGGGCGCCGCGATGGCCACAGTGATGGCCGCCTTCAGCGAGTTGGCCACGACTAGGTCGGCGCGCGCGCGCCGCAGCGCAGCGACCAGGCTGGGCAGGAAGCGCACCACGCCGGTGATTCCGGTGACCAAGCCTCGCGGGGTCAGTAGGCCTTTCCTGGAGATGCTGTTCGCCGACGCACCGAGTGGCACCAACTGCACCGAAACACCGATCTCGGCGTAGCGGCCCACCATTGGACCGTCAGCAAAACTGATTACTCGGATATCGACCGAGTCCGGGTGAAGCCGCTCCGCGACCCGCAGCGCCGCGAGTTCTCCGCCGCCGTCCTGGGACGTGTGGTCAACCAGCACGACCCGAAGATTCGTCATCCGGCTCCTTTCGGGCGCGCCCGCATTCGCTAATGATCCCACGCTTCAGCAGCCACTGAGGCGGGATTCCCGGACCCATTCGTTGGGTCGGGCCCTGCAAGAGCGCTCCAGAACGGCCTATACTGCGGCTAGTTGGACCGGAGCGTCGGGAGCTCCGCTTCAGCAGTCCGGTCTCGGGGGGGGATCGGTCTTGGTCTGTACGGGGGAAGCATGACCAGTCTCGATTATCAGCAGCCGGGCGCGTTCTCGCGCCGTCCGCCAGCAGTTGGCGACCGCCCCAGCCGGTTCTCATCATGAAGTCCGGACGTCTCGGCCTCACCGTCAAGCTCGGTGCGGTCGCCCTTGTCGCCGTCGCGTCCGGCGTGGCAGTGGCGTTTTCGGGTATCGGAGTTCCATCCTTCACGCCTACTCCTGAGCCCGCCGAGTCGCGGGATCCTGCCGTCATCATCGCCAGCGAGGCGGACGATGCGCGCCAGATCGGTGGCGTCTCCGGCCAGGACGTAATTCCGAACTTCCTCACCGCCCGCCGAGGCCCGGAGTCCACATCCGCGTTGGCAGACTCGCTGTGGTGGTCCTGGACGGCGCCCAGTGACCGAAAGATGCGGTTCTCCACTGTGGGCAGCGAGATCGACACCGCGATCACTGTCCGGGTGGGCGGCTCCAGCGGCACCGTCGTAGTGGCGGCCGATCGGGCTGGCGACCTCGATACGGCCGAAGCCGTGCTGGATGTTGTGGCCGCGCAGACCTACTCCATCGAGGTCAGCTCGGAGGAACCAGAACCTATGCCGGGTCTGGTCGTCCTTTCCTGGCAGCCTGTCGCGTCCCTCGGAGCGAGTGTGCAGGCGAGTTCGGCGGCACCCACCGCGACCGCTTCAGGGTCTGCGACCGCGGGCGGGACGGCTTCGACCACGACCGACTCGACCGGCACCGAATCCGCCGCAGCAGCAACGAGCGACTACGCCGCCGCCGAGATCCCTCTGGTCGGGACGACCGGCGAGAAGCCGCAGTCCAAGTTGTGGCGAGCGCATGGCTCCTGGTGGGCAGTGCTCGCTTCCGCGGCCCCGTCCGATGCCGGCACCTGGGTTTGGCGCCGTGACGCGGGCATGTGGTCTGCCGTCCTCCGCATCTCGGATCGCACCGATGTTCGCGCCGACGTGCTCGATACGGGCTCGGTCGTCCACGTTCTGCTCCACGGCCCGACGACCACTCTCGTGTCTTTGGAGTACGACGGCGCTGCAAACACCTACGCGTGGTGGGCGGATCGCCCGACTCCAGCCGCGGTCTCCCTGCCGGGCAGCGAGACCGCGACCATCGACGTCGACAGCACCGGTCGGTTGTGGCTGGCTACCGAGACTTCGTCCGCCATTCAGGTACGTTGGGCCAACGCTCCGTACAACACCTTCTCTGCCGCCATCACCGTAGCCTCAGGGATTGACGGCGACGACATCTCGGTTGTGACCAAGCTCCCGGGCAAGATCGGCGTGATGTGGTCAAACCAGACCACGAAGCGGTTCGGATTCCGCACGCACACCGACTCCGCCGCCCCAGGCACCTGGTCGACAGCCGAGCAAGTACCGGCCACCGTGCTCAACCTGGGCGGCGGCGTGGCCGACGACCACCTCAACGTCGCCGTGACCACTGCCGGCAAGCTCTACGCGGCCGTCAAGACCTCGTACAACACCTCCAACAAGACGGTGATCGCGCTTCTTGTACGCAGCCCGGACGGCACCTGGGATCCGCTTCGCGAGGTCGACACCAAGGGCACTCGACCGATCGTTCTTGTCGATGAGGACACCAACTCGCTGCGGGTGCTCTACACCGCGAGCGAACAACTCGACGACATCCTGTCCAAGACGACCCGACTCGATTCCGTCGACTTTTCGGCCGATCCCGAGGTCGTGCTCCCGGGCGCCTACAACAACGTCACGAGTGCCAAGGCCAACGTCGACGGCGAGGCAATGATCCTCGCCGGTGGCGCCACACTGACCGGTACCGTGCGCCTGCCCTGGCTCGATGCCCAGGCTCCCAACGTGCTGAATTCCGTTGCTACGACCAGTGTCGACACCCCGCTCTCGGCCAACTTCAATCTCGGGGCCAACTCCCCCGCGGTGGACGAGGTCGAGGTTATGGAATCACCGGTTTCGGGGATCCTGACGCTCACCGGCACCACCGGCTTCACCTACCAGCCGGCATCAGGCTTCACCGGCGTCGACTCCTTCACCTTCCGCGCACGCAGTGGATCAGTCTGGTCGGGAACGGCCACGGTTCGGATCTCGGTGACAACGGCACCTTCGCTGCTGGGGGTATGGAACCTGGACGAGACCGCAGGCGTCTCGGCGTCCGACGCGTCGGGCTGGCAGCATGACGGGCAGGTGTCCGGTGCCGCAACCTGGGCCACGGGTGTGACTGCCGGAGCCTTGCGCCTGGACGGGTCGTCGGGCAGGGTGACGATCCCGCATGCCTCGGAACTCAACGCTACGAACACCTTCACGGTTGCCACCTGGGTTCGACCCGAGAAGGTCGCCACCCAATATCTGCTCAAGAAGGCGGACGGCTCGATGACCGATGGTTACGAGCTCTCGCTGTCCAGCAGCGGCAAGCCCTTCTTCAGGGTGAATCAGGCGAGTTCCGCCGACAGCTATCGAGTGAACGCGCCAGCCGTCGTTCCGGCCGATGGCACGACGTGGACGCATCTCGCCGGCACCTTCGATGGCACCCGGCTGCGCCTATACGTGAATGGTGTCGAGGTGGCTTCAGTTGCCGGGCCGAGCGCGATCGGCCAGAACAACCTCGCCCTCACCTTCGGCGGCCAGCCGAGCGGCGGAGGCGCATTGCAGGGCAGCCTCGACCAGATCCGGCTCTATTCCCGCACCCTAGCTGCCGCGGAAATCGCGGAGCTGGCCGGCGCGGGGACGCCGACCCCGACGCCAACACCCACGCCAACGCCAACCCCCACACCCACCCCTACGCCTACGCCCACGCCGACTTCTACACCCACGCCAACGACTCCGGCCGAGACCGGCTCGGTCGGCAACTGGGCCTTCGACGAAACCAGCGGCACCACCGCCCTCGACAGCTCAGGCCTGGCCAACAACGGAACCCTGGCCACCGGAACCACCCGCACCACCGGACGCAACGACGGCGGCGCCCTCAACTTCAACGGAACCACCGGCCAAGTCACCATCCCCAACCACACCAGCCTCAACCTGACCACCAACCTCAGCGTCAGCGCCTGGGTCAAACCCACCAAGACCGCAACCCAATACATCATCAAGAAGGCCCAAGCCTCCACCACCAACGGCTACGAACTCTCCCTGGCCAGCACCGGGAAACCCTTCCTCCGCATCAACCGGGCCACCTCAGCCGACACCTACCGCGTCAACGCGCCAAACACCATCCCCGCCGACGGCACCACCTGGACCCACCTCGCCGGCACCTTCGACGGCAACCAACTGCGCCTATACGTAAACGGCACACTCGTAGCCACCACCAACGCCAACACCACCATCGCCACCAACACCCTGCCACTCATCATCGGCGCCGAACCAGACAACGGCGCCCCCTTCGCCGGCACCATCGACGACGCACGCCTCTACAACCGCACCCTCACCGCCACCGACATCACCAACCTCTACACCACCGGCACCACCGCCACCTCGGCGGCGAAGTCGGCGAGCGTGGCGTCCTCCGAACCATCGGGAGCGGCTCCAGCGAGCGCGACTCCTGCCGCGGCATCCTCGTCTGCCGAGACCGCTTGGGCCCCGGCCTCGTCGGCTTCGGCCCAGACTTCGTCGGCCCCGGCAGCCCCGACGACACAGTCGCCTACACCGACAGCCACACCGAGCCCGACGCCAAAGGCCAGCCAGAGCGCTGAAGAAAGCTCTGCGCCGCCTACGGTCAGTGCTTCGGCGTCCGAGACATCAGACCCGGCCACGGTCAGTCCCACAGTGACCGGCGCCTCCGGCCCCTAGAGCCCGGCCTGGTCCCGGACGAAGTCTTGCCAGGCGGCCCGAGCGCCGGCGCGTAGGCGGTCCGCGCTCGACTTCGCGACCCGCAACACTCGGCGAGGTGAGGAGCCGGGCGCCACGGTGGCACTCCGCAACGCGCTGATCGCCCGGTGCCAACCGGTGGCTGCAGCACCCCCCTCCAGGAGGACGGACAGCGGCACGCCTGTCGCCGGAAGCCACCGTGACTCGTATGAAAGGTCGCCCACAGGGCGATCGCCGGCGAAACCGGGCCACGGTTCGCCGAAGTTTGCGCTCGCAGCGAAGGCCGGGCGATCGCCGTCGTAAGGGTAGAGAAACTCCAGGTCGACCAGTTTCAGGCCGAGTTCGGGATCGAGGAGGAAGTTCGCCGGCTTCGCGTCCACTACGTCATAGCCCGCCTCGTAGAGTTGCCGGAGCACAGCAACCATCTGACGCAGGACGGACATCGGCAATCGGTGGCCGGCGCTGTGACTCAGAGTGTCCCGATAGAGCGGAAGCTCAAACCAGTTCGGCCCCGTCGCCAGTAATTCGGGCAACGCGGGAACGCTTCCGGCGAGCTTGCGTAGAGCGTCAACTTCGCGGTCTCGGAACCGCAAGAACGCCGGCACGAAGGTTTTACGCACCCGGTGTTCACCGCCGGCGACCACCACGTCAACGCGGGAGCGTCGACCAAGCGAGAGGTTCCGCAGCATTCCGGACGGGGCGGTGAGAGCCCCGGCTCTGCCTACCGCCTCGGATTCCAGGTCCGCTGCGAGGCTGGGGACCACTGTCCTCAGGTACTCGCGAGCCTCGGTCGAATTATCGGCCGAATGAACGGGGTTGAACCACTGCGGTGCTTCGACCAGGTCCTCCACGAGGCCTCGCAGCGCGAGCTTCACCTCATAGGTCTCCGCGTTGGTCAAGTGTGGGTAGCGGCCGGCCATCCAGTGATAGGGCTGACTGGGAGCATGGTGGACGGCCACCACCAGCATGGACGGTGCGCCGCCGCTCGTCGGGAACGGCCCAGTGCCCCAGTTGCCTCCCCGAAGAGTCTGCTCAGCCGTGTTCCTTGCCGCAGCGGGCAGCGCTTCATCGTGAAACACGTCGAAGCCGAAGCGATCGAACACCCCGAGGATGCGGTTCCGTCCGAGCACTTCCACGGCCCGCTCGCGCACCAGAAAGACGGCAAGCTCGGCACCCCCGGGAAGGACGGCCCCAGGCTGGTCGCCGTCGGCGATCAGCCTGCCTGCCCAAGGGTTCTCAGCGCTGAGCCGCCGGATCGTGTCCGTGGGCGGACGCCAGCCCACCGAACTCAGGTACTTGTCCAGCCCCTCGTAGCTGATCGGAAGGTCGACGCCGCGTTCCTTGGCTAGGCCGGCGAGGATCGCCGGGTAGTCGTGCTCGGGCCCGGCAACCCCCGGCCCCAGGACCTCAGACCGAAGACCGGCCCGCTCCCCCTTGTGATAGACCGCGTGGTACGCGAGGGAATGAAGATGGTCCATCGCCTCGGGCACCAGGAACCCGCTGCGGTGTTGCACCGCCCGCTCAAGCAGGCTCCGCGCCAACCCCGGCGGGTAGTAGGCCGAATCCTGGTAGTCGCTGGCCGGCAGACCGGAGACGCTGTAGAGGTCGATGGGCTGGGTTCCTGGTTCTGACTCGACCAAGCCTCGGAGCGTCTCGGCGTCCGCATCGGCGACCAGCAGGTCGAGATCTTCGCCCGGTTCGATATGCGGTAGGCCCTCGAACCACCTAAGCAGCGCGTAACGCAGCCCCGCCGCGTTCAGACGCTCGGCCAGGCCGGCGGGTCCCCACGCCGGCGAGAAGTAGGTTCGCGCCCGGGGCGGGTCGCACCCCGGCCGCTCGAAGAGCTCGAAGTCGCTGCCCCCAAGGCTGAATCGGCCCAACCGGCGCGCTGCGCCACGAAGCCGGGCTGCGGCCACCGCCAGACGGCCAACCGCTCCGCCGGCGCCTGAGACGCGTTCAATCGCGATGAAACGGAGGTCCCGCAGGTCGGATACCGCCCAGAACAGTGCGGCGTGCTCTCGGCGGATCAGGAGAAGCTCTGCCGAGCAGGCCGCCGCCACTCGCGTGCTGGTGAATTCGACGAATCTGGCAGCGAGGTCACCGGCTTCAGCCCTGCAGCCGGCGAGAGCATTCGCGTCACAGAACCCCAGATAGGCGGGGTGACCGAGGGCGCTCAACTCGACTGCCGCGCGCGGGCTCCTCACGCCAAGATCGATCACCCTGATCCTGCCCGCGCCACAGTCTGCGCCCAACAGCGCGCCAAGTCGACTGTCGCCGGCCACCGTCCCCCGTCCGCCGCCGCGATCAAACCCGCCCGTCACCGCCAGCGAAGAGCTCGAAGATGGACGTCGCCAGCTAGGCTAGCCGCAGCCCCGGTGGGAGTACAGCTCCGATCGGGGCGGGCGACCGGATCTGTTGCGGGGAGGGGGCCGGATGGAGATCAGTGAGTCACGCGACGTTGCCGAAGTACCGTCGATGCAGGCGCCCCGGGTCACGGTGATCATTCCGGTGTACAACGACCTTGCCCGGTTACGCACCTGCCTCGACCTGCTCGCCACCCAGACTTACCCCCGAGAGTTGCTGGACGTGATCGTGGCGGACAATGCCTCCAGTATCGACCTGTCGTCGGCGTTGCCTCCTGCGGACGAACGGTTCCGGATGATCCAGGAAGCCAAACGTGGCTCCTATGCGGCCCGCAACGCCGCCCTGGGACTCGCGAGCGGCGATGTCGTGGCCTTCACCGATGCCGACTGCCTACCCCATTTGGACTGGATCGAGGTCGCCGTGGCCGCGCTGGTCGCGCCGGACGCACCGGACGCCGTCGGTGGCGCGATTAGGCTCGTGTTCCGCGATGGACCTGACCCGGTCACCGGGCCCGAGCTATACGAGTCTGTCCATGGCTTTGACCAGCGACACTTCGTGGAGGGTCTCGGCTTCGCCGCAACGGCCAATCTCGTCACCCGCCGGGAGATGATCGAACTGGTCGGTCCCTTCAATGCCGACCTCCAATCGGGCGGGGACGACGACTGGGGCCACCGGCTCCGGGACGCGGGTGGGCGGTTGGAGTATCTGGCGACCGCGGTGGTGGACCACCCCTCGAGGCCCACCTGGTCGGACCTGACCATCAAGGCGATCCGAATCGCCGATGGCATGGCCGCACTGAGCCGTGAGCAATCGTTCGGGGCTGATTTGGCGGAACTTGCCCGTGAGCTACGGTCCGGCCTGGGGTCGTGGCTCACCATCTGGGGGAAGGACTGGCCCACCACCCCCGGGGCCAAGGCTCGCTACGTGGCCGCGCTCAGCTGGGTGGCGGTCCTGCGGTTGGTCGTGCGCATCCGTTACCGGATCCGTGAGCGGCTCCATCGGAAGTCGTCGGGGTGAAGCTGGACCACGTCGTCCAACTTCGCCTGCCGCCAGCCCCAGCGGTAACCGACCCGCCAGGTGAGGTCGGCAAGCTGTTCGGGTTGCCCCAAACGTCGGACCACCCGCATCAGGCGCCCCAGCCGATCCCGGATTAGTCCGCCGCTGTTGCCGCCCGGGTTTGCGACACCGGTCGGGGTGACCTCAGGGGCCGGGACGGCAGGATGCAGCCGTGCCACGATCCGCGCATACCGATGCTCCAACCGCCGGGCACCGGCTCCGTAAGCACGGGCCTGACGCAGCACGGCTCTAAGCCCGGCGCGACGACGTACGTGCAGAACCAGGCTGGACTCGAACACCAGCTGGTGACCTGCCAATTGCACCCTCAGGCAGAGATCGTCATCCTCAGCGACCATCGCCGATTCATCGAAACCACCGGCCTCGTTGAAGACGCTCCTTCGAATTCCGAGATTGCCGGACCCGCCGGTCACGAACTCGGGGAGGTAGGGCTTAACCGAGAGCGCCTCCCGCTGCGGAGACCAGCTCACCACGAATCGGTTCCGCCCAGCCAGTCGCCTCGTATCGAAGGAACCCGCCACGAACTCGTGCTCCACCAGCGCGGCGTGCATCGTCTCGACCCAGCCGTCGGCAATCAAGTCGTCGGCGTCGCAGAAGGCGATCCGGGCGGCTCGCGCGTACGTCACCCCGACGTTACGCGCCGCAGCGGGGCCGCGCCGCTGCGATGCGTCCACTAGCCGCAACCACGGAAAGTCGGCCTGCAACTCGGCGACCACTTCGGTCGTCCGATCGGTGGATCCGTTGTCCGCGACGATCACCTCCCAGGGCCACTGCGGCGTTTGGGCGGCCAACTCCCGGAGTTGTTCCCCCAAGGTGCCGCCAGCGTTGAAAGCGGCGATCACTACGCTGAGTTCGGGGATGGACTCGGTGTCGGTCACATCCGGCTGCGTTCTCTCGCCCAGCTCTTCACAGCGGGGAACCTGTCCATGAGATCCCCGACGGTGAGTGCAGAGTAGCCGGCCGCGGTTGCCCGAAGAAGCAGATCCTCCAGCACGGCAGCTCGGTCGAAGGTCGGCAGTTCACTCGGGTCCAGCGCGGTCTCCGGGTCGGCCCTGGTGTCGTGCAACAACAGGAAGGCGCCCGGGAACACCGTCGCCCACGCGCGCTTAATGATGACATCCTCGTCAGCCTGCACCCAGTCCTTGGCATCGCCGGACCAAACCACTAGTTCGAGCCCCGCCCGGTGGATGGCCCGTGCCTGCCTCAGCGTGTGGGCGCCGTAAGGCGGGCGGTAGTGACGTACTGAGGTGCCGACAATGGACTCCACGACCGCACGTGCTTCGAGGACCGCTGCGACCGCCGCCGAAGTGCTTCGAGTGAGGAGCGAAGCATGATCCAGTCCGTGGAGTGCGACTTCGTGTCCTTCGGCCACCATTCTGCGCAGTATCTCGGGGTGCTTCGCTGCCGGTCCGGCGAGCACGAAGAAGGTCGCATGCGCGCAGTGCCGGGCAAGGACATCGAGAATGGCCGACGTCTGCTCCGGGTCGGGGCCATCGTCGTAGCTCAGTCCAAAAACGCTCTCGGTCGTACTCACGCAGAAGGTTGCCAGACTGCGGCCCACGACAGCCGCCAACCGGCCGCGTCCCCGCGCCGCAGCTTCCAGGCCGACCGGTCGGTCGGGTCGCGCTTCAATGTCGCCTCGCCTTACCAGCAGGACGGCCTGGCCTCGACTAGCCACGGCGCATCCACCCGGAGACTGCCGCAGCCACCTTCAGGTACTTGTCCCGGACGAGGATCATGCCCGGTCGTAGCCGGAGGAACTGGGAGTTGATCAGGCCCCTTGGCGCCAACACCAAACCGACGATCAGGCGGCGGTCGGGGTAGAGCGCAGAGGGCTGTACGTAGCGCGGGTGGATACACGGATCCAAGAGCTCGGCGCTGCCGCGATCCATGAATTCCTCCTGTTCTCGGACGCGTCCGATCACGCCTGGGGTGAAGGCGGACCAGCGCTCTTCGTACGCGTCCATCATGCCGAAGACCGTATTGCCGACGAGCAACTGGACTGCTGAATAGACCGTCTCACCACCGGCCTGCAACGCCAGAATGCGCAGCATCCCACGCTCGGCGAAGCCGGCCGACACCTCGTTGAACCAGGCAGCCGCCCCGGGCTTGCGGCGCAGGGCGCTGCCGCGAGCACCCTTCCAGCCGGACGCTTCGAGGTCGAGGAAGAGATCGACCGCCGCCTGGTCGCAGCCGAGGTCGACCAGTTCGAGCGGACCGCCCAAGCTGCGCTCCAGACCACGTTCCTTCCGGGCGAGTAGTTTGCGTCGGCGAACGCTCAGGCTGCCACGCGGCGACTTCCCCGCGGATCGCACCAGGCACGCGCGCTCGAAGCGGTAGCGCTCGAGGCACCGCACCCGTTTGCGGTCGCATTCGGCGCGGATCAGCTCGGTCAGTCTTCCGACCGGCAACAGCGTGAGTTCGACCAGCCCGGGGAGACCGGACGCAGGTGAGGCCAGATGCTCCATCAGCCTTTCGATGGCCGGCTCGGCACGCGCCCGGTCGACCAAGGGCGCGCACAGCGGTGCCCGCCGAGAGAGGAAGGGTCCGGCGGTGGTGGCCAGGCGCAATGGAAGCTTCCACGCGGGCGGCATCACCGACAATGGCAGGGCGGCTATCCAATCCTCCCCGTCCATGACAACCACCAGCTTGATCCCGGCACCCTGGCCGTCCCACCGCAATGCCGGAAGCAGGTATCCAGGGTCGACGAACGGGTTCGGCTCTAGTGCGCGCCCCGCCAGATCCGCCCACCGGGCAACGTCGACTTCAGTCAATGCCGCCAGGTCGACGGTCCGGGAATCAAGCCGTGCCGACCGCCCACCGCTCATCGCATCCACCCCCTTCAATGGCCGCCAATGCTGCCGACAGGCTCTCCGCGGACCGAGTCCATGAGCATCTCTGCGCGTGGGCAACCGCAGCGGCCTGGGCGACTGCGAGCTTCTGATCATCTTCCAGGAAGATCTCGAGGGCCGTAGCCAACTCGGCAGAATCGCCAGGCGCGATCAAGATGGCAGCGTCGCCGCCGGCTTCGGGAATGCCACCAATCCGAGACGCGATGGTCGCCGCCCCCGCCGCCATCGCCTCCAGCACCGTCAGGCCGAAGGGCTCCGGCCACACCGAGGGCACCACGGCCACGTCCGCCTTGTGTAACACGCTCGGCAGAGCGCTGCGTTCGACGAAGGAAGCGAACCGCACCCGCCCCGGCACCGATCGAGCGGTTCGCCGCAGTTCCTGCTCGTAACGGGACAGCGGGGCCTCCGCGGCGAATCCTGGCCGACCCACGATGGTGACCGCAAGGTCCTTGCGCCCAAGCCGGCGGACTGCCTCGAGCAGCACGTGCACGCCCTTGTCCGGCACCACCCGCCCAACGAAGATCACCCGCAGCTCCGCACCCCGGGCAGGGCGCCCCGAGGCGGCGAAGTGGTTGGCGTCGACCCCGTTAGGCACCACGCAAAGTCGATCGCAAAGGCGCTTCGGGAGCCGCTCGGCGGTCGCCTCGGCCAGGTAAGAGCTGACGCAAAGGATCGCGTCCACCGGGTCGAGGCATCGGCCGGCCTCGCGCCGACCATAGGTCGCCAGCAGTTGGTTGTGCGCGTAGAGAACAGCCTGGTGCCGTCCGGTGTCGATCAGCGGGATCAGCTCAGGGCCGTTGTGCGCGACGATCACCGAAGGATCCCAGCCGCCCTGACCTGCCAGGGCCGCCGCCCACTGCCGCTTCGTCCCCACTCGGGACAACCCGAGCCGGGACCGAGCGAGGTCTAGGACCCGGTCGGAGCGCCGGGCTGCGGCCGGTTCGTATTCGACGGCCTCGGCCGAGTCGTAACGCTCAGCGTAGGTGCCACGTGCCACCAGCACGCGCGCCGGGCGGTCGATGATGGCTCGGCTGAGCCCGTCGACCACGGTCGGGACTGCACTGCCGGTGAGCGGCGAGAAGTGATCCCCCGGGGTGATCGCATGCACCAGCGGCCGCAACTCAGCCACCCCGCTTCCGGCCCGCATTCGCCTTGACTGCCACGGCCAGCCCCGCGACCAGACCGGTCACGCCGGCCAGCCCGCGACCCACCACCACCGGCGCGGTCAGGCGTCGGCTAAGCAGTCGGGGCGTGCCGTCCGCCATCACCGGCCCACTTCGCGCACGCATCCTGGCGAAGCAGTCGAACTCCTCCCGAACCGCAACGGTCAGGTAGTTCCGCACCACCTTCGCACTCGTGCCGTGCACCAGGGCGAGCAGCAACACGTGATCGCGGCGCACGCGATAGTCGGCGCGCAAGTCTGGCCAGAAGGGGGGCACGCGGTCCGCGGCCGGCTTCCGGACGACCGCGCCGGGAGCGAAACAGATCCGCTGCCCGCCCGCGTGTAGCCGCAGACAGAGTTCGGTGACCCCAGTGCCTCCATCACCGGCGTAATGGCTACCGAACCCACCCGCGGCGTCGAGAGACTCCCTGCGAAAGGACGCGTTGGCCGGGCTGAGGTGCTCCACCTGAATCGTCCGGCCCGGATCCCGGTCGAAGCCGGTCGCCAAGGTTCCGTTGGGCAGCGCAAGCCCGATCAACGTGTTGGTCCCGCCGGATGGCTCCACCAGCCGGCCGCCTACGGCGGCCACCGCCGGGTTTCGGTAGTTCTCCAGCAGGGACGCGAGCCAGCCCGGCTGAGCCACGCAGTCGCTGTCGATGAAGGCCACGACTTCTGCCCCAGCGCGAGCCAGGCCGGCATTCCGGGCCGCGTCCGTCTTGCCCTCGAACTCGACGAAGCGCACGTCGGGGAACTCCGCTCGCAGGCCGACTATCTCGGCCCCACCGCGCCGATGGACGACGATGACCTCTGCCGGGCGGGGTTCCTGGTTAACCAGGCCCGCCAGGCATTCCGCCAACGGCGGGGACGTGTCGGCGCAGGTCACCACCACGCTGGCGCTCAGCACTAGGGTTCACCCCCCGGCGGTTCGGGCACGTCGACCAGCCGGAACCAGTCCGAGCCGCGAAGGGCCGAGGTCAACACTGTCCGGCGCGGATGCAACTGGCGCGCGGCCCAGCGGCGAAACACCTGCGGTTGAGAGTAGGCCTCGGTGTGCCCCGACCAACCGAACTTGCGTCGCATGGTGTCGTGGTCGCGCACCCAGGAGAAGTGCAGGATCGCAGCGCTCTCCGCCACCACTTCGTGGACCGGCGCGTCGTGTCGGTTGGCCGGGTCGGTGTTGCGGAACCGGAAGTCGACCCGGTAGGACGGCACCGCGGCCTGCCTCGCCAGTTGCAGTCGCGTCCCTGACCGAACGGCCATAGGCCCCGGGTAGGACGCGGCCACGCCCCCCAACCGGCTACTTGCCTCGAGATAGCGTCCCGGCCCCACCCGTGCGTAGAGCCATCGGGAGGGGTACTCCAGCGCCGCAGCACCCACTTCGTCTGCCCTGTTCAGGGAAGCGAAGAACGTCTCCGGACTGAGCATCACCTCATCGGTGTCGAGTTGCAGCACCCAATCGGCGCCCTCGGAAGCGGCCAGCAGGGCTGCCTGCCGCTGGTAGGTGTCATTCTCCAACGGGCCGTGATCAAGCCGTGCGTAGTCGCCCGGAGCATGCACACACTTGCCCTCGGTGTCGACCGCGGCCACCACGTCCAGGCACTCGGCCACCGGCAGCGGCGTTCCCGTCCACGACGTCGCGGTGCGGTCGTAGGAGAGCACGATCCGGTCGACCCACCGGTAGTACGACCCCAGGCTCGCGGCGAGGAAGTTCGGGTCGGCGATCAGGACGTACGCGGTGACTCGCATCAGATGTAGTCCGCGAACTCGCGTTCGTTCTGCTGGAAGATCAGAGTGCCGAGCAAGAAGACCAGCGGTGACACCACTATCAGCGCGACCACTTGCCAGCTGATCGGCGGGGTGCTGCCGAGCAACGACCACCGGAACGCTTCCAGGAACCACGTGACCGGGTTCAGGTCGAAAAGCCAGCGCAGCGTGGCCGGCACCTCGGTGAGGGCGTAGGCGACCGGGCTCGCATAGAGCAGCACTTGAACCAACCAGGGCAACACGTAGCCCACATCGCGATATTTCACCATGTAGGCGGCAGCTGCCAGCCCGAAGCCAGTCCCCAGCAACAGGATCAGCAGGATCCAGACCGGCAGCAGCAGCACCTGCCAGCCAGGGTTGATGCCGTAGACGAATAGGAGGATCACCGCCAGCGACAATCCCACCAGGAAGTCCAGCACCACCGAAGCGAGACTGGACAGCGGGACCAACAGGCGCGGGAAGAACACCTTCTGGACGAGTGACTGGTTGCCCACCATCGACGAGGACGCCCGTCCGAGCGCCCCGTTGAACAGGTTCCAGGCGAGCATTCCTGCGAGCGTGAACAGGAACGCGGGGGTGGACCCGGTCGACAGCCCTGCGATCTGACCGAAAACGATCGTGAAGATCCCGGCGCTCACCAGCGGCTGCAGCAGCACCCACGCGATACCGAAGAACGTCTGCCGGTAGCGCACGATGATGTCCCGCTGCGCCAAGCGCACGGCGACCTCGCGGGCGCCCCACAACTCGCGGATCGAGGGCAGGTTGAGCGCCCCGGGGGGATCGATCACGGTTCGCTGCAGTTCGGTGTCCATGTCAGCGGCTCTCGTAGCTGTAGTTGGTGAAGACCATGCCCTTCTCGATGGCCGAGGCTTCCGTGAACTCCGGATAGGGCAGGTCAGGAAGCACCTCGAACCGCCAAGCGCCCTCCCAGGCGTCCAGCACTCCGGCCTGGCAGACATAGGCATCGACCGTGTAGGCCCCGGGTTTCAGCCACAGGTCACGGATCACGATCCGCCCGTTTTGGGGGACAGCCGGGTCGAGCCAGAAGCCAGTCAGCCGCGAGTCACACTGGGCGATGACCAGGCCCTGGTCATTGTTGACATGGATCGAGATGAAGTAGCTGCCGATCAGCTTCGGTTGTGCCGGTGCAGCAAACTCGATCACAATCGGATCAGCGGACTTTATGAATTCATCGGCCATTGCAACTGACGACAGGCGGAGCCGCCCGTCGCCTGGCCGGTTATCCGGGTCCGCCTGGGCGAGCGCGTAGCTCTCGAAACTGTCCCGGTATGCCTCCAGGGTCCCCTCCACGGTACCGGAGTAGATGAGCCGGCCGCGGTCCAGGAGCAACGCCGAACTGCACAGTGCCTGCACCGTCTGCAGCTGGTGGCTCACGTAGAGAACCGTACGTCCCTGACTGGCCGCGTCACGCATTTTCTGGATCGAGCGCCGCTGGAATTCCGCATCACCAACGGCCAGCACTTCGTCGATGGCTAGGATCTCGGTATCCAGATGAGCTGCCACGGAGAACGCCAGCCGGACATACATGCCGGAGGAGTACCGCTTTACCGGAGTAGCCAGAAACTTCTCGATCCCGGAGAAGTCGACGATCTCGTCGTAGCGCCGCTGGATCTCCTTTCGCGTCATCCCCAGAATGGCACCGTTGAGAAAGATGTTCTCGCGTCCGGTGAGTTCGGGATGGAAACCCGTGCCCACCTCCAAGAGCGATCCGACCCGACCCCGCAACTCGATTTGTCCGCGACTCGGTGCGGTCACGCGGGTGAGGATCTTCAGCAAGGTGGACTTGCCAGCGCCGTTTCGGCCCACGATTCCCAGCGCTTCACCCGGTGCGACCTCGAAGGAGACCTCGTTGAGGGCGTCAAAGAGGGTGAAATTTGCCCGACCGGTCGATCGCAGCCAGGTCCAGGCTGCCTGCGCCGCGGTGCTGGGACGTTCTCCCATCGCGCCGAGACGGTAGGTCTTGCCCAGATTCGAGACGGCTATGGCCGCTTGGGACGTTGGCACGGCACCGAACATACCGTCTTTGACAAGCCGGGCCAGGGCGAACGCCGCTCGTCGGACCCCGCGACCGGCCTCTCCGCGGGGCCTAAGGTGGGGCCCATGACAGCGTCGAGTGCCACGGCAACAGTCAGCGTGATCGTGGCCACGAACCGCCTCAGTCCCTACCTGACAGAGGCGCTCGCCTCAATCAGGGCGCAGACCTTCGGGGCAGTAGAGACGATCCTTGTCGACGACGGCTCGCCGGATCCGCAGGCAATGGCCGACCTTGTCGGCGACAGTGTTTCCCGCCTGATTCGCACAGCGCCAGCCGGCGTGTCAGCGGCTCGCAATCGCGGCGTCCAGACCAGCAGCGGCGCGTACCTGGCCTTCCTGGACGACGATGATCGCTGGCATCCTGATCGGCTGGCGCGACAGGTGGCTGAACTCGGCAAAGCCCCGTCCGCGGTGGCCGGATACTGCGGCCTACGCTCCATTGACGAAGCCGGAGCCGAGATCGCTCCCGCCGACCAGATCGCCATCCGCGATCGTTACGACATCGCTCGCAGGCGCACCGGCATCCTGATGCCGAACCTGGTGGTTCGCCGCGCTGCCTGGGAGGCTGTGGGGGGCCTGGACGAAGGACTGCGACTGGCCGAGGACCTCGACCTTGTGCTCCGGCTGGCCGCCCTTGGCCCCTTCGTGTTCACCTCGGGAGCGCTGGTCGACTACCGCCAGCACTCCGCCAACACCACTGGGCGCCACCAGAGTCTGGCCGGTGCGATCGAGGACGTGCTGCACGCGCATCTCTCCCGGGCCCAGTCGGCGGACGACATCCAGCTCGCTCGGGCCTACTCCGACAGTCTGCGAGCCAACGACCGCTACGCGTGGTGGGCGGCGTTGCGGGCCGCGCGCAGGCTGGCGAAAGCTGGAAGGTTCGCGGCTGCCGGAGCCGAGGTCGGCTGGGCGATTCGGTTCGCTCCGTTGGCACCCCTGGACGCGCTCGGCAGACGCCTGCGACGGAGACCCTGATCCCGCCGACCGGCTTCACCCCGGCCCGGAGTTGGGCCGACCGGCACGAGTTTCGGGCAGGAGGGCGACCGCGGCGACCCCGCCGATCACCAGGAACATGGCCGCGGAGAGCGCTAATCCTCCGGCCGGCCAGAGCCCGCCCATGCCGACGGCGCCGAGCGACCCGGCGAACGCAATCGCCGCCCCGACCGTGGAACCGCCGCCCGGACGGGTCATTGCGAAGCCGGCCGCGGC
>Ga0116181_1000846_pt1 | contig 27617 bp, 21 predicted proteins | sample AD_UKC075_MetaG_FD_89752 | JGI IMG/M metagenome (GOLD analysis project Ga0116181, IMG submission 89752) | Active sludge microbial communities of municipal wastewater-treating anaerobic digesters from USA - AD_UKC075_MetaG | ecosystem: Engineered > Bioreactor > Anaerobic > Digestate | place: USA... | reverse complement strand
CATGCATGCCGCTGCCGTTGTCGCCGACGATGGGCTTGGGCATGAAGGTGGCGGTCTTGCCGTAGGCGGCGGCCACGTTGTGGATCACGTACTTCTGCAGCTGCACCCAGTCGGCGCGCTGGATCAGCGTGCTGAACTTGGTGCCGATCTCCATCTGGCCGGCGTTGGCCACCTCGTGGTGGTGCACTTCGACCGGAATGCCCAGGCTTTCGAGGATCAGGCACATCTCCGAGCGCAGGTCCTGGCCACTGTCGACCGGCGGCACGGGGAAGTAGCCGCCCTTGACGGTGGGGCGGAAGCCGTTGTTGCCGTGCTCGTATTCCTTGCCGGTGTTCCAGGCCGCCTCTTCCGCTTCGATCTTGTAAAAGCAGCCGGACATGTCGTTGCCCCAGCGGATGCTGTCGAACACGAAGAACTCGGGTTCCGGGCCGAAGTAGGCGGTGTCGCCCAGGCCGGTGCTCTTCATGTAGGCCTCGGCGCGCTTGGCCAGGCTGCGCGGGTCGCGCTCGTAGGGCTTGCCGTCGGCCGGGTCGATGACGTCGCAGGTCAGGATCAGCGTCGGCTCTTCGAAGAACGGGTCGATGTTGGCGGTGTTGGGGTCGGGCATCAGCTGCATGTCCGAGGCCTCGATGCCCTTCCAGCCGGCGATCGACGAGCCGTCGAAGGCATGGCCCGAGGTGAACTTGTCCTCGTCGAAGTGCGACACCGGCACCGAGACGTGCTGCTCCTTGCCGCGGGTATCGGTGAAACGGAAATCAACGAACTTGATCTCGTTTTCCTTCACCATGGCCATGACATCGGCGACGGTCTTTGCCATCAAGAATCTCCTAGCGGAAAGCAGCTGTGCTGTTGGGGGAATGGGGAAAGGCGGGCGTTGTGCGGGCCTCAACGGTCACTTGGGTCCGCCGGGCGCCCAGGAATGTAGCAGAAAGCATGCCACGAACTTGGTGCACGGCAGCGGCAGGACGCCAGGCCCTTCCCTCCCCGGCACACCAGGGGTGATTGCCTGCTTGCGCCCCAATCTGGGGCGATTGAACGCACCAAATCAATGCGGCGTTAACGCACCATTTCGGGGCCGAGTTGGGCGCCGAATGTCTTCAGCGCAGCCAGCAGCGCCTCGAAGGCCGCACCGGTCGCCTGGGGTGCGCCCTTGACGCCCAGCTCGATGTGGCGGCCGTAGATCGGATGGTCGACGCTGGGCAGGCTGAAGACCTTGATGCCGGCAAAGCGCGCCTCGATGGCTTCCATCAGCGGCGTCAGCGCCGCCTCCATCGCGCCCATCACGATCACCGAGCGCTCCTGCTGCACATGGCTGCCGTGCAGGTGGCGGTAGCGGCCGTCGAGCAGGGCCTCGATCATCGGGTGCGCCATCACCGGGAAGCCGGGCACGAAGTGCACGTCGCCGACCGAGAAGCCCGCGATCTTGTTGTACGGGTTGGGGATGATCGACGCGCCTTCGGGGAAGGTGCCCATGTTGAGCCGGTGCACGTTGTCGGGCCGGTCGGGCTCGTAGGGCGTGCCCTGCTCGCGGGCGACGTCGCGCATGCGCTCGCGGATCAGGTCCGCCGCCTCGGGGTGCAGCACCAGCGGCCGGCCCAGGGCGGCGGCGGCGCTTTGGCGCGTGTGGTCGTCGGGCGTGGCGCCGATGCCGCCGCAGCTGAAGACGATGTCGCCGCCCGCAAACGCCTGCTGAAGCGCAGCGGTGATCCGGGCGCGGTCGTCGCCGACATAGCGCGCCCAGGCCAGGGCCAGGCCACGCTCGGCCAGCAGGGCGATGACCTTGGCCATGTGCTTGTCCTGGCGCTTGCCGGACAGGATCTCGTCGCCGACGATGATGAGGCCGAACTGGGGCATGGCGGTGATGGGGATCAGGCCGCGGGCGGTGGCAGCGCCGCGGGGGGTTGCGGGGTGCCGGCGGCCGGTGCAGGTGACGGCGCGGCCGAGGTTGCCGGCGTGTTGCTCGCCGGCATGTCGATCACCTCGCCGCTGCGCGGTGCGAACGGCGCCGGCTCGCGGTCGACCAGGGCCGCCTGGCCGCGCAGCTGGGCCAGCGCCGCCAGCGCGAAGTGGGTGAACCACAGGGCCGAGAAGCCGAACACCAAGGTGTTCAGCCAGACCGAGACCACCACCAGCAGCGGCGCGAAGACCAGGGTCAGCGCGCTGGCGGCCCAGATCAGCGAGGGCGCCGCGCCCAGAAAGCCCGAGACCACGCCGATGCCCAGCAGCGGCATGCGCTGCTGCTGCATGATCTGCCGCCGCTCGTCGGCGCTGGCATGCTCGGCCAGCACGTCGAAGCTGAGCACGCGGTAGTTCAGCCAGCCCCAGATCAGCGGCGGCACCACCAGCACCAGGGGCGGAATGAACCACAGCGGGACGGTCACCACCAGCGCCACCAGGGCCATCAGCGTGCAGACCAGCGACCAGCCGATGCTCGTCAGCAGGCCGGCGCCGCGCTTGCGCTGCAGTGCCGGAAAGCGCCGCGACGCCACCAGGCCGACGATGGCCGGTGTCATCAGCCAGGCCACCAGCAGCACCGACAGCACCACGATCACCGGCGCGGCCAGGGCCACCACGATCAGTGGCGCGATGACCGCGCGGAAGCTGCCGCCGACCAGCGATTCCACCCACTTCAGCGCGGCGTCGATCAGCAGCCAGTTCTCCAGCGACGCCCGCACGGCGGCGACCGCCGACTCCCAGTAGAACCAGCCCAGGCCCAGCGCCAGCGCCACGCCGATGAGCAGCGGCAGCAGCGACAGGCCGATCACCTTGGGGTGCAGGCAGTAGGCGGCGGCGCGCCAGAAGGAGTCGAGCAGCAGTTTCATCTGGCGCGCAGGATAGCCGAGCAATGCACACCTGCCCGGAGCGCCGAGCGCCGGGCCGCCTCCAGCCGGCGGGCCCAGCCCGCCCGGCGGGTGGCGGTGGTACCCCGCCGCCGGGTGCCCGAGTTCATGCCTTGCCGGCCAGACGCTTGAACCCCAGCCACTGCTGGGCCCAGAAGCCGCGACCGTAGTCGCGGCCGTCGAGCTGGTCGCGGATGCCGGTGGGTTGGGTCGCCGCGTCGAAGCGGGCCGTGCCGAAGAGGATGTCCCAGATGGGGAACAGCACGGCGAAGTTGTGGCCGCCCAGACTGCCCTGCCCGGCCGATTCATGGCCCAGGCCCACCGCGTGGTGCAGGCGGTGGTAGGTCGGGCTGACCAGCAGCCAGCGCAGCGGCCCGAAGCCCAGGCGCACGTTGGCATGCGACAGGCTTTCCACCAGCTGGGTGATCGCGACGATGGCCACGAACTGCCCCGGCGCCACGCCCACGGCCAGGGCCAGCAGCACGAACACGCTGTCGCGCAGCAGGTCGTCGAGCAGGTGGTTGCGGTTGTCGGTCCACAGCGTCATCTGGCGCTGGCTGTGGTGCACCGCATGCAGCTGCCACCACCAGCCCAGGCTGTGCTGGCTGCGGTGGTAGACGTAGTCGACGAAGTCGAACAGCAGCAGGTACAGCACGAAGCTCAGCCCCGCCTGGTCGGTGACACCCGGCCACAGGCCATCGAGCTGCAGCCCGTTCAGCCCCGCCAGGTGCAGCCGGCCGGCCAGCGTGTCCCAGACCGGGTCGATGGTGAGGAACAGCACCACGCGCACCAGGCCCAGGCGGTGAATCAGGGTGTAGACCACGTCGGTGCGGACCGCGGCGCGGTCGGTGATGGCCTCCACCGGCCGCCAGCGCTCCAGCGCCCGCATCAGCGTGAGCATCAGCGCGATCTGCAGCAGGCCCACCAGCAGCCAGCCAGTGGCGCGGTAGCCGTCGGCCAGCAGGTTGCCCAGGCCCAGGTGGAACATCAGCGGCTGCAGCAGGGCCTCGAACAGCCATTGCTGGGCCTGGCCAAAGATGTCAGTCAGGGTGTCCATCGTGCAGGTTCAACGCCCGGCCAGGGCCGATCGATAGACGGGATGCTCGCGCAGCGACGCAAAGCAGAAGCCGCGCGCCTTCAGCCCCGTGACCAGCGGCTGCAGCACCGCCGGTGCCCAGGGGTCCTGGCGCGACCAGATGCCCAGGTGCGCGACCAGGATGTCGCCGGCGCGGATGCCGGCCAGCGCCTTGGCCAGCAGCGCATCGTTCGGGTACTTGTCGCTGGGCAGCTCGTCGCCCAGGAAGCCGGCCGGCGCCCAGCCCACATGCTGCCAGCCGCAGGCCTGGGCGGCCTTCAGCAGCGCCGGGGACGTCTTGCCGCCGGGCGCACGGAACAGCGGCGCCATCACCCGCCCGGTCATGGCCTGGAAGCGCTCGGCCGGACGCTGCAGCTCGGCGCAGTAGGCGGCAGCCGTCAGCACCTGGCGCTGGCCGGCGGCCGGGCCCATCGACGGCCGGGTGTCGAAGCCGCCGTCGACCCGGTCGGCCAGCCAGGTGTGGTGGTCCCAGGTGTGCGAGCCGAAGGCATGGCGCAGCGGCGATGCGGCCAGCTCGCGCCACCACGGCGCCCACTGCGCGTCCAGGCTCCAGCCACCGGTTTTCGTGCGCTCGTTGGCCAGGAAGAACGTGGCCGGCACCGCCTCGTCGCGCAACACCTGGGCGATCAGCGGCGCCACGCCCATGTGACCGGTGTCGAAGCTCAGGTAGACCGGCTTGTCGCAGGCAGCCGCCCCCACGCTCTGGCCGGCCATGGCAACCACGAGCGCGACCGCACAGATCGGCCGCATGGCGAAGTTCCAACCCAGCGGCCGCCGTGGAACCGGCTCTGCCGGGCCACTGGCGGCGCCCCCCTGGGGGGGAGCGGCCTTGGCCGCTTCGGGGGGGGGCCTATCTTGGCGCATGGTCCAAGGTCCACACGCCATGCGGCGAGCGGCCCACCGGCACCTGGCGCAGGACCTTGCGGGCCTCGATGTCGATGAAGCTCAGCTTGCGGGCCCAGCGCGAGCTGACCAGCAGCGTCTTGCCGTCGGCCAGCACCTCCATGCAGTCGGGGCCGCTGGGGCCGGGCAGCTCGGCGGCGACCTTCATCGCGTCGATGTCGATCATGCTGATCGTGTTGGCCACGCGGTTGCTGACGAACAGGTGCTTGCCGTCGCCGCGGGCCCGGAAGGCATGGGCGCCCTCGCCGGTGGCGATGCGCTGGATCAGCTTCGGCTGCGCGCCGCTCACGTCGTAGACCTCGACAAAGCGGTCGCCGGTCAGGCCGACGAACAGGCGCTTGTCGTCGCGGCTGAGGAACACGTCGGCCGGCAGCTTGCCGCTGGCGATCTTCCAGCGCACGGCCTGCGTGGCCAGGTCGATGGCCAGCAGTTCGCTCGAATCCTGCAGCGAGACGTAGACCACGCTGCTGCGGCTGTCGATGGTCAGGTGGCTGGGCGTCTTGGGCGCGGCGATGCGCTTGATCAGCTTCAGCGGCTGCGCCTCTTTCGGCAGCCAGTGGTACAGATCGACATGGTCCAGCCGGTTGGCGGCAGTGACGAACCACTTCATGTCCGGCGAGAAACGCAGCTGGTAGGGGTCGACGATGTCACCCAGCACACGCTGCACCTCGGCCGTCACGGGGTCGATGAAGGTCAGCGAGTTGGACAGCGCATTGGCCACCAGCAGGCTCTTCTCGTCCGGCGTCAGGTACAGGTGGTGCGGCTCCTTGCCGGTGGCGATGCGCTTGGTCTCGGTGAACGTGACCGGATCGATGACGCTGACGCTGGCGTCCAGCGAATTGAGCACGAAGATCGGCCGGCGCGCCACAGGTGCCGCAGCCGGGCCCGGGGCCTGTGCGTGGGCCTGGCCCATCCAGGCGGCGGCGGAGAGAACACCGCTGAAGGCGGCAAGGCGGCCGAGCGCGGCACGGCGGGACGGGGCAGACAGCATGGTCGACGGCGCGGCAGGTCTGCCGGGCCCGGGCGAAGGACAACCCGCAAGTGTAGGCGGGCCGCCTGCGCCGGCCGTGCCCGCGGGCCGTGCGGGGCCTTGCGCCAGATCAGTCGTCGTCGCCGCCGCCCAGGATGCCGCCCAGCAGGCCGCCGCCGACGACACCGCCCAGCACCGAGCCCTCTTCACGGCTGCCGCCACGCTGCGGCGCCGCGGCGAACACGCGGCTGGCCAGGCGGCTGAACGGCAGGCTCTGCAGCCACACCGTTCCGGGGCCGGTCAGCTTGGCGAAGAACAGGCCCTCGCCGCCGAACAGCGCCGTCTTGATCTTGCCGACGTACTGGATCTCGAAGTTCACGTTGGGCGTGAAGGCGACCACGCAGCCGGTGTCGACCATCAGCGTCTGGCCGGGCTGCAGTTCGCGCCGCACCACGGTGCCGCCGGCATGCACGAAGGCCAGGCCATCGCCTTCGAGCTTCTGCATGATGAAGCCCTCGCCGCCGAAGAAGCCCACGCTGAGCTTCTGCTGGAAGTAGATGCCCAGCGAGACGCCACGTGCCGCGCACAGGAAGGCGTCCTTCTGGCAGACCAGCATGCCGCCCAGCTGGCGCAGGTCCATCGGGATGATCTTGCCCGGGTACGGCGCACCGAAGGCCACGCGCTGCTTCTGGCCCGCGTTGTTGGTGTAGACGGTGGTGAACAGCGATTCGCCGGTGACCAGGCGCTTGCCCGCGCCCAGCAGCTTGCCGAAGAAGCCACCGCCGCCGCTGTTCGAGCCGTCGCCGAAGACCGTGTCCATGCCGATGCCGGCGTCCATGAAGAACAGGCTGCCGGCCTCGCCCACCGCCGCCTCGCCGGGGTCGAGCTCGACCTCGACGAACTGCATCTCCGAACCCTTGATCTCGTAGTCCACCACGTCCATCGCCATCAGCCTGCTCCTTGGGTTGCCTGGGGCGCCGGATGTCCCGGCGCCGGTCGGCGGCGATCGTACCCAATCGGGGTCTGCGGCCGGCCTCAAGTTCTCCTCACGACGGCCGACAACCGATGCAACGACCCGGGGGACTGCGTCTGGACCGGCCGGACCGGTCGGCGTGGCGGGCGCAAACCGGCGCCGACCGCGGAAAAGCACCGCCCTGGGGCGCGGTGGCATGCACCAGCCAGAGGATCCCGTTCGCACAATCGCGACAACATCTTGAAACCGGCAATACCAGCCAAACTCAACAAATGACATCCCGCATCCGAGCGATCCACCGCCACCGCATGGCACTTCCTGCACTGGCCCTGTCGTGGCTGATGCTGCTGGCCGGCTGGCTGCTCAGCACCGAGGTGCGTGCGCAGACCACCAACCCCAAGATCGCCCAGGACCTGCGCCGGGTGCTGGACGCGACGACCACGCCGGTGCTGAACTGGACGCGCGACATCAACGGCGTGCGCCATGTCAAGGTGCTGATCGTCAGCGGCAGCGACGACGCCGAGCTGACCGCGCTGCGCAACGCGGTGATGGCCGCCGGCGGCTCGATCTACTACCGCTACAGCTCGGTGCTGGCGCTCGCCGCCATGTTGCCGGCGAGCAAGGTGGCCACCATCGCCAGCCGCAGCGACGTGCAGAGCATTTCGCCGAACCGCTTGATGGCCCGCGCCACCAGCACGGTGGAATCCGTCACCGGCGCCTCGGCGGTGCGCGCCACCACGGTGAGCAACTACGCCAGCGTGCAGGGTGTCAGCGGCAAGGGCATCGGCATCGCGGTGCTGGACTCGGGCGTGGCCTGGCAGCACCTGAGCTTCAAGGGTGACGGCGGCGAGAGCCGCGTGCGCGAGGCGATCAGCTTCACCAAGGCCGGCGACGCCGTGCGCGCCGGCGTGCGCGACTGGACGCCGGGCATCGACGTGTCGGGCACGCTGAACCCGGCCAGCCCGACGATGCAGACCTATTTGTCGGCGCTGCAGACCGGCTTCGGCGGCAAGAACGACCGCTACGGCCACGGCTCGCACGTGGCCGCCGTGGCCGCCGGCCGCGGCACCTGGAACAGCGTGCTCGACACCACCGGCATCGCGCCGAACGCCAACATCTTCGACGTGCGTGTGCTCGACGACAACGGCTACGGCCAGCTGTCGGACGTGCTGGCCGGCATCGACTGGGTCATCTACTACGGCAAGTACAAGAACATCCGCGTGATGAACCTGAGCCTGGGCGCGGATTCCACCGAGTCCTGGGAGACCGATCCGCTGGCCCGCGCCGTGCGCAGCGCGGTGGCGCAAGGCATCGTGGTGGTGGTGGCGGCAGGCAACTTCGGCGTCAACGCGGCAGGCAGCCAGGTCTGGGGCAGCATCAGCTCGCCCGGCCACGAGCCCAGCGTCATCACCGTGGGCGCCATCAATTTCAAGGGCACGACCAGCCGCAGCGACGACGTGGTGACCAACTTCAGTTCGCGCGGACCGACCCGCGGCGCGACGGTTTCGGCCACCGGCGTGCGCACGCTGGACAACCTGATCAAGCCCGACCTGGTGGCGCCGGGCAACCGCATCGTCGGCCCGCTGGCCGAGGACACGACCGCCGCCGGCGGCGCCTGGAACCTGCTGGCCAGCCGCTACAGCGCGCTGTCGCAGGTCAGCGGCGCCAAGCAGGCGCAGGACCAGGGCCTGATGATGCTCAGCGGCACCTCGGTGGCCGCGCCGGTCGTGGCCGGCGCGGTGGCCCTGCTGCTGGAGGTGAACTACGGCCTGACGCCGCCGATGGTCAAGGCCATCCTGCAGTACACCGCGCAGGCCCTGCCGAACACCCCCATCGCCCAGCAGGGCGCCGGCGCGCTGAACATCGAGGGCGCGGTGCGCCTGGCCGCGGCGCTGCGCAACGACATGAACAGCCGCATCCAGAACGGCGGCACCATCACCGCCGGCGAGTCGCTGTTCTGGTCCTCGGGCCAGACCCTGCCCAATCCGGTGTCGACGATCAATGGCCAGAGCATTCCCTGGAGCCGCCTGGTCACCGTGGGCGGCAACCGCCTGGTCACCGGCACGGCGCTGTTCACCCAGTGGCAGCCGATCTGGGACCACCGCCTGCTGTGGGTCAAGAACAAGGTGCGCAAGCTGGACGTGCGCTACTGGCCCAACACCAACAACACCTGGCCGATGGCGGTGCTGGACAAGGCCGCGCCCAACACCCCGCTGCTGACCAAGGGCGTGGTGTCGCTGGTCGAAGTCGCCGGCAGCACGTCCCTGGCCAACCTGAGCGGCCTGTTCATGCCGGCGACCAGGCTGTCGGGCCTGATCGGCAGCGGCAAGACGCTGGGCCAGGGCATCGTGCTGTCCGAAGGCATCGTGCTCAGCGAGGGCATCGTGCTCAGCGAAGGCATCGTGTTGTCCGAGGGCATCGTGCTCAGCGAGGGCATCGTGCTGTCCGAAGGCATCGTGCTGTCCGAGGGCATCGTGCTCAGCGAGTCCGGCACGGTCAACCCGACCAACAAGCGAGAGGTCAACGTCACCGGCGAGCCGTGATGCCACCCTGGTCGTCCACCGATGTCGCCGGGCCGCCCGCGGGTCCGGTGGACCGCGCCGGCGGGCTGGCGACGCGCCTGCATGCGCTGCTGATGCCCGACTACAACCGCCGCGCCACCGCCTACTGGTGGAGCGTGGTGCTGTCGGGCAGCCTGGCGCTGGGGCTGGCGCTGGCCAGCCTGGCGGTGCTGCCGGCCCAGGCCGCCTGGCAGGTGGCCATCGGCCTGGGCGTCGTCGTGCTGGCCGGCCTGTTCCCGGTGCGCATTCCGCGCTCGATCCACTCGGTCACCGCCGGCGAGACCTTCATCTTCCTGCTGCTGCTGCTGCACGGCCCGGCCGCCGCCACGCTGGCGGCCAGCGTCGATGCCGCCATCGGGTCGAGCCGCAGTTCGCGCCGCTGGACCAGCCGCATCGCCAGCCCGGCCATGGCCGCGCTGGCCATGACCGCCGCTGGCCATGCACTGGAGGCGGTGGAATCGCAGCTTCAGCGCCACCAGCTCGGCAACCCGGGCCTGCTGGTGCTGGCCTGCATCGGCTTCGCCCTGCTGTACTTCGCCTGCAATGCCACGCTGATGGCCGTGCTGCCGCGCCTGAAGCGCGCTGAGCGCTTCAGGCCGGCTGACCTGCTCCAGCTCTTCGGCTGGATCGCCACCGCCTACGCCGCCAGCGCCACCCTGGCCGCGCTGCTGTTCCTGGTCTACCGGCAGTCGGGCATCGGCGTGCTGGCGGCGGTGTTGCCGCTGATCGCCATGATGCTGGCCACGCTGCACTTCTTCTTCCGCCAGCAGGAAGCGGCCGAGGCCGTGCGCCGTGCGACGGCCGAGGCTGCCGCCCGCGAAGCCGGGCTGGCCGCGCGCCACCTGGCCGAGGTCGAGCAGATCGCCTTCCGCGACAGCCTGACCGGCCTGCCCAACCGCCGCAGCTTCCAGACCCGGCTGGCCGAGGCCGTGGCACGCTGCCATGCCACGCCGCCCGGCCCGGGCTACGCGGTGATGTTCCTCGACTTCGACCGCTTCAAGCGCATCAACGACAGCCTCGGCCATGCCGCGGGCGACGCCTTCCTGGTGCAGGCGGCGCAACGGCTGCAGGCGCTGTCAGGCCCGGACGACGTGCTGGCGCGCCTGGGTGGCGACGAGTTCGCGCTGCTGATGCACGCGCCGCCGGACCTGGCCAGCGTGCATGCGCGCGCCGCGGCACTGCTGCAGGCGCTGCGCACGCCCTTCGCCGTGGCCGGCACCGAGCTGGACGCCAGCGCCAGCATCGGCATCACCTCCAGCGCCCTGGGCTACACCCGGCCCGAGGACGTGCTGCGCGACGCCGACATCGCCATGTACCGCGCCAAGGCGGCCGGCCGGGCCCGCCACGTGGTCTTCGACGCCCAGCTGCACGCCCAGGTGATGCAGCGCCTGCGCCTGGAGACCGACCTGCGCCGCGCCGTGCGCAGCGACCAGATCGGCCTGGCCTACCAGCCCATCTTCGAGCTGGCCAGCGGGCAGGTGGTGGGTTTCGAGGCCCTGGCACGCTGGACGCATCCGGACCTGGGTCCGGTGTCGCCCGGCACCTTCGTCGCGCTGGCCGCCGATGCCGGCGTGGCCACCGAGCTGACCGACCAGCTGGTGCTGCGCGCCTGCCGCCAGCTGCGCTACTGGCAGACCACGCTGCCGGGCACCGGCGCGCTGGTGATGCACCTGAACATCACCGGCCGCGACCTGGTGCACGGCAGCCTGACCGATCGGCTGCTGCAGGCGCTGCACGACACCGGCCTGCAGCCGCGCCACCTGCGGCTGGAGCTGGACGAGGACACGCTGATGCAGCACATCGATGCCGCACTGCCGGTGCTGGCGCAGCTGCGCCAGCATGGCATCGCCCTGAGCCTGGACGACTTCGGCTCGGGCTACTCGTCGCTGCGCCACCTGCACGCGCTGCCCATCGACAGCCTGAAGATCGACCCGTCGTTCGTGCAGTCACTGCTGGGCAGCGAGACCGTGGCTGGTGACGCCGGCGTGGTGCGCGCGGTGGTGGAACTGGGCCGCTCGCTGGGCAAGGGCGTGATCGCCGAAGGCATCGAGAGCGCCAGCCAGCTGGCCCTGCTGCGGGCCATGGGTTGCCTGCAGGGCCAGGGCTACCATCTGGCGCCGCCGCTGGCACCGGGCGCGGTCCCGGCCCTGCTGGCGCAGACCGGCCCGCTGGAGCGCTCACCGGCCAGCGCCGCCGCCATCGCCTTGGTGAACGTGCAGCCGTCGTCGCTGCGCCACTGAAGGCGCAGGCACCTGGTCAGACCGTGTCGTCGTCCTTGGTGCCGAAGATCTTGTCGCCGGCGTCGCCCAGGCCCGGGATGATGTAGCCGATCTCGTTCAAGTGGCTGTCGATGGCGGCGGTCCAGCAGCGCACGTCGGGATGGGCCTTGTCGAGCGCGGCAATGCCCTCGGGCGCGGCCACCAGCACCAGGGCGCGGATGTCCTTGCAGCCGCGGGCCTTCAGCAGGTCGATGGTGGCGATCATCGAGCCGGCGGTGGCCAGCATCGGGTCGACGATGACCGCGGTGCGCTCGCTGAGATGCCCGACGAACTTCTCGAAGTAGTGCACCGGCTGCAGCGTCTCGTGGTCGCGCGCCAGGCCCACCACGCTGATCTTGGCGTTGGGCACCAGGTCGAGCACGCCGTCGAGCATGCCCAGGCCGGCGCGCAGGATCGGCACGATGGTCACCTTGCGCCCGGCGATCTGGTCGATCTCCACCGGCCCGCTCCAGCAGGCGATGGTCGTCTTCTCCAGCGGAAAGTCGGCCGTGGCCTCGTAGGCCAGCAGGCGCGCCAGCTCATGCGTCAGCTCGCGGAATTTCTTCGTCGAGATGCCGTCCTCGCGCAGCAGGCCGATCTTGTGGCGGACCAGCGGATGGGTGACGGCGATGACGGGCATGGGGGGATTCCTGTGGTGATGCGACTGCTCGGATCAGTTTAGCCAGCGCTTGCGGCGCGGCGCTGGCGCAGCGCCTCGAACAGGCACACGCCCGCGGCCACCGACACGTTCAGGCTTTCCACAGCGCCGGCCATCGGAATGCGCACCAGCAGGTCGCAGGTCTTCTTCGTCAGCGCCCGCATGCCCGGGCCCTCGGCGCCCAGCACCAGGGCCACCGGGCCGCTCAGATCGACGTCGTACAGCGTCTGCTCGGCGTCCTCTGCCGTGCCGACCACGGTGATGCCCCGCTCCTTCAGCTCGTTCAGGCTGCGCGCCAGGTTGGTGATCATCAGGTAAGGCACGGTCTCGGCCGCACCGCTGGCGACCTTGGCGACGGTGGCGTTCAGGCCCACCGCATGGTCCTTGGGCGCGATCACCGCATGCGCGCCGGCACCGTCGGCCACGCGCAGGCAGGCGCCCAGGTTGTGCGGGTCGGTCACGCCGTCCAGCGCCAGCACCAGGGGCGCACCTTCCACGCCATCGAGCACGTCGTCCAGCGAATGCACCGCCGCCAGCGGGTTGACCTTGGCCACCACGCCCTGGTGGCGCGGGCTGCCGGCCAGGCGGATCAGGCGCTGGTCGTCGCTGTCGACCAGCCTGGCGCCGGCCTCCTTCGCACGCTCGACGAACTGGCGCATGCGGGCGTCACGCCGGGTGGCATCGACATGCACCTCGATGACGGACTCGGGCGCGGTCTTCAACCGCACGGTGACGGCGTGGAAGCCGAACAGGATCTTGGCGCTCATCGCGGCACTGTAGCCGCTGGCTGCGGCAGGCCCGGTTCAGCGCAGCGCCTGCAGCCCTGTCAGCGCGCCGATCAGCAGCGGCTGGTGCAGCATGTAGACCGTCAGCGGCCAGCGGCCCAGCAGCGCCAGGCCGCGGCCGACAGCGCCGCCCGGCAGCGGACCCGCCAGCCAGCCGCGGCGGTGCTGCAGCAGCCAGCGCCCGGCGGCCAGGCCCCACAGCAGCACGCCCAGCCAGGGCAGCAGGGGCACATAGTCCTCGGCGACGGGCTTGTGCGTGACCAGGCCCACCCAGTTCGTCCAGCGGCTGTCGAACAGCGGATGCGCCAGCCAGCGCGGCAACGCCAGCAGCAGCGCACCCAGCGGCCAGAGCCATGCGCCCAGCGGCCACAGCAGGCGGGCGGCAATCAGCATCAGCGCCATGCCGTGCAGCACGCCGAAGCTGATCCAGCTGCGCGGGAACATCAGCGCCGAGCCGGCCGACACCAGCAGCGCGCAGGCCGCCACCTGTGCCCAGCGGCGCCAGAACCGCGGCCAGCCCATGCCGGCGCTCAGCGCCATCGCCTGCCCGGCCCCGGCACACAGCAGGAAGCTGCTGACGATCAGCGTGCGCTGGGTGGTCCACAACGGGTCGACATTGAAGCGTTGCGGCGGCTGCAGCCAGCCGAAGTGGTTCAGGTCGAAGGCGAAGTGGAAGGTCACCATCCACACGATGGCCAGGCCGCGCAGGACGTCGAGCCGATCGAAGCGCATGGCGCCGGCGGGCGAAGGTGGAACGGTCGGCATGGGCGGGCGATGCTACGGCAGCCGGGCAGCGGCCCCGCGCCTCCTAGAATCGCCGCCTCTGGCCGTAGCTCAACTGGATAGAGCACCAGCCTTCTAAGCTGGGGGTTGTGGGTTCGATCCCCGCCGGCCAGGCCATGCACCCGCGCGGCGCAAGCCCACCATGACAAAGGGCCGTGCGCTGGCACGGCCCTGTCGTGATTGGTCGGGGTGACATGATTCGAACATGCGACCCTCTGGTCCCAAACCAGATGCGCTACCAGACTGCGCTACACCCCGAAGCGCCGGATTCTAGCCCGCCCCCTGTCCGGCCGTTGCTGCCGGCGCGGGCAGGGCCAACTGACGTGCCACCGCCTCGCACTGGCGGATGTGCTGCTCGCAGACGTAGTGCAGCGCCGAGAAGGTCAGCGCCGCCGAGGCCACCTGGCCGGCCACCGGAAGGTACTTCGCCGCCTGCTGGGCGCTCAGGCGGATGCCCACCGTCTTCAGCAGCATCAGCACCAGTTCCTTGGTGACCAGGCGGCCCAGCACCATGCTGCCGCCGGCCGAGATGGCCTTGTAGACCACCAGCCTGCGGTCGGGCGCCAGGCGCTCGACCTGGGCCGCGCTCAGGCCGAAGGCCGCGCTGATCTCGGGCAGCAGCTTGACCAGCACGCCCACGTCGGTGACCCAATCGATGCCCGGCACCGGCACCATCGCCACGCCGGCGGCCAGCAGTGCACGCTGGCGCACAAGCCGGCGGCAGCGCCGGGCGGTCTGGGCGATGGGATCGGCGGGGGTGGCGTCGGACATTGGCGCGGCCTCGGCAGCGCGTCAGGCGGCCGGCGCCTGCGCCATCACCACGATGCCGTCGGCGTCGGCCACCAGCCAGTCACCCGGGCGCACCGCCACGCCCTGCAGGCGCACCGGCACGTCCACCAGGCCGGCATGGCGGCGCTCGGTGGGCAGCGGCATCAGCGCCAGGGCGCGGATGCCGATGTCGACGGCGTTCAGTTCGGCCACGTCACGCACGCAGCCGTCGACGACCATCCCCACCCAGCCGTTGCGCGCCGCAGCCGCAGCGATGTTGCCGCCCACCAGCGCGTGGCGCAGCGAACCACCGCCATCGACCACCAGCACGCGCCCGTGGCCCGGTGTCTCCGACAGTGCCTTGACCGAGGTGTTGTCCTCGTGGCACTTCACCGTGACCACCGGCCCGGCGAAGGCGGCGCGGCCACCGTAGGCCTGGAACACCGGTGGTAGCACGCGGAAGGCGCCACTGGTGTCGGACTTGTGGGCATCGCAGAGGTCGCAGGTCAGCAAGGGGTCCATCACTAGGGCTCCATCAGGGCAAGGGCAGGCCGATGATAGAGGGGCAGCCGGCGTGACCGCGGTGCCGCGGCCGATCTGGCCGGTCAGCGTGGCACTGATCCAGCGCTGGGCGCGCCCGCAAAGCGCGACGATCAACGCCATGCGATCCCCTGCCCGCGATGAGCTGGTTTTGCTGCCGGGCAGCCGGCTGGTGCTGTTCCTGGTGCGGGTGGACCGGCGGCCTGCGGTCATTGCGGTGCCGGTGGCCGAGTTCCTGGACGGCCTGCGCGCTGCCAAAGCCTTGCTGGGCTTTGGCAACGACTTGCAGCGCGACGACCTGACGCTGGATGAACTGCTGCCCTGGGCCGGCAGCGTGTAGCAGCGCCAGCCGCAAAGCAGAACGCCCCGGCTGGCGGGGCGTTGGCTGCAGAAAGATCTGGAGGCGCGATCCGGAGTCGAACCGGACTAGACGGATTTGCAATCCGTTGCATAACCGCTTTGCTATCGCGCCGCCGTCAAAACCTGGCTCACTGACAAAAATGGGAAGCCTTGGCTTCCCATTTTCGTGAATCTGGAGCGGGATAAGAGGCTCGAACTCTCGACCTATACCTTGGCAAGGTATCGCTCTACCAACTGAGCTAATCCCGCTTTGCAAGCAGTGCACCGGCTTGCCGGCGTTGCTTGTCGCGTTGTGTTATCCACTCAGCGAAGCTCGCATTCTAGGGGCGTTTGCTCAACTTCCGCAAGCCCCCTCGACCACTTTTTCAGTGCGGCAAGGCGTCCGACGAGCCCGTGGCCACATCGGCCTTGGGAGCTTCGACCTTGGCCGGCACCGGTTCGTCCTCGGGGAGCGCCGGCGGCATGCTTTCCAGCGCGATCTCCAGCACGCGCTCGATCCAGCGCACCGGCACGATCTCGAGGTGGTTCTTGACGTTCTCCGGGATGTCCTGCAGGTCCTTGACGTTCTCTTCCGGGATCAGCACCGTCTTGATGCCGCCGCGGTGGGCCGCCAGCAGCTTCTCCTTCAGGCCGCCGATCGCGGTGATCTCGCCGCGCAGCGTGATCTCGCCGGTCATCGCCACGTCCGCGCGCACCGGGATGTTGGTCAGCGCCGAGACGAAGGCCGTGGCCATCGCAGCACCCGCGCTCGGGCCGTCCTTGGGCGTGGCACCGTCGGGCACGTGGATGTGGATGTCGCGCTTCTCGAACAGTTCGTCCTTCACGCCCAGGCGCCTGGACCGGCTGCGGATCACCGAGCGTGCGGCCTCCACCGATTCCTTCATCACGTCGCCCAATGAACCGGTGCGGATGATGCTGCCCTTGCCGGGCATCACCGCCGCCTCGATGGTCAGCAGGTCGCCGCCGACTTCCGTCCACGCCAGACCAACCACCTGGCCGACCTGGTTCTTCTTCTCGGCGCGGCCGTAGTCGAACTTGCGCACGCCCAGGAAGTCATGCAGGTTCTCGTCGGTGACGACCACCTGGCCCTCGACCTTCTTGAGCTGGATGCTCTTGACGGTCTTGCGGCAGATCTTCGAGATTTCGCGTTCCAGCGAGCGCACGCCGGCCTCGCGGGTGTAGTAGCGGATCACGCCGCGGATGGCTGATTCGCTGACGTCCAGTTCCTCGTCCTTGACGCCGTTGTTCTTGCGCTGCTTGGGCAGCAGGTAGCGCTGGGCGATCGAGACCTTCTCGTCCTCGGTGTAGCCCGACAGGCGGATCACCTCCATCCGGTCGAGCAGTGCCGGCGGGATGTTCATGCTGTTGGACGTGGCGATGAACATCACGTCCGACAGGTCGAAGTCAACCTCGACGTAATGGTCGCTGAAGGTGTGGTTCTGCTCGGGGTCGAGCACTTCCAGCAGGGCCGACGACGGGTCGCCGCGGAAGTCCATGCCCAGCTTGTCGATCTCGTCGAGCAGGAACAGCGGGTTGCGCACGCCGACCTTGGTCAGGCTCTGCAGCACCTTGCCCGGCATCGAGCCGATGTAGGTGCGGCGGTGGCCGCGGATCTCGGCCTCGTCACGCACGCCGCCCAGGGCCATGCGCACGAACTTGCGGCCGGTGGCACGCGCCACGCTCTGGCCCAGCGAGGTCTTGCCCACGCCCGGGGGGCCGACCAGGCACAGGATCGGCGCCTTGACCTTGTCGACGCGCTGCTGCACCGCGAGGTACTCGAGGATGCGTTCCTTGACCTTGTCGAGGCCGAAATGGTCCTCGTTGAGCACCTCCTCGGCCAGCGGCAGGTCGTGCTTGACCTTGCTCTTCTTTGCCCAGGGCAGGCCGATCAGGGTGTCGATGAAGTTGCGCACCACCGTGGCCTCGGCGCTCATCGGCGACATCAGCTTGAGCTTCTTCAGCTCGCTGTCGGCCTTCTTGCGCGCCTCCTTGCTCATCTTGGCGGCTTCGATCTTCTTCTCGAGCTCTTCGAGGTCGGCACCTTCCTCGCCGTCGCCCAGTTCCTTCTGGATCGCCTTGACCTGCTCGTTCAGGTAGTACTCGCGCTGGCTCTTCTCCATCTGGCGCTTGACGCGCCCTCGGATGCGCTTTTCCACCTGCAGGATGTCGACCTCGTGCTCCAGCAGTTCCAGCAGCTTTTCCAGCCGCTTGGCGACCACGAACAGGTCGAGCACGCTCTGCTTGGCTTCGAGCTTGAGCGGCAGGTGCGCGGCGATGGTGTCGGCCAGACGGCCCGCATCGTCGATGCCGGCGATGCTGGTGAGGATCTCGGGCGGGATCTTCTTGTTCAGCTTGACATACTGGTCGAACTGCTGCGTCACGGCGCGGCGCAGGGCCTCGACCTCGGGCGACGGCTCGCCGGCTGGCTGCACCGGCACCACGTCGGCGGTGAAGTGCTCGGCCGTGTCATGGATGGCGCGGGTCTCGGCCCGCTGCACGCCCTCGACCAGCACCTTCACCGTGCCGTCGGGCAGCTTGAGCATCTGCAGGATGCTGGAGACGCAGCCGACCTCGAACATGTCCTCCGGCTTGGGCTCGTCCTTGCCGGCGGCCTTCTGGGCGACCAGCATGATCTGCCGGCCGGCTTCCATCGCGGCTTCCAGCGCCTTGATGGACTTGGGCCGCCCCACGAACAGCGGGATGACCATGTGCGGGAACACGACCACGTCCCGCAGCGGCAGCAGCGGCAGCGTGATGGGTTCGGGTGGGAGGATGGGATGTCCGGACATGAGGGGAACCTCTCTTTCTCAAGCCGACATGGGGCTTGAGGGGACGAATGCAAGGACAGCGGTGTGGAACCGTCCCGGAAGGCGGCCGGCCCGGACCCTCGCCCGGGCGGCCGGCGCGGGACTCACGCGCTGGCTTTCTGCTCGCGGTAGACCAGCAGGGGCTTGGCGCCCTCTTCGACGATGTGCTCGTCGATCACCACCTTCGCCACGCCGTCCATCGTGGGCAGGTCGAACATGGTGTCGATCAGGGCGTTCTCCATGATCGAGCGCAGGCCGCGGGCGCCGGTCTTGCGCTTGAGCGCCTTGCGGGCGATGGCCGACAGGGCCGAGGGGCGCACTTCCAGCTCGACACCGTCCATGCCGAACAGCTTCTGGTACTGCTTGACCAGGGCATTGCGCGGCTCGGTGAGGATCTGGATCATGGCCGACTCGGTCAGCTCGCCCAGGGTGGCGACCACCGGAAGACGGCCCACCAGTTCGGGGATCAGGCCGAACTTGATCAGGTCCTCGGGCTCGGCCTCGCGGAACAGGTCGGCCGCACGCTTCTCGGTCTTGCTGTGCACGCTGGCGCCGAAGCCGATGCCCGACTTTTCGGTGCGGTTCTGGATCACCTTTTCCAGGCCGTCGAAGGCACCGCCGCAGATGAACAGGATGTTGGTCGTGTCGATCTGCAGGAAGTCCTGGTTCGGATGCTTGCGCCCGCCCTGCGGCGGCACGCTGGCCATCGTGCCTTCGACCAGCTTGAGCAGCGCCTGCTGCACGCCCTCGCCCGACACGTCGCGCGTGATGCTCGGGTTGTCGGCCTTGCGGCTGATCTTGTCGATTTCGTCGATGTAGACGATGCCGCGCTGCGCCCGCTCGACGTCGTAATTGCAGTTCTGCAGCAACTTCTGGATGATGTTCTCGACGTCCTCGCCCACGTAGCCGGCCTCGGTCAGCGTGGTGGCGTCGGCGATGACGAAGGGCACGTTCAGCAGCTTGGCCAGCGTCTGCGCCAGCAGGGTCTTGCCGCTACCGGTCGGGCCGATCAGCAGGATGTTGCTCTTCGTGAGCTCGACCTCGTCCTTGGCCGTGTTGGCGCCGATGAACTTGAGCCGCTTGTAGTGGTTGTAGACCGCCACCGACAACGTGCGCTTGGCCGTGTCCTGGCCGATCACGTACTGGTCCAGCGTGGTCTTGATCTCATGCGGCGCCGGCAGGTCGTTCTTGCCAGGCTTGGCGCCACCCGCTTCGGCCGGCGCTTCATCGCGGATGATGTCGTTGCACAGCTCGATGCACTCGTCGCAGATGAAGACCGACGGACCGGCGATGAGCTTCTTGACCTCGTGCTGGCTCTTGCCGCAGAAGCTGCAGTACAGGACTTTTTCGCCGGAGGCGCCCTTCTTGTCGGCCATGTGTGGAGGTGTGCTGCTCAGGCGGGTGAAATGGGGAAACGATGATAGAGCAAAGCCCGCGGCGCCGGACCGGCACCGCGGGCGGCGGCGGTCAGCCGCGCTTGGCGATCACCTGGTCGATCAGGCCGTAGTTCTTGGCCTCGTCGGGCGACATGTAGTAGTCGCGCTCCATGTCGGCGGCGATCTTCTCGTAGGTCTGGCCGGTGCGGTCGGCGTAGATGCGGTTCAGTTGCTCGCGCGTCTTCAGGATCTCGCGGGCGGTGATCTCGATGTCCGTGGCCTGGCCCTGGGCGCCGCCCGAGGGCTGGTGGATCATGATCTTGGCGTTGGGCAGCGAGATGCGCTTGCCCTTGGCGCCGGCCATCAGCAGGAAGCTGCCCATGCTGGCCGCCATGCCCATGCACAGCGTGCTCACGTCGGGCTTGATGAAATTCATCGTGTCGTAGATCGACAGGCCGGCGCTGACGCTGCCGCCCGGGCTGTTGATGTACAGGAAGATGTCCTTGTCCGGGTTCTCGCTCTCGAGGAAGAGCATCTGCGCGACCACCAGGTTGGCGGTGGCGTCGTTCACCGGGCCGACCAGGAAGATGATGCGCTCACGCAGCAGCCGGCTGTAGATGTCGTAGGCACGTTCGCCCCGCCCCGATTGCTCGATGACGATGGGCACCATGCCCAGGGCTTGCGTTTCCAGTGCGCTCATGGATGTCCTCGATGGAATGAATCGGGCCGATTATGGCCCTCGGCCCCGGGGCCTGCAGGCGATGAAAAACGGGGCGCCGACCGGTCAGTCGTGCGCCCCGCTGCGGCAGTCGACCGGCCTGCCGCCACAAGCGGCCACCGGGTGCGACCGCCGTGGTCAGGCGGTCATCAGTTCGTCGAACGGCAGCGCCTTGTCGACCACCTTGACCTGGCTCAGGACATGGGCGGTGACGTTGTTCTCGATCACCACGGCCTCGACCTCGGCCATGCGCTGGCGGTCCGACAGGTACCAGCGCATCACATCGGCCGGCTTCTCGTAGCTCTGGCTCATCTCCTCGATGTGCGCCTGCAGCTGCTCGGGCTTGGCCTGCAGGTTGGCGGTCTTCACCAGCTCGGCCACCACCAGGCCCAGGCGCACGCGGCGCTCGGCCTGCGGCTGGAACAGCTCGCTGGGGATCGGCGCCTTGTCGGCATCCTTCACGCCGCGCTGCTTCAGGTCCTCGCGGGCATTGGCGACCAGGCGCTCCAGCTCGTTGTCGACCAGGGCCTTGGGCACGTCCAGCGTGGCGACCTGGATCAGCGCGTCCATCGCGGCGGCCTTGTTCTTGCCCAGCACGCGGAACTTGACCTCGCGCTCCAGGTTCTTCTTCACGTCGGCGCGCAGCGCGTCCACCGTGCCGTCGGCGATGCCCAGGCTCTTGATGAAGGCTTCGTCGAGCTCGGGCAGGTTCTGCACCTCGATCTTCTTCATCGTCACCAGGAAGTCGGCTTCCTTGCCGGCCACGTCCTTGCCGTGGTAGTCCTCGGGGAACTGCAGCGGGAAGGTCTTGTTGTCGCCGACCTTCATGCCGCGCACGGCCTTGTCGAACTGCTCCAGCATCTGGCCTTCGCCGATGATGAACTGGAAGCCCTCGGCCTTGCCGCCGGCGAAGGTCTCGCCGTCGATCTTGCCTTCGAAATCGATGGTCACGCGGTCAGCCTCGGCAGCGCCTTCGGCCGCCGGGCGCTGGCCGAAGGTGCGGCGCTGCTTGCGCAGGATGTCGACGGTGCGGTCGATGGCGGCGTCGGTCACCTCGCTGCTGAAGCGCTCGACCTCGACGGCCGACAGGTCGCCCAGCGTGACTTCCGGGTAGACCTCGAAGGTGGCCTCGAAGGCGAGCTGACCCTCGGGCGCGTCATCCTTGGGCGTGACGCGGGGCACGCCGGCCACGCGCAGCTGGGCCTCGTTGGCGGCTTCGGCGAAGGCCTGGCCGATCTTGTCGTTCATGACCTCGCTCTGCACCGAGTAGCCGTAGCGCTGGGCGACCACGCTCATCGGCACCTTGCCGGGGCGGAAGCCGTCGGCCTTGACGGTGCGCGACAGCTTCTTCAGCCGGGTCTCGATCTCGGCGTTGAATTCGGTCGCGGGAATCAGCAGCGTGATCCGGCGTTCGAGCTTTTCGAGGGTTTCAACAGTGACAGCCATGAAGGACTCGCAAAAATTGGTTGGAGCTGGTGCGCGGGGCCGGACTCGAACCGGCACGCCCGTGAAGGCGTCAGGACCTAAACCTGGTGCGTCTACCGATTTCGCCACCCGCGCGGGAAATCTCTTGAGGGACGACCGAGCCGGCGCACCTGCCGCACCCGCTCAGCCGGACACGCCGGGAAACCGGTGATTCTAGCCCGCGGCCACTGGTGCCTCTGCCCCCGGGTTTGCCGCATCGGGCCGGCGCACGCGGAACCACGCGGCGTACATCGCCGGCAGCGCCAGCAGCGTCAGCGCGGTGGCCACGATCAGCCCGCCCATGATGGCCACGGCCATCGGCCCCCAGAACACGCTGCGCGACAGCGGGATCATCGCCAGCACCGCGGCGGCAGCGGTCAGCACGATCGGGCGGAAGCGGCGCACGGCCGCCTCGACGATCGCATCCCAGGCCGGCAGGCCGCGGGCGCGGTCCTGCTCGATCTGGTCGATCAGGATGACCGAGTTGCGCATGATCATGCCGGTCAGCGCGATCACGCCCAACAGCGCGACGAAGCCGAAGGGCCGGTTGAACAGCAGCAGCGCCGCAGCCACGCCGGCAATGCCCAGCGGTCCGGTCAGGAACACCAGCATCGCCCGCGAGAAGCTGTGCAGCTGCAGCATCAGCAGGGTGAAGATGATGAACAGCATGATCGGCACACCAGCGGCGATGCTGCCGGTGCCCTTGCTGCTCTCGGCCGCCGTGCCGGCCAGATGCACGCGGTAGCCCGGCGGCATCTGCTGCTCCAGCGCTTGCAGCTTGGGCCACAGCGCCTGGCTGACGGTGGGGCCCTGGACGCCGTCGATGACGTCGGCCTGCACCGTCACCGCGTATTGCCGGCCCTCGCGCCACAGCACGCCGGGCTCCCAGGCCAGCTCGATGCGGGCGATCTGGGTCAGCGGGATGGTGCGTCCGCTGGAGGTGGGCACAAAGGCGTTGCCGATGTCGGTGAGCACGCGTCGCTCGTCCAGCGGCTGGCGCAGCACGATCTCCACCAGCTTGTCGCCCTCGCGGTACTGGCCGATGGTGGCGCCGCTCAACCCGCCCTTGGCGCCCTGGGCGATCGACTGGCTGCTCACGCCCAGCGCCCGCGCCTTGTCCTGGTCGATGTGCAGCTGCAGGGTCTTGATGGGCTCGTTCCAGTTGTCGTTGATGCCGCGCACGCGGGCGTCGCTGGCCAGGATGGCCCGCGCGGCGTCACCGAAGCGGCGCACCTGGGCCAGGTCGTCGCCGACGATGCGGAACATCACCGGGTAGTCCACCGGCGGGCCGTTGGGCAGCACCTTGACCCGGGCGCGGGCTTCGGAGAACTGCTCGGCCAGCAGCGCGGGCAGCAGGCGGCGCAGGCGCTCGCGCGCGGCCAGGTCCTTGGGCAGCAGGATCACCTGGCTGACGTTGGGCTGCGGGAAGATCTGGTTGAGCGGCAGGTAGAAGCGCGGCACGCCGGCGCCGATCCAGATCGAGACGCTCTGCAGGTCGGGCTCCTGGCGCATGCGCGCCTCGAAGCGCCGGGCCAGTGCCTCGCTCTCGCGCTGGGTGCTGCCCTCGGGCAACCATAGATCGACCAGGATCTCGGGCCGGCTGGAATCGGGGAAGAACTGCTGCTGCACCTTGCCCAGGGCGACGATGCCGCCGCCGAACAGCGCCAGGGTCAGCGCCAGCGTGATCCAGCGGTGGCGCACGCAGGCGTTCACCAGGCGCCGGAAGCTGGCGTAGAACGGCGTGTCGAACAACTCGTGCGGCTGGTCGGTGGTCTGCTTGCGGGTGTGCAGCAGCCAGGCGCCCAGGTAGGGCACGAAGTAGACGGACACGAACCAGCTGATGACCAGGGCGGCCGACGTGACGGCGAAGATCGCGAAGGTGTATTCGCCGGTGGTCGACTTGGCCAGGCCGATGGGCAGGAAGCCGGCGGCGGTGATCAGGGTGCCGGTCAGCATCGGCATGCTGGTCACCTCGTAGGCGTACGTGGCGGCGGTGCGCTTGTCCCAGCCTTCCTCCAGCTTGCGCACCATCATCTCGACGGCAATGATGGCGTCGTCCACCAGCAGGCCCAGGGCGATGATCAGGCTGCCCAGGCTGATCTTGTGCAGGCCCACGCCCCAATAGAACATGGTGACGAAGGTGATGGCCAGCACCAGCGGGATGGTGATGCCCACCACCAGGCCGGGCCAGATGTCGATGCGAAGCGGCCGGGTGTGCAGGCCCAGGCTGAGAAAGCTGACCGCCAGCACCACCACCACCGCCTCGACCAGCACCTTGACGAACTCGTTGACCGAGCGCGTCACCGCCGCCGGCTGGTCCTGCACCTGCTCCAGCGTGATGCCGGCCGGCAGGTCCGCCCGCAGCGCAGCGGTGCGGGTGCGCAGCGCCTCGCCCAGGGCCACGATGTCGCCGCCCTTGGCCATCGACACACCCAGCGCGATCACCGGCTTGCCGTTGTGGCGCACCTTGGTGGCGGGCGGGTCGATCGTGGTGCGGCGCACGTCGGCAATGTCGCCCAGGGCCAGCGTGCTGGCCTGGCCGGTGGCCGGGTTGACGGCGCGGATGGGCAAGCGCTTCAGGTCGTCCACCGAGCGCAGCGCGCCCTGCACGCGCACCTGGAAGTTCTGGCTGCCGGCGTCGAGCAGGCCGGCGCCTTCCACCGCGTTCTGCGCCGCCAGCTGGGCGATCACCTGGTTCATGTCCAGGCCCAGCTGGGCGGCGCGCTTCTGCGCGATCTCGACGTAGATCTTCTCCGGCTGCACGCCGAACAGTTCGACCTTGGCCACGTCGGGCACGCGCAGCAGCTGGGTGCGCACCTGCTCGGCAAAGACCCGCAGATCCTCGTCGCTGAAGCCGTCGGCCGACAGCGCGAAGATGCTGCCGTAGACGTCGCCGAAGTCGTCGTTGAAGACCGGGCCCACGACGCCCTGCGGCAGCGTCGAGCGCATGTCGCCGATCTTCTTGCGCACCTGGTACCAGGTGCCGGGCACGTCCCGGGGCGGCGTGTTGCCCTTGAGCTCCAGCAGGGTCAGCGACTCGCCCGGCTTGGTGTAGCTGCGGATGACGTCGCTGCTGGGCACCTCCTGCAGGGTGCGCTCGATCTTGTCGGTCACCTGCTCGGCCATCTGCTGCGCCGTGGCGCCGGGCCAGAAGGCCTGCACCACCATCACGCGGAAGGTGAACGGCGGGTCCTCGTCCTGGCCGAGCTGGAAGTAGGCGGCCACGCCCAGCACCAGCAGCACCACCATCAGGTAGCGGGTCAGCGGCGCATGGTCGAGCGCCCAGCGGGAAATGTTGAAGCGCGACGTCACGCCAGGGGTTGGATCGCTGTGCATGGCGGGCTCAGCGCGAAGCGGCGGATGTGGCGGATGTGGCGGAAGCAGGCGCAGACGATGCCGCCGTCGTGGACGCAGCCGCGCCCGGTTCGGCATACCAGCGCACCTTCTGCCCCGGGGTCAGCGTGTGCACGCCGGCCGTCACCACCGCCTCGCCCGGCTGCAGGCCGCCGGCCACGACGACGAGGTTGCCTTCGGCGCCGCCCACGGCGATGGGCCGGGCCTGCACCGCCATCGCGGTGCGGTCGACGACCCAGACGCTGGTCTGCCCGCCCTGGGCGAAGACGGCGGCCAGTGGCAGCTTGACCACGCCCGGCTGCGGCGGCTGCGCCACGCGCACGGTGGCGGTCTGGCCCAGGCGCAGGTCGGTGCGGCCGATGTCGGCGCGGACCAGGAAGGTGCGCGTCACCGGGTCGGCCGCGGCGGCCACCTCGCGCACCGTGGCCGGCGCCAGCGCGCCGTCGCCCCAGGGCCGCAGCTGCAGCGCACCGGGCTTGCCGAGCAGGCCGCGCATGGCGGCGGCGCGGTCCTCGGGCACGCTGAACACGGCGTCGCGCGGGCCGTCGTGCGCCAGGCGCAGCACCGGCGTGCCGGCGGCCAGCACGGTGCCGGGCTCGGCGTCGACGGCGGTGACGATGCCCGCCACCTCGGCCGCCAGCACCGCGTAGCCGGCCTGGTTGCCCTGCAGCTTCGCCTGGGCGATGGCCTGCTCGGCCTGCGCACGGGTGGCCTTCAGCGCCGCCTCGCGCCGCTCCAGCTCGACGCCGCTGATGAAGCCCTGCTCGCGCAGCGCCTGGTAGCGCTTGAACTCGGCCTCGTTGAAGGCCAGCTGCGCCTGCGCGGCATTCAGCGCGGCGCCGGCAGCCTGCTGGCCCAGGCGCAGGTCGCCCGGGTCGATCTGCGCCAGCGGCTGGCCGGCCTTGACCACATCGCCCACGTTCACCAGGCGCTTCACCAACTGGCCGGGCACGCGGAAGGCCGGGCGGCTCTCGGCGCGGGCGCGGATCTCGGCCGGGTAGTCGTGCGCCAGGCTGGCGCTGCTGGCGGCCACGGTCAGGGTGCGCACCGCGCGCACCGGCTCGGGCAGGGGCTCAGGCTTGCTGCAGGCGGCCAGCAGCACGGTGAGGGACAGCAAGGGCAGGAGACGGCGCATGGCGGGGCCTGGCGGAATGGGGATGGCGGGGCGGGCAGGCAGCTGGGGCGCTGGCGCGCGCCCCACTTTAATGACTGACCGGTCAGTAATGTAGGAGTGCACCTGAGCGCTGTCAAACCCGGCGGCCGGCGAGGTGCCCCCCGGCAGCGCCGACAATCACCGCCGTGCCCGTCGACCACTACGAGAATTTCCCCGTTGCATCCCTGCTGTGCCCGCCGGCCATGCGTGACGGCGTCACCGCGCTGTACCACTTCGCCCGCACGGCCGACGACATCGCCGACGAAGGCGATGCCCCTGCCGAGGCGCGACGCGCGCAGCTGCAGCTGTACCGCCAGGCGCTGCAGCGCGCCGCCGCCGGGCACGCGGTGGACGGGCCGTGGGCCGGCATCTTTGGTGCGCTGACCGCCGCCATCGGCCGCCATGGGCTGTCGGTCCAGCTGCTCGACGACCTGCTCGACGCCTTCACCCAGGACACGCACAACCCGCGCTATGCCGACCGCGCCCAGCTGCTGGACTACTGCCGCCGCTCGGCCAACCCGGTGGGCCGGCTGATGCTGCAGATGGCCGGCGTGCACGATGTGCTGTCGCTGCGGCAGTCGGATGCGGTCTGCAGCGCGCTGCAGCTGATCAACTTCTGGCAGGACCCGAGCGTGGACCTGCCGCGCGGCCGCCAGTACGTGCCCCAGGTCGACGCCCACCGCCACGGCCTGACGTTGGATGACCTGGCGCAGCAGGCGGACAGCCCCGCCACCCAGGCCCTGCTGCGCGACCTGTGCGCGTGGGCCGGCGCGCTGATGGCCGAGGGCGCGCCGCTGGCCTGCCGCGTGCCCGGCCGCCTGGGCTGGGAACTGCGCCTGGTGGTGCAGGGTGGCCTGCGCATCCTTGAGAGAATCGCCGCAATGCACTACCGCACCCTGCGCCAGCGGCCCACGCTGGGCACCACCGACCTGTGCGTGATGCTGTGGCGGGCCACGCGCATGCGCCCTGCCCGACCGACGCCGGGCTTCCGACTCGCCTGACCGCATGCGACGCCGTGCAACGATGGACGCGAGCGGGCCGAGCGCTGGGCCGCTCCCAAGCCGGCTCGCCATCCCCTCGGGGGATCGGTCCATGTCCCCATGGAACGAGGGGCTGACGTGACGACGCCCCAACAGTACGTGCAGGAGAAGGCCGCCGGCAGCGGCAGCTCGTTCTACTACGCGTTCCTGTTCCTGCCGCCGCCGCGGCGCGCCGCGATCACGGCCTTCTATGCCTTCTGCCGCGAGGTG
>Ga0116181_1000843_pt1 | contig 27644 bp, 23 predicted proteins | sample AD_UKC075_MetaG_FD_89752 | JGI IMG/M metagenome (GOLD analysis project Ga0116181, IMG submission 89752) | Active sludge microbial communities of municipal wastewater-treating anaerobic digesters from USA - AD_UKC075_MetaG | ecosystem: Engineered > Bioreactor > Anaerobic > Digestate | place: USA... | reverse complement strand
TGGTCGATGAGCACCAGCGCACCTCCGCCGCCGGGATCTGGGCGCTCGGTGACGTCAGTTCGCCATGGCAGCTGAAGCATGTGGCCAATCACGAGGCCCGGGTCGTGCAGCACAATCTCCTGCATCCGGACGACCTGTGCAGCAGTGACCACAGGTTCATCCCCATGGCGGTGTTCAGCGGGCCACAGGTCGCGACCGTCGGGCTCACCGAGGACGACTGCCGCCAGCAGGGACGCGACTACGTGGTCGGCGTCCGCGACTACGGCTCGGTCGCCTACGGCTGGGCGATGGAGGACACCGACCATTTCGCCAAGGTGATCGCAGATCGCGGGACGGGACAGCTGCTGGGAGCCCACATCATCGGCCCGGACGCGTCCAATCTGATCCAGCCGCTGATCCAGGCGATGGCCACCGGCCTGGCCGCCGCCACCATGGCCCGCGGCCAGTACTGGATCCACCCGGCGCTGACCGAGGTCGTCGAGAACGCCGTGCTGGCGCTGGACCTGTAATGCGTCCAATCCCAGCCATCAACTCAAACTTCGCTCCCGAAAGGGACGGAAGTTGGGTGAGGCGGCGGACGGGCTGGCGCGGATGCTTGGTCGCTGGACTCGCGGCGCTGGCGGGGTCCGCGCTGCTGGCGGGGTGCTCGGTGATGCCGCCGGACAGGCCGTCCGAGCCGCCGTCGCCGACCACGCCAACGTCGGTGCCGACCACGCCCACTCCGGCGCCGACGGCGTCCGCTTCGGTCCAGCCGGAGGAGAGCGAGCCGCCTACCCCGTCCGACGAGCCGGAACTGGAACTCTGTCTGGCTGAGGCGCAGGCGATGTCGCTGGACGCCCGGATCGGGCAGCTGATCATGGTGGGTGTGACCGACGGGCTGGACGCGGCCGAGCGGAAGGCGATCACCAGCTATCAACTGGGCTCGGTGGTACTGCTCGGCAACCAGTCCGGTGGCGTCGCGGACACGGCTGCGCTGGCCGCGGAACTCACCGCTTTGGTGCCGGACGCGGGGATGCTGCTGTCCGCAGACCAAGAGGGCGGGGTGGTGCAGCGGCTCACCGGCACCGGGTTCCGCAAGATTCCTTCAGCGACCAAGCAGGCCGAGTTGCCGTTGGACAGCCTCCAGGCGCGAGCCCGCAACTGGGGCGTCGAGTTGATCGAGGCCGGCGTCCAGCTGAACCTCGCCCCGGTGGCTGACGTAGTACCGGCCAAGAAGGTGAAGTCGAACGCCCCGATCGGCAAGCTGAATCGGGGCTTCGGGTCGGACCCCGAACTCGTTGCGGAGAAAGTGCGGGCGGTGATCAACGGCTACTCCGCCGCTGCTGTCGGTACCACGGTGAAGCACTTTCCAGGACTCGGCGAGGTGGTCGGCAACACTGATCACGCGTCCGGTGTGGTGGACGATGTGACCACTGCCGACAGCGCCTCGCTGCTCCCGTTCCGAACCGCCATCGAGACCGGCGTGGCCGCGGTGATGATCTCCTCGGCTCGCTATTCCAAGATCGATGCCAAGAACCAGGCCGTGTTCTCGCCGAAGGTGATCGGCCTGTTGCGCGACTGGGACTACGACGGCGTGGTGATCAGTGACGACCTCGGCGCCGCAGTCTCGGTGTCCAAGATCCCCGCAGGGCAGCGCGCGCTGCGCTTCCTCTCCGCCGGCGGGGACGTGGTGATCAACGCCTCGCCCGCGCTGGTCGGCCCGATGGTGGACGCGGTCAAGGTCGAAGCCGGCAAGGATGAAGCCTTCGCCGAGCAGGTCACGCGATCTGTTGCGCGGGTGCTGCGAATGAAGCAGGGCCTCGGCATCGTGTCCTGCGGCTGAGCTCGCCCCTACGTCAGGCTCAAGAACCATCTCTAGGCTCACGCCCGTCGTCAGGCTCCGGGAACGCTTGCGGTCAGGCTTCCACTCGTAGGTTGGCCAACGCCTGACGCGCGTCCGGCATCAGGTGGTCGAGGGTGTTCGGGACGGACGCATAGAACAGGCCGTACTCCTCGGTGCCGGTCTGCACCACCAACAGCAGGACGCGTTCGCTGGTCGCGTTGAGGTTGGAGATGCTGAAGCTGAGGTCGGTCTCGATCAGCCACCCGCTGTGGCCGTCCACGTCATGCTTTGCGCTGCTGATCGGGTTCTGGGTGACGATCGTGTCCGCGTAGTACTTGCCCAGCACGCACTTCAGGACGATCTCAGCGCCCTGTTTGGGGCTGGCGAAGCCGTCGCCGACGTAGAGGTCGCTGACCAGCACGCTGGCCACCCACGAGTTGCCCCGACCGTCGTAATTGTCCTGGTCGAGCACCGTCTGCACGGTGGCCACCGAGCCGTAGGGCACCTCGTAGTCGTGCCCGGTTGTCCACGGGTCGCCGAGCGTTGGGAAAGAGAGCCGTCCACCGGTGGTCCAGCCCGGCTCACCGGCAGGCGGAGCCGACGCGGTGCTGTTGTCGCCGGGTGGGCAGATCAACTGGGTGGCGCCACCGCCCGGAGTGGTCGGATCGTCGCCGCCGAGGATCCCGCCGGTGGTGCCGAACGACTGCGCCACGAACCAGATCGCCACCACCACAGCGGCCAGAGCCGCGAGGCCACCCAGCCACCAGCCGGTCGCGCCGCGCTTGCGTCCCTGGCCAGGGACACCAGCCGGCTGCCCCGACGAATAGGACGGTGGTTGGGTGCCGGCCGGATTGGCCGTGATGGCGGACGTCCACTCGGTGCCCGTCCAATAGCGGTACATGCCGGGCTGGCCGCCCGGGTCCGGATACCAACCAGCGTTGCTCACGCGCTAAGCCTAGCCAGCCACGGGAGCTGACCCTGGAGTCGTGGACGGGGGTGCTCAGCCGAAGCGGCCGGAGATGTAGTCCTCGGTGGCGGCAATGTCGGGAGCGGAGAAGATCTTGTCGGTAGGGCCGGACTCGATCAGGCGGCCGGGGGAGCCGGTGCCGGCGATGTTGAAGAAAGCGGTCACGTCCGAGACCCGGGCGGCCTGCTGCATGTTGTGGGTCACGATCACGATCGTGTACTTCTCCTTGAGTTCGCTGATCAGGTCCTCGATCGCGAGCGTGGAGATCGGGTCGAGCGCTGAGCAGGGCTCATCCATCAGCAGCACCTCGGGTGCCATCGCGATCGCCCTGGCGATGCAGAGCCGCTGCTGCTGACCGCCCGACAGGCCCGAACCGGGCAGGTCGAGCCGGTTCTTCACCTCTTCCCACAGGTTGGCGTTGCGCAGCGAGCGTTCGACCAGCTCGTCCTGCGCGGCCTTCGGCATCTTGGCGAAGTTCAGCCTGATCCCGGCCAGCACGTTCTCCCGGATCGACATCGTCGGGAACGGGTTGGGCCGCTGGAACACCATCCCCACCTGCCGACGCACCCGCACCGGGTCGACGCCGGTGCCGTACAGGTTCTCCCCATCGAGCAGCACCTCGCCCTCGACCCGAGCGCCCGGAATCACCTCATGCATGCGGTTCAGCGTCCGCAGAAAGGTCGACTTGCCACAGCCGGACGGGCCGATGAACGCGGTCACCGTCCGCGGTTCGATGGTCATGGTCACGTCTTCCACGGCCCGGAAGGAGCCGTAGTACACGTTCAGGTCGGTGACTTCAATCCGCTTGGACATTCAGGTTCTCTCTCAGCGTCCGGTCTTCGGGGCGAAGCGGGCGGCGATCAGCCGGCCGATCAGGTTGAGCAGCATCACGATCAGGATCAGGGTGAGGGCACCCGTCCAGGCCCGTTCCAGGTAGGGTGCGGGCTCCACGCCGGGGTGCGCGTACGCGTCGTAGACGAACACCGGCAGGGTCATCATCGGGTTGGCGAATAGGTTGTTGTTCAGCGAGGCCGTGAATCCGGCAGCGATCATCAGCGGCGCGGTCTCGCCGATCACCCGGGCGATCGCAAGGATCACCCCTGAGACCAGGCCCGAGATCGCGGTGGGGATCACGATCCGCACGATGGTCACCCACTTGGGCACCCCGAGCGCGTACGCGGCCTCGCGCAACTCGTTCGGCACCAACCGCAGCAGTTCCTCGCACGAGCGGACCACGACCGGGATCATCAGCACCGAAAGCGCCACGCTGCCGGAGAAGCCGAACACTGCCCCCGGCCCAACCAGCAGGGCCATCAGCGAGTACGCGAACAGGCCGGCGACGATGGACGGGACGCCGGTCATCACGTCCACGAAGAAGGTGATCAGCTTGGCCAGCCGATTGCCCGCGCCGTACTCGGCGAGGTAGATCGCGGTCAGCAGGCCGATTGGGACGGAGATCAGGCTGGCCATGCCAGTGACGTAGAGGGTGCCGTAGATGGCATGGACGCCGCCGCCGCCAACGCCCACCACGTTGCGCATGGAGTTGGTGAAGAAGGACGGGTCGAAGCGGGCCATGCCGTTGCTGACGGCCTCCCAGGTGACCGATCCCAGCGGCAGCAGCGCCAGCAGGAACGCGCCGATGATCAGGTTGCCGGCTCTACGATCGGACGCTTGTCGCGGCCCCTCCACCACTCGGCTGGCGACTTCCATGATCAGCAGGAAGAGCACGTAGCCGAACAGCACGGTGAGTCCGGCGTTGGCCGCGCCGGTGGCCAGGACCGAGATCGCGAAGCCCACGATCGCACTGGCCACCAGCGCGACCCAGGTGGTCGCCTTGGGCAGCCGTCCGGAGGTGAGTGTGTCGCCGCCCAGCAGGGGTCCGGTGCCGCCGGTTGGTCGAGCCCCTAGCGGCCCTGCGGACGGATTCAACGTGCTCATCAGTTGGCTCCGGAGTATTCGGCGCGACGGGAAACAATCCAGCGGGCGAGCATGTTCACGGCCAGCGTGATCAGGAACAGCACCAGGCCGGCGGCGATCAACTGGTTGGTCTTCAGCCCGTACGCTTCGGCGAAGTTCTGCGCGATGGTGGCCGCGATGGTGTTGGGGTTCTGGCTGGTGAGCACCTCGAACGTGATGTTGCGTCCGCCCGACATCACCATTGAGACGGCCATGGTCTCGCCGAGTGCGCGGCCCAGCCCCAGCATGACCGCCGCGATGATGCCCGGACGCGCGAACGGCAGGACGGCCATCTTGATCATCTCCCAGCGGGTGGCGCCGAGTGCCAGCGCGGCCTCCTCGTGCAGCCGCGGGGTCTGCAGGAAGACCTCGCGGCAGAGGCTGGTGATGATCGGCAGCACCATCGTCGCGAGCACGATGGCCGCGGTCAGGATGGTGCGCCCGGTGCCGGACGTGATGCCGGCAAAGAAGGGGATGAAGCCGAGGTTGGCGTTGAGCCAGCCGTACAACGGGATCAGCGCGCGGGCCAGCAGGGTCGAGCCCCACAGGCCGAACACCACGGACGGGACCGCCGCCAGCAGGTCGATCAGGTAGCCGAGCGGCTGCGCGATCCGGCGTGGGGCGAAGTGCGAGATGAACAGGGCGATCCCGATTGCGACCGGCACCGCCATCGCCAGCGCGAGCACAGCCGCCCAGACCGTGCCGAACGCGTAGGGCAGCACCCAGGACGCGAACTCGCCGTAGCCCTGCGAAGCGAGCCGGTCCGGGTCGGCGAATAACGCCGGCGCACCCTGGATCAACAGGAAGCCGGCGACCAGCGCCAGGATCACCAGGATGAGCACGCCGGCGCCGGTGGCGAACCCGCGGAACACCCGGTCGCCGAACCGCTTGGGATCGGCCGCCAGGGCTGCCTCCGGGGCGCCCGCGGGTCCGGGGCCGGAATCCGTGGACAGCGGGTGGGTCATCTCGTCTGCCTGCTTTCTGGCGATTGACCCAAGGCTATGCCCGGGCGTCCGGACGGCGCCGGTGGGCCCACCACCGGCGCCGTCGAGGGCTGACGTCACTTGATTGAATCCACCGCTGCCTTGACCTTGGCCTGGATCGCGGCCGAAAGCGGCGCGGATCCGGCTGCGGTCGCGGCCGCCTGCTGACCCTCTGCGGAGGCGATGTAGCCGATGTAGTCCTTCACCAGCTTGGCCGTGGCCGCGTCCTTGTAGGTCTCGCAGACGATCGCGTACGACACCAGCACCGCAGGGTAGACCCCCTCGGAGGTGCGGTCGAGGGAGTAGGCGAGGTCGTGCTCGCCGCGTCCGGCGACCGTCTGGGAGTGGTCGATCACGGCCGCGGCCGCCTCGGCGGACGGCTCCAGCGACTTGCCGTTCACCGCCAGGCTGGCGATGCCCACGTTCTTGGCCGCGGACGCGTCCGCGTACCCGATCGTGCCCTGTCCGCCGGAAACCGCGCTGACCACGCCGGACGTGCCGGTGGCTGCCTCACCGCCGAACGCGGCCGGCCAGTCGTCGGCGGCGGATTCCGTCCAAACCTCCGGAGCCAGCTGGTGCAGGGTGTCGGTGAAGTTGTTGGTGGTGCCCGAGCCGTCCGCGCGGTGGACGGCGGTGATGTTGCTGTCGGGGAGCTTGGCGTTCGGGTTGAGCGCGACGATCGCCGGGTCGTTCCACTTGGTGATCTGACCGGCGAAGATCTTGGCCGCGGTGGCCGGGTCGAGGCTGAGCTTGTCGATGCCGTCCAGCTTGAAGATGATCGCGATCGGCGAGACGTAGACCGGCAGGTTCAGGGCGTTGGAGTCGGCCGCGCAGGTGGCGAACTTGCCTGCGCCCATCTCCTCGTCCTTGAGCGGACGGTCGGAGCCGGCGAACTGGACGGCCCCGGCGGTGAAGGCCGAGCGCCCGGCGCTGGACCCTTCGGGCGAGTAGTTGACGGTGATGCCGGTGTGGGCGGTCTGGAAGTCGGCGACCCACTTCTCCTGGGCTGCCTTCATCGAGCTGGCGCCTTTGCCGGTGAGGGTCTGGGCGGCGGCGGATGAGGTACCACCAGTGCCGGCGGCCTCATTCGCTGCGCAGCCCACGAGAGTGAACGCGGTGGCGGTGGCCAGCACGGCGGCGATCGGCTTGATCTTCACGGAGTTTCCTTAGCGTCTTGGTTTGGGAGCGGTTGTGCTCCGCTGCTGACCCTAGGTGGGCCGGCTTACCGCTCCGGGACTGCCGGGTGAACGCAAGGTGAATAGCGGGCCAGATTTCCGCTTTGATCTCGGGCGGCACGTCCGTCTTCGGCCGCGGTTTCTGAAACCCGCGGGCTGGAGTGTAATACGCTAACACCCATGGGTGAAGTCGCTGGGGACGGCACTGCGGTCTATCGTCCGCCGACACTGACGGACGTGGCTCGGCTGGCTGGAGTATCCACCATGACCGTCTCCCGCGTGATCAATGGTCACGCGAAAGTCGCGACCGACACCCGCGAACGCGTCCGCGCGGCGATGCGCTCGCTCGATTACCGGCCAAACATCATGGCCCGTGGCCTGGCCAGTGGACGCTCCCGGAGCATCGGTGTGCTCACCGTCGACACCACGCTGTTCGGTCCGCGAGCCGCCCTGCGCGGCATCGAGCTGGCGGCGCGCGACCGCGGCTACAGCGTCACGGTCGCGCACCTGGACGATCCGGATCGCAACGCGGTGGCCCAGGGTGTCCACCTGCTGCAGTCGCGCTCGTCGGACGGAGTGATCCTGCTCCAGCCGCTCATCTCCGAGGTGCACGAGGTCGAGCCGCCGGCGGACCTGCCGCCGATGGTGGCGATCCATGCCGGAACGCCGGGCAACTACCCGGTGGTCTCGGTCGACCAGCGCCTGGGCGCCCGGCTGGCTACCGAGCACCTGTTGAAGCTCGGGCACCGTACGGTCTGGCACCTGGCGGGTCCGAACCTCTGGTACGAGGGCACCGAACGGGTCACTGGTTGGCAGGAGGCGCTGACGTCCGCCGGCGCGCCGATCAAGCCGATCCAGCGCGGTGACTGGTCGGCGGCGTCCGGCTACCAGGCTGGACGCGAGCTGCTCCGCGATCCGGAGGTCACCGCGATCTTCGTGGCCAACGACGCCATGGCGCTCGGAGTTCTGTACGCGGCGCATGAACTTGGCCTGCGGGTGCCGGACGAGCTCAGCGTGGTCGGCTTCGACGACACCCCCGAGGCCGAGTTCTTCTGGCCCGGACTGACCACGATCCGCCAGGACTTCGACGAGATCGGGCAGCTCTCGGTGGAGCTGTTGGTGCAGCTGATCGAGACCGGCAAGGCCCGCACCCAGCATTTGGTGCTACCGCCGAAGTTCGTACTACGAAGAAGTACGGCCGCGCCGAGGCGCTGACTCTGGCAACAGTTGCCGGCTCCCGTGGTCAGACCTCAGGCTTGTGCAACTCCACGGCCAACACGGACGCGTCCGGGGCCAAGTGGACGACCAGGGTCGAACCGGGCTGCAGGCTGCGCGGCGCTAGCTTGAGCGCGGCGAGCATCGTGGGCAGCACCGGACGGTGACCGCAGATCGCCGCCGGCTTCCCGGTCTCGGCAGCCTGCTTCGCAATGCGTTTGAGCAGTGGAGTGACTGCCTTGGGCTCGGTAGCGAAGCGCTCCTCGCTGAGGGCGGGTTCGGCCTCCAGCACCAGGCCGCTGGCGTGCGAGTGCGGCAGGAGGGTCTGCAGGCAGCGCGCCGACGTGGACGAAACCAGCCGGCCCACCCCGTAGGCGTCCAGTAGTGGCGTCAACCGCTGGCTCTGCAGCCGACCGCGTTCATCCAGCGGACGCTCCGAATCGATCCCGTCCCAGTCGCTGCGCGGCAGCGCCTTGCCGTGCCGGATCAGCAACAGCGGCGTCGAGTCCGGCAGGGCGACCGCCTGCCGGATCAGCGGACGCTCGTCGGCGTAGGTAACCAGGTCGAGCGCCTCGCGGACGCTGAACCACGCGGCGTCGTCCACCTCGCCGTTGGCCTTCTGCCGGCCGTTGCCGACGACCCGTGATCGCCAGTAGAAGACCGTCTTGGTGCCTGCGCTGACCGGGTACTGGATCGGGTCCAGTGGAATGCCGAGCCGCACGTTGACCCCGGCCTCCTCACGGGTCTCGCGGGCTGCACAGCCGACCAGGTATTCGTCCGGATCGAGCTTCCCCTTGGGCAGGCTCCAGTCCTGGTACCGCGGCCGGTGCACCAGCAGTACCTCGGTCTGGCCGTCCGGGTTCTCCCGGAGCACGACCGTGCCGGCCGCAGTGATCTGCTTCGAGACGCGAGTGTTCGCCATCGTCTAGCGCTCGACCGCCCGACGTTGGCCCATGGTGGCGATCAGGTGGTCCTGGATGTCGAGCAGCGGCTCGCCGTCTGCGTCCAGCGTCCGCTGGGTCCAGGTGTCGCCCTCCAGCCACCAGGACGCCGTCCCCTCGTCAAAGGCCAGTTCGAACAGCCCTTCGATCTGGTCGATGTGCTTGGGGTTGTTCAGCCCGACGATCACCTCGACGCGGCGATCCAGGTTGCGATGCATCAGGTCGGACGAGCCGATGCCGACCGTGGGATTGCCCCCGTTGGCGAACCAGTACAACCGGCTGTGCTCGAGGAACCGGCCGAGGATCGAACGCACCCGGATGTTCTCGCTGAGCCCCGGCACGCCCGGACGCACCGAACAGATACCGCGCACCCACAGGTCCACCGGCACGCCGGCCTGGGACGCGCGGTACATCGCGTCAGTCACCGCCTCGTCCACGATCGAGTTCACCTTGATCCGCACCCGGGCGGGTAGCCCGGCGCGATGGTTCTCGATCTCGTGGTTGATGTTCTCGATCAGCCCGCGGCGGACCCCGTGCGGCGCCACCAGCAGCCGCTTGTAGTGGGTCTCCTGCGCCATGCCGGAGAGGTGGTTGAACAACCTGGCGACGTCATCGGTGATGATGTTGTTCGAAGTCAGCAGGCCCATGTCCTCGTACATCCGGGCGGTCTTCGGGTTGTAGTTGCCGGTGCCGATGTGAACGTAGCGACGCAGCCCGGTCTCCTCCTCGCGCACCACCAGCGACAGCTTGCAGTGCGTCTTCAGCCCGAGCATGCCGTAGACCACGTGGCAGCCGGCCTTCTCCAGCTTGCGGGCCCAGGCGATGTTGGCCTGCTCGTCGAAGCGCGCCTTGATCTCGACCAGCGCCAGCACCTGCTTGCCTGCCTGCGCCGCTTCGACCAGGGCGTCGATGATCGGCGAGTCACCGGACGTGCGGTAGAGGGTCTGCTTGATCGCCAGTACCGCCGGATCGGCTGCGGCCTGCTCGATGAAGCGCTGCACGCTGGTGGCGAAAGAGTCGTACGGATGATGCAGAAGTACTTCACGGTTCTTCAGCGCCGCGAACAGGTCGGCGGGCCGGGACGTCTCCACCTCGGCCAGTTCCGGGTGCGTCTTCGGCAGGAAGGACGGGTAGAGCAGCGACTCCCGATCGAGGTCGGCGATCGCGAACAGCCCGCGCAGGTCGAGCGGGCTGGGCATCCGGAAGACCTCCTTCTCGGCGATGTCGAGTTCGCTGATCAGCAGCTGCAGCATCCGGTCGTCGATGTCCTCTTCGACTTCGAGCCGCACCGGCGGGCGTCCGATCTTGCGGCGCAGCAACTCCTTCTCCAGCGCGAACAGCAGGTTCTCGGCATCGTCCTCTTCGACCTCGACGTCCTCGTTGCGGGTCACCCGGAAGGTGGAGTGGCCGAGGATCTCCATGCCGGAGAACAGCTGGCCGAGATGGCGAGCGATCACTTCCTCCAGCGGGACGAAGCGTCCGCCGCCGAGCGGAACGAAGCGGCTGAGGATCGTCGGCACCTTGACCCGGGCGAACTGGCGGACGCCGGTGGCCGGGTTCCGCAGCAGCACAGCCAGGTTCACGCTCAGCCCGGAGATGTACGGGAACGGGTGGGACGGGTCGACCGCCAGCGGGGTCAGCACCGGGAAGATCCGGTTCTCGAACAGCGCGGTCATCTTCTCGCGCTCATCGGACGTGAGCTCGTCCCAGCGCAGGATCTCGATGCCGTGCTGGGCCAGCGCCGGCCGGATGTCCTCGGCGAACACCTGGGCGTGGTCGACCACTAGCTCGCGAGTGCGGGTGAGGATGGCGTCGTGCAACTCGCGGGGCATCAGCCCGGAGTTGCTGGTCACCGCGACCCCGGCAGCCATCCGGCGCTTCAGGCCGGCCACCCGCACCATGAAGAACTCGTCCAGATTGGAGGCGAAGATGGCCAGAAACTTGGCGCGTTCGAGCAGCGGCACCCGCTTGGCGTCCTTGGCCAGGTCGAGCACCCGGTTGTTGAACGCCAGCCAGGACAGCTCGCGGTCGGAGAAGCGGTCGGCCGGAAGGTCGGGTGGGGTCGGGGCGGCGTCTGCTGCGACAGTTTGTTCCTCGACCGTCATTGTTGCTCCTTCGGCTTCGGCGCCAGGAGCACGTCGCGGTGGGTGACTCGGAATCCGGCGCTTTCGTACATTCTTACCGCTACCTGATCCGCCATGTCGACGTACAGCAGGACGCGGTCACATCCCGATCGTTGTAGGTGGGCCAGCCCGGCGTTCAGCAGGGCCTTGCCGTAGCCGCGTCCCTGGGCTCTGGGGGCAACCGCCATGACGTACACCTCGCCGGTTCGGGCATCCATCCGCTTGGTCCAATGGAAGCCGGCGAGACCGTCCGCATCGAAGCCGAGGATCAGGCCGGACGGGTCGAACCAGGGCTCGGCCATGCGGGCGTGCAGGCCGGCTTCGTCCAGGCTGCCCTGCTCGGGATGATGAGCGAAGGCGGCCGCGTTCACGGTGAGCACCTCGGCCGCGTCCGCCGGCTCGAAGCCGCGCAGCTGCAGTGCGTCCGGGACGTGCGGTGTGACCGGTTCGGCGAGTGGGCGATCCATGATCAGCAGCCCACGCACCGGGCTGAGCTCCAGAGCGGACGCGAATCCCTGCGCCGCGCGCAGATGGCCGAACGCCCAAATCGCCACCGGACGTGTGGTCGAGCCGGCCGGGGCCCCGTCGATCACCCCAAACGCTTGTTCAACCAGCGTCCGTCCGATCCCTTGCCGCCGAAACTCCGGGTGCACCACCAACTGCCCGGTGTGATGCAACGGCAGCCAAATCAGGTAACCGGCCAATCGGTCGCCGACGTGGTGCAGGTAGTGCTCGGCGGAGTCGTCGCGCAGCGCGAACCGCGCCTCCTCGTTGAGCGGATCAACGCCATCGTGCGCGGTCGCGGCCGCGGCCAGGTCGAGCACCTGTTCGGCTTGGGCAGCGCTGAGTCGATTGGTCGGCATCTTTGCAGGGTAGCGGCGGGACTCAACGGCGCGCGGAGCCGTCCGGGGAGAAGCGGTAGCCGACGTTGCGGACGGTGCCGATCAGGGCCTCGTGTTCCGGGCCGAGCTTGGCGCGCAGCCGGCGCACGTGCACGTCCACCGTCCGGGTGCCGCCGTAGTAGTCGTAGCCCCAGACGTCGGCGAGCAGGTGCTCCCGGCTGAACACGCGGCCGGGGTGCTGCACCAGGTACTTCAGCAGTTCGAACTCGGTGTAGGTGAGGTCGAGCGGGGCGCCGTCCAGCATCGCGGAGTAGGCGGCGTCGTCGATGACGATGCCGCCGGCGCTGATCAGTCCGTCGTTGGCCGCGGACGTGACCAGCAGCCGAATCCGGGCCTCGAACTCGGCCGGCCCGGCGGTGTCGAGCACCACGTCCGCCAAGCCCCAGTCGGTGGCGACGGCGGCCAGGCCGCTCTCGGTGAGCACCAGCAGCAGCGGCACGGTGGACCCGGAGGAGTTGAACAGCCGGGCCATGGTGCGCGCTCCGGGAAGATCGGCGCGTCCGTCCAGCACCACCAGATCAGCGCGGGCCGACTCGGTTAGCGCAAGGGTGTCCGCGGCGACCCCACGGATGTCGTGCGCGAGGAGGGACAGCACCGGCAGGGAGATCTCCGCCGGGGTGCCACGCGCGACCTCATTGCTCACCAGGAGCAACTGCGCCATTCGACACCTCCCCGGTCTCGCGGGCCGATTCCAGCGCCAACCTTAGTGACCTCTCGTTTCAGCGCTGTAACCAAACTCGGGGGTATTTATTGGTGGCTGCGTCGAGACCCACGTGCGCTCGATCAGGCGTCGGCTTCCAGGAGCACCGTCATCGGGCCGGCATTGGTGCTGGTAACCGCCATCATGGCGCCGAAGCGTCCGGTCTCGACGTGTGCGCCGCGCCGGCGCAGGGCCGCGATGTAGGCGTTGACGAGCGGTTCGCTGACCGTCCCGGGTGCGGCTGCGCTCCAGGACGGGCGTCGCCCCTTGCGGGTGTCGGCGTACAGCGTGAACTGGCTCACCACCAGCAGTGGCGCACTGGCCTCGGCGCAGGACCGCTCACCTTCGAGGATGCGCAGCTGCCAGGTCTTGTCGGCCAGCTTGTCGGCCACCGACTCCGTGTCGGTGTGGGTGACCCCGATCAGCACCAGCAGCCCGGGATCCTCGATCCGGCCAATGACCTCGCCGTCGACCTCAACCCTGGCCCGGCTGACTCGTTGCACCACCGCTCGCACGAGCCAATCCAAGCAGGTCGACGGGCGAAACCCGACTTCGGTGGCAGATCAGATACCTGTCTCGATCGCCGGTGACCCTGACCCGATCTGGAAGGCTGATGAAGCCCCCGCTACAGCCGATAGGCCCCCTGGACGTTCGGTGCCCACCGCCGGCCGGCAGGGTGATCGAAGGTGAGCGTTCGTGCCACCTCGGTAAGCCGGGCGCTGGCAGATTCCAGGCAACGGCGGCCGACTGGTGGCTCAGCACGGCGCCGGGATACGCGACGAGTTCTGCTTGGGCCAGCAGCAGGTGCTGGCCGGCGCCGTCGTCGGGCCAGGCTGAGCGGGTCAAGTACACGCCTCGGCGCAGTCGCAACAGGCGACCCGTCCTGAGCTGGGTGATCAGCATCTCCTTGCTGATGCCGATCGCCAGCAGTTGTCGAGTCCCGGTGGGTTCGGTTGGCAGCAGCCATGGTGTTGGAGTACGCATGCCCTAGTCCTCCGTAACCGCGCCCGAATCCGGTCAGCTCAATCGGCCGCCTGTGGAGAACCGGCGTCCTCGGACCCCTCATCCACAGGCGGCTGAGTAAGCTGCACAGGTGCTGACCCCGCTTTCGGTGACCGGTGTGGTGCTGTTCACCGCCTGCCTCGTGCTCGTCGTGCTGTGCGGGCTGGGGCTGTTTGCCCTGCTGCGCAGCCGAAAAGGAGACTGAACATGGCTTTCGAGATTCCGGCCGACCTGAACCCCGCGCTGGTGGGCGTCGCCTGGCTGCGCGGCCGCTGGGAGGGCACCGGCTTTCGGCAGTGGCCCGGCGAGGAGAAGGTCGGCTATCGCATTCAGGTGGACTTCGCCGACAACGGCGAGGATTTCCTGCACTACCTGGCCCAGGCGTTCGAGGTGGACTCGGACGGTAGCCCGACCAGGCCGCTGTTCATGGAAACCGGCTTCTGGCGTCCGCTCCCCGACGGCACCGTGGACGTGATGATGTGCTCCCCGGACGGCTTCGCCGAGATCTGGTTCGGCAAGTTGCAGCCCGGCCGCCTCGACCTGATCACTGACGCAGTCGCCCGCACCCGCGACGCCAAGGTCGCCTACACCGCCGGCCGCCGGCTCTACGGCAACGTCGATGGCAAGCTGATGTTCTCCTTCGACCGCGCCACCGAGGAACACGAGTTGCAGCCGTACATCTGGGCGACCCTGGAGCGCAGGTGAGCGTCCGGCTCACCGAAGGCCCGGACGCGGGTGCGGTCTGGCACTACGGCGATCCGTTGCGCGAGCAGCGGGCGCTGCTGGCCGGCACGGCTGGCGTGGATTTGTCGCATCGGCCGCTGTTCGCGATCAGGGGTGCCGACCGGCTGAAGTGGCTGAACGACATCACCAGCCAGGACTTTGCTTCGCTGCCCTCGGGTACGCCCACCGTCGCCTACATCCTCGATCCGCAGGGGCACCTGGTCCATGTGTTCGGCGCGGTGGATGACGGCGAGACGTTGTGGGCGCACACCGAGCCAGGTCGGCGCGACTCATTAGTGGCCTGGCTACGGCGGATGGTGTTCGCAGCGCGCGTGGAGATCAACGAGCTCGGCGACGAATACTCCCTGGTGCTGCCGCCCAGGGGTGGCCCGGCGATCGTTGCGTCCGCTCAGGTGGACGCGACTCTGGGCGAGGTTCGGGCCGGCACCTGGGCGATGGATGCGCTGCGGATCGCGTCCGGCACTCCGCGGATCTTCCTCGACACCGATGAGAAGACGATCCCCAACGAACTGGCTAACCCCGACGACGACCGCCTCGGCCCGGCCGTGCACCTGCGTAAGGGCTGCTACCCGGGCCAGGAGACGGTGGCCCGGGTGTACAACCTCGGAAGGCCGCCGCGTCGGCTGACCCTGCTGCACCTGGACGGCAGCGCCGAGCGGCTGCCCGAACTGGGCGCCGACGTCTTTCTCGACGGGCGCGTCGTCGGTCGCATGGGCACGGCCGAACGGCATTTCGAACTCGGCCCGATCGGGCTCGCACTGCTGAAGCGGACGTTACCGACAGACGCCGAACTGGTCGTCGACGGTATCGCGGCCGCCCAAGAGACGATCGTTGACCCGGACGCTGGGCTGCACTGGCGGCCGCAGCCCGGTTTGGGCCGCTGACCCGAACCGGTTTGCCCGCTGCGACGGTGTTGGCGTCACCCTCGCGCGTTCAAGCCAATTTCGTCAGGTTATGGCGGGGCTGTTCAGGGGCAGATTCCCGCCAACCCAAAAACAGCAGGTTACGCGGGCCGAATTCCCGTCCATAACCTGCAGAATTTGGGTTGGTCCGGTTCGGCCAGCTGTGACGGCCGCCATAACCTGCCGGAAGTGGGTTCAAACCTGTGGGAAGTCGCCCCCACTGCTGGGGTCGGCTTTCGAGACCTCGATCAGCACAACCCTCGACTTCGACTGACGCGGGCGGCCGAGGAGCCTCATCATGGTCGCGGGGGAGGTGTGCGATGAAGCGAGCTTTTCGCTGGCTGGGTTTACTGCTGGGGCTGGCGCTGGTCTTCGGTGCGGGCTGGGCTTGGCCGATTCTCTTCCGACCACCGCTGATCGTCGGCCAGGACGCGATCACTGACCAGGCCACCATCGGGGTAACGCCGGTGATCGAGGACGCCGGCGGCCGGCTGATCCGGGTCGCGCCGCCCGCGGGCACCGCAGCGAAGGACGTCCTGGTGATCATCTACCCCGGCGGACTGGTGCGTCCGCAGGCGTACGAGTGGCTGGCCCGGATGCTGGCCGTTCGTGGCTACGAGACCCTGATCCCGGAGTTCTCCTTCGACCTCGCGGTGACCGACACCGACCGTGCGTCCGCCTTGATCCAGCGGTACGCCGACGGCCGCAAGGTGGTGCTGGCCGGGCATTCGCTCGGCGGCGCGATGGCCGCGCAATACCTGGCCGACGAACTGAAGGCCGGACGCGAGCCGGTCGCCGGGCTGGTGCTGATGGCCGCCTACCCGCCGGACGGGGCCAGCCTGGCGTCCGCGAAGCTCAAGGTAGCGAGCCTGAAGGGCGAGTTCGACAATGTCGCCGATGCCGCCAAGATCGCGGACGGGCTGAGGCGCCTCCCGAAGGATTCAAAGCTGTTGCAGATCGACGGCGGCGTGCACAGCTTCTTCGGCCGCTACGGTCCGCAGTCCGGGGACGGAGTCCCGGCCGTGAGCCGCACCGACGCCGAACGTGAGATCGTGAACGCGATAGTGAGCTTCCTCGGCCGACTCTGAGTCATCCCTCAAACGTTCCCTGAGGCCTCCCCCCAACGATCCCTGAGCCTGACGATGGGCCGTTGGGAGGGGCTTCGTCAAGCTCAGCCACCGTTCGCCCGGGAGGGCCGAATCTCAGCCCGCCTTGCGCGCCAGCACGTATAGGCGTTTGGTATCGGCCTCGCCCCCAACCGGTGCTCGCACGTACCACTCGTCAACCACCAGATCGGACGCGGCCAGGGCGGCCAGCACCTGTTGGCGGTCGTGCAGGACGTAGTCGAGGTCGACTTCCACGCCGCAGAGGGAATCAGCGTGCCGCACCCGGTCGCCGAGTTCCAACGCCAGCGCCAGCAGTCCGCCCGGGTTCAAGGTGCCGGACGCGGTCCGCAGTACCGCGCCGAGCTCGGACGGGGCCAGATGACCGAAGGCGTACCACGCGATGATCGCGCCCCACGCCGCCGCCGTCCGCGGACGCAGCAACTGGTGGAACCGGCCCACCTGGAAATCCAGATCGGGATAGGCGGAGCGAGCCTGCTCGATCATCGCGCTGGACGCGTCCAGGCCGTGCACCTCGGCGCCGGTATCGGCGAGGAAGGCCGCGATATGCCCCGGTCCGCAGCCCAGATCCATGATCGGGCCGTCGGCCGCCTCGGCCACCCGCTCCAGCAGCCAGATGTCGAAAGGCTTCTCGATCAGCTCCTCGCTGAACTCGGCGGCGTACGCCGCGGCGGCCGCGTCATAGGCGGCGATCACCTTCGCGTCCCGAGCGGCAGCGCCCTCGGCCAGCGCTGCCTCGCGATCCACGGCTGGCGGCGCCTCCGCGTCCGCGCCACCGACCGGTACTGGTCCGAGCAGGTGTACCCAGCGGCGATCCTGCTGGCCGCGGACCAGCGACAATTCCCGCACCAGCGGTGGCTCGGCGGCAGCCATCGCTTCGAGGCGCTCCGACACCTCGGCTTTGTCGGCGAAACCATGCAGGCGTTCGGTGCGGGTCTTCAGCTCACCGGGGGATTGCGGCCCGCGCAACAGCAGGACGGTGAGCAGGGCCCGGTCGGCCTCGTCCAGTGGCAGCACCTCATCCAGCAACTGGTGGTACTTCACTACGCGCGACCCTGCGCCGGCCCAGACCAGCCGCAGCAGGCCGCGGTCCTTGAGCGCCCGGGCGGCGTCCTGAATCGTCCGCTCGGAGTAGTCAACGACCGGATCCCGGCTGGACGTCTGATTGCAGGCCAGCCGCAGGGCGTTCAGTGAAAGGGGGTAGCTGGCGGGGACCGTACGCTGCTTTTCCAGCAGTGAACCCAGAACCCGCTGCTCGGTGGCATCCAGCACCGGTAACGACATGGGATGAGCCTAACGCTCGGCTTCGGTCACTCCGAACGGCAGCGTCGAGACCAGCCCGAGTCTGGCCGACCCGGCTCGGACACCCAAGTCGCGCGACGCCTCCTCCGAAACCGACGCCTGCTGCCGAAACCGGCGCCTGCTACCGACACCAAAGCTGTGGCCCGGATCTGCCGGTTGCCGCGCACATTGCCAAGCCGGCGAAACTGACCCTTGCCGGGGAAGATTCCCTGGCAAGCGCTAGTTTCGCCGGTGCGACTCAGGATCGAGCGGCGGGGCAGTAGGGCGGACCGAGATGGCGGTGGCAAACGCCGGTCTCGGTGGCAAACGTCAACCGGGCGTACGGCCGTCCCGACTGGCAGGTCGCTGCGCCCGTGAATCCGACTCAGGCCTTCTTGGCGCGGTTGCGCTGCTTGGCCCGCTCGTTCGCGTCCAGGGTCACCTTGCGGATGCGGACGTTCTTCGGCGTCACCTCGAGGCACTCCTCCTCGCGGCAGAATTCCAGCGACTGCTCCAGGCTCATCAGCCGCGGCGGGATCAGGCGCTCCAGTTCGTCCCCGGTGGAGGAGCGGACGTTGGTCAGCTTCTTCTCCTTGGTCGGGTTCACGTCCATGTCATCGGGACGCGGGTTCTCGCCCACGATCATGCCCTCGTACACCTCGTCGCCGGGCGCGACGAACAGGGTGCCGCGCTCCTGCAGGTTGAACAGCGCATAGCCGGTGACCACGCCGGTACGGTCGGCGACCAGCGAGCCGGACTGACGGGTCTTGATCTCGCCCGACCAGCGCTCGTAACCCTCGAAGACGTGGTGCATGATGCCGGTGCCGCGGGTCTCGGTGAGGAACTCGGTGCGGAAGCCGATCAGGCCACGCGCCGGGATCACGTATTCGACCCGCACCCAGCCGGTGCCGTGGTTGACCATGTGCTCCATCCGCGCGCGGCGGGTGCCCATCAGCTGGCTGATCGTGCCGACGTGCTCCTCGGGCACGTCGACCGTGAGCCGTTCGACCGGCTCGTGCAGCTTGCCGTCGATCTCGCGCACCAGCACCTGCGGCTTGCCGACGGTCAGCTCGAAGCCCTCGCGGCGCATCATCTCGACCAGCACTGCCAACTGCAGCTCACCGCGTCCCTGCACCTCCCAGGTGTCCGGACGGTCGGTGTTCAGCACCCGGATCGAGACGTTGCCGACCAGTTCGGTGTCGAGCCGGTTCTTCACCAGGCGAGCGGTGAGCAGCTTGCCCACCTTGCCGGCCAGGGGTGAGGTGTTGATGCCGATGGTCATCGAGATCGACGGCTCGTCGACGTGGATCAGCGGCAGCGGCTTCGGATCGTTGGGGTCAGCCAGGGTCTCACCGATGGTGATTTCGGGAATGCCGGCGATCGCCACGATGTCACCGGGGCCCGCCGACTCCGCGGGTACCCGTTCGAGGGCCTTGGTGATCAGCAGCTCGGAGAGCCGGACGTTGGTGATGCTGCCGTCGTGCCGGCACCAGGCCACCGTCTGGCCGCGGGTGAGGGTGCCCTCGACGATGCGGCACAGCGCCAGCCGGCCGAGGTAGGGGGACGCGTCCAGGTTGGTCACGTGCGCCTGCAGCGGGGCACCCTCGGTGTAGAGCGGCGCCGGGATCGTGTCCATGATCAGCTGGAACAGCGGCTCCAGGTTCGCCGAATCCGGCAGGGACGCGTCCGCGGGCTGGGTGAGCGAGGCGCGTCCGGCTTTCGCGGCGCAGTAGATGATCGGGAAGTCGAGGTGGTGGGCCTCATCGTCGTCGAGCAGGTCGAGGAAGAGCGCGTAGACCTCGTCGACCACCTCGGCGATGCGGGCGTCGGCGCGGTCGACCTTGTTGATCACCACGATGATCGGCAGGTTCTTTGCCAGCGCCTTCCGCAGGACGAAGCGGGTCTGGGGGAGCGGGCCCTCGGAGGCGTCCACCAGCAGCAGAACGCCGTCCACCATTTCCAGGCCGCGCTCCACCTCGCCACCGAAATCGGCGTGGCCGGGGGTGTCGATGATGTTGATCGTGACCGTGGAGCCGTCTTGGAGAACGTGGTCTACGGCGGTGTTCTTGGCCAGGATCGTGATGCCCTTCTCCCGCTCCAGGTCCATCGAGTCCATGACCCGGGTGTTCACGTCCTGGTTCTCGCGGAAGGCGCCCGATTGCCACAGCATGGCGTCCACCAGCGTGGTCTTGCCGTGGTCGACGTGGGCGATGATCGCGACATTGCGCAGGTCGGCGCGTACGGGCATTGAGTCTCCGATTTGGCTAGAGAGCGCCGATTTGTCGGCGAGCCGCCGACCTCGGCGTCGAGTTCGGCGTCGATTCTACCGGTTCGCGCCCTACCCGGTACGCCGCCGGTTCGGCCGCTTCCCGCCCGGCCGCCGCCCTCGCCCGTCCCGTCCGTCGTCCGCTCCCGTCCCGTCCGCCGGTCTCTCCCGCCGGATTCGCCGCCGAAAGTGGCATTTGCCGCCGAAATATCCACGGCAAATGCGTGCTTCGGCGGCGAATTGCGCGGACGCGGCCAGGGTTGCCCGGCGAGAAGGTGTTGTCCGATTGTTGTCAATGTGTTGTCCGCTCTGGCGGACGCGTCCGGCTTGGGCTGCGATAGCGGCATGGATGTTCTGCGGACGAGCCAGCTGCGGGCGGCTGGGACCAACCAGCGGCAGCTGGCCAGGTCGCTCGAACTCGGCGAGCGCACGCTGGTACGTCATGGCGCGTGGGCCACGGAGGCGCCGAAGGACGACCTCGCCAAGCACCGGCAGCTCGTCGCCGGTACCTGGCCGCTCCTCGCTTCCAACGCTGTGTTGAGCCACGGCTCGGCCGCGGTGCTCCACGGATTGCCGGTCTGGAAGCCGATGCTTCACCGCGTTTCGATCACCCGGGCGAGCGGTGGACATGGTGCTCGGACCAACCAACTACACGTCCGCTGTGCTCGGCTGGACTCCGCCGACCTGATCGAGCTGGACGGCTACCGCGTCACCAGCCTGGAGCGGACGGCGGTCGATCTGGCTCGATCGGTCAGCTACGAGCGGGCGGTCGCGATTCTGGATGCCGCGTTGCACGCGAAGGCCGATCCGCAGTTGCTGGCGGACATGTCCGCGGCTGCCAGATACACCAGCGGCGCGGGCGTGCTGCGTCGCGCGCTTGAGTTCGCCGATCGTCGCGCGGAGAGCGTCGCCGAATCGATCAGCCGAGTGCGGATGGCCGAAGTGGGGCTGCCGGTGCCGGTGCTCCAGTTCGAGGTATTCGATGACTACGGACGCTGGCTGGGCCGAACCGACTTCGCCTGGCTGGAGTACGGAGTGGTGGGCGAGTTCGACGGAGCCGTGAAGTACACCGGAACGGAGCGCGAGGTAGCCGCCGCTGTGATGGCGGAGAAGCGGCGTCAGGCCGCCATCGAAGCCGCCGGCTGGGTGGTCGTCCGCTGGACCTGGCCAGATCTCAACGATCGTCGGGCCTTCCGCAATCGAATCGCCACCGCCCTAGCTGACGGCCAGCAGCGCCGCCACCGTCCGTAGCTCCCGCGCGTCCGCCCGCCCCGCGCGTCCGCGCTTCTCCCGAATCCGCCGCCAAGAGTGGCATTTGCCGCCGAAATATCGGCGGCAAATGCACTCTTCGGCGGCAAATCGCCCCAGTCGCCCGGGCGGCCCGGCCGCGTCCGGGTGGCCGGCGCCGCGGCGGGCGGTGGGCGGTGCGTGGTGGGCTGGGTGGCGGGGTTAGCGCTGGTCGTCGGGGTCCTGGGGGGCGTGGCCGTGCCCCATCGCGTCCAGCATGTCCGGACGGATGCCTACGCCGGTGGCCAGGCGCGACCGGGACCGGGAGTAGGCGAAGTAGACCACGAAGCCGAGCACCAGCCAGATCAGGAAGCGCAGCCAGGTCTCCACCGAAAGGTTCAGCATCAGGTAGCCGCAGATCAGTGCGGACGCGATCGGCAGCCACGGCGAGAACGGCACCTTGAACGACCGCTTCAGATCGGGACGCTTCTTGCGCAGCACGATCACGCCGATCGACACCAGCACGAAGGCCGACAGGGTGCCGATGTTCACCATCTCCTCCAGCACGCCCACCGGGGTCAGGCCGGCCACGAGAGCGACCGCGACGGTCACGATGATCGTGATCACCCACGGCGTCCGGTACTTCGGATGCACCTTGGCCAGGTTCATCGGCAGCAACGCGTCCCGGCACATGGCGAAGATCAGCCGGGTGGCGCCGATCATCAGGGTGAGCACCACCGTGGTCAGGCCGGCCACCGCACCCGCCGAGATCAGGGTGGCCATCCAGGCCTGGCCGTGGAAGGCGAACGCGTTGGCCAGGGCGGCCTTCGGGTCGAGCTGGTCGAAGGGCACCATGCCGGTCACCACGAGCGCGACGGCGCAGTAGAGCACGGTGCAGATCGCCAGGGACGCGATGATGCCGATCGGCAGGTCGCGCTGCGGGTTCTTGGTCTCCTCGGCGGTGGTGGCCACCACGTCGAAGCCGATGTAGGCGAAGAAGACCAGGGCCGCACCCGCGAAGATGCCGCCTATGCCGAAGGCGGTCGGCGCTCCGCCGGTGAGGAACTGCAGCAGCGGCTGCGTCCAGCCGGTCGCGGCTTCGGTGGGTGCGGTGGGCGGTACGAAGGGTGAGTAGTTGGCCGGGTTGATGAACCCGATGCCGGCGACGATCACGAAGAGCACGATGAAGAGCTTCAACGCCACTAGGGCCAGGTTGACCCGCAGCGATTCCTTGATGCCGATGGTCACCAGCCCACCGAGTACCACCACGAGCAGGATCGCCGGCAGGTCCACCAGGCCGCCGTAGCTGATCACCGGTGGCAGCACGACGCCGATCTTCTCCAGGAACACGCCCAGATACGCGCTCCAGCCCTGCGCCACGACGGACGCGCCGAGGAACATCTCCAGAATCAGGTCCCAGCCGATGATCCAGGCGAAGATCTCGCCCAGGGACGCGTACGAGAACGTGTAGGCCGAGCCGGAGACCGGGACGGTGGACGCGAACTCGGCGTAGCACATCGCGGCGAGCGCGCAGCAGATCGCGGCCACCACGAAGCTGATCACGATGGACGGGCCGGCCACGTTGTGCGCCGCGCGTCCGGTGAGGGTGAAGATGCCCGCGCCGATCACCACGCCCACCCCGAAGACTGTCAGGTCGAGCGCGGAAAGGGATCGTTTCAGCTGGTACTCGGGCTCGTCGGTATCGGCGATAGACTGTTCGATCGACTTGGTGCGCAACAAGCTCATGGGGGTCCTTCTCCGGTAGGCCGCGGCATTGCGGGCGGGCACAGCGCGGCTACGTTATGCCCGCGGGCCACCGCACGACGATGACGGTCACAATGCGGTATTCCCCCTTGCCGAACCCGCGCTGATAGCCTGCGGATCCGCAGCACCCGCGGATGCTGGCCGAGGTTGGCGAGGCCCGCTCCCGACCGGGATCGAGCAGTACCGAAGTGGCTGGAGGCCGGCATGGGCATCCTTGAGTTCCTCGGCGCGGTCGGACGCGTGATCGTCGGCGTCCTCGGCCTGGACGTGGGCAACGCCGACTGGATCGCGCAGCATCCGCAGCGACTTGGGATCGCGGTCGCGGTGGCTGCCATCGCCGGCATCTCCACGCTGCTGGGCGACGCCGTGGTCATCTTCTTCAACCGGCTGCGCGGCTGGCGGTTCGCGTTGACGCTCGCGCTGAACGGCATCGGCATGGTGCTGCTCTACCTGGTGCAGGCCGCGGTCATCTACGTCATCGGCCCGCTGATCTCTGGGTTCGATCCAGGGTTCACCGCGGTGGTCACCGCCGTCCTGCTGGCTACCGCGCCGCTGGTCTTCGGGGTGTTCGTGCTGGTCCCGTACGCCGGGCCGGCGATCGCCGGCTTCCTGCACGTCTGGGGCATGGTGGCGCTGTGGGTGATCGTCGACGTGGTGTTCCGGATCGATCACTGGACGGCGCTGTGGATCACCCTGATCTCCTGGCTGTGCATGCAGGTGCTGTCCCGGGCGTTCGCGGTGCCGATCAGATGGATCGGCGACTGGATCTGGCGGCTGGTCTCGGGCCAGCCTTCGATGATCACCGGCAGCGACCTGCTTTCCGGGCACTTGTTCCTGCCGCTCGGGCAGCGCTTCGATCCGGAGGCGCGGTCATGATCCTGGTGAACGTGCTGATCGGCCTCGGTCTGCTGGTGCTCCTCGCCCTGACCTTCGCGCCGCTGGAATCGCTGGGCTGGTGGGCGCGGGAGGGCGCGGACGAGGCCGCAGCCACCGTCCAGGAATTGGCCGCCATCGACTCCGGGCCGGACGACTCCGCCTACGACGGCTACGTCGTCTACCTGTCCGGCATCGGCGCGGTCGGGGGCGACTCCGTCCCGCCGGAGGAGTTGCCGCTGATCCAGAACCTCTCCTCGCGGCTCACCCGGCTGAAGGTGATCCACGACGTCTTCCCGTACTCGGTCTCGAACAACGGGCTCACCGCGCAGCGTCCGACCGCCGCGGTCTGGCGTTGGGTGGAGAAGCTTCGCTTCAAGAACCCGGAGACCCTGGCCGGCATGCTGATCAATGCCCGCAACGCGATGCAGCTGTTCGTCTGCGCCGACCGCCGCTACGGGCCGGCGTACAACGTCGGCACCGCGCAGGAAGTGATGCGTGCGCTGCGCCGCCACGGCTACCCGATGGGCAGCGGCTTGCCGGTCACGCTGATCGGCTGGAGCGGCGGCGCCCAGATCTCGATCGGTGCGGCCTGGTACCTGGGCATGGGCGGACGGATCCCGCTGCAGGTGATCTCAGTTGGCGGCATGATGGCCGATGACTACGGCCTGGACCGGATTCAAAAGCTCTGGCACCTGCGCGGCTCCAAGGACCCGCTGGAAAAACTCGGCGGCATCCTCTTCGCCGGCCGCTGGCCGCACGCGGTCTTCTCGCCGTGGACGAACGCGCTGAAGGACGGCCGGATCGAGATCATTGACCTCGGCCCGATGCAGCACAACGTCAAGGACCACTACTTCGACGCCAACTCCATCGCTCCCGACGGACGCAGCTACCTGCAGGTCACCGAGGACGCGATCGTCGCCGTCCTCACCGGCGAGCCGGTGAAGACCGTCCCGCTGCATTCAGTGCCGACTCGCCGCGAGGTCTCCGCCTGACTCTGGCGATTCCTCGACTCAGTGGCGGGGGTCGGTCACGGCGGCCAGGAACAGCGGCCAACCGGTGCTGCTGGCCGAGATCTGCAGCAGGAACGGGCGGTCCAGGTGCAGCTTGTGCTCGGGCTGGGCCGGCGCGCCGGACGCCACGGCGCCGATCTCGGTCACCGCAGCCGCCTTGGTGCCTTCCTCGTCCAGCTGCAGGACCGCCTGCTGCACGGCCTGGCTGACGCACAGATCCTGCGGACCGATCCCGGACAGGTCGGTGTTCGGCGCGCCGCAGAGCACCGACGGCGCCCGATCGCCGAGCACCCCGCTAAGGTCGAGCGGCTTGGGCGCCAGATCGAGGGTGGGCAGCCAGAGCTCCACCGGTTCGGACGTGCTGGCGGCCAGCGCCTGGTGCAGCTTCGCCAAGGTGTCGGTGCTGATCGCGGACGGGGCGGTGCCGGCCGGCGGCAGGATCAACTCCGCGGCCAGTTCGCCGCCGACGTAGGGCACCCGGACGGCCGCCCAGCCGTCCGCTTCGGCGAACGGGTAGGGCTGGCTGGAGGCTAGACACGCGCGCAGCCGATACTCCGTTGCGGGCGCCGCCAACGGTTCAACCCACTTTTTGCTGGCTATGGGGCGGTGCAGGAGCCCTCGCTAGCGACCAACCCAATTTTGATCGGTTCTCAGGCCGAATTCGGGCCCGATAATCGGTCAAAATTGGGTCGGCCGCGGTGGAGCCGCCGAGAGGCCGGCCATTAGCGGTCAAAAGTGGGTTCAACCGGTGAGCGGGCCCGCCCGAGCTGAACACACGATCCGGGCCGAGCCGGACCATGCCGATCCCGATCCGGGCCGAGTCGGACACCTCGATCCGGGGAGGCTCGGGGCGACAACCCATGGCGGTTGTCGACCTCCCCAATAGGCTGGGCGCGTGACGCAGTGGTTCACCGAATCATTCAAGGCCGAGTACGAGAAGCAGGCAGCCGAGCTTGGCCGGGTCAACATCGCCGTGTTCGGTAAGACCGGCGTCGGCAAGTCGACCCTGGTCAACGCCATCTTCGGCGAACCGCTGGCAGCCACCGGCATCGGCGCCCCGGTCACGATGGGCTCCCACCTCTATCTGGACACCCGCGGCAGCCTCGGCATCATCGACACCCGCGGCCTTGAGCTCGGCAAGGACGACGACCAGATCATCAAGGAACTGACCAAGGCGATCAAGGACAGCCGCAGCAAGGCGATCAGCGAGCAGATCCACATCGCCTGGTACTGCATCCGCGGCATGGATCGTCGCTTCGAGGACTTCGAGGAACGCTTCATCCGCACCCTCGACGAACTGGGGTTGCCGGTGCTGGTGGTGCTCACCCAGGTGCCGATGCGGGACGGCCAGTTCCACCCGGACGCGGTCGAGCTTGCCCGGCAGATCGAGGCCAAGCAGCTGCCGATCGTGGGCGGGCGTCCGTTCATGACCTACGCGATGAGGGACCAGTTCACCGGTCAGCCGCCCTACGGCTTGATGGAGGTCCTCGGGGCCACCTTTCACGTGGCTCCGGACGCGGTCCGCGGCGCCCTCGTCGCAGCGCAGACGATTGATACCCGGCTTAAGGCGTCCCAGTCGCAGCAGGCCATCGGCGCGGCCGTGACCGCTGCGGCAGCTGCCGCAGCGGTGCCGATCCCGTTCTCCTCGGCCGCGATCCTGGTGCCGATCCAGCTTTCGATGATGGCCCGGATCGCCCAACTGCATGGCCTCGGGCTCGACAAGGCCGGGTTGCTCGCGGTCGCGTCCACCTCGATCGCCACCTCAGCCGGACGGGCGGCAGCGTCCAGCCTGCTCAAGTTCATCCCCGGGGCCGGCTCTGTGGTGGGTGGCGTGATCAACGCGTCGGTCGCGTCCGGCCTCACCCTGGCGATGGGGGAGGCGTGGTTGCGGGTCTGCCAGCTTTACGTCACCGGGGGCCTGCCGACGGTTGACGGAAAGATCGACACCGCAGCCGTCCGCAAGCTCTTCGAGGCCGAGCTGACCAAGCGGCTGCCGGACATCCGCAAATAGCTGGTCGGGCCGGTTGGCCCCGCCGCAGCTGTGGGCGCGCTTCTGGGCGAAGACGCCTGTGTGTGCATGAACCCGTATGAACCTCGCGGACGGCCGGCTGCGGCCGAGGATCGCTTGGTAGCGTGCGTCCGCCCGGGACGAGCGTGCCGTGCGGTTAGGTGAGGAGCCCAGATGGATCTACGAAGACTGGCCCCAGTGATTGCTCTGGCCGCGATGGCCAATCTGTTCGGGGCTACCACGACCGAGGCTCAGGCGCAGCCGCAGGTTCGCCGACCAGCGCCGGTGGCGCGTCCGGCTGAACTGAATGACTTGCGCTACGTGGACATCGACGGGGACGGCCGGCCGGACGAGTTGTCGGTCTACCTGTACGAAGACGGCGGTGCGAACGTGACGGTCACGACAGCCAAGTCGAGGATGGCGAGCTTGGACGTCAGCGTGAACACGGAGAATCCGCTCTACGGCACAGCCAAGATCGATGGCGAAAAGGGCGCCGAGATCCTGATCAACACCAACGAATACGAGATGCTGGTGCTTCGGTGGAAGTCCGGTGCACTCGTTGCCGAACCACTGGCCCATGCCTCGCCCTACGTGTCGGGCAAAGTAGTGACGCGAAGGCTCTGGGCATACGGTGGGGACACCACGTCGACGTGGCT
>Ga0116181_1000833_pt1 | contig 27799 bp, 24 predicted proteins | sample AD_UKC075_MetaG_FD_89752 | JGI IMG/M metagenome (GOLD analysis project Ga0116181, IMG submission 89752) | Active sludge microbial communities of municipal wastewater-treating anaerobic digesters from USA - AD_UKC075_MetaG | ecosystem: Engineered > Bioreactor > Anaerobic > Digestate | place: USA... | reverse complement strand
ATGTAGTAAAATATGATTCACAAGAGACACTCCTTTCTTAAAAATGGTTTGTGTGATGACTTCCATTTTATCAAAGAAGGATGTCTCTTGCTTATTTTTTTCCTACAACAATTTTACACTATGCTAAATAATCCTAAAACCAGCCCATAAACTGACTGACCAGCACCCCGAGCCCTAAAAGCCAGACGTAGACGGAAAATCCTTTTAAAGAGCCCTGCTGAATAATCTTCAGCATCCAACGCACCGCAATATAGCCGCAGACGGCCGAAACCACCGTGCCAATCACCAAAGCGGACAGGCTAATTCCTTCAATGCTGCCCTCCAGGATATCTTTTCCTTGTAAGACAACCGCTCCCATTATCGCCGGGATGGAAATCAGGAAAGAAAATTTGGCCGCGCTTTTCCTCTCAATCCCCCGAAACAATGAACCGGCAATGGTTAGCCCCGAACGGGAGATGGCCGGTAGAATCGCCACCCCTTGCAAAGTGCCTACAATAAAAGAATCTTTATAGGAAATGTCTTTAATATCCTTGAAGCCCCGCTCTTTATAGCGATCCGCCCACCAGAGAATCAAACCGGTAGCAATAAACTCCCAGCCCACCGTAACCCCGGTCCGGGCTAACTCCTCAAAAAGATCCTTAAAGAACAGCCCGATGATTGCGGTGGGAATCGTCCCCACAATCACCAACAGGGTCAAATGACTAAAGGGCTTTTTGATCATCTCCCAGACCTCCCGCCAAAAAACCGCGAGAACGGCCAGCAAGGTGCCAAAATGCAACATCGTATCAAGCAGCAAACCCGCTTCGGCTAACCCAAACATTTTCCGAAAAACCAGCAAATGCCCGCTGCTGCTAATCGGTAAAAACTCCGTAAAACCTTGAATTGCCCCCAAAATAACCGTTTTGATGATTTCCTCCATGCTAACCCCCCAAATCTTTTTTTAATTTTTCCAGCTTCCTGTGTTATTATTTTAATATATACTCTTATAAGCTTCTCACCTATTGTAACAAATATTTTTCCGGAGAACCACCAGGAGATGAGAACTGTTATTGACCTCTGGCAACACTATTGACACTAAGGACTGGGGCAAATCATTGAAACAAAATATGATGGGAGGTTTTTTTATGCCAAAAAAAGCAGTTTCTTTCCTGCTTGGTGTTTTGCTTTGCTTTTTCTTAACAGGAGGCTTCCTCCTTAGCGGCTGTAATCAGGAGACCAAACAAAGCGAAGACCCGAAGACACCAACAGATTTAAAGCAAGCCGACAGCGGCAACACCGTTTTTCCCTTACAGCTTACCGATTTTCTGGACAGAACGGTGACCATCGAAAAAGAACCTAAACGCATTGTCTCCCTGTCTCCCGGCACGACCGAAATCCTTTTTGCCCTGGGCGTGGGAGACCGCCTGGTCGGAGTCACTTCCTATGATGATTACCCACCGGAAAAGATTCAGGAAATCCCCAAAGTCGGTGATTTCCAAGGACCCAACATCGAGGCCATCTTAGCCCAAAAACCGGAGCTCATTTTTGCTTCCAGACTCTCCGGGAAAGAACAAATGGAGGCCTTACAGCAAGCCGGCTTTAATGTGGTCATTTTGGAAGCGGCTTCTCTGGAACAAATCTATGATTCGATTGCTCTAACCGCCCAAATTACCAATACCACAGCAAAAGGGGAAAAAATGATCACAGAGATGCAGGAGCAAATCACCGCCCTGCAGAAAAAGGTGCAAGCTTTGCCCCGGGTCAAAGTGTTCTATCTGGTGGACACCAACGGCACCTGGACCGCCGGACGAAACACCTTTATCGACAAATTGATTAGCTTAGCCGGCGGGGAAAACATCGCCGGCGCCATCGACGGATGGGCGCAATTCAGTTTGGAAAACCTGCCGGAGAAAAACCCTGCCGTGATCATTACCGCGCCCCATGCCGGTAGTATCGAGGAGCTCCGCCGGCTGCCGGGCTATGTGGAGACCGATGCCGTTAAGCAAAACCGGCTTTATGTGCTTAGTGATGATAATATTATTTCCCGCCCTTCTTACCGCATCGTCCAAGGGCTGGAGGAAGTCGCTTCCTTCATACACCCGGAAGCATTTTAAATCTTGAAAGTAGAGTTGACTAATTCCATGAAAAAAAGCTTTGCGCTTCCCAACCGAAAAATAATCTATTTCCTGCTCAGCCTGCTCCTTCTTCTGTTTAGCAGCCTCATTGCGCTCTCGGTCGGTTCGGTCCAAATACCCTTGAGCGAGACATGGGCGGTTTTAGGAGGAAAAGGAGAGGCCGCCAGCCGCAATATTCTCCTTTTTTTGCGACTACCCAGAGTAATCGAAGCAGCGGTCATCGGCGCGGGGTTAGCGGTTGTCGGCGCATTTCTCCAGGGACTGCTCCGTAACCCCCTGGCCGACCCTTACGTCCTTGGGATCTCTTCCGGAGCGGCTTTTGGCGCTACCATTGCCATCCTGCTCGGTTGGGGCCTTTTCGGGATCGGAGTAAGCGCCTTTGGGGCCGCCCTTTTAACGATTTACACCGTCTACCTGATTGCCCGTTCCGGTTCGCGACTTTCCGTCACTTCCCTGCTTTTAGCCGGAATCGCGCTGAGCACCTTTCTTTCCGCGCTGATTGCCCTGCTCATGCTTCTCCACCATGAGCAAATGACGAAAATTTTTTACTGGACGATGGGCTCCTTTAACCTGGTTTTCTGGGACAAGGTCCTGTTTTCGGCGCCTTTAATCCTGCTGGGCTCTATCTTGCTCTACTTTTTTGCCCGTGACCTTAACGTCATCATGACGGGAGAAGAGACCGCGGAGCATCTCGGCATTGACACGGAAAGGGTAAAACACTGGATTCTGCTGCTTGCTTCCCTGATCACAGCGGCGGCAGTATCGACCACGGGCATTATCGGTTTTGTCGGTCTAATCGTTCCCCATATCGCCAGACTACTGGTCGGACCGGATAATCGAGGCCTCATTCCCTTTACGGCCCTTTGCGGGGCGCTCTTTCTCATCTGGACCGATCTCTTAGCCCGCACAATCTTAGCCCCGGCCGAAATACCGGTAGGGATTATTACCTCTGCGCTGGGCGGCCCTTTTTTCGTTTATCTCCTAATCAAAGCGAAAAAAAACACCAAAGGAAGTTGATGCTATGCCACAACTAGAAATCAAGAACCTCTGCTTCAGTTACGGCAAAAGGCAGGTTATTCATCAGCTCAACCTCTCCATCGAGCAAGCGCAGTTCACGGTCATCCTGGGGGCCAATGGCTGCGGCAAAACTACCCTGCTGAAAAATATCTCCGGCTACCTGCAGCCTTCGCTGGGGCAAGTTTTGATCGCCCCTTCTCCCCGAGAGGCGAAGCCTGGCCAGAACCGGCGGGGACAGGATGTTCAAAAAATGAGCGTTATCAGCCGGGCCCGTCAGATCAGTTTTGTTTCCCAGGATACCAGTGAGCATTTCTCCTTTTCCGCCTACGATGTAGTAATGATGGGCAGAACTCCATACCTGAAAAGGTTTCAACGGGAAAGCCCCGCCGACCGGCAAATCGTGCAAAATGCCATGGAGCTTACCGATACCTGGACATTGAAGGATCGGCTGATTACCGAACTAAGCGGCGGTGAAAAACAAAGGGTGTATCTGGCCCGGTCTCTCGCCCAGCAGCCCCAGATTTTGCTGTTGGACGAGCCTCTGTCCCATATGGACCTGAAGTTTCAAATGAGCACCCTGAGCTTATTAAAAAACCTGGCCCGCCAGGGAATGCTTATTTTGGCGGTTCTGCACGACATCAACCTGGCCTCCCAGTATGCCGATGAAATCATCATCATGAAAGAAGGAAGCATAATCTCCCGGGGAAAGCCCCAGGATATAGTTAACACTGAACATCTGCGGTATGCCTTTGCCGTGGATGTGGACATCGTACCCAATCCCCGTACTCGTATGCCCATTGTCATCCCCTATCAATGAATCGCAACAATCCTGGCCTGATGCACAACATTTTGAGCTTGGGGCACTAAATTATTAGACCTTCCTTTGTACCCTTTTGTTGAAATCTGTCAAATACTACTACTTCGCATTTTATGTTATAATTAAGGTATAGACGGCGACATTCCAGGCTAATAGAAGGGGGCCCGCCATGTCCATAAAAACTCTGTTTTTTGCCGCAATAATCATATTATTTTTCTATGGACTATTTACCGTAGGCTTTCCCTTTTTATTGGCTTTTTTTGTCGCTTTTTTGATCGACCCGCTCATTCGCTGTTTGACGAAAAAAACCAAAATGAAAAGAATTTTTGCCGCCCTTCTGGTATGCACCGGCATTACGCTTCTGCTTTTAGGTTTATTGTATTTCTTAATCACCAGAGTGTCCCGGGAAATCGTCGCTCTTTCGAAGGTCTTCCTGAGCTTCAGTATAGAGATAAATATGGATTGGTTAAATAATCAATACCTTGATTTTCTGCAGAAAATTCCGCCGCAGTACAATACCACCATGCAGGAAATTACCAAAACCTTATTGGGTGCGGTTCAAAACCTGGTCAGTCATCTCGGCAGCTATTTCTTTAATCTGGCTGCGGCCATCCCGAGCATCTTTTTACAGGCCATCATTTTCTTCCTGGCTTTTTACCTTATTTGTATCAACTTACCCACTATCAACAGAAACTTTATGAAGATCTTCGACCCTTCGGTTCATAACAAAGTAAAAAGTGTCCTCATTAAATTAAATAAAACGGTTTTCGGTTTCGTCCGGGCGCAACTAATCATCAGTTTCCTCATTTTCTGTGTCGTGTTAATCGGTTTTTTAATCATGGGCATCAATTATCCGTCCGCTCTGGCGCTTTTAGTAACCGTTGTTGACATTTTGCCGGTGTTTGGGACAGGCTCGGTGATGATTCCCATGGCCATCTATTATTTATTAATCGGCAAAACCTATCTTTTTTGGGGACTGCTGGCGCACTACGCCTTTATCGTAATCTTCCGCCGGATTATTGAACCGAAAATCCTCGCCGAAAACATCGGACTGACCGCTTTAAGCACCCTCGTCAGCATGTATGTAGGCTTTAGCCTGGTTGGAGTGATCGGGCTTTTCCTCGGGCCCTTCCTCTTGATTTTCTACCAAGCCCTGGTGAAGGTAGGTATCGTTGATATTAAGATCAAATTTTAAAAGGGTAAAACTACATCAAAGAATTAAAGGAGCTGTTGCCCACAGCTCCTTTTTCTGTTTCCGCAAAAGTATTATTCAGTTTTACAAAGGAAGCAGTTTAATTTCGCCCTTGACCGCTAACTTATCCGCTAAAACAGCCAGCGCGCCGGTTACTCCCGGAACGGTCAAGGCCCACTCAACGGTTTTCTGCAGGTCGGCTGTCCCCTGCACCCGGTTGCAGGCCGCGGTGGCCACCGCGTCGGCCAAAACCGCCGAAGGGGCAAGAATCACCACCGCATCGGCGCGGCCAAAACTGAGGCTATGCCCCACCGTCCCCGAAGAGGTGCAAATCCCCAGCGGCGTATGATCCGGCCTTATTTCCAGGCCAATCTGGTGGGAAAAAGGCGAATCACCGGCGTAAATACTGACCTTCCGGGTCCGGCTGGATTTTAGCCAGATATCCCCCCCGTTTTCCACAATCACATCCCTGGAATAACGCGCCAGATAGGTCCCGGTCCGTTCGGCCAACCAGCCTGCCACTGCGGCCATGGGCCCTACCCCCGCAAGCTCAGTAGCCCGGCACATTGCCCTAACCGCCGCCGGAATTTGTTCCTGCTCCTCTTTCGAAGGCTCTGGCCGCCAGGGCTCCAGGGCCGTTAGAAAGTCCGGGTGTTTTTGGATATATTCCTGCAGAACCTGCCGTTCGGCCGTCACATAAGCTTCTACTTTTTTAATGAGCTCAAGCCGGAACCGGCTTTTTTTGATACCGACATCCAGGTCGGTTTCCCCGATCCTCACCTGAAAATGATGCAAATCGTCCTCCCGATGCCGGCTTCGGTATTCCCGCGGTTCATAAACCACTTAAACCCTTACCTCCATGGCATGCACCGGACAAATCTTCACACACATCAAACAGAGGATGCATTCATCCTGATTAAACTGGACGTTCATCGAAGGACGCTCGATAAACAGCGCTTTCGTGGGACAATGGGCCGTGCAATTCCCGCAATGGGTGCATTTGTCTTCATTCCTCCGCACTTCCTGAGCTAAGGGTTGCACCTTGATCCCCTGCTGCTCCAAAAAACGAACTCCTTCATCATAGCGTTCCCCGGTAAGTTCCAACACCATCGTTCCTTCCTGGTCGGGATTAATCGATGCTTTCACAATATTCGCCACCAGGTCGTATTCTTTGGCTAAAGTATAGATAATAGGTTTCTTTACCGTTTCCGCCGTAAAACGCAGAATAATTTTTTCGGGTGCCATCTTTTTCACTCCTCCACGACGATATTTCCTCTTCCTTCAAGACGATGCCGCTCCTGGTTCCTGAAGGTGCTCCTTTTCCTGCCGTCTCCTTGTTCCTTTTTAAGTCAGTGCTTTTCCCTTTAGACCCAAGTCCGGTCCCGGCAGTAATTGACTGGGTTCGCCGAGCAAAAACTCTCCTTTTTGGATCCAGCTCTTTAAGGTGCCGGCAATTTCCCGGGCCTTGGCATAACTACTTAACGGAGCGGTAGGAATCTCTTTTCCGTTTAAGGTAATGGTGCCGGATTTCAACTGAGCATAACTCACCCGCCCTAAAGTGCGCCCGGTTGAATTAGGATAGTCCAGGCCATAATCCACAATCTCGGCATAAAGCTCCTCATCCGGCTTCGCTGCATACTCCAGAATCTCCTCATTTAAAACCGGAATAGGAAGCCCGATGCCCACGGTCAGCGTAGCGCCATATCCGATAAAACTGGTCCCCACCAGCCAGCGGGAGCTCATCTGTTTAAGATCACCAATCACCGCCAACGTTCCCCCGGCCCCCGTCAGATTATTCCCTTGCTCATCCTTGATAAATCCGGGGAAATGCTGGGTGCCGTGCCAGGCTACATAGCCTATTCCGCCGCCCAGGAAAATGCGGGTACCAATCCCGATGGTTTTAAAATAGGGGTCTTTCAAAAGCGGGCTCAACTGCGCCGCCGTAGAATAGGAAGCGTTCCCAAAATGCGGTTTCAAAACCCCCATATAGGTGTAAATCGCACGTTCCGTGGAATTAACCGCACAATTGTAGTTTTGATAGGCATTTCTGGGATTAAACAAGATCGCTTCATTGATTTTGTCCAGCGAAATCGTTGTTTCCAGCTTGGTGCGCGGATAACAATCTGTGCCGTAACTGATGGCTTTTAACTGCACTTCCCGGCCCGCAACCAGATCCTCAATGACATGCCCTCCGCCATAGCGGAATTCGCCGGGATGATTTCTGTTGGCCGGATCCTGCTCCGGCAACTCGGTGGCTCCCAAATAAGCATCCACCGCGGCTATTCCCGCATAAGCAGGCACATTATTCAACCAAACCTTGCTCATCCTCATCCGTGGTTGGGGATGACCGAAATTCAAAAATACCCCTGATGAACACATGGGCCCGAAAGTCCCTGTGGTAACCACATCCACCTCTTGAGCGGTCCGGCTGATGCCCTGGGCGCGCACCTTGTCGATGACTTCTTCGGCCGTTAAAACCACTGCCTTGCCGGCTTTAATCCGCTCGTTAATCTCTTTGTAGGTACGTTCTACCGACATTTTTTCTCTCCTCCTCCTTCTCCTGCGCCACTATAACTGCGCCTTTTTTCCGGCAACCTGCGCTGCAAGCGCTCTCCCTATTATCTTTCCCTATTATCTCTCCCTATTATCTCTCCCTATTATCTTTCCCTATTATTAAGAAGACCTCTTCCTATAGAGAAGAGGCCCATGCAAACCAAGCTGCCGGGTCTCTTATCTTTCAGAAGGCTTTCCTGTTCAACCTTCTGCTGGAATTGGCACCAATCCGTTTTGTTGGCAACAAATGCCGGACGGTTGCCGGGTTTCATCGGGCCAGTCCCTCCACCTCTCTAGATAAGAGCACATACCATATAATTATTCATTTTGTTTGTGCCTATTCCTTAATATGAATTAGTTTATCAAGGCAACGCAGTTCTGTCAAGAAGAAGGATTTCCACTTGTGGTGATTGTTCCCTCCGCCTTGGGACGCGGGGGTTGGGGCCCGTAAAACTGATAATAATGGCATTCAATACGGCCGTTATACAACTTCCGGTTTTTATCCGCCTTCCGTCCAAATAATTTCTCAAAACCGCGCTGGGACGTTAAAACGTAAACAGACCAGGTATCCAGTTTTCCAAAAACCTGTCCCATTTGACGGTAAAGGCGTTCTACCGCCGCTTTCTCCTCCAGCCGTTCCCCGTAAGGAGGATTACAAATGATGTAGCCGTATTTTTTCCTGGTGCTTAAATCCGCCAACGCCCTTTGCTGAAAGTGGATGTGCTTTTCCACACCCGCTTCTTTAGCGTGATCCCGGGCCATTCCCAAAACTTCTTTGTTCCAGTCATACCCTTCTATGGCAAGCTCCCCATCCCCTTGCAAAAGTTCCCCGGCCTCCTCGCGGGCTTCCTGCCAAAGCTTCCGGGGAATGTTCGGCCAGTCCTCAGCGACAAAAGCCCGCTTAAGCCCGGGAGCCATATTTAAACCGATCAAGGCCGCTTCAATGGGAATGGTGCCGGAACCACAAAAAGGGTCGATTAAGGGGCGATCCTCCTGCCAACGACTCAGGAGAATCATGGCCGCCGCCAGGGTTTCCTTTAAAGGAGCCGGGCTCACCAGCTTGCGGTAACCCCTTTTATGCAGCCCGGCCCCGCTTGTATCAATGGTTAAGGTGGCCACATCCTTTAAAAGCGCTACCTCTATCTTGTAACGCGGCCCTTTTTCCTCAAACCAGTTGACTTTGTATTTCTCCTTCAGCTTTTCCACAATCGCCTTTTTCACAATCGCTTGACAGTCCGGCACACTGAACAAGGTGGATTTGACAGACTTCCCTTCTACCGGGAACTCGGCGTCAAGAGGAAGCCATTCGTGCCAGGGTAAAGCCTTTGTCCGGTCAAACAACTCCGTAAAAGTACGAGCTTCAAACTGCCCCATTTTAATGAGCACCCGGTCCGCCGTCCGTAACCAAAGATTCGACCGGCAAATGGCCCTTTCATCAGCTTGAAAAAGCACGCGGCCATTCTCGACTTGCTGCTGGGTATAGCCCAGCGCCTTTAACTCTTTCGCCACGATCGCCTCTAAGCCGAAAGTTGCCGTGGCGATTAATTCGAGTTGCGCCATGCTGATCCTCCCGTTGTTTTACGAGCTCAATTTCCTCGCTTCCCTAATCCTTTTCCTTCTCTATTATACCAATATCTTACCGGTTTGATTGTTGCAAGCAGCGTGAATTGTTTTGGGGGAACACCGCTTACGGGAAAAACAGTTCCCCCAGTTCTTCCGTGCTAACCTGCTCAAAATAGCTTTCGGCTTTAGCGTCACGAAGCGCCGCCAGAACCGTCCCTTGCTCATGCCTTAAGCCCACCAACTGCCGCTCCAAAGCGCCGAGCTCCTTCTGGCTGAAAAAATCGCCGTAAAGCTTGCACCCTTGGATCAGCCCCTTTTCCACCTGCAGGCATACCTCAATCTCCCCACCAGAAAAGCGGGCACTTTTTTGGAAATTATACTGCGGAGAAAGCCCGTAATTCCACTCCCAGGTCCGGTATTTTTCATCCCGCAGCCTGTTTACTTCCGCGATTTGGCGCGCATTAAACCGGTATTGGCGGAACGGTTTTCCTTGAAACAAATGGGTCAGCAATGTGTCCCGGAACTCAGCCAGGGTGCAGGGATGCGCCAAATGTTCACTGATATTGGTGACCCGGCTCCGTACCGACGGCACGCCCTTGGAGGCCAGTTTATCCTGCTTCACCCTTAAGGCCGCCTCGACCGCCTCCAGGTCCGTGGCAAAAAGCAAGGTACCATGATGCATTATGGCTTTCCGGTCGTAATACTGGGCGTTGCCGGAAAACTTCTTCCCCTTGATGGTCAAATCATTCCGGCCGCTGATTTCCGCGGTAATCCCCATTTTAGCCAGGGCTTCCGCCACCGGCTCCATAAAGCGACGAAAATCCGGCCGGCCGCTCGCTTTCTTTTCAATAAAGGTGAAATTCAAATTGCCCAGGTCGTGATAAACCGCTCCGCCGCCGGTGATGCGCCGCACCACATGAATGCCCCGCCGCCGGATAAAGTCGGGATTAATCTCCGCATGCGTATTCTGAAAGCGGCCCACAATCACCGCCGGTTCGTTTTGCCATAACAAAACGCAAGTCTCGCCCGTGCCGAGGTTTTTCAAGACATATTCCTCAAAGGCTAAATTGTAGTATGGGTCATGACCATCATTGGGGATGTGTAGCATTCTGAACTGCTCCTCTCACCATGCTGCCGGCACACATCACAGGCGGCCGTCCGGAAAGGGAGAGTTCCTGTCCCGGAGCCCCGTCACAAGACCCGCCGCCGCTGCCGCTTTACCTCTGAAAAGATTACTGAAACCGAAACAATAGCCAAGGTGTTCCCTAAGAGAGAATATTTTAGAGAGAATATTATCGTAGAGATAAGCTGCCCCGCTCCTCAAGGCCGGCCAGGCCGTGGGCCTTCAGCATCCCATCCGACAGCGTGTATAAGGTGTCTTTGATATACAAAATCCGTCTGATTTCCTTCTCCTGGTCTACGGTATAATAACCGGCTTTCAGTAACTCCTCTGCATTGAGATGAGTGATCTTGCCCCGCAAGACAAAGCCGTCCTGCAAATTCAGTTGATACACATAGGCGCCCTGGAAAGTAAATTGCCCGTACTGCAGGGAATCCGGCCGCTTTTCCTCCTCCGGCACCTCCATTACCCGGACCGGAAAGGCCAGCAGTTCCTTCTCCCGGTCCCAAAGCAGCGCCTTATGATTACGCAGTAATTCCGAATCGGTGCCCCGGTCCCCGATTACCTCCCTGAACAATTCCCGCGGTTTGGTGACATCCGTCACATCAAAAACGGCCAGCTTCATCCCCTGATAATAAGCCTGGGTGCGCTCTTCGCCGCTTCCCCGCAGCCCTTTTACGGGCAACTCAATCGTATCCTTGCCGAAGCCGATAATATGGTTTTCATCATAAGGATGCAGATAATCGCTGTAGCCCGGGATTTTCAAAGCGCCCAAAACCCGTGGTTTGGTAGGTTCCTTTAAATCAAGGACGAAGAAAGGATCCGTATCTTTAAAAGTGACCAGATAAGCCCGGTCGCCCATAAACCTGCTGGCATAAAGCTGTTCGCCGGGAGCAATCCCCTCCAGCTTCCCGACCAGGCTCATGCTATCGTCCAGGATATACACGTTGTTCCTGGACTGGTCTTCGCCGGCCCCCCAGGTTTGACCCACCGTGGTGGCTACCCGGAGATAACCTTTATGTTCATCCATCGAGAACTGATTGAGCAAGGTCCCGGGGACCTCTCCTTTCGCCAGATAAGTAACCTTGCCCTTATCCAGCGAGAATTTATAAATCTCCGTATGGGACGTCTGACGGTTAACGGGGCTAATGCTGATGACCCCACTGTCCGTCATCGGGCTGATTAAATCAAAGACACGGTAGCTAAAGCTCTGCAAGGCCACATAAAGATTTTCCGCCGAAACGTAGATCTCATCCCCAGCTCCTAAAAGGGTGGACAGATTGATTTTCTCCTCCGGCCGCTCCAGATTGAGCCCGGCCACCAAAAGGTAATTGGCGCTCCTTATCGGCGGGATATAGCAAATCTCCTTAAAAGAAACCGTCAGATAATCATCCTGCAAGGCCGTATCCCGGTAAACAGGAGCGAGTTTGCCCTCTTGCCCGTCCTCCAGCGCGTAGTAAGCCGGACAGTTGGCCACAAAATAGAGATATGACCCAATCTTGCGGGAAGAAAGATAACTGCCTTCCAGGGAAACTTCCCTGAGTTTTTTAATGTTGGTCTTGTCCTGATGATCATAAATGGCAACCAGGACCTCGTCCTGATAACGGCGCGGCGGCCAGATGACTGTCTTTTTCGCCTCGCTCTGTGGCTCCACCGGAGCCGGTTTCATAATGTAATACAACGGTTTTCTCCCGATAACCACTAAATATCGCTCATCGACATATAGCTCCTGGGGCTGGAAATCCTGGTCCGGGAAAGACAAGGTAGACACGACGGCCATTTCTTCCGCCGGGTATGCTTTTGTGATTAAAACCCGTTTGTTGTTCACATGATAAAGGTATTCCCCGTCGGTTTTCACAATATCCGCCTCATCCACCCCCTGCACCTGGACGTTGGTGGTGGAGTAATCGCTGGAAACTTCCGCTTCCATCATCTTCTTTTGGGCGCTCTGGCCGCTTGCCATGTTCCCTGCCACTTCCGAAACAGCCACATCTAAAATCGGACCAAAATCAGCCTGTCCCCTTCTTCTCTGCCAATCCCCTGCCTCTGTATTGGCTAACAGTTTTTGCAACTGTTCCGCCGAGCCCACCTTCGGAAGGTTGTTGACCTGCCGAATCAGGGCATCCAGCAAGGTTTTTTCCGTCTCCTTGTTAAACGGTGCTTCTTTTTCGCTAATGATAATCAAGCCCCGGTCGTAAAACACCTTCTTCCCGAAAGCTTCGCTAATGGCCCGCACCGGCACAAAAGTCCGTCCGTCAATGATTTCCGGCACGGCATCAAGTTTTACCGCTTTTCCGTCAATCATCATCTGGGCATCCCCGGGAAAGATTTTCACGGTTTTCGCCGGTTTTCCGCTCTCCCCGCCAACTGTAAGTCTTACGGCGGAAGTGCCTCGCTCCCACGCGATTTTCGCCTGTAAGCTTTCGGCAATAAAACGCAAAGGCACGAACACCCTGCCCTGTTTCACATAAGGCGTAATGCTGCCGTTTTGCTGATCCACCTGTGTTTCCTCATTTTCCACCAGCGCCAGCGTACTGCCTGCATACAAGACAATGGCTTTATCCAGCCTTTGCCGCAAAACCGTCTCCGGATCACCTTGGGCCGCATCGCCGGAGGCATTCGTCAAACCGGGCCGCCAGGCGAGCACAGCCCCGGCGACCAGCGCCAGAACCAGCAAAAAGATTGCCAGCTTACCGGTTCCCTTTTTGACCATCTTGCTCATCATGTTCTCACGCCCTTCATTCACATTTTTCCCATCCATATCTTTTCCCTGTAAATCTTTTCTCTTTTTATTGGACGTTTTCCTCTTGTAAATGTTCCCAATTAGCCAAAATGAAAAGCAGCAGTAAAAAGCAAAAAATGGTATTTCCTCTATGTTCTAAATAATGGTTCTCTTTTTTACCTTCATAGAGGATATTTTTTTAATTATAAAATTGTATACAAAATTTATTTTTTTATAACTTGAGGATATTAGTTCTACATCTTCTCAATCAGTATCAATATCCGTAGGCACTAACGGGGGATCTTATTCTGTTTCCCAAACCTACGGTTCACAAAACTTTAGTACCAGCGGTACTATTGAGCCCGGTAGCAGTTTTAATCAGACTTGGACCACCGGCGGAGCAACCACCACAATCTCCGTCAGTTCATCCACGAATTCCGTTAGCGCGTCCAGCTATAGCTCTGTATCCTTTCATATTGGAAACAACTAATCATTTAACGCTATAACACAAGCCAAAAATATAATGTAGAAAAACCCACTTTTGCAGAACGATCTGCCTAAGTGGGTTTCCTTTTTTCTGGCTCTATTTCTTTTTTCCATTCCACGCATCAGACACAATCGAGGTTTATTTCTATGGGCGGTACTTCGATTTCCTCTTCGGTCTGGTTGTAATCGACTAAGAAGTCCGCCAGCCTGTTTAAGGCGGTGGTCAGGACATCAACCGGCGCCAGGTAGACGACCCGGAAATGATCCGGCTCCGGCCAGTTGAAGCCGGTTCCTTCGACCAGCATTACTTTCTTTTCCCGCAGAAAATCCAGCACAAACTTATAATCACTGGTAATATTAAAGCGCTTCACGTCGATTTTCGGGAACATGTAAAAGGCTCCCTTGGGCTTGACGCAACTTATCCCCGGAATACTGGTCAGCAACTCATAGCAAGCCTCCCTTTGCTTATACAGCCTTCCTCCCGGGATAAGCAATTCGGTCAGGCTTTGATAACCGCCCAGGGCAGTCTGGATGGTATACTGGGCGGGCACATTGCTGCACAAGCGCATGGAAGACAGCGTTTTCAACCCCTCAATATAGTCCTCCGCGATGGCCTTGTTCCCGCTTACCACCATCCAACCGGCCCGAAAACCCGCAATGCGGTGAGACTTAGACAAGCCGTTGAAAGTTACAAAAAATACGTCTTCGGAAAGACTGGCGGGGGAAACATGAACCGCGTCCTTGTCGTAAATGATCTTATCGTAGATTTCATCGGAAAAAACGATGAGCTTATGCTCTTCGGCAATCTTGACAATTTCCCGGACCATATCTCCCGGATAAAGCGCTCCGGTGGGATTATTCGGATTGATAATGACAATCCCCTTGGTTCTTGGGGTGATTTTCCGCCGGATATCCGCCAAATCAGGACACCAATCGGCCTGCTCGTCACAAAGGTAATGGACCGGCGTGCCGCCCGACAAAGAGATGGAAGCCGTCCACAGCGGATAGTCGGGGGCAGGAACCAGAATCTCGTCCCCGTCATTTAAGAGGGCCTGCATCGCAATACTAATCAGCTCACTTACCCCGTTGCCGGTGTAGATATCGTCCACATCCACATCCAGCACATTCTTCTGCTGGTAATACTGCATGATTGCTTTCCGGGCCGCGAAAATCCCCTGCGACTCCGAATAACCTTGCGCTACCCGTAAATTATGAATTACATCACGGATAATCTCCGGTGGAGCATATAAGCCGAAGGGGGCGGGATTACCGATGTTCAGTTTGATCAGTTCATACCCGTATTTCTCCAGCTTTTTGGCCTCATCGAAAATCGGGCCGCGAATCGCGTATCGCACATTGTTGAGCTTGTTGGATTTCCCGAAATATGACATGATTAAACTCCCCTTATCTATTTAGGATTATTTGTTGATGCACTCTTGCAAATTATTCTTATTATTGTACCACAAAATTTTGCTGTTTTATACCACTAATTTATTGCCACAATTTTTTTTTTATGTCTTGCGTATAAAATAACACAACCCATCGATAATGGAAAGGGCCGAACAAGCCGCCAAGTGGGTTTTTTATCTTGATCAAAAATTTATCGAAAATCCGCCGGTTTCCACCTATCCGGGGTCATATTTGAAAAGGGGTATACAACAACACAGAAATTTACCCGCCTATTTTTAATACGCGTCATACCCTAAAACATTCAGAAACCCACTTGGGAAAACAATCTACCCAAGTGGGTTTCCTCTTTCTTGACCCTCTTTTGCTTTTCCTTATTCCACGGTTACGGTGCGCGTTTTCTCATCCCATTGCACCGTAAAGCCCAAGTATTCACCGACATAACGGGCCGGGAGCATCGTCCGGGAATTACGGATCACCGGCGTAGTGTCCATGGTCCGTTTTTGCCCGTCCACCACCGCCTGCTTGCTGTCGATGGTCAACAATAGGCTATGCCCTTGCCCCTGGATACTGACCGTCCGGGTGATTTCATCCCAATCCACCGTAGCCCCTAAGGCTTCCAAAATAGCCCGTACCGGCACCATCAGGCGGTTCTGACCATCGATATAGGGCTCCGAATCAAAGACCACGTTTTCCCCCTGCACAATCACTTTTAAAGGAGGCAGCGCCTGTCCGGGCTGCTCCGTACCCGGCGCCGGCTCAACTTGCCCTGGTTGTCCCTGCTCTTGCCCAGGCTCGGCCGGCTGGTTTTCGTCGGCCTGACCAGGCTGTTCCGCGCCCGGCTGGGTGGAGGGAGCAGACACCTTGGAGCCATAGATGAGATATTTCTCTCTTTCTGCTTTAAAGCGATTTAACTCCGGCAAATAGTTGGCCTCGATCTGCTGCGGGGTCAGCCCTTGTTCGAGCCATTGCCCGATTTTATTAGTCCCCATAATCTTGTCGAACATCACCATAGTTTTTCCACTCTTGGGCACCTTGAAATGATTCAGGGAACGGGCATAGGCCAGGGCATAAATCCCGGTTTTCGCCGGATTAAAAGTGCGGTAATCCTGAATGCTCAGCTTTACCCCGCCGGCCGACCCTTTATACTCGGGAATAAAGGTCACACCCGGCAAACCCGCCTCATTCAGCAGCTTGGCATAAGCTTCCGCATTGATTCCTTTCCCGCCAATCCATTTGAATTTATCCGACTGGAAAATCCCAGTCCCTTCTCCCAGGCCGGTTGACATATAGCCGAAAACCGAATCGATATCAGGAACATTCGGCGAAGTCGGGACCCAAGTGAGGCCCGTATCCTGCCAAATCATCTCCCGGGAATATCCCTCCATGGGAATAACGATTACATCGGCGCCGATCTCCCGGTTGAAAAACAGCGCCAGTTCCCCAATGGTCATGCCGTGGGCTGTCGGCAGGTTATCGACCCCCACAAAGGTCTCGTACCCTTCTTCCAGCACCATCCCGTCCACGGTCAGCCCACCAAGGGGGTTGGGCCTGTCCAGCACAATCACCGTTTTGTTAGACTGCTGCGCCGCCTTCATACAATAATTCAATGTAGAAATATACGTATAGGTGCGCGCCCCGATATCCTGAATATCATAAAGCAAGACATCAATGTTTTGCAGCATTTCTGCGGTGGGCATCCGTGTTGCCCCGTAGAGACTATAGACCGGAATCCCCAACTGGGGATGGACATAGGAAGCCACATAAGCACCGGCCGCCGCCTGCCCGTCAATCCCGTGTTCCGGCCCGTAGAGCGCCGTTAACTGGAAAGTGCTTTGCCTCGCCAGCACATCAATGGTGCTTTCCCCTTTACTGTTCAGTCCCGTCTGGTTGGTGACCAAACCGACTTTTTTCCCATCCAGCAAGTGCCGGTATTTCGTTAACAACACTTCATTGCCCAGTTTAAATGTTTCGCCCTCTCCGGTTCTCCCTCTTACCCCGGATATTTCAACAGCGCCGGTAATGGGGTTAATCTTATTGCGAATCGGTTCCGCATACTGATTATTCGTATTGTTCGTATTACTTGCATCATTGGTATCAGCAACGTCTGCGGGCACATCTGCCACCGCGCCGGCACAGAAACAGGTCACCACTAAAAAGACCACCAGTAACATGGCCATACCCTTTTTCGACACAATCCTTCTTAACGTCATCCTCCTTCTACTCCTCCTCCACCTTAATTTTTTGCCTATTAAACTGCCTTTCCTTTCAAGTCTCGCCAAATGCTTTCCTCACTCTTGCTCCAACATTGCTTAAAGGCTCGGTCCGTTCATTCTTTTTCTGACGAAAAAGTGCCGGGAAAGTTCCCGTATCTTTCAGCGCGTACCTGCCCGGGTCAGTTTTTTAATAAGTAAATCCCCGCAATAATCAAGCCAATGGCCAAAGCCGTTTTGGGAAGGGATAATTTGTTTTCCAGAATCAGCACCGAAAAAGTCGTTAGAAACAGATAATAAGCCAGGGTTTGTCCGGCCACCAAAAGCGGCAGATTGTGGAAGACCAAATGCCCTTTGTTGATGCCGAGGCCAATAAAAATATTCGCCAGCAATAAAACCGGCAGCATCATCAAATAATATTTCCCAATCGAAAGAAAGTCTGCCGTGGCGTATTTGACCTGCAGGGTCACCAACAAGGCCAGGAGGAGTGAACCTCCGCTTACAAGTAGAATAATCCTCATCATTTTGAACACCTATCCTTAGAATAATCCTGTGATTCTCCCTGTCTCGTCCACATCGATTTTTTCTGCTGAAGGCACACTGGGTAAACCGGGCAAGGTCATAATGCTGCCTGTTAAGGCCACCACAAATCCCGCTCCGGCCGACAGACGCGCCTGCCTTACCGTGAGTTCAAAACCCTCGGGCGCTCCCAACAGTTCCGGATTATCCGAAAAGGAATATTGGGTTTTCGCCATGCAAATCGGCACATTGCGGTAGCCCAAAGCCTCAAACTTGGCCAGGCTCTTTTTAGCTTCCTTGCTAATGACCACACTGCCCGCCCGGTAGATCTCTTGGGCAATAATCCTGATTTTTTCACTTAAACTGGCTTCCAAAGGATACAGGTGCTGCACTTCCGTTGGATCGGCCGCGGCCGCTTTTTGCCTTTCCAGAGTGGCGAGAACCTTCTCCCCTAACTCCATCCCTCCGTCGCTCCCCCGGCCGAAGACCTCGGTAATTGCCGCCTCTACCCCGCGCTCGCGGCATTCATTTAAGACCAATTCCAGTTCGGTCTCCGTATCGGTGGGAAAACGATTTAAGGCCACGACCACCGGCAACTGGTATTTATGCTTGATATTTTCAATATGCCGGTGCAGATTTGCCATTCCTTTGCAAAGATATTCCAGATTGCCTTCCCCTAACTTTTCCTTGGGCGAACCGCCATGCAGTTTCAAAGCCCGGACACTGGCCACCAGGACCACAAGCTCCGGCCTGATGCCCCCGGTGCGGCATTTAATGTTCAGGAATTTTTCCGCGCCCAGGTCCGCGCCGAAACCGGCCTCCATGATCACATAATCGGCAACCTTCATGGCCAGTTTCGTGGCAATCAAGCTGTTGCAGCCGTGGGCAATGTTGGCAAAGGGCCCCCCATGGACAAAGGCGGGGGTGCCTTCTAAAGTCTGCACCAGGTTAGGATTGAAAGCATCCTTCAGCAAGGCCGTCAAGGCCCCCTGGGCTTGCAGATCCCCTGCGGTAACCGGCTCTCCGTGGTATGTATAAGCCACAACCATCCGGGCCAGCCGCGACTTCAGGTCATGCAGGTCCTGCGCCAGGCAGAAGACCGCCATGATCTCCGAGGCCACGGTAATATCAAAACCGTCCTCCCGGGGTACGCCGTTCCCGTTTCCGCCCAGCCCGCTGACAATGAAACGAAGCTGCCGGTCATTCATGTCTAAAGCCCTGCGCCACATGATTTTCTTCGGGTCAATCTGTAACTTATTGCCCTGATAAATATGATTGTCGATTAAAGCGGCCAGCAAATTATTCGCTGCTCCAATGGCGTGGATATCCCCGGTAAAATGCAAATTGATATCTTCCATGGGCACGACCTGCGCATAGCCCCCGCCGGTGCCCCCACCCTTTACCCCGAAAATAGGACCCAGCGAAGGTTCCCGCAGGCAAATGGCCGTTTTCTTTCCTAATTTGTTCAATGTATCGCCTAAACCAATCGTCACCGTGGTTTTGCCCTCCCCGGCGGCGGTAGGATTAATGGCGGTGACTAAAATAATCCGGCCATCGGGGCGGGAAGCCAGTTTTTCCCGCAACCGATAGTCCACTTTCGCTTTATAAAAGCCGTAGTAAAAAAGGTGTTCTTTCTCAATCCCCAGTTTAGCGGCAATATCCTTAATCCGTTCCTTTTGGGCTGCTTGGGCGATTTCAATATTACTTTTCATATATAGTGTTAATCCTCCTTAAAACTAAAAACTCAACCCGCACTGAAAGGCCTTGCTATTCAAGTCATGAAGCTTCGGCGGCAAAAAGCTTTTGATGACCTCTTCCCAGGCGAAGTCCTCCAAACCTAACGCCTTCACTACCGCACCCAGCAAAACCATATTCTGCGCCCTGGCATTGCCTAATTCGGCCGCCAGCGTATGCGCCTGCAACACCTTCAGTTGCCCGGCTTGTTTTTCCACATAATCAGCCAGCACCGCGAGAAGATTTTCCGGATAAGCCTGTTGCCCAAGCAGCACCGGCAAAGGATAAATCTCATAATCATTTACAATTAGTGTCCCCATTTTCTTCAACTGGGTCATATATCTGGCCGCTTCCAGCTTTTCAAAAGCCACGATCACATCGGCTTCCTGCGGCCCAATCAGCGGGGAATAAACCTTTGGCCCAAATTTAATCTGCGTAGTCACACTGCCGCCCCTTTGGGACATGCCGTGGATTTCGGACATTTTGACATCATAACCCTGCTGCACCAGCCCCTCGCTTAAAATCTTCGAGGCCAGGATGGTGCCTTGTCCACCGACACCCACCAACAACAAGGCTTTGCTTGCGGTTTCCTTCTTTATTTCGTCCTTGTTCGCTTTATCTTGTTGCATCATCGCTGTTTCCATTTTACTCACCCGCCTTTGTGATTGCCTCAAATTTGCATACCTGCAGGCACAAGCCGCAGCCGTTACAACTGTTGGCATCAATAACCACCTGTCCGCCTTTTACGGACAACGCCGGACAGCCAATCTTCATACAAGCCTTACATTTCCGGCATTTTTCCTGGTCAATGGCGCAATACATCCCCGCCCGCGCCCGTTGCACATCCTTCAACAAAGCGCAGGGTTGTCTGGTGATGATGACAAAAGGCTCGGTCGCCGCAGCCGCCTCCCGGACCGCTTCTTCCGTCTCCGCCAGGTTATAGGGGTCGACCACCCGGATGTTTTCCCCTTTAATCCCAACGGCGCGCACCAACGGCACGAGATCAACGGCCGCCGTCTCTTCACCTTGCAAGGTGCGGCCGGTGCCCGGGTTGTCCTGATGCCCGGTCATGGCTGTAATCCGGTTATCGAGAATAACCACACAAATCTTGCTCTTGTTATAAACCGCATCAATCAAACCGGTAATCCCGGAATGAAAGAAAGTAGAATCGCCGATACAGCTAAAGACCTTTTTCGGCACTCCTCCCTTTTGAAAAGCCTTTTCAAAGCCGATGCCCGCCGAGATGCTGGCCCCCATGCAAATCACCGTATCCGTAACCGCAAGCGGCGGGGTCAAACCAAGGGTATAGCAGCCGATATCGCTGGAAACAACTACATCTTTCAGCTTGCTTAAAGCAAAGAACAAGCCCCGGTGGGGACAGCCGGCACACATCACAGGCGGCCTTCCCGGAAGGGAGAGTTCCTGTCCCGGAGCTGCCACAAGGCCCGCCGCTACCTTTTTACCCTTTGGAGACCCAAAGGCTTCCCGGATAATCCCCGAATTTAATTCCCCGCACAGCGGGAGCACGTCTTTCCCTTTACACTTAATCCCCAGGGCCTTCACCGCTGTTTCCAGATAGGGGTCGTTTTCTTCTATCACCCATACTTCGCCGACCTGGGCGGCAAAGTCACGGATTTTTTGCTCCGGCAAAGGATAAGTCAAGCCCAGCTTGAGATAGGAAACCTCGTCGCCAAAAACCTCCCGGGCGTACTGATAGGAAATCCCGCTGGTGATAATGCCGACCTTACGTCCTCCCCATTCGATGCGGTTGAGGGGAGAGTGTTCCGCCGCTTTCTGCAATTCGCACAGTTTTTCTTCCACAATCACATGCCGCACTTTGGCGTGGGCCGGCGTCATCGCGTATTTCTGCACGTTTTTCTGATAGGCCTTTATTCCTACTTCTTCTCTTGCCTCCAGTTCCACCAAACTTTTGCTATGACACACCCTGGTGGTCCCCCGGAGGATCACCGGCATATCGTATTGTTCGCTCAACACGAAGGCCATCTTCACAAAATCCTTGCATTCCTGGCTGTCCGAAGGCTCCACCATAGCTACCTTGGCATGAGGAGCGTAATGGCGGTTATCCTGCTCATTCTGCGAACTATGCAGCCCCGGATCATCCGCCGTAACCAGCACCAGACCCCCGTTTACCCCCTCATAGGCCATGGTAAAAAGGGGATCGGCGGCCACATTCATTCCCACATGCTTCATAGCGGCTAAAGCCCTGGCGCCGGCAATGGCCGCCCCGCTAGCCACTTCCACCGCTACCTTTTCGTTGGGGGACCATTCGGAATATATCTCCTTGTAGCCCGCGATATTCTCCAGGATTTCCGTGCTGGGCGTTCCCGGATAGGCCGCGGCTACAGTACAACCGGCCTCATATGCTCCTCGCGCTATGGCTTCATTCCCTGTTAATAGTTTCTTCATTACTCGATCTTCCTCTCCGCAGTATTCCGGCAGTTTTATCCATAAAACCACACTAAATTAACAATCCATGCATAGTTTTAATTGTATCATTAATTTACTAAATCGAAAACACTCGGAAAGCGGTCCTTTAGGTTCAGATTTTTCCAAGCCAAAAACAGACCTCACCGTTACCATTACCACCCCCGAAAAGCCCCAGCTGTATTTTGATTGAGGATTAAATAATAACAAAGCATGTTTAAAACCAGCAAAAGAGGCATCCCAAAGGTAAAAAGGGAGTGCCTTGTTTTATGGCGAAACACCTTCATGCCCAGCAAGATGCCGGCCGCGCCCATAAACGCCCCCAACAGAAGAAAGGTTTTCTCCGGAATCCGCCACATCCCTTTTTGCGCTTTCCATTTATCGAGCCCGAATAAGCAAAAGGAAAACAGATTAAGGGCCAAAATCATCATTTCCCAACCATCCATACTATCCCACCTATTCAAAGGAGCAACATATTTCAAAAGAATTATACCACACCCCAGGAGCACCACAAGATGAAAAGTCGCATTATTACTAACAAAACCAGACTAACAAAAGTGGGCCTCCCTTTGACCTGACCGGTCAAAGGGAGGCTCTCCGTTATTTGAAACTACCGCCCCCAAGGTTTTCACCCAGGCAAGGCGCTTTTTCTTAACTGCCGAGGGTTATGCCGCCGCTCTTTTTCTGGGCAAGAGGCACTCCCTGCGGGACGGGCTTTAATTCGTAAGTGAAAATAGTCGTGTCGCCGAACACATAAAAGGCAATCCCTTTGTTTTCAGCCAATACACTCTCCACATAAAACACCGGCTGGCTGATTTCGTCGGCTACCCGCACCAAATCTTCCACCGACTTAACCCTAATCATTTTTTCAGTGGCGTTGAACTTGGCCCCGGCGACAATTCCGGCGTTTTGAGCCATTCTGCTGATCCCGGTCATGCCGGTTGCCCCGAGTTCACTAATCGCCCCGCCAAACATGTCGTCATTGTTTGCCGCCAGATCGGTTTCCAATGCGACAAAACGGTCGCCATGCTTTTTAAAGATCTGCTGCACCAGTTTTTCGTAAACATCCGGTTGGGGACTCATCGTACGGGTTCCCAGCCAAATCAGAAACAACAAACAAAGCAAGGCTTTTAGCCCTAAGAACAGGCCTTTATTCCCATCCACCGGAACCGTTTGCCGCACCGTATCGGACAAAGCTCCCCCATCTTCCTGGGTTAACTCCCCGGCAATCTCAAAATAATTCACATTTAACGGCAAGGTCAGATTCGGGGCTAATTCTTCCTCGACTATGCCATGTTCCGTTTCCACCTTGGTCTTAATATGCCAAAACACCGTCACTCTTGCAGTGGAGTTAATCCCTGTCTCTTCCTGCACCTGTTTGACAAAAAGATTATAGTCCCAATAGGGAAGGACTACGTCCCGCTTTAATTCGATTTGCCCTTGGTCGTTCTGGAAAGCGGTCTTGGGGATCAGCACATGGTTTTTACTCCATAATACTTTCTCCTGTTCGTTTGCCCTTGTCACACCTTCGATTAAAGCCGACACCTGATACTCACCGGACAATTGACCGGGTTGCTCAGCACTGTATTCGTAAGCACCTTTCAGGAGAATCTGGTCCACGTACCGGGCCGGATAAACCTTCCCCATGCCCAGCACTTTTTCCGGATAGAGCGGATTATCCCTTAAGGTTACTTGATAGGTGAGATCACCCTTCTGTTTATACTGATAATGGGTAATCTGCTCCTCTTTCACCTGGGGAACCAACAAAGTGATGGCCAGTAAAACCAAAAGGGTAATCAAAGCAGCCGAAACGGAAAGGAATAAGAAGATTCTGACCGTTGAAGACATAAGCTTCTTTTCCCGGCGCTTCTTTTCTTTCTTTTTATCATCTTTACCATCCGCCTTCCCGGCAGGGGCGCTTCCTTTTTGCTCTTTTTCAGCGCTCTTTTCCCGGGAAGAAGCACTTTCCTTGCTCTTCTTCTCGTCCTGCTTCTTTTCGGCGGTTTTCTCCTTGCCTGCTTTTTTATTATTTTTCCTTTCACCTTTTTCTGCTGCGGCCTTCTCCTGCTTCTGCTCTTTTCCTGCTTCAGCCTTCTCCTGTTCTTGCTTTTGCTCCTGTTTCTGCTCTTCTCCTTTTTCTGCTGCAGTCTTACCCTCGGAATCGAGCGGAGCTTTTTCGACTACAGCCTGCTTCTCTGCCTGCTCTTTTCCTACATCCGTCTTTTTCTGCTCCTGCTTGGACCCTTTTCCCTTGTCCGTCTGCTTTTGTTCGCTGCTTTGCTCCTTTTCCGCCGCTTTTTCTTTTTCCGGCTTATTCGCACCGGCTTTCTCGTTGCCTTGCTCAGCACTCAGCTTTTCCGGCTCAACTTCCTTGGGGTTATGCTTATTTTTTTCGGTGTTTTTTACATCCTTCTTCTCAGCCATATGATCGACCCTCCCATCGCACATTATTTACGGCTAATTGATCACACCTTCGGGAATCGGATTATTACTCCGCAAGATTAAGCTCAGCCAACCTATTTTCGGCAATACCTTGATCACCCTTCCTTTGACCTGTTCCAATGAAACAGGCTGCGCATCCGCCGAACTATTATTATCCCCTTTGGTGACCAAAGTGCGCTTTCCTTCTTCCTTGAAGGCAATCACCCGGTGAGTAATATACACCTCATTTTCGATGTCATAATACTGAATCACATCACCAACCTGGGCTTCTTCTCCTTTAATTTTCTGAACCAGCACAATGTCCCCCGGTTTAATCATGGGCTCCATGCTTCCCGTCACAATCACGGAAGGATAAACCGGGAAAAGCCCTACAGCAAACCAGATGATCACTACTGAGATGATACTGCTCACCAACCAGCCGAATAACTCTTCACTGTCCGTAGTGACCCTTTTGATGGCACGGGCCTGTAAGAGATAAAAATGACGTACCGAAAGCAGCATAAAGACCGGAACAAAGCAGCCGAGAAAAGTCTTCATCGGCCAGGTCATTTTCGGCAAAATCGGGAAAAACCATTCAAAAGCCATTAAAATCCCATGATAAACAGCGGCCGGGACAAAGCCGCCCAGATAAGCGAAATATGTAGTCAGGATATTCTGGGCGAAAACAGGCAAAAATATGCTCCCCACGAACCGCACTACTTTAACCGGCTCCGCGAAATTTCGGAACTCAGTAAAAGTGAGCTCCGTAAACATCAGGAAAAGACTAATCAGGCCAATGACCAAAACCGGCCTTTTCCCTTTATAGCTGTTGATCAAATAAGCGCGTGCTGCTTCGACCCCCAGCAACAAACTGGCCACATACAAAAAATTAATTGTCGACGTTACCAAGCCAAAGGCGTAGGGGCTTCTGCCAAAGCCGGAAATCAATCCCCCCACCATCATGAAAATGAGGTGGATTACCGCTGCCCATACCGCCATTTGAATGATAAACCGACGCAAACTAAGACGACCCACTGCCCTCTGCCGGGGGAACTTATATACGATGAAAGCCACTCCCAGCCAAAGTAGCGGCCGTCCGTAATAGATAAAGTAAGTATTGCTCGCAAAGGGAAATACATCGGTATTGGTAAGAATGACCATCAAAGCGATCATTCCCAGGAGAACACAACTTCTGATGACCTTGTCATTAATCCTCATGCCAATCCCCACCTTTGATGGCTATTCTGGCAACTAATTACGATAAAGCCTGAGGTTTAAAACTTTCTCCGTTCCTAGGCAGTCGGGGACTGTTGGGCCTGTAAAACCTCCGGAGCCAGCTCCGGCTCAACATACTCACAGTAATAGAACCTAACACCGGATTCGGAAGAATCAGTATTCTCAGCCTGGCGATCCTGGGGCGCGGGCTCGCTCTTTGCTTCTTGCTGGGTACTGTCCTGTTCCTGTGCCCCTTCGTTTACCTGCACTTGGGTTGTTGCGGTGGCTTGTCCTTGTGCTGCCTCCGTTAATGACTCTTCTGTAGGCTGATTTTCCGCAGGCTTTTCCGCTACCTCTGCCACAGGCTCTGTTGCCTGCCCTTCCGCGGCTTGATTTACCACAGCCTGCTCTTGTGTTTCCTGCTTTCCTTCATTTTCTTGAGTTTGATTTTCCGTTACCTGCGCAGTTGTGGCCACATTATCAGTTGCAGGCTTTTCTTCTTGCGTTTTACTGGTTTCCTGAGCCTGTTTCCGTGGGCTAGCCGTATTCTTCTCTTCTCCTGCGGAAGCTCCTGTTCCGCCGGGGGCAGCCGGAATAGCAGGTTTAAATAGATCTGTAGCAATCATCACCGGTTCGAGGGCGAGTTCCTCGCTTTCTTCCATTAGTGCACCGGGGATATCGCTACCATCAACCTCGCAACTACTATCAACAGCTTGTTGGCCTTCAATTGATACTTCTCCCTCGATTTTTAAATCCCGTTTCCAAACGGAATAGACATCCGGGATGACCATAAAACCAAGGACTGCGGAGAATAATATAAGCGCTATATATTTTTTCATTACGATGTACCCCCTTTCGTAATGCTTTTATATGTAGTTAATATAACTTTAGATGAATACAGGATGGGCCAATCGCCCTTAGGATCGCCCATCCTGCATCATACTTATGGCCTGTTAAACTGTTGCCAATCTAATTCCAGTGTAAAATCGACGGATTGATCCATGGTTGCATTGGGGGCCTCAGGATCCATCAGGAACATAATCTCAAAAGCTACCCCTTCATCACGCTGTAATTCATACCCTTTTAGAATTTCGCTGCTATTCAATTTATCGTCCAGAGCACTGATTGTTATATTATTAAAAGCGTCCGCCGGACGAGTGTATGTTCCGTCAGTATCCATCTTCGTGTAATTACCCTCAACCAGCAAGTACGGGATCAAGCCTTCATCCCCCGTGAGCGTTAATTGGGCACCACCAAATTTTGCGGGGATCGTGCCGTCATTTTTCACTTGAAACTTCAGAATGCTGCCTGCGCCGGGATACAGGTTGCCTATGCGACACTTGATCAGGTTGCCCTGAACATCTTGTATTTCAGGCTCAACAAGAAGATAGGTGCCGTATGCCGCAGGGATAAATTCTGTGCGAATAAAATTCACATCGAACTTCCCTGTTTCGACCGTCCCGGACACCGTCAACGTGTCGTTCCACCAGGCATAACCGATCCCCAGCATCATTACTGAACAAACTAACACAGCGATTAATAATCTCGCTTTTTTCATTAATTATCAATCTCCATTCTAAATTAAAAGGACGCTTATGATGTGACAAGGTGCTTTTTAAGCATTTACCTGTTTATTTCATTAAATTGCACCCAGTCGAATGTAAGATTAAATGTTACTGTTTGACCTTGCAGATTATTGGAAAGTTCCGGATTTACCTTGAAGTTAACAGTGCCAGCAAGTGTTTGATTAGATGCAATTTTAACGCTATCCAAATTACTTACGATATTGGCTACCCACTGGCTAAATGTAGTATCATAGGTACCATTATTATCGGTGTCTACCAAAATAGCGTTCGCATATTCGTTAGAATTAATGTTAGAATTAATGTTAGCAATTTCTGCTTTCCCTATTTTAACAGGAATACTGCCGTTGTTTACAAACCCTGAAGTAACACTAAATTCAGCTCCCGGATAAAGATTACCGACTGTAAAATTGATGCAATCAACGCCATCATCATCTTGTTCCGAATTTACACTAATGTCCAAATAATTTTCCGCACCTATTTTCTCAATTCTTGTGTCTGCAAAATCCACATCAAATGTTCCCGTTTGAACAGTACCATTAACAGTCAGAACATCGTTCCACCAGGCGTAACCGACCCCCATCATCATTACTGCACATACTAACACAGCGATTAATAATCTTGATTTTTTCATAAATGATCAATCTCCCTTCTCTTCTTTGTAATTGATCTTTTTTT
>Ga0116181_1000832_pt1 | contig 27809 bp, 36 predicted proteins | sample AD_UKC075_MetaG_FD_89752 | JGI IMG/M metagenome (GOLD analysis project Ga0116181, IMG submission 89752) | Active sludge microbial communities of municipal wastewater-treating anaerobic digesters from USA - AD_UKC075_MetaG | ecosystem: Engineered > Bioreactor > Anaerobic > Digestate | place: USA... | reverse complement strand
TTTGTTTGGTGCGCCAATCGCCTCCGCGATTGGCTTGCAACACCAGCCCGCTCCCCCGGCCCGACCACCCATTTATGGTACCTTGTGGGTGGTCGGGCCGGGGGAGCGGGCTGGTGTTGCAAGGGAAGCCCGGGTGGGCTTCCCGCACCGCCGTGAGGCGGAGTATTACGCCGCTTCCTTCTCCACCCACTCCGGATAGAAGCTCGGTTCGCGCTGCGACCAGCCCGGGGCCGTCGCGGCGGCTTCGCTGATCGACTGAAGCAGGTGCTTGCGGCGCTGCGGGCGGATCTGCGGCAGGGCAGCGGCGGCGCAGAAGGCCGAGGGCAGGAAGGGCCGCACTTCGGCGCCGAGCAGGCGTTCGTAAAGGAAGCGGAAGGCCGAGAACCCGTCGATCTTCTCTTGCGCCAGGTCGAAGGCGGCGAGGCGGATCAGCTTGCCGAGGAACGCCTCGATCCCTTCCAGCGCGGATTCGGCTGGCACGCAGCCGCGCAGGGTCTTGAGATCCTGATAGATCACGTACTGGCTGCGGATCGCGGCCATTTCCGCCGCATCGCGCGCCCACAGCTTGAAGGCGTCCTGCCGCCCCAGCCCGACATCAAGGCTGCGCTTGATATAGCGCTGCTCGCAAGGGGTGAAACTGGCGAATTCGCGCAGTTCGGCGATGGTGAGCGATGCGGTTCCGGTCTTGGCCATTGCGGGAGTCCCTTGTTGCCAGGACAGATCACCAGAATAGGGTTATGAACGGGTTAACCACGCGGGCCGGGAGTGGTTCCGGGGGATAATGCGCCCCCTGCCGTCATCCGTCATGCTGGACCTGGTTCAGCATCCATCGGGCGTCACGCGCCCTGGCCCGAAAGCACGGAACGGAACGGGAGATGGGCCCTAAACCAAGTTCAGGGTGACGAAACGCGACAAGTGTGGGCGGCCTGCCGACTCAGATCAGCCCGGCGAGCGGGCTGGACGGATCGGCGTACTTGCGGGTGCCCATGCGACCGGCGAGGTAAGCTTCGCGCCCGCCTTCTACTGCCAGGCGCATGGCGCGGGCCATGCGGAGCGGGTCTTTGGCCTCGGCAATCGCGGTGTTCATCAACACGCCGTCGCAGCCCAGTTCCATGGCCACGGCGGCATCGCTGGCCGTGCCGACCCCGGCATCGACCAGCACCGGCACCGAGGCGCCCTCGACGATCAGGCGGATGGTCACCCGGTTCTGGATGCCCAGCCCCGAACCGATCGGCGCGCCCAGCGGCATGACCGCGACCGCGCCGGCACTTTCCAACTGCTTGGCGGCGATCGGATCATCGACGCAGTAGACCATCGGCAGGAAGCCCTCGTTCGCCAGAACCTCGCAGGCCTTCAGCGTTTCGCGCATGTCGGGGTACAGCGTGCGTGCCTCGCCCAGCACTTCCAGCTTGACCAGGTCCCAGCCGCCCGCTTCCCGCGCCAGGCGCAGGGTGCGGATCGCGTCCTCGGCCGTAAAGCACCCGGCGGTGTTGGGCAGGTAGGTGATCTTCTTCGGGTCGATGAAATCGGTCAGCATCGGGGCGCCGCGATCGCTGATGTTGACCCGGCGCACCGCCACGGTGACGATCTCGGCGCCCGATGCCTCGACCGCGGCGGCGTTCTGCGCGAAGTCCCTATACTTGCCCGTACCGACGATCAGGCGCGAGCGGAAGGTGCGGCCCGCCACGGTCCAGGTATCGTCCGCGTGATCCCCGCCGCCCACGAAGTGGACGATTTCCAGCACGTCGCCATCGGCCAGCAGGGTGTCGCCAAGGGTCGAGCGCGGGACAATCTCGCCATTGCGCTCGACCGCGACCTTGGCCGGATCGAGATCGAGGCTGCGGACGAGATCGGCGATCGAGCCGGCTTCAGCGCGGCGCGGTTCGCCGTTGACGGTCAGGTTGAGCGTGGCGGTCATGCCAAGCGCAGATAGCGATCAGCACGAATGGCGCAAGTTGCGGATATGCGCCCAGCCCAGCAGCGCGACCCCGGCAATGGTGAACAGCGCCTCGGCCGCGCCATGGCCGACCAGCAGCGCGATGCTCATCAGTGCAATTCCGGCCCCGCCCAGTTGCAGCGGGCGGGGATCGCGGTGGCGGACAACGCCAATGACCAGGGTGATGGCGCCGACGACGATCGCCAGCGCCAGGCCGACGCGGTGGATGGCCGGGGCCAGCAGCACTTCGCCGCCAAACCCCAAACCGGCGACAAGCATCAGCCCGGCCAGGCAATGCAGCGCGCACAGCCCGGAAAGCAGCACGCCGACACGGTCGAGCCGGTCGCGAATCGAGAGGATTGCGTTGCGCATCTGTCGACCCATCTATGTTATGGTGTAACATCATGCAAGCCAGGCCTTGCGATTTGCGCGGGTCCGACGCAGGAAGCGCGGGCAATGACTGGCACCACCGCATCGCTCGAATCGCAGGCCCGCATCTCGGGCCGCGCCCGTCCCCTCGCCCTTGCCCGCTGGCTGTTCATGGTGGCCGCGCTGGTCGTCGCGATCGTCGCGGTGGGGGGAATCACCCGCCTGACCGAAAGCGGGCTTTCGATCACCGAATGGAAACCCGTCACCGGCGCGCTCCCGCCGCTCAATGAAGCGCAGTGGCAGGCCGAATTCGCAGCCTACAAGCAGATTCCGCAATATACCAAGATGAACGGTCCGGCGGGGATGACGCTTGAGGAATACAAGTTCATCTACTTCTGGGAATGGGTCCACCGCCTGATCGCCCGCGTGATCGGGCTGGCCTTCGCCCTGCCGCTCGCCTGGTTCTGGCTGCGCGGCGAGATTCCGCAAGGCTTCAAGCCGCGCCTGGTGGGGCTGCTTGCGCTGGGCGGGATGCAGGGGGTGGTCGGCTGGTGGATGGTCACCTCCGGGCTCGATGCCGGGGCCGACGTCAGGGTGGCCCATTACCGCCTCGCCACCCATCTGCTGGTGGCGCTGGCCACGCTGTTCGGCCTGGTCTGGACCGCGCTCGACATGCGTGCGCTGGCGCGGGGCGGGCAACCGGCCCGGATCACCCGGTTCGGTGCCCTGGTGGTCGGCGTATTGTTCGTGCAGCTGTTCTTCGGTGCCCTGGTGGCCGGCATGCGCGCGGGATACGTCGCCGGGGCCGGCTGGTTCGAATGGGGCGCCTGGCCGCTGATGCAGGACCGCCTGTTCCCCGCCGGGATCGACTGGGCGCGCGGCGCGCTCCACGCCGCGATCAACGATCCCTACCTCACCCATTTCATCCACCGCTGGTGGGCCTGGGTGGCTGTTGCCGTGCTGGTCGTGCTGGCCCGCAGGGTGCGGAGCGAGCATCGCCCGGCCTCTATCGCCGTTCATTCGGCCTTCGGCGTCCAGATCCTGCTCGGCATCGCCACGGTCTGGAGCGGCGTGGCGCTGTGGCTGGCCGTGCTTCACCAGTTGACCGGCGCGCTGCTCGTCGCGGCGACCGCCTGGGGCGTCCATGCGCTGGGGCGCCAGCGCGGGTGACTGGCCCGGCAGGCGGCCCGGGGCTGGTCTGGTGCCCGTTCCCCGATGCGCAAAGCGCACGGGCCGTTGCCGGAACAATGCTTGACGAAGGGCTTGTAGCCTGCGCCAATATCCTTGGGTCGATGCTCTCGCTGTTCACGTGGAACGGCGAGCGCGGCGAAGCGGAGGAAACCGGCGTGTTGTTCAAGACCGACGCCGCACTGTTTGAACGCGTGGTCGTCCGGCTGGCCGAGCTGCATCCTTATGAATCGCCCGCGATCCTCGCCTGGCGCTGCGATGCGGCGCACCCGGCGACCGCGGCCTGGCTTGCCGGGCTTGGCGCGTGAAACGAACCTCGCTCCTGTTGGCCGGCGTGGCCTCGCTGCTGCCAGCCCAGCTTGCACCGCTACTGGCCGAAGCCGCCCCGGGGGCAGAGCTTCCGGCCTTCCAGCCACCGGCGACCCCGCTGGTCCTGACCCGCACCCTGTGGCGCAGCCTGCGCGATGGGCGGGAGATCATGGTGCGGCGAAGCTATGAAGTGCAGTTCAGCCGCAACGATCGCGGCTATCGGCTGGACGGGCACCTGATCGACGTCGCGGTCGATGCACCGGCCGCCCTGAACCTGCTGGCTGACATCGAGCGCAACCGGCCGGACACGGGTGTCTTTCCGCTGCAGCTCGACGTCCACGGGCAGATCATCGCACAGCAGGACAGGATCACGCAGGCCGATCTGCACCATGCGGCGGTGGACCGGGCCCGCACGATCCTGGCCGGGGCGTCGATGGACGGCGAATCCCTCCGGCGATCGGAACAACTGGCGCGCAGCATCCTTGAGGGAGCGGTCGGAGCCACGTCCTGGCCCAGCGACCTGTTCAGCCCCGCAGCCCGGTCGCGCAGCGAACGGCGCGAACTCGCCCTGGGCGGCGGCCAGCGCGGCGCGATCGAGGTCATCCTGGACGTGCGCCATGCCGGGGACCATGGCCTTCCGCAAATGGTCGAACGCCGCGTGTCGACCGAAGTTGACGGCAGCGCCCGCCTCTCGCGCGAGGTCTGGACGCTGGCGCCGCCGGGGGCCGGAATTTGACGGCTGCCGCCTCCACGGTATTATTTTACCTCTCCGCAAACCCGCCGCAAACCTTGACTTGAGCGGCACGTTGCACGAAAGGGCCGCATTCCCGGACGTCCTGCTGGACCGGAGGGGATTCGCAACAAGGGATTTCGAACCCTTTTTTCTGGAAAGGGAGGGCCATGAAGGCGCTCAGCAAGATCACCCGGTCGATCAAGCCGGCCGAGGTGGAAAAGAAGTGGCATCTGATTGATGCCGATGGACTGGTGGTCGGGCGTCTCGCCGTGGTCATCGCCAATCATCTGCGCGGCAAGCACAAGCCGAGCTTCACCCCCCACGTGGACTGCGGCGATCACGTCGTCGTGATCAACGCGGACAAGGTCAAGCTGACCGGCAACAAGCTGAAGCAGAAGACCTATTACAAGCACACCGGCTATGCCGGCGGGATCAAGGAAGTCACCGCCGACAAGGTGCTGGGCAGCCGCTTCCCCGAGCGCGTGCTTGAAAAGGCGGTTGAGCGCATGATCCCGCGCGGTCCGCTGGGCCGGGCGCAGATGCGTGCCCTCCACCTCTACGCCGGCGCCGAGCATCCGCATGCGGGCACCCAGCCCCAGTCGCTCGATGTTGCTGCCATGAACCGCAAGAACAAGGTGGGTGCCTGATGTCTGAAACCACTCTCACCGATCTGGCCGATCTCGGCGCTGCCGCCGACGTTCCCGCCACTCCTGCCGCCCCCGCCGCGCCGCTGCGCGAGCGTGAGGTCGACGCCCAGGGCCGTGCCTATGCCACCGGCCGCCGCAAGGACGCGGTCGCCCGCGTCTGGATCAAGCCCGGCTCGGGCAAGGTCGTGGTCAATGGCCGTGACCAGGAAGTCTACTTTGCCCGTCCGACCCTGCGCCTGGTGCTGAACCAGCCGTTCCAGGTCGCCGAGCGCGAAGGCCAGTACGACGTGATCGCCACCGTCAAGGGCGGCGGTCTCTCGGGCCAGGCCGGCGCGGTCAAGCACGGCATTTCGCAGGCGCTCGCCAAGTTCGAGCCCGCGCTGCGCGGTGCGGTGAAGGCCGCCGGCTTCCTGACCCGCGACCCTCGCGTGGTCGAGCGCAAGAAGTACGGCCGCGCCAAGGCGCGTCGCAGCTTCCAGTTCTCGAAGCGCTGATCCGGCTCGCCACGGATTCGAAAAGAATGGGGTCGACCGCAAGGTCGGCCCCTTTTTCATTCCCGCCCACCCACGGACCGACTGCTCATGGAACGGCACGCCCCCTTGGCTGCCACCCCGACGGGGATGATGTTTGCAGGCCGGATCGGCTGGCTGCGCGGTGCCGTAGGCGCCGGCCTGGCGATTGCCGTGACCGCGCTGATCGGGCGGCTGGCGCTGGGCAGCAACCCGGCTCTGCCGTGGCTGATCGCGTCGATGGGAGCCTCTGCGGTACTTGTTTTCGTTCTGCCCGCTAGTCCGCTCGCCCAGCCGTGGCCGGTATTCGGCAGCCACCTCGTGGCCGGAGCCATTGGCCTGGCGGCCTATGCAATGCTCGGCGCGACCTGGCTTTCAGCCGCATTGTCGCTTGGCCTCGCGATCGCCGCGATGGGCCTGCTGCGCTGCCTGCATCCGCCTGCGGGAGGCACGGTCCTGCTGACCGCGCTGTCGGGTCCGGCCGTAGCCGCGGTGGGCTTCAAGTTCCTGGTGACGCCGCTGGCGGTCAACGTGCTGGTGCTGCTTGGCAGTGGGATCGTGTGGAACCGGCTGACTGGCCATTCCTATCCCCACCGGCCCGCGCCGCAGGTTCCCCAACCGGACTGGATCGGCCATATCGAGGATAGCGACCTCGATGCGGTGCTGGCCGAATGGGACGAAGTGCTGGATGTCAGCCGCGAAGACCTGGCGGCCCTGGTCCATGCGGTGGAAGACAAGGTCCGTACCCGGCGCGAAGCCGAGACTAGAGCGAGCGCACCGCCAGCGAAAGGTTCCCCAGGCCGTCCAGCTCCAGCCGGTTGAACGAGGGGCGCGAACTGCGCAGCCGCTGCGATAGCGTTCCGGCACCGATCAGCCTCACCGCCTGCCCTTCGCAATCGACCGTGATATCGAAGGGGTCGTGGACGTGCCCCGACAGGACCACCCCGGCCCCGGCCCGAACCAGGGCCGCCAGCGCCCGCCCCCCGCCCCGGGTTGACGGCGATTTTCCGCCCGGCTCCCCGATCAGCGGATGGTGGCAGGCCACCAGTTTGAGCGCCGCATCGCCGTGATGGCCCAGATCGTGCAGCGCGGCATCGAGGTCAGTCCCGCTGACCCGCCCCTTTGACCAGTTCAGCCGCAGCTGCGCGCGCGCCACGGTCTTGAGCGGGACGATGGCAAGCCCCTCTGGCGCCAGGGCGCCGCCAACTGCGGCGTCGAGCACGCGAAACCGGCTGTACGGCCGGGTCAGGCGGCGCAGCATGTGATGGTAATAGGGCACGTCGTGGTTCCCCGGCACCACCCACAGCGGCACCCCAAGCGATGCAAGGTAATCCTGCGCGGCGGCAAATTCGCGCGCCGAGCCCCGCATGGTGAGATCGCCGGTGCAGATCACCGCGTCCGGCCGCTCGCGCGCCACTTCCTGCGCGAACCAGTCAAGCGCGGCGCGGTCCTCGTTGCCGAAGTGGAGGTCGCTGACGTGGAACAGCAGGCGCGGCGCGGCGGTCATACGCGCCTCGTCAGGATCAACCAGGCCGACAGGCAGTTGATCGCGCTGTAGCCGGCATAGAGCCAGCCCCAGGTGGGCGAGCCATCCTGCACCATCAGCAGCGCGCCCAGCAGCATCGCGAATTCGACGAACAGGCTGAACCGCCCGCCCAGCATGTGGAAAAACCACGGCATCTGCCCCAGAAACGGGTGGTGGCTCTCCAGCACCGCCTTGTGGACGGTGAAATTGCCGATACCGAGCAGGAAGGTGAGGATCAGCGCCATGGCAGGCCGACTCTAGCGCTTCCCCCCCGGCTTGCCAGTGCTGAGTTGCGCCAGTCCAGATTGTATTCGTCCGGCCGGGAGTGCGGCTCGTCGGACTTTCCTGCGCTTGGTCGGCGCACAAGCCGCGCAAGTCGAGCCCGAGCTGCGCGGCGCCCGGCAAGCTGCGATGAAGGCTGCGAGGACGCGGTCAAACACCCCCCGACCCGGCCGCGTCCCGCACCACAGGATGGGAGCAAGAACATGATCAGGACCTTTACCCTCGCGCTGGCCCTCGCGGGCACTCTGGCCGCCGGCAGCACCGCCGCACTGGCCCGGCAGGCGGAAGAGACCAGCGAGATCCGCGTTTCCGACCTCGATCTTTCCAACGCGTCCGGCAAGGCGGTGCTCGACCGCCGGATCGACGCTGCCACCCGCAAGCTCTGCGGAGATGGCAAGCGCACGGGCAGCAACATTCCCGATCATTCCTGGCTCCGCAGCTGCAAGGCGCAGGTCCGCAACCAGGTTACCGCCCAGCTCGACCAGCGGGGCTGAGCGCGACAGCCCGCTCCAGTGACGCAGGACCGGGCAGGCCCGGACCGGAGTAGCCCCCGGTCCGGGCCGCTTTCAATTGCCGTGCGGCGAAAACATCAGCCGCGCCATCGGGGCCAGGGATCAGCGGCCAGCCATGGCCTTGGCCCGGGCCAGATAGGTCCGCCCGATCCGCACCGCGCTGCCATCGTCAAGCTCGGCCGACCAGACCCCCAGTCCGTCGTGGCGCAGGCCCGTGATCCGGTCGCGGCGCAGGATGGTGGAGCGATGGAGGCGGATGAACCGTTCGGGATCGAGCCGCGCCTCCAACCCCGACACGGTCTGGAGCAGGAGGTAGCTGCGCGGCCCCACGTGCAGGCGGACATAGTCGCGCTCGGCATCGATGCGGTCGACATCGGCGGCGGCGATGCGCAGCAGTTCGGACCGGTAGGGCACCCAGAATTCGCCCAGCCAATCGGTGCCGCCCTCCGCGCGCTTGCCGCGGCGTGCCACGGCGCGCGCCACCGCGCGTTCAAGGCGCTCGGGCGTTACCGGCTTCAGCACATAGTCGACGGCATCCAGGTCGAAGGCCTCAACCGCGAAATTGTCGTGCGCGGTGACGAAGATCACCGCCGGGGGATTGTCCGCCCGGGCCAGGCTGCGGGCGACCGACAGGCCGTCAAGCTCGGGCATGGTCATATCGAGCAGGACCAGGTCGGGCGCGAGCGCTCCCGCCAGCCGCAGCGCCTCGGCTCCGTCCAGCGCGGTGCCCGCGACTTCGATGGCGGGCAGGTCGCGGCAAATGACCTTGAGGCGTTCGATAGCGAGCGGCTCGTCATCGACGATCAGGGTGCGCAGGGTCGGGTTCGTTTCAGTCATGGGCCACCAATGGCATGCGGATCGTGGCCAGCCAGCCGCCACCCTGGGCCGGACCGGCGGTGAGGCTTGCGCTGTCGCCATAGCGGGCGGCAAGCCGGTCGCGGACATTGGCGAGGCCGATCCCGAAGCCGCCGTTGCACCCGGCGCTCTTGCCCGGCCCGTCGTCGGCGACTTCGATCACCAGCCTGCCCCCCTCCTCGCGCGCGGCGATCCGCAGCGTCACGGCCCGGGCAGTCGGGGCTACGGCGTATTTCACCGCGTTCTCGACCAGCGGCTGAAGGATCATGCCGGGCACCCTGACCTCGCCCAGCGCCTCCGGAATGTCGAACCGGACCACCAGCCGCTCGGGGAAACGCACCGCCTCGATCTCGAGGTACAGCCGCTGCAGCGCCACTTCCTGCTCCAGCACCACATCGCCGGTCGGATCGCCGGCCAGGCTGCGGCGATAGAACCCGGACAGCGTCTGGATCATCTGTTCCGCCTCGCTCGTCTTGCCGGTGATCACCAGCGCGGACAGCGAATTGAGCGTGTTGAACAGGAAGTGCGGATTGACCTGATAGCGCAGCGAACGCAGCTCCGCCGCCTTGGCTGCACGGCGATAGGTGCCCTCGCGTCGTTCCGCGATGCGGGCCTGCTCGGCCGCGACCAGCGCGAAGTAGAGCGCACCCCAGGCAAGCAGCAGGAAATACCGCCCGAAGGCCAGGTCGGCGAGCTGGCGCAGGCGATTGTCTTCGCGGATCTCGGCGGCGATGGTGATCGCGGCGGGCTTGCCAGGTGCACCGGTGGCCTGGGCGTCCGATGCCTGTTCCGCTTCCCGTTCCAGCGGATCGACCATCAGGTTGCCCGCCTCGTCGCTGCGGATCCTCAGCCCCTCGCGCTCGCCGATCTTGGTGGTGACCGAGTTCTCGACCGGCGCAAAGACGCGCTGGTTGATCGCCGCCAGCAGGAGCGAGGCCGGCAGGGCGATCACGATCACTGCCAGGCTCTTGATCCACAGCCGGCGCCGATCGAGCAGGCGCAGCAGCGGCCAAAGCGCAACCGTTACCGCCATCGAGGCAAGGATGACCACCGCGCGCCGCCACAGCAGTTCGTCGAACATGCCCAGCCCGACCAGCCAGCCGCGCAGGGTGGCAAGTCCGAAGTAGCAAAGCCACAGCGCCGCAATCGAGGCGAGCACGATCCGCGCGGGCACGCGCTGGCTGGCGGCAGGATCAGGGGCTTCGGCGGAATCCATTGTCGCAGGGCTTAGCCCGAAGCAACCGGCCAGGGCCAGTTGCTTCGTCGAGCGTCAGGCGACCTTGGTCGATGAACCGCCGTTACTTTGCCAGCAGCCCCTCGCGCGCGATCTTTTCCTGCCAGACCAGCGGGGCCAGCTTGTGGACGTTGTTGCCCTCGCTATCGACCGCAACGGTCACCGGCATGTCTTCCACCGCGAATTCGTAGATCGCTTCCATGCCCAGGTCCTCGAAAGCGACGACCTTGGCCTCGCGGATCGCGCGCGCCACCAGATAGGCCGCGCCGCCGACCGCCATCAGGTAGGCGACCTTGTGCTTGGCGATGCAGTCCACCGCGCCCTGCCCGCGCTCGGCCTTGCCGATCATGGTCAGCAGGCCCAGGTCGAGCATCATGTCAGTGAACTTGTCCATCCGCGTGGCGGTGGTCGGACCGGCCGGACCGACGACTTCGCCCAGCACCGGATCGACCGGGCCGACGTAGTAGATCGCGCGGCCCTTGAAATCGACCGGCAGTTCCTCGCCCTTGGCCAGCATGTCCTGGATGCGCTTGTGCGCCGCATCGCGCCCGGTCAGCATCTTGCCGTTGAGCAGCAGGCGGTCGCCCTGCTTCCAGCTGCGCACTTCCTCGGCCGTCAGGGTATCGAGGTTGACCCGCTTGGCCGCCGCATCGGGCGCCCAGTTGACCTTGGGCCATTCATCCAGCTTCGGCGTTTCGAGGAAGCTCGGCCCCGAACCGTCCAGCGTGAAGTGCGCGTGGCGGGTAGCGGCACAATTGGGGATCATCGCCACCGGCTTGCCCGCGGCATGGCACGGCCAGTCGAGGATCTTGACGTCAAGGATGGTCGAAAGCCCGCCCAGACCCTGCGCGCCGATGCCCAGCGCATTGACCTTGTCAAAGATCTCGATCCGCAGCGCCTCGATATCGTTCTGCGCCCCGCGCGCCTTGAGCTGGGCCATGTCGATCGGCTCCATCAGGCTCTTCTTGGCCAGCGCCATGCAGTGTTCCGCCGTGCCGCCGATGCCGATCCCCAGCATGCCCGGCGGGCACCAGCCGGCGCCCATCTGGGGGAGCATTTCCAGCACCCAGTCGACGATGTTGTCGCTGGGGTTCATCATCTTGAACTTCGACTTGTTCTCGCTCCCGCCGCCCTTGGCCGCGACATCGACCCAAATCCTGCTCCCCGGAATCATGGTCACCGACAGCACGCAGGGGGTGTTGTCGCGAGTGTTGCGGCGGGTGAAGGCCGGATCGGCCAGCACCGAGGCGCGCAGCTTGTTTTCCGGGTTGAGATAGGCGCGGCGCACGCCTTCATCGACCACGTCCTGCAGCGAACGGCTCGATTCGAGCCGGCAGTCCTGACCCCATTCGATGAACACGTTGACGATGCCGGTGTCCTGGCAGATCGGGCGGTGCCCTTCGGCGCACATCCGGCTGTTGGTGAGGATCTGGGCGATGGCGTCCTTCGCCGCCGGGCCCTGCTCCGCCTCGTAGGCGTCGCCGAGCGCGCGGATGTAGTCCATCGGGTGGAAATAGCTGATGTACTGCAGCGCGTCGGCCACGCTTGCGATCAGGTCTTCCTCGCGGATTGTCACCATGCCGGTCATTGCTTGCTCCCATGGGCCAGAACAGTCGTGCGCCCGCCCATAGGCCCGCCTCTGCCTGCCGTCAAAGCGCTTGGCGCAGCGGGTGCCTTCGCCTAGAAGCGAGGCGATTGCCTTGCTGTGTTGTCCGTGCAATACAGTGCCGCGAAAGCTAATGAGACCATGACCCTGACCGCCACACGACCCGCTTCCGCCGATACCGCCAACACCCAGGCAACCGCCCGCCGCGCCATGATCGACAGCCAGCTGCGCGTCAGCGGCGTGAACGAGGAATGGGTGCTGGCCGCCATGGCCCGCGTCCCGCGCGAGGATTTCGTGCCCGAATCGGCGCGTGGCCATGCCTATATCGACCGGGCAATCCCGCTGGACGGTGCCCATGCGCTGCCCGCCCCGCTGGTCGCGGGCATGATGCTGGTCGAAGCCGCACCCCAGGCCGATGACCGCGTGCTGCTGGTCAGCTGCGGCAGTGGTTACCTGGGCGAACTGCTGCGCCCGCAGGTTGCGGTGCTCGACACCGTGTCCGCCGCCGATGCCGCCGCGCAGGCCAAGGGCATGGGCCAGTACAGCCTGATCCTGGTCGACGGCGCGATCGAACACCTGCCGGCGGGCCTCGCCGGGGAACTGGCCGAAGGCGGCCGGATCATCACCGGCCTGGTCGAGCGCGGCGTGACGCGCCTGGCCGCCGGGCGCAAGCAGGGCGGCGAAGTGGCGCTGCTGCCGCTGGCCGAAATCGGCATCCCGGTGCTGCGCGAATTCGCCGCGCCCAAGCGCTGGAGCTTCTGATCGTGGGGAAAAGGCGGGGTAGCAGCATGGCACGGCTGACACTTGGCGCAGGATTCGCGGCAGGTCTGGTTCTCGCCGCCGTTCCCGCCATGGCGGATGACCTGCGCAGTGCGCTGGTCATGGCCTATACCACCAACCCCACGCTCCAGTCGGCCCGCGCCCAGCAGCGCGCAGTCGATGAAGGCGTGCCGATCGCGCGGTCCTCCGCCCTGCCTTCGGTCAGCGCCACGGCGACCTACACCGAATTCCTGCACGACAGCACGTCGAGCCCGCTTGCGCCCAACCGCAACCTCGGCGTCAGTGTCGATGCCGGCGTGCCGATCTATGCCGGCGGGGCGATCAGGAACTCGGTCCGCGCCGCGCGCACCCGGGTCGAGGCCGGACAGGCCGACCTGCGCGGGGTCGAATCGCTGGTCTTCACCCAGACCGTCGCCGCCTACATGGACGTGATTCTGGGCGAAGCTACCGTGCGGCTCAACCGCGCGAACGTGGGACGACTGGAAGTCAACCTCCAGGCAACCCGCGACCGGTTCGAGATCGGCGATCTCACCCGCACCGACGTTGCCCAGTCGCAGTCGCGCCTTGCGCTGGCCCAGGGCCAGACCCGCTCGGCCGAGGCCAGCCTGATCGCGGCGCGCGAACGGTACATCCAGGTGGTCGGCAAGGCCCCCGGCACGCTCGAACCGCCGCCGCCGCTGCCCGGCCTTCCGGCCAGCGCCGACGAGGCGGTCACGGTTGCGCTCGACAGCAATCCCGACCTGATCGCCGCGCGCGAACGGTCGAAGGCCGCGGGCTATGACGTCAATGTCGCCAGCGCCGGACGCCTGCCCAAGGTCAGCGTCTTCGCCGGCGGCGACTACGGCGATTACCTCGGCTCGAACAAGGTTCCCGGCGCCGACCAGAGCTCGACCAGCGCGGTCGCGGGCGTGCGGGCGACGATCCCGCTGTTCCAGGGCGGCCTGCCCGCGGCACAGCGCCGCCAGGCCCAGGCCCGCGAGAGCGTGGCGCTCGAACAGGAAATCGGCGCCGAGCGTGAAGTGATCGCCTCGGTCCGCGCCGCCTATGCCCAGTGGCAGGCCGCGCAGGGGCTGATCACCTCGTCGCAATCGGCAGTCGATGCCGCCTCGCTCAGCCTCGAAGGCGTGCGGGCGGAAAACACCGTGGGCAACCGCACGATCCTCGACATCCTCAATGCCGAGAACGAACTGCTGAACGCGCAGGTCCAGCTGGTGACGGCGCGCCGCAATGCCTATGTCGCGGGCTTCAACCTGCTCTCGGCCATGGGCAAGGCCGAATCGCGCGATCTCGGGCTCGATGGCGGAGTGCTCTACGATCCCGACGTCAATTACCGCCGCGTGCAGGGCGCGATCTGGGACTGGTCTAGCGACCCGGCCCCGACCGCCAGGTCCACCCGCACCGTTGACAGCAAAGCGCAGGACGGTTCAGTAACCGGAGAGTGATTCCGTCTCGATCCGGGACAGCGAATCGGCACTGGAAGCGGGGCAACACATGCGGCAGGCGGGCGAACCTTCGGTCGAGGAAATCCTTGAATCGATCAAGAAAGTGATCGCGCGCGACAATCGCGCGATTGCCGCCGACGACCGGCCCGAGCGCGAAGAGCGCAGCCTGGGGATCGCCGCGCCGCGTCCGGCGGAAGAGGTGCTCGACCTTGCCGAAGCCGGCCAATATCTCGACAGCGAACCCGCCCCGGAATCGCCGCTGATCCCGGAACAGACCGCCAGTTCGATGCGCGACTCGCTCGCCGCCCTCGCCATGCTGGCAGAACCAGGCGCCGCGCCGCAGATCGTCCGCTCGGGCGAAACCTCGCTCGAAGGGCTGACGCGCGAACTGCTGCGCCCGGCGCTTGCCGAATGGCTCGACAAGAACCTGCCGCCGCTGGTCGAACGGATGGTCGCCGCCGAAATCGCGCGGATCGTCGGCAAGAAGGGCTAGGAGCCAGGCCTGTCTGGCGGTAACTCCGCCGGCATGAAGCTTTCCCTCACTGCATGGACCGCCCCCGCCCTCGGGGCGCTCGCCCTGTCGCTCTGTTCCGCTCCCGTGCTGGCCCAGGCGCCGCGCGCGATGAACGTCCAGGACCTCCTCACTCTCAAGCGAGTGGCCGCCCCGGTCGCCTCGCCTGACGGTGCGTGGGTCGTCTGGCAGCAGACCGATACCGATCCCGCGACTCTCAAGCGCACGCCGGGCCTGTGGCGGATGCCGCTGAAGGGCGGCGCGGCGGAGCGCATTGCCGACCTGCCGGATGCTGGCGAAAGCGCGCCAGCCTTCAGCCCGGACGGGCAGCGGCTCTACTTCCTGTCCGGCAAGTCCGGTTCCGACCAGCTGTGGGTGCTCGATCTCAAGACTCCGGGGGCAAGCCCGGTGCAGGCCAGCGACTTCAAGACCGATATCGCCGGGTTCCTGCTCTCCCCCGATGGCAAGCGGGTGCTGGTCTGGGGCGATACCGCCCGCGATTGCACGACGCTCGGCTGCGCGCAGGACGGCGATACGAGCAAGCCCGGACCTGGAACGGGCCGCCATTACCGCGACGGCGCGGGCTTCGTGCGGCACTGGGACGCGTGGGAAACGCCCGGCAATTACAGCCGAGGCTTCGCCTTCGCGCTGGACGGCGCGGGCAAGGTGACCGGCGATGCCGCCGCGCTGGATGGACCCGCGGGCACCCTGACCGGCGACACCCCGACCAAGCCGATGGGCGGGGCCGAGGAACTGGCCTGGGCGCCCGATTCGCAAAGCGTGTTCTTCGTCGCGCGGCAGGCCGATCGGGGCGAACCGCTCTCGACCGATACCAACGTCTGGCACTCGATGCTGGACGGCAAGCCGCCGCACAGCCCGACGCTGGCGAACAAGGGCAGCGACACCCTGCCCGCGCCTTCGCCCGACGGGCAGTGGCTGGCCTGGGCGGCGATGGAGCGGCCCGGCTACGAGTCCGACCGGCTAGTCGTGCAATTGCTCAACCTCAAGACCAAGGAACGGCGCGCGCTGACGCAGGGCTGGGACCGCTCGGTCGGCTCGATTGCCTGGACGCCGGATTCGCGGGCGCTGATCGTCACGGCGGAAGACGTGCTCGATACCCCGGCCTTCCGCGTGGAACTGGCGACAGGCAAGGTCACGCGGCTCAGGCTCGCGCCTACGGGGGCCAGCGAAGGCCATGTCGGCAACGTCGCGGTGCTGAAGGACGGCGGCCTGCTCTACACCCGCGATTCGCTCTCGAGCCCGGCGGAGGTCTACATGGCACCGCGCGGCAAGCCCGGCCGCCAGCTGTCCAGGGTCAACGCCGCCCAACTGAGCGCCCTCCAACCCATCGAGGCGAGCCGCTTCAGCTTTGCCGGCGCGGGCGGGGACACGGTCTGGGGCCAGATCATCAAGCCCGCCGGAACCACCGGCAAGTTGCCGGTGTTGCTGTTCGTCCACGGCGGGCCGCAGGGTAGTTTTGGCGATGGCTGGTCGTTCCGCTGGAACCCGCGTGTCTTCGCGAGCCAGGGCTACGCCGTGGTGACGGTCGATTTCCACGGGTCGACCGGATACGGCCAGGCCTTCACCGATTCGATCAACCGCGACTGGGGCGGCAAGCCGCTGGAGGACCTCCAGAATGGCCTCGCCGCCGCGCTGCAACGCGATCCCGCGCTCGATGGCGGCAATGCCTGCGCGCTGGGCGCCTCCTATGGCGGGTACATGATGAACTGGGTCGCCGGGAAATGGCCTGACCGGTTCAAGTGCCTGGTCCAGCACGACGGCGTGTTCGATGCCCGCGCCATGGCCTACGAAACCGAAGAGCTGTGGTTCGACGAATGGGAACACGGCGGCAAGCCGTATCACGAGGCGCCGGAAGAGTATGAGAAGTGGAACCCGGTCCACCACGTCGACAAGTGGCAGACGCCGATGCTGGTGATCACCAGCGAAAAGGACTTCCGCATCCCCTATACCCAGGGCCTCGCCGCCTTTGCCGCGCTGCAGCGGCGCGGCGTGCCGAGCGAATTGCTGGTCTTCCCGGACGAGAACCACTGGGTGCTCAAGCCGAAGAATTCGCAGCAATGGCACGAAACCGTGCTGGGCTGGCTTGACCGCTGGCTGCGGCAAGGGAAGTAGCAGGGCCATGGCCAGACCCGACCCTTCGCTGCTGAACCCGGCGCGCTATCCGTTCCGCCACCAGATCACGACGCGCTTTTCCGACATGGATCCCAACCAGCACCTCAACAACGTCGCGCTGGCGGCGCTGATGGAGGACGGGCGGGTGCGCTTCAACGTCGGCATGGGCATGCGCGTTACGCTCGGCCAGCGCCGGGCGATGGTCGCCAGCATGGGAATCGAGTATCTTTCCGAAGGCCACTTCCCCGGCCCGGTCGAGGTGTTCTGCGCGATCGAGGCGGTCGGCAGGACCAGTTGGACCATCATCCAGGTGCTGATGCAGGAGGAGCGCGCAGTCGCTTTCGCGCGCTCGGTCATCGTCTCGATCGCGGACGGCCGACCCGCCCCGGTTCCGGATGACTTCCGCGCCGAACTCACCGGCACCTGGGGCCTGAGGCCATGAGCACCGATGCTGCCGAACTGGCCCGAGCCCGGGCCGCGCTGAAGACCGGCGGCGGAAACGGCATCCGCCGCCACATCTTCCTCTGCGCCGAGCCGGAAAAGGGCGAATGCTGCAGCCGCGAGGTTGGCACTCCCGCATGGAAGTACCTCAAGAAGCGGCTCAAGGAGCTGAAGCTCGACCGCGATGGCGGGATCGCACGGTCCAAGGCCGATTGCCTGCGGATCTGCGCGGCGGGGCCGGTCGCAGTCGTCTGGCCCGAAGGCGTCTGGTATCATTCCTGCCGCGAGGACGTGCTGGAACGGATCATCCAGGAACACCTGGTCGGCGGCGTCCCGGTGGAAGACTTCCGGCTCTATCCCGAAAACTGAGCCCGCTCAGTCCCGCTGGTCGGTCAGGTCCTGGACGGCCTCGTCATGGCCGGCTCCGCTGGACAGGAACACCAGCCCCATCAACGCCCCGGTCAGCAGCACGATGAACCCGGCGGCCAGCGCCACGGCGATGTACATGTGCAGCCAGTCGGCACCGAATGACTGCCAGACGACCACCATGGAAACGACCACCGTCGCCAGCGCGGCGATCGCCGACCAGCGCAGGAAACCCTTGTAGCGCGCCCAGGCGAAGCGCGAAGCGGGACTCTCATCGAGGGGGATGCGGGACATGGGGCCGACATGGGCGCCAGAGGCGGCAGAGGCAAGTCCCGAATCGCCCCATGCCAATGGACGTGCCAATGGACTCGCCAAGGCTGCGGGTTCGTGTCATCCTCCGGCGCGGGAGAACAGCCGGGAGAAGCGCCGTGACTATTGCGCGACTGATCGAGGGGCGGACCACTGACATCGTGAGCTGCGAGGCCGCAACCAGCGTGCGCGATGCGGTCCGTATCCTGGCAGAGCAGCGGATCGGCGCCATGCCGGTCTATGCGGGCGGCAGTATCGCGGGCATCTTTTCCGAGCGCGATGTCGTCTCCCAGCTGGCCGCCGGAGGGCCTGCCATCCTGGATCGCAGCGTGGGCGAGGTGATGACGGCCCCCGCAATCACTGTCGAGCGCGCGACCGGCATCCTGGAGGCACTGGGCCTGATGACCCGCCGCCGCATCCGCCACCTGCCGGTGGTCGAGGCGGGCAGCGTGATCGGCTTCGTTTCGATCGGCGACCTCGTGAAATACCGGATCGAACGGATCGAATCCGAAGCTGAGGCGATGCGCAGTTACATCCAGAGCGCCTGACCAGCACCCGCCGCGCCTTGCCGCGCAGCGCGCCAGCGCCTACATCTGCGGCATGGATGCGCCAACGATGAACTTCAGCCCCTCCGCCGCCGCGCGCGTTGCGGCGATTGCCGCCAGACAAGGCAAGCCTGCGGTGCTGCGCCTGTCGGTAGAGGGCGGTGGCTGCTCGGGTTTCCAGTACCGTTTCGGCCTGGCAGACGGCCCGGAAGCGGATGACCTGGTGGTCGAACAGGACGGAGCCACCCTGGTAGTCGATCCGGTCAGCCTCGATCTCGTCGCCGGCAGCGTGGTCGATTATGTCGAATCGCTCGGCGGAGCGGCTTTCAAGGTGGAAAATCCCAACGCGGCCTCGGGCTGCGGGTGCGGTTCGTCGTTCGCGATCTGATGAAGATCGCCACGTTCAATATCAACGGGATCAAGGCGCGCCTGCCGCGCCTGCTCGAATGGCTTGAGGAAACCCGCCCGGCGGTCGCCTGCCTGCAGGAGATCAAGACCCAGGACGAGGGCTTCCCCACCGCCGAATTCGAGAAGATCGGATATCACGCGATCTGGCACGGCCAGAAGGGCTTCAATGGCGTCGCCATCCTGGCCGATGGCACGAAGCCGATCGAGGTTATGCGCGGCCTGCCGGGCGACCCGGAGGACGAACAGGCCCGCTATCTGGAAGCCGAGGTGTTCGACACCCGCGTCGCCTGCATCTACCTGCCCAACGGCAATCCCCATCCGGGGCCGAAGTTCGATTACAAGCTGGCCTGGATGGAGCGCCTGCGCGAGCGGATGCGCGGTCTTGCGGCCGAGGAAGTGCCGGCGCTGGTGATCGGCGATTTCAACGTGATTCCGCACGATCATGACGTGTGGTCGCCCCGGGCCATGGCCGACGACGCGCTGATGCAGCCTGAATCGCGTAACGCCTATGCCCGCCTGCTGGCCGACGGCTGGACCGACGCGATCGCCACGCACCATCCGGCGGGCGGGATCTGGACCTTCTGGGATTACCAGGCCGGTGCCTGGCAGCGCGACCATGGCTTTCGCATCGACCATGCGCTGCTCTCGCCGGACCTGGCCGACCGGCTGGAGACCTGCGGCGTCGACAAGGCCTATCGCGGACGTGAGAAGGCCAGCGACCACGCGCCGGTCTGGGTCACCTTCCGACGCGCCTGAGCAGCATCGGGGCCTGAAAGGGCGGGACTGGTCCCGCCCCTTGCAGCATCAGCGATAGAAGACGTGGTTGTCGATCCGGGCAAGGCGCTTGAGGCGCCAGCCGGGCGAGACATAGGCCGCATGGAAGAACAGCGCGCCTTCGGCCGGGCTCTGCCAGGTGCCGGCATGGGCGATCTGGGCGATCGCCACGGCTTCCTTCCAGTCGCGCGAGGCCTTCGGGATAGCCGGCATGCCGCCGCCGCGCACGAAGGAGAACTGCGAGGGCTGGTAGACGACGCCGCAATAGCTTTCAGGGAAGCGACCGGACTTCGAGCGGGCAACGACGACGCGGCCAACGGCCAGCTGGCCGACCAGCGATTCGCTCTTGGCTTCGAAATAGACTGCCCCGGCCAGGCAGGTCAGCTCGCGCGAGAGCTCTGCGGGTTGGGGCTGGGCGGAAACCAGCGCGGCAAGGTTGGTTGCCCTGGGCTCGGTCACCGGCAGCTGCACATCGGCGGAATCGGCCTTGGGTGCGGGCACGGTGTCGGTTTCGACCGGCTGGATGATGATCTGGGGAGTCGGTTCCTGGTTTATCACCACCGGAGAAAGACTCTCCGCGGCTGCGCCCGAACCGCCGGCGCCGGCAAGAATGGAAAGGATCATTGCGCCAGTCGCAAGGATGCTGGCGTTCTTCAACTTGGGGCTCATCAATCAAACTTACTGGGCGGTGGACGCACCAGGCGCAGGCTGGACCGAAGGCGGAAACTGCAGAACAGATCCTTGCCCCCAGCCGGAAAACCTGCCGGCTATCCCCCGTCTGCGTGCTAGCGATTGAGGCCGAAACGCCACCTTCGCCGCCTGCGCACAAACTTGAGTGGCGCGCCTTTCGTGCGGCAACGCACAAAAGTCAACCCGCGCGCTAGACCGAGGCGATGAGCCGTTCACCATCCGCGATATCCAGTTCGATGATCCACAGATCGGGATCACGGTCCTGGCGCCGCTTCAGATATTCCTGGAATTCCATTGGATCATCAGGGATTTGTGTCCGCGCGAGCACCCATTTCCGGGTGCCTCCGGCATCCGGCATACGTTCGAACAGCCGCAGGTTTGCGCCGTTTTCGGCCAATACGGCAAGGATGGTGCCGCTATCGCGTTCACCTTTGCGCAGGACCGTTGCGAAACCGCCGGCAGCTTCCACCAGGCGGCGCAAGGCGGCCACTTCAAGGTGAGCGGGAAGCCGCACGTCCATCGTTCAGCCGGCGCGCGCAGCGCGCGGATCAGGCCGCGTCGCGATCGATGCCATTGGCGAGCAGCGCGTAAAGCGCCTCGGCTCCCGGAGCTTCGCCGAGCGCGACGTGCAGCGCCTCGTCCCGCATCATCCGGCTGATCGCGGCAAGCGCGTGGAGGTGCGCGGCGCCCGCCTGCTCTGGAGAAAGCAGGCCGAACACCATGTCGACCGGCATGCCGTCCGCCGCGTCGAACGCCACCGGCGATTCCAGCCGGAAGAAGGCGGCGACCGGTCGGTTGAGTTCGGGAATCCGCGCGTGGGGAATGGCGACCCCGCGGCCAAAGCCAGTGCTGCCCAGCTTCTCACGCTCCTCGATTCGTTCGAGCACCAGCACCGGATTCAGTCCGTAGACCGAGGCGAAGCGCTGGGCGAGCTGTTCAAGGATTGCCTGCTTGCTGTCTGCATCAATCGTGCCGACAGCTTCGGGCTGGAGAGTGAAAAGTGCGGTCATGGGCAAGCGCTGTGTCCAATAATTGCACCAGGCATGAACGCAGTGGGACCTGGAGCGGCCAATAACCGCTTCCAAGCCCCCTGCGCCTTACCTGGAAATTGAGCGCGCCTTTACAGCGGCTGTCAGGAAGGTTCAACCCAGCCGATCGAACCGTCACCGCGCCGGTAGACCATATTGTGCTTGCCCGTGCCAGCGTTTTTGAACAGCAGCGCGTTGGTATTGCGCAGATCAAGCATCATCACTGCGTCGGAAACGGTCGCCTCGGGCACGTCGACCCGGGTCTCCGCGATGACCACCGGAGCATCGATGGTGACTTCCTCCACCGCTTCGTCAGGTTCGACGAAAACGGTGTAGGCCGCTTCTTCCGCGCGCATCGCATGGCTTGTTTCCGCGTGGCGATCCTTGATCCGGCGCTTGTAGCGGCGCAGCTGCTTGTCGATCTTCTCGGCCGCCTGGTCCAGCGCCGCGTGGGCATCATGGGCAATCCCCGCGCCCTTGAGCACCAGTCCCTGCATCGGATGGGTCACGATGTCGCAGCGGAAGGCGCCGGCAGGGGCGCGGTTGAAAGTCACGCTCGATGACAGCGCCTGGCCGAAATACTTCTCGACGATGGCCGAAAGCCGTTCCTGAGCGTGGGTCTGCAGGGCTCCGCCGGTTTCGATCTGGTGGCCGGAAACGCGAATGTCCATCTTTAGCCTTCTCCTGTCGCAGTCGAGGGAAACGGCTCAATTGCTCCAGAGCGGAGCCTTCACCGTTTCCAGAAAGGCGGCATGCGCCGCCAGTTCCGCCTCGCTCGCCTGATGCGGGCGGGCGGGACGGAATGTCCGCTCGCGCAGCGGTGCGGCAACCGGCTGCACGAGTGTTTCGATAGTGTCGGCCACCAGCGAGAGGCCGATCTGGCGGCCTCCGGTCAGCTCGACATAGACCTGCGCCAGCAGTTCGGCGTCGAGCAACGCACCGTGCATGGTGCGGTGGCTGCGATCGATCCCGTAGCGGGTGCAGAGCGCATCGAGGCTGAGCTTGGCGCCGGGATGGCGCACCCGGGCGAGAGCGACCGTATCGATCATGCGGCTGCGGTCGACCGGATCGAGCCCGCAGGCTTCCAGCTCCATGTTGATGAAGCCGAAGTCGAAACCGGCGTTATGCGCAACCAGCATCGAATCGCCGATGAATTCGAGGAATTCCGCCGCCTTTTCGTGGAAACGCGGCTTGTCGGCCAGGAAGGTCGCGGACAGGCCGTGTACCGCCTCTGCAGCGGCGGGCATGTCGCGGTCGGGGTTGAAGTAGCAATGGAAAGTTTCGCCGGTGGTCACCCGGTTGACCATCTCGATGCAGCCGATTTCCACCAGCCGGTCGCCAGTGCGAGGATCGAGCCCGGTGGTTTCCGTGTCGAAGATAATCTCGCGCATTACACTGTAGACATGGGCCTCTTGCCCCCCGCTGGCAAGAGGGCGAATCCCCTAGGCTTGCTGCTTTTCGGCAATGATCGCGTGGACCAGTCGCTGCACGGCGTGGCGCGTTTCGGCCAGCGAGGTGCCGGTGTCGATCACGTGATCGGCCAGCCGCCGCTTTTCCGCGTCCGGCACCTGCAGCGCGAGAATCCGCTCGAACTTTTCCTCGGTCATGCCGGGCCGGGCGAGCACGCGCTGGCGCTGCATTTCAGCCGGGGCTGAAACGACCACGACCGCATCCAGCCCGTGCTGGCCGGTCTTTTCGTAGAGCAGGGGAATGTCGAACACGATCAGCGGCTGCCCGGCATTTTCGGCCAGGAAGGCGCGGCGCATTTCGCCGACTTCGGGGTGGACGATGGCTTCCAGCCGGGCCAGCGCCTCGGGATTGCCGAACACGGCCGCGCCCAGCTTCTGCCGGTCGACCCCCAGTGGGCCGGTCGTACCGGGAAAGGCGCGCTCGATCGGTTCCAGCAGGGCGCCGTCAGGGCCCTGCAGTTCATGCACTGCCGCGTCAGCATCGAACACCGGCACGCCGAGCCCCTGGAACATCGCCGCGACGGCCGACTTGCCCATGCCGATCGATCCCGTGAGGCCAAGAATGTAGGGACGGGTCATGCCAGCAACAGGCTCCTCAGGTCAGTGTCGGCATCCTTGGGTGCCTCGGCGCCGTAGAACCGGCGGAAGGCCTCGCGCGCCTGGCCGACGAGCATTTCCAGCCCGTCGTGCGTGCGCAGGCCCCGCGCGGCGGCGGCGCGCAGCAGCGGGGTGTCATGAGGATGGGTGACGATATCGTAGACGATCGCGTCATCGCGCAGCGACTCCACGATGAGCGGCAGCGGCGGCATTCCCGCCATGCCGAGCGAGGTCGCATTGGCGATCAGGCGGCTGTCGTTGGCAAGGCGCTGGGCATCGCCCCAGTCCGCAGCCACGATCTCGCAGTCACTGACCGTATCGACCAGGTCGTCGAGCAGGCGCGCGGTGCCCTCTGCCGTGCGGTTGACCACGGCCAGCCGCCGCGCGCCGAGCGAGACCAGTCCGGCGATCACTGCCGCCGCCGCGCCGCCCGCGCCCAGCACCGTCACCTGTTCGCCGGCAAGGTCCAGTCCCTGCAGCGGCTCGACGAAGCCGGGCAGGTCGGTATTCTCTCCGGTCAGCGAACCATCGTCCTCGACGATCACGGTATTGACCGCGCCCAGCGCCCGCGCCGCCGGGGTGTGGTGATCGACCAGATCATAGCAGGCGCGCTTGTGCGGCATGGTCGCCTGGACCCCGGCAAAGCCGAGCGCGACCATGCCCCGAAAGGCGCGGGCCACTTCGCCCGGGCGGACCGGCAGGCGGATATAGTGCCCGTCGATCCCCAGCCGCCTGAGCCAGAATTCGTGGATCAGCTGCGATTTCGATTGCGCCACCGGCCAGCCGATCAGTCCGGCAAGCAGGGGGAGGGGGCGTTCCTCGCGGCTCATGCGGCCAGTTCCCCCTGTTCGCGCAGTGCGCCCAGCACGGCCAGCAGCGGCATGCCCAGGACGGTGAAATTGTCGCCCGCGATAGATTCGAACAATTGCACGCCCAGCCCCTCGATCCGGAAAACACCCACGCAGCCCGCCACCGCCGGCCATTCGGCGGCGAGATAGCTGGCGATGAACGCTTCGGATAGGGGGCGCACGGCCAGTTCTGCCACGGCGTGGTGACGCCAGACCACCACGCCGCCGCGTGCCAGCGCCGCGGCCGAATGGAGCCGCATCGTCCGACCGGAAAAGAACCGAAGATGCTCGGCCGCATTGTCGCGGCTGGCGGGCTTGTCGAACCGCTGGCCTTCGACTTCGACAAGGGAATCGCTCCCCAGTACCAGTCGCCCCGCTCGTTCGCGGCTGACAGCGACGGCCTTGGCTTCGGCAAGGGCAAGGGCCACCGTATCGGGCGATACGTCGCCCAGCGCCGCTTCGATCGCGCGTTCGTCGACATGCGCGGGGCAGGGTTCGAACTCCACCCCGGCAGCCTCCAGCATGGCCTTGCGAGAGGCGCTTTGCGATGCAAGCACCAGCATCAGGCCGGCCCTCCTTCCTTGGGTGCGCGGTGCTCGTTGTAGAGGTTGATGATCGCGGCGGCGGCTTCCTCGATCGAGCGGCGGGTGACATCGATCACCGGCCAGCCATTGTCCGCGAACATCCGCCGCGCGAATTGCAGCTCTGCATTGACCCGGTCCTGATCGACATAGGCAGTCTCCGGCGCCTGGCCGAGGGTCAGCAGGCGGTTGCGCCGCACCTGGACCAGCCGTTCCGGCGCGGTGGTAAGGCCGACGACCAGCGGATGCCTCAGCCCATAGAGCGCCGGGGGCGGGGGGCTTTCCACAACGATGGGTATGTTCGCCACCTTGTAGCCGCGCTGCGCAAGATAGATCGAGGTCGGCGTCTTGGAACTGCGCGACACCCCGGCCAGCACGATGTCGGCCTCTTCCCAGTCCTCCCACCCCACCCCGTCATCGTGGGCAATGGTATAGTGGACCGCATCGACCCGCGCGAAATAGGCATCGTCCATCGCGTGCTGCCGGCCCGGGCGGGCACGCGGGATCTGCCCCAATGCGGCCTCCAGCGCATGGACGGCGGCATCGAGCACCGGCACGACCGGCAAGGCCAGCGTGCGGCAGTGTTCCTCCAGCCGGGCGCGGGTATCGGAATTGACCAGGGTGTAGAACACGAGGCCCGGATTGGCCGCGATCTCGCGCATGATCCGGTCGAGATGCTGCTGGGATCGGACCATCGGCCAGAAGTGACGGATCACCTCTGCCCCCTCGAACTGGGCCAGCGCCGCCTTGGCGAGCATTTCAAGCGTTTCGCCGGTGGAATCCGACAGCAGGTGAAGGTGAAGCCGGGGCATATCAGGTGTTCAAGGCCGCCCTGTGGATGATTTGCGGCATAAACCACGGGACAGGCATGGGCACAAGTTCAGGGCCGCTTTCGCTCCCCGCAAACGGCATCGCTCTGGGCGACTTGTGGACATGTCGAAAGCCTTACCCACAGGCTGGGGATAGAGGGGACAACCCTTGCTTGACGCGGTCCCATGCAGAGTCGGATGCGGCTTTCCCCTGTTCAGCGCGGGACAATTCGGGCAAGGCGCGGCTATTCCCGCTATCCACAGCCCAACTACTATCAACATCCTATAGAATCTTATTTGTATTTGATTGGAATCCGCACGATGCCCGGTTTGCTCCTTCGTACCTTGCGCGGTGAAAATGGCGATCATCGGCCGGTCTGGCTGATGCGCCAGGCAGGCCGCTACCTGCCCGAATATCGCGCGCTGCGGGCACAGAAGGGCGGATTCCTGCCGCTGGTATACGATGCCGAGGCGGCCGCCGAGATCACGCTTCAGCCGATCCGGCGTTATGGGCTGGACGGGGCTATCCTGTTTTCCGACATCCTGATCGTGCCCTATGCCATGGGGCAGGATCTGGAGTTCCTTGCCGGGGAAGGGCCGCACCTTTCCCCGCGCCTTGCCGATGCGGCGCTCTCCAGCCTCCACGCGGTGCCGCAGCGCCTCGCGCCGATCTACGAAACGGTCAAGCTGGTTCGCGCGCAGTTGCCCGCCGACAAGACCATGCTGGGCTTTGCCGGATCACCCTGGACCGTGGCCACCTACATGGTCAACGGCGAAGGCAGCCGCGACCAGCACGAGACGCGGGCCATGGCCTATCGCGACCGCGAGGGTTTTCAGGCGATCATCGATGCCATCGTTACCGTCACGGTCGACTATCTGGCGGGCCAGGTGCTGGCCGGGGCCGAGGCGGTGCAGCTGTTCGATTCCTGGGCCGGCAGCCTTGCCCCCAGCGAGTTCGAGCGCTGGGTGATCGCGCCCAATGCGGCCATCGTCGCTCAGTTGAAAAGGCGCTTCCCGGAGCTGCCGGTGATCGGCTTCCCCAAGGGCGCGGGCGAAAAGCTTCCCGCCTATGCCCGCGAAACCGGGGTCCACGCGGTCGGCATCGACGAGACCATCGATCCGGTCTGGGCGGCGCGCGAACTGCCGGCGGGCCTGCCGGTGCAGGGCAATCTCGATCCGCTGCTGCTGCTGTCGGGCGGCGACGAGATGGAGCGCGAGACGCTGCGCATCCTCGATGCCTTTGCCGACCGTCCGCACGTTTTCAACCTGGGCCACGGCATCGGCCAGACCACCCCGGTCGAGCATGTTGCGCAGCTGCTCGGGGTAGTGCGCGGCTGGAGCCGATAGGCTATGATCCCTGAATGGAATGGGCGCTCGCGATGACTTACCTCTGGCTCAAGGCCGGCCACCTGATCTTCGTGATCTTCTGGATGTCGGGCCTGTTCATGCTGCCGCGCTTCTTCGTCTACCACCAGGAAGCCGCGCCGGATTCGCCCGAGAACGCGGTGTGGACCGACCGTGAGCGCAAGCTGCTGCGGATCATCATGTGGCCGTCCCTGGTCGCGCTGTGGGTGCTGGGGCTGGCCATGGCTTGGTCGATGGACTTCTTCCCCGGCAGCTTCTGGTTCCACGTCAAGCTGGCCCTGGTGCTGGTGCTGACGGCCTATCACGTCTGGATGGCGGGCTATCACAAGGCCCTGACGCGCGGTGAGCGGCGGCTTTCGGGCAAGGCGCTGCGGATGATCAACGAGATTCCGGGCGTAACCGCTGCGGTGATCGTCATATTGGTGATCGTCAAACCGTTCTGAGCGCTTTCACGCTTATCGTTGACCTTGGCTTGCGCCGGGCCTATTCGCGGCCGTGACCGGCACATGGCCGCGCGTCTTGCGCGGCGATCCGCTTTCTCCAAGCCCTTCGATCGGCCGGCCATTTCCAGACTGACGCATCCCATGGATGGACGATTTACATGCACCTGAAAGAACTCAAGAAAAAGACTTCCGCCGAACTGGTCGAAATGGCCGAGGAACTGGGCGTTGAAAGCGCATCGACGATGCGCCGCCAGGACCTGATGTTCGGCATCCTCAAGGAACTCGCCGAAGACGGCGAACAGATCCTTGGCATCGGCACGATCGAAGTGCTGGCCGACGGCTTCGGCTTCCTCCGCAGCCCCGAGGCGAACTACCTTGCCGGGCCGGACGACATCTATGTCTCGCCGAACCAGGTCCGCAAATGGGGACTGCGTACCGGCGATACCGTGGAAGGCGAAATCCGCGCGCCCAAGGACGGCGAACGCTATTTCGCGATCACCAAGCTGATCAGCGTCAACTTCGACGATCCCGATGTGGTCCGCCACCGCGTCAATTTCGACAACCT
>Ga0116181_1000827_pt1 | contig 27876 bp, 24 predicted proteins | sample AD_UKC075_MetaG_FD_89752 | JGI IMG/M metagenome (GOLD analysis project Ga0116181, IMG submission 89752) | Active sludge microbial communities of municipal wastewater-treating anaerobic digesters from USA - AD_UKC075_MetaG | ecosystem: Engineered > Bioreactor > Anaerobic > Digestate | place: USA... | reverse complement strand
CGCACACCCAATGCGATTGTGGTGTTTAGTCTCAATCCATATTTGCCCACCGATCCTGTTTACGCCGAATACGTCGAGAAGCAGCGCGATGATTGTACGGTGGTGCAGATTAACTACACAGACAATCCGCACTGTCCTGAGTTGCTAAAGATCGAAGCTGAGAAGCTAAGAGAGAGCGACCCCGAAGCGTATGACAACATTTGGCTAGGTCGTCCCAAATACATTGCCGATGGTGCTGTGTACAAAAACGAGTTGGCCAAAGCTCGCAGCGATGGTCGGATTACTCGCGTCCCTGTTGATCCTGCGCTCAAAGTCCACACGGTATGGGATTTGGGCGTTAGCGACTCAACAACGATTTGGTTTGCTCAAGTCGTGGGCAAAGAAGTCCGCGTCGTTGACTACTACGAAGCCACTGGCGAGGGTCTGCCGCACTATGCGCGCATCCTAGAGCAACGCGGCTATCTGTATGGCAAGCACTTTGCCCCCCATGACATCGCAGTGCGTGAACTTGGATCGGGTGTATCTCGGATTGAGACCGCCAAGAAGCTTGGCATCAACTTTGAGATCGTCAAAAACGTGCCGATTGAAGATGGTATCGAAGCGAGCCGACAGATTTTGTCTAGCTGCTGGTTTGACACGGACAAATGCTCGGCAGGCTTGCACGCATTAAGCAACTATCGGCGCGAGTACAACGACAAGATGGGGGAGTTTAAGGCTCGTCCTGTCCACGACTGGGCAAGTCATGCTGCTGATGCGTTTCGGTATCTGGCGCTGTCTGTTCAAGCGATGCACGTCACGCCACCACCACCGCCACCATCCATGCCCAAACGCACACATCATTGGAACCGCAGATAATGACCACGACTGACAAACTCACGCAAGTGCACGAACGCGCTATGCGTGGCTTTGACGCGACCTATGACCCACAGCGCGACAATCGAGCGCAGTGTCTTGAAGATCGCCGGTTTGCGTTTGTTCAGGGTGCGCAGTGGGAAGATAATCTGGGCGATCAGTTTGAGAATCGCCCGAAGTTTGAAGTCAACAAAGTGTCTTTGGCAGTTACTCGGTTGTTTAGCGAATACCGTAACAATCGAATTACTGTCAATTTCAAGAGCAAAGACTCATCAGGCAGCAAAGAAACCGCTGAAAACATGAACGGCCTGTATCGTGCCGATGAACAAGACTGCAATGGCCAAGAAGCCTACGATAACGCTTTTGAAGAGAGTGTGTCTGGTGGCATTGGCGCTTGGAAGATAAAAGCTAAATACGAAGATGACGAAGATGAGGATGACGACCGCCAGCGCATCGTCTTAGAGCCAATTTTTGACGCTGATCAAACCGTGTTTTTTGATGTATCAGCCAAGCGTCAAGACAAAGCTGATGCTAAATACGCATGGCATATCATCAGTATGACGCCTGATGCTTACGAGGAGCGGTTCGGTAAGTCGCCATCGTCGTTTGATGTGGTTGAAAAGAACCAGTACTCATTTGAGTGGTTCTCGGCTGATGTGGTCAATGTTGCTGAATACTATGAGGTCGAAGAAGTTAAGCAAAAGCTCGCCTTCTACAAACACGACACCGCCAAAGATGAAGTGAAGTTGAACGAATCTGAGGAAGAAGCCGAAGAATTGGCTGATCAGATTCGGTCGCTTGAAGCTCAAGGCTACTATCGCGCACGCACCAAGACGATCAAATGCCGCAAGGTGCATTTATATGTGATTGATGCGTCGGGTGTGCTCGAAGATCATGGCTACATTGCAGGCAAGTACATCCCGATCATCCCGATGTATGGCAAACGGATGTTTATTGATGGCATCGAACGGGCATGGGGTCATGTGCGCATTGCTCGCGATCCACAGCAGATTTACAACACCATTACGTCAGCACTGGTCGAGATTGCGGCGAGTGGCTACAAGCAAAAACCAATCTTTACGCCCGAACAAATCGCGGGCAACGAAGGCATGTGGGCAGATGATGCGGTTGAGGATTACCCGTACCTGCTAATCAACCAGACTACCGATGCAAGCGGCAATAAACTGCCGCCTGCGCCTATTGCATACACACAGCCGCCACAACTGCCGCAGGCTATGACCGCGCTGATTCAAGTAGCAGGTGTGGATATCGCCGAACTGACTGGCAATCAGCAGCAAGCCGACCAAATGGTCAGCAATATTGCTACTGAAACCGTCGAGAAGATCCATGAGCGCTTGGATATGCAAGCGTTTATCTACATGGACAATATGGCTAAAGCGATGCGGCACAGTGGCTGCGTGTGGCTGTCGATGGCACAAGAACTTTACGACGAAGATGGTCGCGAAATGCGTGCTGTATGGCATGACGACACCGAAGACACGATTGTGATCAATCAGCCAACCATGAAAGACAATGTGCTGAAATACGAGAACAATCTGTCTGACGGCAAGTATGACGTGGCTGTTGATGTGGGCGCGTCGTTTGCGTCTCGTCGTGAGAAAACCGTGTCAAACCTGCTCAAGATGCTGCCTGTTACGCCTGATCCTGAGTTGCAAGCCGTCATCTCAGCCACGATTGTGAGCAACTTGGACGGCGAAGGGCTGTCTGATCTCGCTAAGTTTGGCCGCAAGAAGTTGCTGTCTATGGGTGCAGCAGAGCCAACCGACGACGAAATCAAAGAGCAGCAAGAGCAAGCAGCAGCAATGGCTAATCAGCCGCCTGATGCACAAACCCAACTCATGCAGAAGATGGGCGAGGAAGCACAGGCTAATGCCGAAGCTGCACGCGCCAAGACCGCCCACACACTAGCGCAGGCTGACAAGGCCAATGCTGAAACCATCAAAATCATGATGGAAGCGCAGCAGCAGCAAAACGCGCAAATGGCACAAATCTTACAAATGTTGTCGGCTATGCAAGGCTCACAGCAGCAGAACCAGCAACAAATCGCGGCGAGCGTTGAGACTAATCCGACGCCCATACCGCAACTCCCACAAGGCGTCCAGTCGCCCATTTAAGACTGAGCAACCGAGGTAAACATGACACAACAGGCAGATGAAAGCTTGGGCTTAGACACGTCTGAGGAATTGCCAGACGACGATCTAGACACCGATGCAGAGCCAGATGACGCTGAGAACGATCCGGCGGATGATGGCGAAGTTGAAGTGACGTTTGGCGAAAAGCCAGACGATGAATCCCAAGAGAGTGAAGATGATGGTGATGAAGATGCGTCATCGGTCATTCGCAACATGCGCAAACGTGAGCGCGAAAAAGACCGGAAGCTTCGTCAAGCCGAACGTGAGTTAGAGCAGCTGCGCAAAGCCCAACAGCCGCAAACTGCCGCTCCAGAGTTGCCGCCCAAGCCTACGCTTGAGTCGTGTGACTGGGATGAGTGGGAGTTTGAAAAAAAGCTGATTGATTGGCAGAAAGCCGCCGTTGAGGTCGAAAAGGCCAAGGCAAAACAGCAGGAGCAACAGCAAGCACTGATCCGCGAAGCCGAAGCCAAGCGCACGGCGTATCAGGAGAATGCAAAGAAACTCAAGGCCAAAGACTTTGCCGAAGCTGAGGAGGAGGTGGTGTCCATCTTCGACCAGACGCGACAAAGCATCTTGCTTGAAGCTGCTGATAATCCTGCGTTGCTTGTATACGCACTCGGCAAAAATCCTGCCCAACTCGAACGCCTGTCAAAAATCACCAATCTCGCCAAGTTTGCTGCCGAAATCGGCAAACTCGAAAAGGATCTGAAAGTGTCGAAACCAACCAAGCCAACGCCTGCTGACACCAACTTGCGCAGCAATGCGCCCGCGTCAGGCAGTAGCAAGAAATTAGCTCAACTTGAAGCTGATGCAGAACGGACGGGCGACCGTACCAAACTGATCGCTTACAAGAAAAGCCTTCGCAAATAATCCATGAGGTTTTGAATTATGGCTACCAGTTTCACGAAGCAAGAACAGGTGATGTTTGATAACGTCATCGAGGGCTTTGATGATTTGCTCGTCATCGCCAAAGGTGCAGAGTTGTATGATCCATTGACTCCTCAAGAAGCTGTCAATGCCCAAGATAAGTTTTGGCTTCCGTCTCCAATGATTGGCGCGTCGTATGACGGCTTTGATCAGTCCGCAAACTTTGATGGTCTGACCCAGCTCAACGTGCCATGCTCAGTCGGGTATCACAAGTCTATCCCCAAGACGCTGAGTTCCAAAAATCTGCGCAACACGTTTGCAATGAACCAGTACGGCACGGCTTCCAAACAAAAATTGGCGTCTGATGTCAACATGGCGTTGTTCAATACCGCTGCGCTGTATGGCTCGGTCGTGTCGAAGCGCACCGGTGCAGCGACTGGTTACGACGATGTGGCTGATCTGGACAACCGGCTCACTCGCATTGGCGTGCCACAAGATGGCCGCATGGCGTTCTATGCACCAAGCGCCATGAATGCGATGGCTGGCAATTTGGCTGGTCGTTCCGAAGATTCGTCTCGTTCGCGTGATGCGTATGAGCGTGCAATGATCCGCAGCGATATTGCTGGCTTCCAAGTGTTCAAAAACGACCAAGAAATCCGTCTGACTGCTGCAACCGGTGGGGCTGTTTTGGTCAATGGTGCAAACCAATGCACTGTGCCTGCCGCAACCGTTACTAGCGCAGGTCTGACCGAAAACAAGGACAATCGCTACACTGATCTGGTTGTCGATGGTGGCACTTACGCCAACATCAAAGTCGGTGATGCTTTCACGATTGATGGGGTTTTTGAAATCCATCTGATCACCAAGCAAAACACCGGCAGCCTAAAAACGTTCCGTGTGGTTGATAAGCCTGCCGCCAACACCATCCGCATCTATCCAGCCATCATTGATGCTGCCGAAGGCTCGATTGGATCAAAAGAGTATGCAAACGTCAGTAATGCTCCGGCTGATAATGCTGCGCTGACTTGGCTCAACACCGTTGCTGCTCCGATGAATCCGTTCTTCCGCAAGGAATCGCTGATTCTTATCCCCGGCTCGTACAGTGTGGATGCTGCTGATGGTTGGATGGTTATGCGTGCTACCACCAGCTTAGGTATCGGTATCACCTACACCCGTCAAGGCTCAATCAATGACCTGAGCGTCAAAGCTCGTTGGGATATTGATTTTGGCACTGCGCTGCTCAATCCAGAAATGGCTGGTGTGCAGTTGTTTGGTCAGTCCTAATCAACACCACGACAATAGGGGCTTAAACGCCCCTTTGTCGTTTCTGGAGCTTTGAAAATGCAGAATCCGACGATGCTCTACAAGGCAGATGGCGATGTTGAGGTGTGGGGCGAAATGCTGCAAACCCTCGTTGTCGATGCTGACGAAGTTGAGGGCTATCTTGCTGACGGGTGGGTTGATCACCCGCATAAGGTGGCGCAATCGCCTGAGCCTAAAACTCGCTTGAGCAAACCAAAATGATCAAAAAACGCTATCTCATCGACCAAGCCATGACCGAAATCGGCATGGGTGGCTATCAGTTTGACGCGTCACCCGAGGAACACACCGACATTTTGCGTCAGATGGATGCAATGGTGGCGATGTGGTCATCTAAGGGCGTGGATATTGGCTATAACGTGCCAACCAATCCGACTGATAGTGACTTGGACGACGATAGCGGTATTGAATTGCAACACGCGGCGGCGGTTTATAAATCGCTCGCCGTTCAGATTTGCCCGATGTATGGCAAACAACCAAACATCTTGCTTGTCAAAACACAAGAGGATGCTTACAACGCCATGCTGTCTAGTGTGGCAACCAAACCAACGCGACAGTACCCTGATCGTTATCCGCTCGGCGCTGGCAATCGTCGCTACAGACGTTGGGGCTTCTAATGCAAGTGCCAATTCTGAGCGGCATCTATGCCGACACCACATCGGACTATCGCACGTCATATCCGGTCAATCTTGTGCCGGTGCCCAAGGATACGGGTATCAGCAAAGGATATTTACGCACCGCCGATGGCATCGCGCACTTTGCCAACACAAATGGCTTAGATCGCGGTGGCATCGTGTGGGGCGGTGTGCTGTATCGCGTATGCGGCAGCAAGTTTGTGAGTGTGTCTGCATCCGGCCATGTGACCGAATTGGGTGATGTTGGCTCAGGTGGTCGCTGCTCGTTTGATTATTCGTTTGATCGGCTGGCTGTCTCGTCGAATCGCGGATTTTATTACTTCAACGGCCTGACGCTTGCCAAGGTGACCGATGGTGATCTTGGCGACGTAATTGATCATGTGTGGATTGATGGGTATCACGTCACCACAGACGGCGAATTTATTGTTGTTACTGAACTGAATGATCCGACCGCAGTTAATCCACTCAAGTACGGCTCAAGCGAGTTTGATCCCGATAATGTTTTAGGGTTGCTCAAAGTCCGCAATGAGTTGGTGGTACTCAACCGCCACAGCATTGAGGTGTTTGATAACGTTGGCGGCGAGCTTTTCCCATTTCAGCGCATTGACGGCGCGGTGATTCAAAAAGGCATTGTTGGCACCCATGCAAAATGTATGTTTGCCCAAACGTTTGCCTTTGTGGGTGGTGGTCGCAATGAGCCGATCAGTGTCTATCTTGGCGTAAGTGGTGGTGCCCAATGGATTGCCACACGCGAGATTGAGTCAATCATCGCTCAATACACCGAATCGCAACTGTCTGGCATGGTGGTGGAGGCTCGCGAGCACGAAGCGCACCAATGCCTGTATATCCACCTGCTCAATGAGACATTGGTTTATGACTTGGCAGGGTCATCGGCTGCTGGACAGCCAGTTTGGTTTATTCTGAAAAGTGGCAGTGCTGCAAATCAGCAGTATCGGGCTATTAATTTTGTTTATGCCTACAACAAATGGATCGTAGGCGACAAGACAACCAACAAACTCGGCTACATGACCGATGCAACATTTGCCCAATACGATCAGCCTACAGGATGGCGGTTTGATACGGCGCTGATCTACAACGAAGGCATGGGCGCGATTATCAATTCAATCGAGCTTGTGGGCACTGTAGGCCGTGCAGCAACAGGGCAACAGCCCAGCGTGTTTTGTTCATACACCAAAGACGGTCTGACGTGGTCACAAGAGCGCAGCAGATCAGCCGGATTGCGTGGTGATTATGCTCACCGCATGACGTGGCATCGTTTTGGCGTTCGGTTTGGTCACTGGCTTGGCTTGCGCTTTCGTGGTGTTGGCTCGACCACTTTGGCGATTCCTCGACTTGAGATTCAGGTGGAGCCATTGAATGCCTAATTTCTCCAAACTTCCGCGAAATTTAATTGAGCAGATTGCCAAAAATCCGCGATCAATCAAGTTTATCGAAAATCTACAATCTCAAGCGTTTGATTTGTTGCCTGCAACGATTCAAGAGATTTTGACGGCCATTCAGCAAGCGCAAATCACTGCTGACGACGCAAAAAGCATGGTGATTCAGGCGATGAACCAAAAACCTGATGATGCGCTTGGCTTGGTAGGCATTCCGATCTATCCAAACGATCAACCGATCAGTTTGGTCTCTGTTTTTGATGCGCCGATTGATGCGCTTGGCTTAGTCGAGGTGTCATTGTGACCATTGAATACAAACAGGCGTATAACGACACGCTAAACGCTGGCAGCAATACGCTGTACACCGCTCCAGCCGGTACGCTTGCTCAAATTCGTGCGGCAACCGCTCACAATCCAACAGCATCGCCAATTGCTTTGGCTGTGTCAGTTGGTGGCAATCAGTTTGTCAAAAAGACATTGGCTGCTGATGCAACGCTGATCCTATCCGAGCTACTCAATCATCAGGTCAATGCAGCGCAGACCGTCACCGCAACCGGTGAAGGCCTGAATATCATCCTGTCTATTGCTGAGGTGGTGTGATGTATTTGGCTCGCATTTATGACGTTGATTTGATCAATAGCGTCTTAATGCATCCATCTATTGCCGATCATTTGTGCGATGACAATTCGGTTGGTGCAAAGGTTCAAGATGCTGAATCGTTGGAATGGATTGGAGTTCACAAAGATGGCGCGTGCCACGGGGTGTTTTTGCTGATCCCACAAAATGCAGTCACGGTGGATATTCACACCGCATTACTTCCCGATGTTCGCGGCAAACAGTCTAAACAGGCAGGAAAGCTGCTGCTTGATCTAATCTTTTCTCGGTACTTCAAAGCAGTTACAAGCGTTCCGTCTAATAACCGCGTGGCGGCATGGTTTGCTGGGTCGCTTGGTTTTAAACACGAAGGCGTCAATCGCCAGTCTTTTTTGAAAAATGGTGTTTTGCTCGATCAAGTATTGATGGGTATGACACGGGAGGAGTGGCTATGCCTGTAGTAGCGGCAGTTGGGTTGGGTGCAGCCAAAGCGGCGGCATTGGGAGTTGCTGGAAGCATCATTAGTGGACAGCAAGCCAATCGCGGAGCAAGCAAAGCGGCAGATGCTCAGGTGCAGGCTGCGCAAATGGGTGTTGAAGAAAACCGCCGACAGTTTGACTTGGTGCAGACCTTGCTCAAGCCATACGTTGAAGGCGGTACGGCTGCATTCAAACAACAGCAGAATCTGTTGGGCGTTGGTGGTGCGGCATCTCAGCAACAAGCCATTGACGCACTACAGAGCAGCCCGTTTTTTCAGGCGCAGCTCAACCAAGGCACGAATGCGATTCTTCAGAACGCATCCGCCACTGGTGGTTTACGTGGTGGCAACGTGCAGGGCGCTCTATCTCAATTTGCTCCGCAGTTGCTACAGCAGACCTATCAAAACCAACTTGCCAATCTTGGTGGGCTGGCTGGTGCTGGCTTAGGTGCGGCGACTGGCACGGGCAATGCTGCCCAAAACGCCGCAGCACAGAATGCGGAACTGTTTGGCAATATGGGTCAGGCTCAGGCTGGTGCATATCTGGCGCGTGCTCAAAACAACCAAGACATGATTGGCAGTTTTTTAGGCGGTATTGGCACTCTAATTGGCGCGAAAAGGTAGTTGTTCTAATGGCTGGTCAACCTTATGATTATCGGCTGCAATACGTCGATCCAACACAAGCTCTGATGCAGGGTATTCAAGGCGGTCAGACCTTGCGTGACAATGAGATGGCGTTTCAAGCTGCCCAAGAGAAAGCGACTGCTGAGAAGTTGGCGGCACAGCAGAAAGCGCAGCGCGAACAGCAGCGGCAAGACTTGGTGGCGAAATATTTGACCACTGGCGACTCGTCGATGTTGCCCAATATCATCATGCAATTTCCTGAGATGCGCGAATCCGTTGACACCATGGTGAAGGTGAAGGGCGACGCGTACAAGCAAGACCAAACGTCGTTTTTTGCTCGTGTCGTGCCTGCGCTCAAGTCGGGGCGCGGTGATGTGGCGCTCGATGTGATTAAAACCCGTGTTTCAGCTTTGGAACAATCAGGCTCTGACCCACAGCAGCTTGAAACACTCAGAACCGCTCAAAAAGCCCTTGAGTCTGGTGATCAAAACGCGATCCGGCAAATCGCTGCACTGGCTGAATTGTCGCTTGCTGCCTACGATGACAAGTACGCGGCAAGCATGAAGGCGCTTGGTGAGAATGCGCGTGCCGATCAAATGCAACCATCCACAGTGCAGAAGTCCCAAGCCGAAGCGCAGATCAAGCAATCCGAAGCTCAGTATGCCAATGCAGACAACCAAGCGTCCTTGCAAGCCAAGCTTGCTGGCATTGAAGTGGCACTGCGCAATGCTTCGACCAACGAAGAACGTGCACGTCTTGAGCGTGAAAAGGCCATCGTTGACATTCAAATGAAGATGGCAAAGGGTGTTGATATTCCGCCTGCCATGCTGACCGTGCAAGCCGAAGCTGCAAAGCAGGCAGTAGCAGCTCGCAATGCGGCGGCAAGTTCGTTGGTGCTTGCTGACGAGTTTTCCAACTTGCCAGAAGGTCGATTCCTTGGGCGCGGATACACTGGCTTTGAAGAATGGGTAAGGTCTCAGGCTGGCGGCGAAGATAAGCTGACTGAATTGCGCCAACAATACATGACGCTGCGAAACAAGCTGGTTGGTGTTGATGCTGCTGACTTCAAACCACTATCCAACACTGATTTGCAGATGTTGATGGGTGGCTATCCAAACGAAAACTCCAGCCCTGAATATATCGCCAACTTTTTGCGCAAATATGCCAAAGCTCAGGAAATTGCAGCGCGAAACGAAGAAGCAAAAACTGAGTGGATTAGCCAAGTTGGCAACATGGGTTCAACTCGACAACCTATTGAGATTAACGGCGTTGTGGTGCCCAAAGGAACATCGTACAGTAAATACATCCGTTCCCTTGGGGGTAACCCCACCGGAAAGCCAACTCAGTCACTTGACGACATCTGGAAATAAGCATGGCTCAAAAATACACAGATCCGCTGTACGATGCGCTTGATGCTGATGTAACGGCAAAGCTAGGTCTGCCCAGTGGCTTGCTGTCCAAAATCCGTCTGAATGGCGAGCGCAGCAATGCTGATCAGGTGTCGGAAAAGGGTGCTCGATCGGTGTATCAGGTCATCCCCGAAACCCGTGCGGCATTGATCAAGAAATACAATATTGATCCGTATGAATCTCCGCAGGCCGCTGCAATGGGCGCAGGATACCTGCTCAAAGAGTCGTTGCAGCGCAATAACGGCGATGTTGCGTCGGCAGTAGGCGAGTATATTGGCGGCACTGATCGCGCCAATTGGGGCAAAGCCACGCGAGACTATATCAATCGTGTCATGGTGGCATTCAATCAGAATTCCGGTGGTGGTGGCTCGGGTGGCGGTCAGCGACTCACTGATATTTATGAGCAATCCAAGCCGCAAGGTGCGGTGCGCCCCGATACGATTGAGCAAAAAATCTTTGAAAGTCGTTTGGCTGGGCATTCAGACGCCGATATTTTCAAAAAGATCAAAGAAAAAGATCCTCGCTACAAAGATTCCAAAAAGTCTGGCTTTACTGATCAGCAGATTGCCGAAAAGCTCGGACTTTCGATTGCTCTTCCAGCCAAACCGGCAGCGCCAAAAGACTACACTGGTAACCGCATGGAGCAATTCACTGATCAGGCGGGCGCTGCGCTTGGCAATGCAGGCCGCGTCATTGCTGGTGATGGTTTGCTTGATGCTGCTACCGCCATCCCTCGAGCGGGTATTGGCGGCGCTCAGGCGCTGATGACTGGCTTGGGTGGCATGGCTACCGAATCTCTAGCTGGCTTGTATGGTTTGGGCGCTGGTGCTGTCGGTGCTGCTCAGGGCAAAGGTTTTGCTGAAAGTGCTGCGCAAGGAGTTGAGTCTGCGCGTACAGCATTGCAGCCATTTGTACCGCAGCCGGTTATTGCACCAAATACCGCCAATGCCATTTTGGGTGCTATGGCTATTCCTGCTATGGCTACCGAAGCAGCAGGACAAGCCAACTTTGACGCATACGGCAATCCACTATCTGCTGCTGCTGTACAGGGTTTGGGTGATGCTGGTTTTGTTGCGCTTGGCTTTCGTGGGATTGGCAAAGCTAAGCCGACAGCCACGCCACGCCCTGCCGAACCAACTCCGCCACCAATTGCTAGTCCGGCTGGCACTCCTGCGCCTGTATCTCCTGCTGCTCGTGCTGACAACTCGCCTGCGGCTATCCGTGATTTTATCAGTGGTCAGCGTGAGCCACTGGCAACCAATCCAGCCGATTTTGCCGCTCAAGCCGAAGCGATGCCGCGTCCTGATGTTGCGCCACCACGTCCAGCCAACCCAAACACTGTTGAGCTAACGCCCGAAAACCCAATCATCACCATGTCACCGGATGGCAGTCCGTCGCGGTCTGCTGCGCCGATCACTCGTGATCAACAGACGGCGAATGACATTACCACTGGATTTAATGCGATTGCCGCTGCCGCTGAATCAGCAAGCCGGTCGGAGGTTGGCCGTAGCATTACAGATGGCAAGGCTGACCGCCTGACGATGCGCAGACCTGATGCGATTGCGGCCGCTGAAGCTAATCCCAATTACAACGTGCAGCGCAATCCTGATGGATCAGCCACGATCATTGGTGTTAAAACCGATGAATCAGGATGGATTGGCGTTGAGCCTGCTGTGCGTGCCGCGCCTACGCCACAGGCGCGCACACCACAAGGCAAAGTGGCGCAATCTCTTATTGAAAATGGGTTTGTATTATTGACAAACAAAGCTCAATCTACCATACAGCGCTTTCAGAAAATAGAAAATGACAAGGAAAGATCGATTCATGTAAACAAAGATGGAGAAGTTTTAAGCGATAAAACAACCACACAATATGAGGGCGGTGTTAATGAGCACGGCGAGCCATTCACGCTAAGGATTATTCGTGATAACCAAAACGGAAAAGTTTTTGAAATTCAGAAGATTTATTCTGATGGGCGTGTGGTGCATCTTGATGGTGGTATGCCAATCTCTGATGCAAAAATTATTCAAAATTTTGAATCCGATGTTGCTGTTCTACCAAACCCAACACCTGTGCGACCGACTAAAATTGCAAGAAAATTCACGCTTGATGATAAACCCGTCGCACCTGAGCCACAAGGCAAAGCGTTTACCACAGACAACACGCCTGTCGATTTTGTCTATGATGTTGTGCCGATTGAAGCTATTCAAAAGTCGATCAATGCTGATTTAACCCCAAATGCCGCAGCACGTCCTGATCTACAGCCACGCAATCGCGACACCGATGCAAGTGCAGCCCAGATCAATGAAATCTCAAACAAGTTAAACCCTAATCGATTGCTTGAAGCGCCGACCTTTGACACGGGCGCACCCACAATCTTTGGCGCTGAAGCGGTGGCTGGTCATGGCCGTCTGACCGCAATTGAACGTCGCTACTTATCTGGTCGTGGTGCTGACTACAAAGCCGCCGTGACCGCCAAAGCGCGTGAGCTTGGCATTGATCCAGCCAAGTTTGAAGGCATTGAGAATCCTGTGCTTGTGCGTCGCCTATCTGACGATGCTACAGCAGTCAAGGTGGCAAGCGATTCAAACGCCGACACTACGCTGAAAATGAGCGTTGCCGAACAAGCTCGTACCGATGCCAAATCTTTGCCAGATGCGTCCAAGCTGGTTATCACAGAAAATGGCGAGGTCAATATCGCAGGCAGCACGGATTTTGTGCGCGAGTTCATGCGCTCGATGCCCACCGCTGCCCGTGGTGATTTGATGCGCCTAGATGGCACGTTATCGCAAGCTGGCGTTCGTCGCATTCAGGCTGCTATTGCTCAGAAAGCCTACAACGATGCAGCCATGATTGAGCGCATCAGTGAGTCATTGGATGATCAGGGCAAGCGCATCAGTGCTGCATTGGTGCGTAATGCTGGCGCATTGGTTGCCCTTGCTGACGATGTTAAGGCAGGCGCTCGGGTTGAAAACACGCTTGCTTCTGATCTGGCGATGGCTGCCAATAAATACTCCGACATTAAAGCTAGTGGCTCAACCGTTGCTGAGTACATGGCTCAGGGTCGTCTAGTTGATGACGGCATGACACCCGGTGCACTCGAAGCACTGCAAGTCTTTGGCGACAATGCCCGCAGCGGCAAGGCTGTGTCTGAGTACATTCAAGGCAAGATCAAAGAAATTGAGGATCAGGGCAATCCAAGCCAAGAAACCTTGTTTCAAAGCAGTGCAAGTACAAAAAAAATCGAAAGGCTGGTCGATCAGCTTGCTGATTTTGAAAAGAAAGCCGAAGATGATCCTGTCTTTGGGTTTGAAAATTACGAGGTTCGACAAAAGATTCTTGATGATTTGGTCGAAGCTGCTTTGAATGATGATGGATTTGCTGGGATGGTCGCCTCAGGCGGACTTGGGCAAACCATAATGATCACTCCATCTGCAAAAAAGGCGGGCGCATGGCAAGTCACGTCCTTTAACTCAAAGATGCAGCCCATAAGCGATGCGGGAATCCAGACAAAACAGGCCGCACTGAGGGAGTTTTTTGATCGCTTTGTTCCAGAGAAAAAACCTAAAGAAACCTTGTTTCAGACCGCCAAGGAGCAAAAAGAAGCCGAAGCAGTGCGCCAACAATACGAAGGCACACCGCAATGGATGCGAGCGCCAAATGGCAAGCCAACCAAACTAAGCGAGCAGCAGTGGGTTCAAGTTCGTACACCATCATTCAAAGAGTGGTTCGGTGATTGGGAGAACAACCCAAAAGGCGCATCCAAAGTCGTTGATGAAAATGGTGAGCCGCTGGTGGTTTATCATGGCTCGCCATTTGGTGAGTTCAATGCGTTTACCGAGTCTGGGTTGAAAAACGTTTCTCCAAAGGATGCAAAAGGTCACTACTTTACCAGTGACTATGGCGTTGCTCAGGCATATGGCAGCGGGCAATATGGCGGAAGTATGCGGGGCGCTCAGGCAACTGTTTACGCCAGTTACTTAAAGATCAACAACCCAGAATACATACTCGACAACAATCATCGGCACTGGTACATCAAGCAGGACAAAAAAGACAGTCTTGCATCGGACGGTAAAGATGGCGTGATTTATCGCGACTCAAAAGACACGATGAATGATGAGTATATTGCCTTTGACTCAACCCAAATCAAATCGGCTACTGGCAACAGCGGCGCATTTGACGGCGCAAACCCAAACATCTACATGCAGGGCAATAAAGCCGCATCCCAAGTCATTGCTGAAAACATCTCCAAGCAAGTGCTTGATACCGGAAAATACGACGCTGATTATGCTCAAGCTGCTGGTGAGTTAGCTGCGGCATATTACAAAGCCACTGCTGCTGCGATGGGCAAGACATCCAAAGAGGTGTTTGATGCTGTCGGCCTAGACGTAACCGCTGGCGAAGTCAAAAGCGGTGCAAACGCTCAAATCAGTTTTGGCGATAAACGGCATTCGATGGTTTTGGGTGACAAAGCCAACGCATCATCTTTTGTGCATGAGCTTGGCCACCACTTTTTAGAGACTCATGCCAAGCTCGCTGACCAATCGCCTGCGCTCAAGGCTGATCTTGACACCATCATGGAATGGGGCGGTCACAAAGGGCGTGAATATGGTGACCTGAAAGCTGCTCAAAAGACTGAGCTACACGAGAAGTTTGCTGAAACCTTTGAGCAGTATTTGCTGACTGGCAAAGCGCCTACCGCAAAACTGAAGCAAGTGTTTGAAAAGTTTAAGACGTGGATGGAGTCGGTTTACGACTCTTTGGTCAGTTTTGGTGAAACCAATCCACGCGCAAAACTATCGCCCGACATTACCAATGTTTTGGACAATATGCTTGGCAATAAGGCCGATGCTCGCGCCAATGCCGCAAGGGAAGCCAAGAAGTCAGAAAAGGCAGACGCCGAACTGCTCGACTTTAAGCGATCCGCTCCGGCTGATGGCGGCGTATCACCACGACAGCAGCAAAGTCGGTATAACGTGCTGCGAGCCATTGGCCTGACAGAAGGTCAGATTCGCGGTGGTGTGGTCGCTGGTGATTCTCGGCGCATGGGGTGGGATTCATTGCTCGCCAAATCCGACACCGAAGCTGGTCGCAAGATGAAGCAGCAAATGGAGCTTGAGTCGGACAAGCTTCGTGAGTACGGTGATGATATTGTCAAATCCACCGGCGGTACAGTCGGGGCTGCTCCTGAGGTTCGCGGTGCTGCCATTCTCAAACCGCTCGAAGGTTATAAGGATTGGTATAAAGACCAAATCAAGAAGCTATACGAACAGGCTGATAAAAAAGCTAAGTCCACTGGCGGCATTGAACTGACCGACTTTCAAGCCAAGCTGCGCGAAAATTCGTTTTTCGAGCGTGATGCTATGCAAGCGTTGCGCAGAGGTATTGGCTCGTGGATGCGCGAGCAAGATTTAGTTGGCGCGGATGGCTATTTCCGGCCAATGTCAGCAAAGCAAGCTGAATCACTGCGCCAATACATCAACAGCCAATATGACTACAGCATTGCTAGTGGCATCCGCACGCTTAACGATTTAATTGATGATGCAGTGTTTAAGGCGCTTGGTGAAAATATGTACGCCGAAGCTCGCAAGATGAATACCGACTATCACCGCATCTTTACCGATCCTAAAGGCATGGCGGCCTTGCTTGAAGCGGATGGCATTAACCGCAAAACATCGGTTGAGAAAGTTGGTGCTCGCTTGGGTGCCTTGGCCGAAACCGATAGTGCTCAGTTCCGCCAAATTGTTAAGCAACTTGAGAGCATGCCTACCAAGGCTCTGCAAGCTGATGCAAAACGCGCTATTGGCGAGATTCGGGCGCAAATCGCTGAGAAGCTCACCGCATTTGACCCAACCAAGCCCGAAAACCCATACAGCATTTCCAAAGCATATGCGCCGTTTCGTGGCGGCAAGCTTAATGAGATTTTTGGGAAGGAAACGGCTGATAAACTGCGCAACTATGTGGCTGCGTCTGGTGTGCTGCGCCGTGTTGATCCAAACCCAAGCGGTACAGCGTCTGCCATGCAAAACTTGAAGATGCGTGGAGCAGAGGTGGCAGCCACTGGCGTAGGCACAGCAGCAGGTGGCGCAATGGGTGGTCTGACCGGTGCAACAATTGGCGGCGTGCTTGGTCAACAGCTTGGCAAAAAGCTGCAAAACCGCATCATCGAAGCTGCTGATCAGCGTGCCTTTGATAAGGCCATGTCGCCCAAGCAGTTTGAAACCATGCGCCAAACCATGCGAGCCAAAGCTGACAAGCTTGAGCGTAGCCAACCGGTGCAAGATGCCATCAAGGGTGGTGATAAGCTGTCAGATAAAGCCAAGAAGGTGCTAAACGCTCGAATCCTGCGCTCGGCAGAATGGAAGGCGTATTTTGACAACCTATCCGATGCTGATAAGGCCAAGATCAAGCAGGTTGGAGCATTGTCTTGGCTTGCATCGCTTGGTGCGGATCAAAAATGACGCTATATTTGATGGATCAAAATATTGGAGCAATGGTTTGAGTAAAAAATACAAACCCAAGTGGCGCAAATCACCATTTGATCATGTCTGGTACTGCCTTGTGCGCAACCAAGAGCAGATGGATCGGGCGCTTGAATTGCTTGGTAGTGGCTGGAAAGAGCCATTTAAAGCCATTCCATGCGCTGCGCTTGTGACCTCGTACCAAGTGGCCAATGAGCGCACATACTGCATTTTGCAGATTGGTGACACAAGCGATTGGAACCCAAGCGCGATTATGCAAACGCTTGTGCATGAGACGGCGCATATCTGGCAGCGAGTCAGATCGGCAATGCGTGAAGATCAGCCTTCGGATGAGTTTGAAGCGTGCTCGATAGAGTACATCTTCCGCAACATGCTTGATGAATACGACCGAAGCCAAGCCAAAACAAGCCGCCAATAGGCGGTTTTTTATTGCCCAAAATGAGGAAGCGCAATGGGTGCAATCTCCCTGAATCCATATTCGTACCTTGCTGACTTGCAAGGGGATGCATTGGATGGTGGTTTTGTGTATATCGGCGTTGCTGACGAAAATCCGCAAACATCGCCAATCAGCATTTATTACGATGCCGAACTCACCGTTCCAGCGCCAAATCCACTGCCCACACTTGCTGGTTTTGCAGTCAATACTGGTACGCCGGTACGCGTATATACCAACGAAACCGCATACAGCATCAAAGCCACGGACAAAAACGGCGTTCAGATCTTTTACGAGCCGCGCATCCAAAACACGGATATGTATCGGCTTGATGCGCTCAGTGCATTGCCACGAACAGTCAACAGCAAACTATCCGACTTTATCAATGTTGCCGATTTTGGCGCAGTGCCGGACGGCGAAACAGACTGCACTGACTCCATCCAAGCAGCCATTGATCACGCCAATCTGTCTGGCGGTGGTGCGGTATATCTCAATAGCGGCGTGTACATGATCAGTGGCTTGACCATGCGTAGCCGCGTCAGCCTGATCGGAAAAGGCCAAGATTTGACTGAGCTGCGCATGATGGTAGGGTCGAATCAAGACGCTATTGTTGGCGTCAATATTGAGTCGGTCACGCTTAAGGATTTGCGCATTAATGGTCAATATCTGCTAGGCGAGTACAACGAGCCTGATGTGGCTGTGGGTAATACGTCTGGCGGTGGCATTAATTGGTCGGCAGCTGCATTTGTGCTTGATGACGTCATCATCACCAACATTGCCGGCATCGGCCTGCTCAGCGAACCGCCTACCGTCGAGCAATCGCAGTACACGCTCCAGCTCACCATCATTGACTGTATTGTCGGCATCTGCGGCAAGGAAGGCATCATCATCCGTGGTGGATTCGGCGTCGGCAATGGTGACTGGTTGCTACGCCGTGCTTGGGTCGGTCTATGCGGACTGCTGCCACGACCACTAGCCCATACTCAAATCGCGATGTCTGACTATTACCCCGATGATCCATGCGATGGCATTGTGATCCACCGGGCAAACATCGAATGCGGCGATATCCATACGTATGCCAACTGGTCTGGCTGCGGATTTCGCACTCGTGATATTTGCCGACTGACCAAAGGCGGGCGAATCATCAGCGAATCAAACCGCTCGCAAGCGCGGATCGACGATGGTGCGTATGGAAGTGCGTTTTTTGATGTGCGTTTTTTGGGGACACTGCACCCCGATTGGTCGGCGGCAATCCCAACATACACGCAACCAATGGCCGAATTTGACGGCGTGACAATCAATGCATCAAAGCGCTTCCGCTGCGAGGTGACCGTCCGCAACATTAAGCAGTTGTCTCCACGAGTTGTTGGCGTGACCGGCGTGCACGTCACATCATCGGCGTGCGTCAACATGCTCTACTCAAACTCCACTGGTCGAGTTGGCGATCCGGAGGAAGGCGAGTTTTTCACCGGTGATGCACTGCTATACACCGGCGCAGGGGCAAGCATCGAAGCGGACGTTGAGGACTGTAATGGTCATGCAATCCACGTCAAAGGTGAAAGCGGTAATATCAATTTTGCAGTCAAGACCAACAAATCTGGTGGAGCTGCACTGCATCGAGACAGCAACGATAACACCAAATTTGCAAACAACATCCGCGGCACTGTACACCGATCCGCGCTTGCGTTTTTATCCACAGGCACACCGGCAATTGAACAAATTTCGCTGACGATTAACGCAGTAGGGATGGGAGAAACTGTATTTAGTGGCGATCCGCCAGGCCTTGTCCGCGATGCTTTATGGCATATCAATGCAGTAATCTCCGAGGACGGCCTAAAGACCTTATCGACACGCAAAACACACTCTTTTGACTTGGATTCATCATCTACCGCGACACGATACGCCACGTTCAAGCACGGGTATTTGTATCGACCGTCGATGCGCATGGTGCAAATCAGTCTCGATGATCGTTCAATGCCATCAAGCGCAAGACTTGGCTATATCGCAGTTAATGAGATCACAGATACCGAGATCACGATTGTCTACAAATTTGACATCTCAGACACATCACCTGCGGCAAACCTGCGGGCTAACGTGCTGATTATGCAAGGTGGTGGCGGTAACACTGACGGGACGGTGACAATCGTAACGACTGAACCAGACCCAGAAGATGAAGACGCTGAGATTGATTATCTGGCGATCTTTAACGCGGCATTGGAGGCTTAAAAAATGGAAACGAACTTACCCGCTGCCATTGCTGCAATCGGCGCAAATATCAAAGCCACGAATCAAGAAATCGCAGAATTGGCTGAAAAGCTATCTGATAGTGTTAATGCCAAAGATTTTGGTGCAATCGCTGATGGCACACTACACACTGTTGCTGAATGGATTATTCCTGCTGCGCTTGGTCAGTATGTTGATTTTGCAGCCTTGCAAGTCGATTATCCGTTTGTACAAGCCACAACCGAATCGATTGACTACGTTGCCACACAAGCTGCAGTACGCCAGATCAAGCAGCATCCTGATAAAAACGCCGTCATCCAACTGACCGGTCGCCACGTCTGGAATCGTGAGTTGATCATTGATACGCCGCTTTGTATCGATGGTGGGCATCGCGTCAACACAATTGAGCAGTTAAATTGGACCGATACAACGCCAACATCGGGCAGTTATGTGATGCTCACAGGTGATGGTGCAACATGCCGCACCATCCGCACCCGTCGAGCCTATCGCGGTGCTCACACAGACCCATATGACACACCACTATCATCGGCAATCAATGTGCAAGCCGATGGCGTCACGTTGCGCAATCTTTGCGTCTTTATGCAGATCACCCCGTCGCTTGTCACCAATGCAGCCAATTACAACCTACAGGCCGCAGTCACTCCAACTCTGTCTGGTGGCGTAGGCATCGCGCCGAATTTCTGGGGCGCTCCTCAGGTCTACACGCCTAAAGCATGGGCTGATGTGGCGGGCGCTCCAGCCAAAAACTGGGATGTTGGTGTGTTTATTGGTACACGATTGAAAACAACAATCGAATCATGTTCGTTTGCATTCTTTGAAAACGCTTGTGTGTACAACGACATCACCAACATTGCATCACGCCCACTAACTGATTGGCGCGGCAATCCGCTGCCTGCCAACTCGGTATCTGGTAGCGACGGCATGACCATAACCAAGTGCTACACATTTGGCTCACCTTATGGTGTGCGTGTACTTGGTGCTTTACCCAAGTCTGGCTTGGTCAGCTATGGCAAGGACTATAAAACATCCGTACAGCTCACCATTGCAGTCAATCCAACGTCAGGCGATAAGCTGCTGATCGGTGGTTATGACTATGATCGAGTGACCAATCTGCCTGCGTCTGGCGCTGTTTTTGAGTCAACCACGTTCACCTTTATCAACTCGGATCAAGAAGCCCCGACAGGTGAGGTCGGCGTGGTTATTGGTGCGACGACAGCGCAGACTGCCGAAAACCTTGTCCGTGCCATTACTGCCTTACTTGATGATAACGATGAAGGCGTATCAGCCCTAATCAAACCGCTATTCAACTATGCCAACTACAGCAACGAATCCGGCTCATCAGTGGTGCTGGCCTTTGCTCGTGGCTTTAGTAGCGCGTCCCTTGCGCGATTCTTGAATTGCTTTGAGATTCGCCACAGCAATCCTACTGCATTCACGGTCACGTCAGGCCAAACCGATTTAGGTGGTGGTCTATACAAGATCGTGCCTGTTGTTGGTTCTGATCCTGCGCCTTATTTCTGGGGCAGTACAGCGTCCGACTTTATCGAGGATGGTCGTGGCGCGTATGGCGCGTCAGATATGTATATCACTGAGTGTCAGTTGTTTGCGCTCAAACGCCCATCAATCAGCGACATTCCGGTCTATGTGAAGCAAATCCGCACAGATCGCAATTGGCAACTTGATGACGGTGGTGGCGCTGCACTTGAGATCGACGGTTTGGCGGGCAACTCAACCCGTTGCATCCAAAAACACTTCCACAGCAAAAACCGTGTCGATGGTCAGAGTGTGTTGTCGCATGTCCGCTTGGGTCGGGCTAACGCAGTCACGCTTGAGCAGTGTCACCCCGATGGCACAGTGTCGCGTCCTGACATCTACTCAGCCGGCGCTGCGTCATACGGATGGCTCACTCGCACCCAATTCACCAAAGTCACTGCACAGGTCGGCTATGGCGTGCCACGTCCTCATCCTGATGCTGCTCGTGTCACCGATGGTCAGTATCAATCGGTCGGCACAACACGTCTGGGCAATGGTGGGCTTGATGGCTACGGCGCATTGATTGGCACGCGTCTACGCATCGAAGTGCCTGCTGTGACAGGTGGTGAAGGTCGTGGCGATTTGATCGGCGGCAATAGCGGCACAGCGTCGCTGCGTTTGGGTGTTGCAAACAATCTCAACAACTTCCGCATTCAGTTTTTTGGCTCAAGTGGCAACGGGTATGTCCGCAACTTTGCAGGGCATGTGCTTTACGAAGTGCCAGTCGGCAGTCATCACAACTTCCAATTCCGCAATGCAAGCACAGGCGCAACAATAGTCCGCGCACGTCTCACAGAAACGAGCTTTGATGTCTTAGACGGTCTGCGCTTAGGCGCAATCGGCTTTGGAGGCTCGTTGATCAGAACAGGCATAGGAAGCCCTGAAGGCGTCCTAACTGCAAACCGAGGATCGTTGTACCTACGCATCGATGGCGGTGCAGGCACAACGCTTTACGTCAAAGAATCCGGCGCTGGTAACACTGGCTGGGTGGCGAAATAAGAGAGGGTAACGCAATGTCTTTAGTAGTCCCAATGAGTGGCAACAACATCATTTTTGCTGGAACGCTGACTGATACAGAGGAGTTTCCCGTATCTGCTCGTGGTCGGTTGTTGTCGGTGTTCGCCACCGGTACGGCTGGTAATTCAGCAAGCGTGTATGGCGGTGTCCGCAATGCTGCTGGTGCGTTGGAGTGGGAGTGGTTGGCCACAGTGACAGTAGGCGCGGGCAACACGATGGACTCGGCGCAGCTTGTTGATTTTGGACATCCGTTTTTGAAAGTCGAAAACGTGAGCGGCACACCTCGCATCACCATGACTTGGAGCGACTGATATGAGTGTTGTCAATCCAAAATATGAAGCCGCCGACATCAAAGCGCAGATTGCTGAAAAGCTCAATACGGCCGATGCACCAGCTACAGTGCGCGGCACAGCACTGACGGGGCTGTCTACAGCCACAGCAACGCCAGTTACATCAGATGATACTGTGTTGGCTGCGGCAGGTAAGTTGCAGGGGCAGATTGATGGATTGGCGGAGGTTGCTACATCCGGTAGTTACTTGGACTTGTTAAATCGACCCGATATTGATGAGTCCAAATCATTAGTAGCTTTTTCAGCATCAAACAAAGCCATCACAAGCAATGTAAGCGCAACGGTCTATAGCAGCGACAAAACTGCTTTTAATGCTGATGTTACGCTTGCAGTAGACCTCTATACGACTTATGTCTGCGAGATCGACTTATTGCTTGACTTCCCAGCTGCGCAGCTGAACGCAGTCGGCGTGATGGCTTTTATAAATGGCGCGATTATCCCGCTCAGCACAGAAATGCAAATGGGAGTAAGCGGTGTAAATAATGCGCACCTCTACAAGGTGCGCCTAGAGATTGCTAGATACAGCGGCGGTCGTCTTGGTGTGTCGGGATTTGGGCACGGACTAATCGGCGCTATAGTCACGTATACGCACGCGTCGTCATTTTATGGCATTGCAACTTTTAATGTGTGCGTCAGATTTACGGGTACACCGCAGGCAAACAATAAAATTATTGTCAAATCTGCACGACTGTACCAACTCAATAACGCGTCGTGATTGTGTATGATATCTTTACATAAGCACGGGAGCGAGCGATGAGTGCAGACAAAAGCGTATCGGCAATCTTAGCAGCAACTCACAAAACTGATTTGCTGCTGATCGGCTGCGGTATTGGGCTAACGCTTGGCGTAACGGCTGGGATTTTATACCCGTTGCCCGAAAGCAGCCGCGTTAAGTCGCTGTGGTTTAAGGCTTTATTGTCAGTCAGTGGCGGCCTTTCCGCATTTGTCTACGCTTTGAGCAAAGGTGCAATTGACGAAATGACGATGTTGTGGGTCGCTGGCGTTGCGTTTGCTGCGCCAGCTGCTGCCGAAGCAGTGCACACCATCACGGTCGACATCGTCACCGGTGCTATCGAGGGCATTGCTCGTAAGTTGGGGGGCAAATCATGATTTTGCAGCCTTGTTATCTGTGGGCAATTTGCCTTTTGTTGTGTGTTGCTGTTTTATTTATCCCTGACCGATACTGCAATACATCCAAGCGGATAATTAACAGCATCGTGTTATGTGTGATTATCGCGTCACTTGCAGGGATGCAGGCATATGTAACAGTGTCGGTATTGTTTTTGGTACTCGCTATTATTGTGTTTGCATTCGGCATATTGCACGATCGGTTTATTGGAGTGAGTCGGAATGAATACTAACCCAGATTGGCTTGTCGAGATGCAGCGTCATAACGGTCTGCAAGAGATCAAAGGCGCTCGCCATAATCCGACCATCCAAGCTTGGCTTAAAGAGCTTGGCGCGTGGTGGACTGACGACGAAGCCGCATGGTGTGGGGTGGCGATAGCGCACTGCCTGAAAGTCGGCAAGCGAGCGATCCCTCAGCATTGGTATCGAGCAATGGCGTACGCGCAAAACTATGGCACGGTGCTACAAAAACCGTGTGTCGGCGCGATTGCGGTGTACAGTCGCACAGGTGGCGGTCATGTCGCTATTGTGGCGGGCAAAGACAAGCAAGGGCGGATCATGTGTTATGGCGGCAATCAAAACAATGCAGTCAACGTCATGGCATTTGACACTGCGCGGCCTGTCGTCTATGTGTGGCCTCCAAAATCCGATAGCTCAAAAACTATCCCGTTTGCCGAGCGGTACAATTTGCCGATTTTGGATAGCGATGGGCGTATATCTAGTGATGAGTCTTAATGGCTGCACCGCCAACATAATCAATGCGCCAATACATGTGACGGTGCAGGTCTGTGTGCCAGTGTGCAAATAAAAACCCCGCTAGTGCGGGGTGATTTTTACATCATTCCATTTGCTGCGGCTTGTATGTCAGCAAGCCTGTTTCTAGCGATCTTTTGCAGATCATTCCACACGCCAGCAGGGACAGGGCGCGTCGATTGAATCCAGTGTGTGATGCGGCGAGCATCAGCATTCAAATCTTCGGCCATCGCGGTTTTCCAGCTACGGCCATACAAGGCGTAGCCATAGGTGGTTAAGCGGATATGGTCGGGGACTTCGGATAGTGCGACTTCTGCAAGCATCGAGCTATCAAAATCTTCCTCGCACTGCCAGTTGTCAAGCGTGTCAATGCTTCCCGTGGCTGTGTGCATCATGTAGACGCTGCCAGTGCTGACATGAGCGGTCAAAAAAGGCGTGGTTTTGATACCACTATCGTCTAAATCTTCAAATTTTGGCGTAATTTCAAGCGAGAAATTGCAGCGCACATCGTCAGAATCCAGATGAAATTGCACGCTCGCACCAAGATGCAGTAGCGCGGTGAAGGTGTCGCCATCTTCGATGTCTTCTGCTGACATATCGGTGCTCATGCTGCCCTCGTAGGTGCATGTGTGGTGGCTATTTACCAAGATGCTGCGCATGGTTGCTGAATCGATTTTTTGGCCGTTGATTAGTTTCATGATGATCTCCTTAGATTGAGCGTAGTTTTGCAAGAATTGCTTCACGGACTTCGGTTGTTGCGGATCGGCCTAGGCCATAACCGCGAACATCAACCACCCATTTGCCACTTTTTACATTCAGATAGACTTCAGCGTTGTCAGCTGCAAGTTGTTGGCTTTTGCGTGCGAAGCTGACCAGATCGCCACCTTTCATATAGATGCGATGAAAATCGCCTTTGATCCACTCTTTGCCGCCAGCGTCGATGTGACGGGCAGCAAGGCTGCCTGCTTTGCCTTCTGCGATAACGATACGCAAGGCTGCTGCGAAAGTTGCGGCGTATGAGTCGCCAGCTTGGACGGTTGCTTTGGTTAGCGCATGAGCTGCTTTGAAAATCGCTGACTTGTTCATGGTGTGTCCCTCGGACTTCTGAGTGCTGCACTGTGCTGCTCTCTATGCGTTCTATTGTGCAATTATATTTGCACAAGGTCAATAGACCAGAATAAAAATATTTAACCGCCCATCGCCTTTTTGACAAAACGCCACTCGAAATCAAATAGCCGTCAAATGACCGTCAAATAGTCACCAGCTAAAAGTAGCTAAAAGCAGCTAAAAGCAGCTAGACATGTCGAAAAAACCGCGAAAATTAAACACGTCCTCCTTCTCATGTTTAAAATTTGGCAAAAATCGAACATGTGGTAGAATCACCTTGCTTGTTTAGAGTCTTAGACTTCAACCCTATGGTCTCGCAAACCGACAAAACCGCTCAGAGATGGGCGGTTTTGTTTTGTGCTATACTCAGCATGTTCCTTCGGGGCTTGGCTGATGCGCCACGAGTGCAAACAGCAACGATTGCAGAGATGCAGTTAGCAACCCGCCTTTCTCACGATTGGCGGGTTTTTATTTGCTATAATAGCGACCATCAACCGGCTGGCAATCAGCCGACAAACCGCCTGTGTACATCGCTGTGTACAAACCTTGTGAAAGACACCTATGACAGACCCCACAATCGCTGAAGCTGTAAGGCTTCGCAGGACATTCGCTCAATTTGTTGAGTCATTTGGACTCCTCCGTTTTGTAGATGTAGAACTCGCGATCATCGAAGTTCTGCTGTTCTCGATAAATGTCAGATTGTTCATCAACCCACACTGAACCATAATGCCTCATGCCAGCTTTCATGGCCACTTTCTGACTACCAATGTTTCCAACTTCGGCCATATAAAAAACATTTTTATATTTTTCAATAAAAAGTTTCATGGCCTGAACCCCATAACCCTTACCTTGGAGTTCCTCGTCAATATACCACCAGCCAATCCGATACCAGTCTAGTCGATCATTCAATCTGTAAAGCTTGACAGCCTTATCTGAAAGCTTTCGACTAAACCCAATTCCAATCAGATAATTCCCTAAGTAGATTTTTGAAAACGGAATACCTTCACCGGAATCACGCTGTTTCTTCATTTCCATTAGATGCCTGCGAGGATCATCTACTGGAGACGCTGGAACCAAGAACGGATTCTTCAATGCCTTAGTATACAATTCTATCATTCGGTCATCGACGATGGTATCCACAACCAAACGAAGTTCTGTACCAATTGGGCGGCTGCACAAATCAACCCCATAAAGAATATACTGAGCAAACATCATCAAGCTGCTTTTTGTACGCCATGTCTGAATCAGACATAACATAACCATCGACCACTCTTGACTGCGGCAAGTCAGACACATAGCCATTTACTGACGACACGATGTCGTCATTCATAGCCATATCGCAAGCCATTTTAAACACAGGGTTTTTAATCATATCTTCAATATTCATCATCACATCATCCTCAGTTGCCCCCGAAGGGGCGGTGGGTTATATCGACTTGATTTTTTGCCAAATCAATTCATCGTGTTTAGGTGTTCTCTTTATCGGTTTTTTATCTAAAAAACACTTGAGGCACGCTTGGGTTAGTCGCAAAACCTCCTCGCGCTCTTCGCCACCTCGACTGCCAAACTCGCCGTTAAGCAGTCTATTTCTAAGCGTGATGATTGGACTATCACCATCCCCGTTACCATGCCCGCTAATCAAGACCTCTGAAAAATGAGCAAGGTCTTTTCGATTCACTGATTTATCTGAATGCAAAGCCAAAACCAATGCTGACTTAACAGCGGCAGTGGTCAAATACTTCCTATTGCTTGAAAATAAATTTTCAACAAAAGAAACTATCTCTACGGTTCTTTCATCAACCTTAGACAGAGTGCTAATCGAGATCGTCTTCTCGCCAATCTCGGGCATTAAGCAAAGCTTCAGCGTTGCAACAATGTTTTTTGACGACCATTCATTCCCGTTAATTCTTAGGTTGTCATACTCTTTTCTTGGGTCTCCGCGATCCTGATAAAGATGAATGCTTGGGTCTGCATCAAAAGTAACCATCATTTCTTGCGTGGTATTTGAGTTAATGATTGCAAGCAGTCGATGCTGACCATCTGCAAGCGAACCATCTTTCAAAAACACAATCCCATGCGGCATTAGGATAAAGTTCCCTTCAAGCATGTCTCTTGCATACCGTTTCACAACTGTTTTTCGCACAGAGCGATTATTCGTGTTTCTCGTCAAAAACTGCTTTGCTAGTTCTGGCGTGATAGTCATCTGTCTTGTGTTCATCTCACTCTCCCAAAATCTCAGGGCTTGCGCCGTTACCCAAGATCACAGCCACACGGCGCTCTAGCTCGGCGTAAAACACGCCCACGCGCTCGCTAATGGTTTTGATCATGGCTTCATCGCGGTACACGCGTTTGACGAACAAAGGCATGCCCGGGCAGTAGCTCACGAAGTCCAACCACTCACGCTCTGACACCCATAGACCGCCTTGAATCTGCGCCATGTGTTCATCAGGAACGATGTTGCAGTACAAAACCTTGGCTTGGATGTGGGGTAGTTTGGTTT
>Ga0116181_1000816_pt1 | contig 28039 bp, 26 predicted proteins | sample AD_UKC075_MetaG_FD_89752 | JGI IMG/M metagenome (GOLD analysis project Ga0116181, IMG submission 89752) | Active sludge microbial communities of municipal wastewater-treating anaerobic digesters from USA - AD_UKC075_MetaG | ecosystem: Engineered > Bioreactor > Anaerobic > Digestate | place: USA... | reverse complement strand
CGGGTTGGCCCGTGGCGGCCTTCCCGTCGCCTACGAGGTGGCCCGGGCACTGGGTGCCCCACTGGATGCGTTCATCGTGCGGAAGCTGGGCGCGCCCGGTCACGAGGAGTTCGCGGTCGGGGCGCTGGCCAGCGGTGGCCGGATCGTGGTCAACGACGATGTGCTGCGCGGTCTGAAGGTCTCTCCCGACCAACTGCGGGAGATCGCCGATCGGGAGGCTCGCGAACTGCTCCGGCGGGAGGCCGCCTACCGAGGTGGCCGGCCGCCGCTGAACGTCGCCGGGAAGACCGTGATCTTGGTCGATGACGGCCTGGCCACCGGGTCGTCGATGCTGGCCGCGGTGCAGGCGTTGCGGGAATCCGAGCCGGCGGCGATCGTCGTCGCCGTTCCCGCCGCACCGGAGTCCACCTGCCGGGAGTTCGCCGGCATCGTCGAGGACGTGGTGTGCGCCTCGATGCCGACGCCGTTTCTCGCCGTCGGCGAATCGTTCTGGGATTTCACCCAGGTCACCGATGACGAGGTCCGCGACCTGCTGGCCCGCCCGACCGGAACCGGCACCGTCGCCCCGGCGGCCGGGCCCGCCGATCTGGTGGCGGCCGTCGCGATCCCGGCACCGGGCGGGGTGCCGCCCAAGGAGGTGCTGTTCGACCTCGTCGGCGACGCCCGGGTGGTGCTGATCGGGGAGAGCTCGCACGGCACCCACGAGTTCTACGAGGCGCGCGCGCAGATGACCCGGTGGCTGATCGAGGAGAAGGGCTTCACCGCGGTGGCCGCCGAAGCGGACTGGCCGGACGCCTACCGGGTCAACCGCTACGTGCAGGGGTCGGGTTCGGACACCTCTCCGGAGGAGGCACTGCGCGGTTTCGAACGGTTCCCGGCCTGGATGTGGCGCAACACCGTGGTGCGGGACTTCGTCGAATGGCTGCGCTGGCACAACGGCCGCCGGGTGGCCGAGGGTCGGCGCACCGCCGGGTTCTACGGACTCGACCTGTACAGCCTGCACCGGTCCATGCAGGAGGTGATCGGCTACCTCGACGGGGTCGATCCGGCCGCGGCGGCCCGGGCGCGGGCCCGTTACGCATGTTTCGACCACTCCACCGGTGAGGACGGTCAGGCCTACGGGTATGCCGCCGCGTTCGGCGCCGGCCCGAACTGCGAACGCCAGGCCGTCGAGCAGTTGGTCGAGATGCAGCGCAGCGCGGTGGCTTTCCTCAGCCGTGACGGCGCCCCCGCCGAGGACGAGTTGTTCTACGCCCGGCAGAACGCCGTCACGGTGCGCGACGCCGAGGCGTACTACCGCAGCATGTTCCGGGGCCGGGTGACGTCCTGGAACATGCGTGACACCCACATGGCCTCGACGCTGGACGCGCTGATCGAACATCTGGACCGGCACGGCGGCGGCGACGGCGATCACCGGACCCCGGCCCGCGTGGTGGTGTGGGCGCACAACTCCCATGTCGGCGACGCCCGGGCCACCGAGGTCGCCGCGGACGGCCAGATCACCATCGGCCAACTGGCCCGGGAGCGGTACGGGCCGGAATCCCGGCTGATCGGCTTCTCCACGTACTCCGGCAGTGTGACCGCCGCCGACGAGTGGGGTGGGATCGCGCAACACAAGGTGGTCCGTCCGGCGCTGGCGGGCAGCATCGAGGAGTTGCTGCACCAGTCCGGCAAGGGCGACTTCTGGGTGACGATGCACGACGGATCCCCGGCATCCCATGCTCTCGAGGTGGTCCGGCTCGGGCGCGCCATCGGGGTGATCTACCTCCCGCAGACCGAGCGGCAGAGCCACTATTTCCATGTGCGGCCGTCGGATCAGTTCGATGCGATGATCCACATCGACGTCACCCGTGCCCTGGAACCGCTGGAGCCGACCAGCGTCTGGGTCGCCGGGCAGAATCCGGAAACCTACCCGAGCGGTCTGTGAGAAGCCGGTAGGAATGTCGTTATGAAGGTGTCGAACCGGATCGTCACACTCTGCATGAACCCGGCCCTCGACATCGCCACGAGCATCCCGCTGATCGGCCCGACCCACAAGATGCGCTGCGCGGCACCGCTGTACCACCCCGGCGGGGGCGGGATCAACGTCGCCCGGGTTGCCGGCGTGCTCGGAGTGCCGGCCACCGCGGTCTTCCCGGCGGGCGGACCTGCCGGGGAGGCGGTGTGCAACTTGCTGACCGCCGAGGGGCTGGCGATGCACCGTGTGCGCATCGGCGGCGTGACCCGGGAGAACTTCACCGTCAACGAGGAGAACACCGCCAAGCAGTACCGGTTCGTGCTGCCCGGGCCTCACCTCACCGTCGCCGAGCAGACCGAGTGCCTCTCCCACCTGCGACGGGAGGTGTCCTCGGCGTTCGGAGACCAGGCCTCCGCAGCGGGCCCGCCGGTGGTGGTCGCCAGCGGAAGCCTGCCGCCCGGCGTGCCGCTGGACTTCTACCAGCAGGTCGCCAACCTCTGCGATGAGCTGGGGGCGACGCTGCTGCTGGACACCTCCGGCGGCGGACTGCAGAACGTCGAGTCCGGGGTGTTCCTGCTCAAGCCCAGCGCGCGGGAGCTTCGGGAGTACGCGAACCGACCGCTGGAGACCGAGTCCGAGCAGATCGCCGTGGCGCTGGGGATCGTGGCCCGCGGAGTCGCCCGGCACGTCCTGGTGTCGATCGGCGCCGGTGGCGCGGTACTGGTGTCGGACGGCCGGGCACGAAAATTCGCCGCCGTCCCGATACCCCCCGGCGGCAGCGGCGTCGGCGCGGGTGACGCCATGGTCGCCGGCGTCGCGGTGGGCATGCTCCGCGGCTGGCCGCTGGAACGGGCGGTCCGGCTGGGCATCGCCGCGGGGTCGGCCACCTTGCTGACCCCGGGTAACGCGCCCTGCACCCGGGCGGACACCGAGCGGCTGTTCGGGCAGGCCGAGGAGCCGGTGGACGTCGAACTGGCACCGGGGAGGCGCTGATGACCGGGCCGACCGCATCGTTCACCCCGCCGGTGGTGGCGGTCGGGGTCGACGGCTCCCGCGCCGGGATCCGGGCCGCGGTGTGGGCCGTCGAGGAGGCGGTCAGCCGCGACATCCCACTGCTCCTGCTGGCCGTCGCGGAGCCCAGCAGCAGCAGCGGCGATGACGATGCACGCACCGCCGTGAACACCGCCGCCACCGCGGTGCAGGCCACCGGGCGGCCGGCGCGGGTGGTGACCGAGGTGCGCACCGGATCGCCGACGCTGTCGCTGCTGGAGGCCTCCCGGACCGCGGCCATGGTCTGTGTCGGCGCGATCGGGCTGCGGCACGTCGATCACCACCGGATGGGGTCGACGGCGTCGGCGCTGGTGGCCTCGGCGCAGTGCCCGGTCGCGGTGGTCCGCGGCGGCGAACCGGCCGAGCCGGGGTGGGTGGTGGTCGAGGTCGACGACACCCCGGCCAGCGCGGCGGTACTGCAGTTCGCCGTCGCCGAGGCCCGGCTGCGCGCAGCCCCGCTGCGGGCGCTGGGCAGCTGGCAGTCGCGCTACTCCGACGTCCACGACACCCATGCGGTATCCGAGGGGAACCGGATGGTGCGGGCCCGACTGGACCGGCGGCTCGCCGAGTGGCGACGGCGCTACCCCGACCTCGACGTGAAACCGGTGGCCGTGCACGGCAGCATGCTGCACTACCTCGCCCGCCACAGCGCCTCGATCCAGCTGGTCGTGGTCGGCGCGCGCAACACCGCGACGGTCGGTGAGCTCCTCGGCCCGACCGGCCAGGCAGCCCTGCAGGGCACCGACTGTTCTGTCCTTGTCGTCGACCCGCAACGCTTGCTGTGAGGCCGGGTTATCGTGACTGCTCATGGGCTCGTCCAGCGGTGTCACCGTCTTCCTCGTCGACGACCATGAGGTCGTTCGGCGGGGCCTGATCGACCTGCTGGGTGCCGACCCCGATCTGACGGTCATCGGCGAAGCCGGCTCCGTCGCCCAGGCGATGGCACAGATCCCGGTGTTACAGCCCGACGTCGCCGTCCTCGATGTCCGCCTGCCCGACGGCAACGGCATCGAACTGTGCCGCGACCTGCTCTCGAAGATGCCCGACCTGCGGTGCCTGATGCTGACGTCGTTCACCTCCGACGAGGCGATGCTCGACGCCATCCTGGCCGGTGCCAGCGGATACGTCGTCAAGGACATCAAGGGCATGGAACTGGCACAGGCGATCAAAGACGTCGGCGCCGGCCGGTCGCTGCTGGACAACCGCGCCGCCGCCGCCCTGATGGCAAAACTGCGCGGCGCGGCCGAGCGCACCGATCCGCTGTCCGGTCTGACCGAACAGGAACGGGTCCTGCTAGGCCTGCTCGGCGAGGGTCTGACCAACAAGCAGATCGCCGCCCGGATGTTCCTCGCCGAGAAGACCGTCAAGAACTACGTCTCCCGACTGCTGGCCAAACTCGGGATGGAGCGGCGCACCCAGGCGGCGGTGTTCATCTCCAAACTCGATCAGCAGCGCCGCCGCGACGGCTGATCGTGCCCGACAAGGCCCAGCGGAAACAGCAGCGCGCCGCCCTGCGTGACCCGTCCTATCCGAAGCTCCGGCTCGACGGCCTGGTCGACGCGATGTTGGCGGTCACTTCCGGGCTCGACCTCGAGGTGACACTGCGCACCATCGTGCGGACGGCGACCGAACTGGTCCACGCCCGCTACGGGGCCCTCGGCATCCGCGGCGATGCGACCGCCGGTGACCACGACATCGTCGACTTCGTCGCCGTCGGGATGGCGGACGCGGAACGCGCCGCGATCGGCCGGTTGCCCACCGGAAGGGGGGTGCTGGGTGTGCTCCTGGACGATCCGACCCCGATCCGGCTGGCCGACATCCGCACCCACCCGGACTCGGTGGGCTTCCCGCCCGGGCATCCGCAGATGCGGACCTTCCTCGGTGTTCCGGTGCGCATCCGCGACGAGATCTACGGCAACCTCTATCTGGCGGAGAAGGCCGGCGGTGCGCAGTTCACCGAGGACGACGAGGTCCTGGTCGAGGCACTGGCGGCGGCCGCCGGAATCGCCGTCGACAACGCGCGCCTCTACGAACAGTCCCGAATCCGCCAGTCCTGGATCGAGGCGACCCGCGATATCGCCACCGAGATGCTCGCGGGCGATGAACCCGCACGGGTGTTCCGGTTGATCGCCGAACGTGCGCTTCACCTCACGGACGCCGATGCGGTCTTCGTGGCGGTTCCGGCCGACTCCGCCGGACCGGCGGCCGACGCCGCCGAGGTCGGTGGCCTGGTCGTCGTGGAGACCGCCGGCGACCCCGGGCTGGTCTCCCGAACGTCTCCGATCCCCCTGTGCGACAACGCCATCGCGGCCACCTTCGCCGACCGGACACCGCGCCGTCTCGATGGCGGCACCGGTCCGGCCGTCACGAATCTCCCGTCCTGCCCGGCCATGCTGCTGCCACTGCGGACCACCCGGAAGCGTCGCCGAATCCGCCGGCGATACCGTCGCCGGCGTAGTGGTGGTGCTGCGGTGCCACGGCGGCCGGAATTTCACCGACGATCAACTGACCATGGCGGCCGCCTTCGCCGATCAGGCCACGCTGGCCTGGCAGTTGGCCAACAGTCAGCGCCAGACACGCGAACTCGACGTGCTGGCCGAGCGCGATCGGATCGCCCGGGATCTGCACGACCATGTGATCCAACGCCTGTTCGCGGTGGGTCTGTCGCTTCAGGGCGCGACCGCGCGGGCGGTGATTCCCGAGGTGCAGCAGCGTCTGGCCGATACCGTCGACGAACTGCAGAACGTCATCGGCGACATCCGCAGCACGATCTTCGACCTGCACGGCGGCGCGGCCGGGACCACCCGACTGCGGCAGCGGATCACTGAGGCCGTCAACAGCTTCGGCCGGTCCGGGGTGCGCACCGCCGTCACTTTCATCGGACCGCTCTCGGTGGTGGAGCCCGCGGTCGCCGACCACGCCGAGGCGGTGGTGCGCGAAGCCGTCAGCAATGCCGTCCGGCACGCCGGTGCGGCCACGGTGACGGTCACGGTGCGCGTCGAGGACGACTTCAGCATCGAGGTGACCGATGACGGCAGCGGAATGCCCACCGTGGTGACCCCGAGCGGTCTGTCCAACCTGCGCACCCGCGCCGAGGAGGTCGGCGGGAATCTCCGGGTGGGCGAGTCGCTCACCGGCGGAACGGTGCTGCGCTGGACCGCACCGCTGCACCTGCCTCCCGAGCAGTCGCCCGGCTGACCCGCCTCATCCGCGTTGGGACCGGCTAATCCGCCTTGGGACGGGGGCGGGCGATGATGACCGGCACTTTCGCGGCCTGCACGACCGACGTGCTCACCGAGCCCAGCAGCATCCCGGCGAAACCACCGCGGCCATGGCTGCCCACCACCAGCAACTGCGCCTCCGCGGACTGTTCGATCAGCTGATGGGCGGGCCGGTCGGTGACAACCAGTCGGCGCACCAGGACGTCGGGATAGCGCTCCTGCCAGCCCGCCAGCCGCTCGCTGAGGGTCTCCTCCCCCATCTCCTGCAGCGTTGACCAGTCGGTGCCCGGGAACTCGAACACCGCGTCGTCACTCCAGGCATGCACGGCCAGCAGATCCACACCGCGCAGCGAGGCTTCTTCGAAGGCGATCTCCAGAGCGTCCACCGAGGCCGGTGAACCGTCGACACCGACCACCACCGGCGCCTTGGCCGGATGCGGAATCGTGGGGTCCTCGTCGTGGATGACGGCGACGGGACCGAATGCGTGGTGGATCAGCCCGCTGCTGACCGAACCGAGCAGCCGGCGCGCGATCGCGCCGCGGCCGCGACAGCCGACCACCAGCATCTCCGCGTCCCTGGACTGCTCGACGAGAGTCGGAATCGACGGGCCGCTGACCATCTCGGTGGTCACCTCGAGATCGGGGGCGGCCTCCAACGCGGTCGCCTTGGCGGCGTCGAGCAGTGCCTGGCCCTCGCTCTGCTGCCACTCCAGGTAACCGGGCGGCATCGGAACCTCGGGGAAGACCATCACCACCGGCGGATTGAGGACCTGCACCAACTTCAGCGGCACACCGCGCAATGACGCGTCCCGCGCCGCCCAGTCCACCGCAACTCTGGACGCCGGTGACCCATCGACTCCGACGACGATCGGGCGACTGCCTGCCGCAGTAGACATTCCACTCCCCTTCTCCGGGCATCCTCCGGGCATTCCCCGGGCGAAGTCCGCCCAGTATCCGACCCTAGTGCGCGCCGCCTCCCGTTGTCAGCGGACCTTGGTCACCGGCAACCGACGGTCGCCTAGGGTCGAGCCCATGGGCAGCGATCGGAGCGACATCCGAGTCACCATCGACCCCCGGCACCACGACGCCGTGCTGTTCGACCTGGACGGGGTGATCACCGACACCGCCGCGCTGCATGAGGCGGCCTGGAAGGAACTCTTCGACGACTACCTGGCGAGCCGGGAACCCTCGGAGGCCGAGAACCACGACCCGTTCACCGCGGACGACTACCGCCACCACATCGACGGGAAAGCCCGTTACGACGGTGTGCGGGACTTCCTGGCCTCCCGTGGTGTCGTGCTGCCGTGGGGTAACCCGGCGGACTCCGGGCGCGACGGCGATCCCGCCACGGTGTGCGGGTTGGGCAATCGCAAGCAGGCACTGTTCGCCGCCCGGATCGCTGACGGGGTGCCGGTCTTCGCCTCCACCGTCGCGCTGGTCAAACGCCTCATCGACGCCGGAGTGCGGGTCGGGGTGTTCTCCGCCAGTCGCAACTGCGCGGCCGTCCTGCGCTCGGCGGGTATCGAGGGTCTGTTCGAGACCCGGGTGGACGGGGTGGTGGCCGGCGAACTGAAACTGCCCGGGAAACCGGATCCCGCGGTGCTGTTGGAAGCCGTCCGGCGCCTCGGTGTGCGGCCGGGCCGCGCGGTCGTCGTGGAGGATTCCGAAGCTGGGACCCGGGCCGGCCGCGACGGTGGGTTCATGCTGGTGATCGGGGTGGATCGCGGCGGCGACCGGGCCGACCGGTTGCTCGACTACGGAGCCGACACGGTGGTGATGGATCTGGCCGAGGTCGGGGTACGGGCGATCGACCGGCGGATGTCGGCTCTGCCGGACGCGCTGCGGTCCTTCAGCCAGATCGCCGGGGTGGTCGGCGCCCGGCGCCCGGCCTTCTTCTTCGATTTCGACGGCACCCTGTCCGATATCGTCGACGACCCGGCTGCCGCAATCCTCGTGCCGGGGGCGGAGAAGGCGTTGACCTCCCTGGCAGCGCTGTATCCGGTCGCGGTCCTGTCCGGGCGCGGCCTGGACGATATCCGCGAGCGGATCGACATCCCGGGGCTGTGGTACGCCGGCAGTCACGGGTTCGAGATGGTGGGCCCGGATGGCTCCACGTACAGCAACGACACGGCCGCCGCAGCGGTGCCCGCACTGGCGGCCGCCGCCACCGAACTCGTCGACCGGTTCGCGGACATCGACGGTGTCAACGTCGAGCACAAGCGGTACGCCGTCGCCGTGCACTATCGCAACGCCGCGGCGCACGCCGCGCCGACGGTCACCGCGGCCGTGCACGATATCGGCCGCCAGCGGGGATTGAAGGTCACCTCCGGCCGCCAGGTGGTCGAACTGCGTCCCGATATCGACTGGGACAAGGGCCGCACACTGCGGTGGATCGTCGACCGGATCGCCGGGCAGGAACCGTTGCTTCCGATCTTCCTCGGCGACGACCTGACCGACGAGGACGCCTTCGATGCCGTGCTGCACGACGGCATCGGCATCGTGGTGCGCCACACCGAGGACGGCGACCGGGCCACCGCCGCCCGCTACAGCCTCGACGATCCCGCGGAGGTCTGCGCGTTCATCGAACGGCTGGTCGACCAGTGCGACATCGACCGCCAAAACCTCTCCGGCCCTTGGTCGTTCACCTACGGCGGATACATCCCCGAACAGGAGCGGCTGCGCGAGGCGCTGTGCACCGTCGGCAACGGCTACCGCGCCACCCGCGGCTCCGCCCCGGAGTCCGCCGAAGGACCGCATCACTATCCCGGAACGTATGCCGCCGGCCTGTACAACCGGCTCTCCGACGAGATCTCCGGACAGACCGTGGAGAACGAGAGCCTGGTCAACCTGCCGAACTGGCTGCCGCTGAAGTTCCGGATCGACGGCGGTGACTGGTTCGACATCGACAACACCGAACTGCTGTCCTACCGGCAGAACATGGACCTGCGGCAGGCAGAACTCACCCGCGAGTTCCGCTTCCGCGACCCGTCCGGACGCACCAGCAGGGTCACTCAGCGCCGGATCGCCGCGATGCACAAGCCGCACGCCTGCGCCCTGGAAACCACCATCTGGGCCGAGGACTGGTCGGGCACGATCGAGATCCTGTCGATGGTGGACGGCGACGTCCGAAACAGCGGGGTGGATCGTTACCGCGCGTTCTCCGACGACCACCTGGTGGTGACGACGGCAACCGAACTGTCGCCCAACTCCAGTCTTCTGGTGTGCCAGACGGTGCAGTCACGGGTCCCGATCGCGGTGGCATCCCGGACCACGCTGTGGCGCGGCGACACCGCACTGGCCACCGAGGGCCGCTTCGTCTCCGAAGACCGCCGCGTCGGCCATGACTTCGTGGTGACGTTGAGCCCCGGTGAGTCGGTGACGGTGGAGAAGATGGCCGCGATCTTCACCGGGCGCGACCACGCCATCTCCGAACCGGGCGACGCCGCCACCCGACTGCTCAACCACCTGGGCCGCTACGCCGAACTGCGCGACGGTCACATCCGGGAGTGGGCGCACCTGTGGGAGCGGTTCGACATCGCGTTCGACGAGAACCCCGATGCGATGCGGGTGGTGCGCCTGCACCTGCTGCACCTGCTGCAGGCCGTGCCCAACGGGGCGGTCGACCTCGATGCCGGGGTGCCGGCCCGGGGTCTGCACGGCGAGGCCTACCGTGGGCACATTTTCTGGGACGAACTGTTCGTGTTCCCGGTGCTCAATCTGCGCTCCCCCGCCACCACCCGTTCGCTGCTGCGTTATCGCTACCGGCGACTTCCGGAGGCCCGACGGGCGGCCCAAGCGGCCGGATGGGCCGGGGCGATGTTCCCCTGGCAGTCCGGAAGCGACGGCCGGGAGGAGAGCCAGACCCTTCATCTCAACCCCAACTCCGGCCGGTGGAACCCGGACGCCAGCGCGCGCGCCCACCACATCGGTGTGGCCGTCGCCTACAACGTCTGGCAGTACTACCAGGTCACTGGGGATCTGGAGTACCTCGTCGAGGACGGCGCGGAGATGCTCGCCGAGATCGCCCGGTTCTGGGTCAGCCGGGCGGAGTTCGACGAGACATACGACCACGGGGCCGGCCGCTATGTCATCCGCGGCGTCATCGGCCCCGACGAGTTCCACTCCGGCTACCCCGACCGCCCCTATGACGGGGTCGACAACAACGCCTACACCAATGTGATGGCGGTGTGGTCGATCGTGCGGGCCCTCGACGCCCTGGACGCGATGCCGCTTCGGGATCGTCTCGACCTGCTCGAGCGCCTGGGCATCCACGGCCGCGAACTGGACCAGTGGGATGACGTCAGCCGGCGGATGTACGTTCCCTTCCACGCCGCCCCCGGCCCGGGCCCGGCCTCCGACCGCGGTGTGATCAGTCAGTTCGAGGGGTACGAAGACCTGGCCGAGTTGGATTGGGCGGGGCTGCGCGCACGCCACGGCAACATCCAGCGCCTGGACCGGATCCTGGAGGCGGACAACGACAACGTCAACCGCTACCAGGCCTCCAAACAGGCCGACGTGCTGATGCTGTTCTACCTGCTCTCCGCCGACGAACTGCGAGAGTTGTTCGCGCGCTTGGGTTACCGGTTCACCCCCGAACAGATTCCCCGGACCGTGGACTACTACCTGCACCGGACCTCGCACGGTTCCACCCTGTCCGGGGTGGTACACGCCTGGGTGCTGGCCCGCGGCGACCGCACACGCGCGATGCGCTACTTCCAGCAGGTGCTGATGTCCGATGTCGCCGACATTCAGGGCGGCACCACGGCCGAGGGAATTCACATCGCCGCCATGGCCGGCAGTATCGACCTGCTGCAGCGCTGTTTCACCGGCCTGGAGATCCGCGCGGACCGGCTGATCCTCAACCCGATGTGGCCGGAAAGCCTTGGCTCGCTTCGGATGCCGATCTTCTTCCGGGGCTATCGGCTGCATCTGACGATCAGCGGGCGCACGGCCGAGGTGAGCGTGGATCCAGCCGACCACCCGGCGATCCAGATCGAGTGCCGGGGACGGGTGGAGACGCTGGACCCGGGAACAACCCTGCGGTTCAGCTGACGACGGCGACCCAGACCTACGACGCGGACCTACGACGCGGATGCGCCTGCAAGCCGCCACTCGGCGACGTCGGGCACCGGGCGACGCGGTGTCGGGGGCAACGAGCCGGCGTCGACCGGCGGCCAGCCCACCCGGACCATCATCTGGGGATAACCGCTGTCGCCGAAGACATCGGCACGCACGGCCTCCCGGGTCTCCGGGATCTCCAGCGGTTCGGTCACCGGGCAACTCGCCAGCCCCATCGCGGTCGCCGAGAGCAGCACCAGACTGGTGGCCTCCCCCGCACGCAACCGGGCCAGGTCGTCATCGTTCTCCGTGCCCAACGCCACCACCACCGAGCCCTCGGGCTCCGAAGCGTCGCGGGCCCCGTCCCGCAGGGCCGGGCCGGCGAAGGCCCGGACGGGGATGGGCGCCGAAGGCTCCGGCGCCGGGGTGTTGCGCGCCGGTACGCCCGCCACCGACCCGTACCGACCACTCCACGCGGTGAGTTCTGCGAGGTAGTCCGCGTCCGACGCATGCCGGGCCACCGACTCCAGCACGATGTCGCGCAGTCGCGGGATTTCGTCAACCTGGCGCAGCATCACCCCGGCGCGCGCCGCACGGGCGCCCATCAGGGCGATATCGCCCCATGGCACCGGCCATGACCGATAGCTGCGGCGGTCTGTTCGGCGCCGGCCGATCGCCAGACACAGCATGACGTCGAGCTCATCGGCGGGTTTGGGGGTCACCTCGATGGTGGCCAGGTGCTCCGGCGACTGCGGATCGGGCAGACGCTGCACCTTGGCATGCCAGCCCCCTGCGGCCAGTGCCACGGTGCAGTGATGCAGGGCGGCACCGCAGCTGAGCATCAGATTCCGGCCGTCGGGATCGGTGTGCGGCAGTTGACGGCTGGGATCGGCCAGCAGATAGAGACTGTCCGGACCGACCAGCCATCGCCAGGGCTGGGAGTTGTGCACCGACGGCGCACGGGTCGCCGACTCCAGCACCGTGTGCAGCGTCTGCGGGTCGGGGAAGTCGCCCTCCGCGAGTCTGCCCATGTGTCCCCGCTTTCGATCCGTGCGGCCACTCAGGCTTGCCTGCCCGACGCCTGGTTACGTCGGCGTACCTGCCAATGTCGCGTCCGAACCGCATCGCGGTACAGGGCCGGAAGTCCTCAGCTGAGAGGGGCGGACGGATCGAATGCCCCGACCGGAATGACCGTCAGATCGGATTGAATTCAGCGATCAGCCAGCGCCCGTCCTCGCGCACCAGGGTCATCATGACGCTGCTGGTGGCCAGGGCCGGGGTGGGCCGCTCTTTGCTGGTCGTGACCTGATTGACAAAGGCCAGAACCTGAGCCGAGTCGGGGCGCATCTGCGACACCGCGGCCCGCGCCACATTGGCCTCGGTCTTGACTCCGCGCTCCTTCGCAGCGGGAACCACGACCGTGTCGGCGAACTCGCTGTAGCGCTGCAGGAAGTCGCCGGTGAGCCGGGACTTGGCGTCGGCGACGTTGTCGTCGACGGTTTCCGGAGAGTAGGACAGCAGAGCTTCGGTGCCCGCCCGGGCCACGTCGAGGACCTGCTCCTGGGCGGCGGTGTCGGTCAGCCGGTCCGGTCGGTAGACGGTCCAGTACACCGCCCCGGCCGCCCCCACCGAAATCAACACCACCGCGGCCATCGCCGCGACCCAGTGCCGTCGCAACCAGTCCGCCGCCCGCCGTCGGGCGCCGGGCTTGGGGTCGGACTCGTCGGCACCGGCCGCCTCGGCGGATTTGTCGGCACCGGAGGCCTCGGGAGACACGTCGGCGATCTCCTCGCCGGCGTCGGGGTGGGGCTGATCGTCAGCCGTCATGGCACGAACTCCAGACTCGACATCTTGAACTGAGCACCGTCGCGGGCGACCGTCACGCTCATCCGGAACGGCCGGGGATCTTCCTTGGCGCCCGCGGCATTGGTGACCTCACTGTTGACGGCCACCAGAACCACCCCGCCGTCACGGTCGGCCGACTCCAGTGCCGCGGCTTTGACGTTGGCCACGGTGACCACCTTCTGCGCTTCGGCGGTCGTGACGAAGTCGTCGGCGGTCTTGGCGAAGTCGTCGCGGAACGTACCGGTGCTGCGGTCCAGCACCCGCTGAACATCGGCCCGGGCCCGACTGTGGTCGATCGACAGCAACGCGGTCACCCCGGCCAGCGCCCCCTCGACGATCTGGTCATCGTGAGCTCGTTGCGCTTCGACCGAGGCATGCTCCCGAAGCATGAGCCCATTGAGCACCAGAGCGGCGCCCACCGTGAGCCCAGCCAGTGCCACGCCGACTTTCGGCGCGACCCGGCGCGCGACTATCTTTGGCTCGACCCGTCGCGCAGCGGCTTCCGGCGAAGTGGAGGTCGCAGGAACGCCCGCATCCCTGCGTAGTTGCTCGGCTCGTGCTTCGGCCTGCTCGGCCTCCGCGCGGGCCTGCTCCTCAGCGGCTTCGGCCTGCGCCAGTTGGGTCCGCACATCGACACCGGTTTCCGGGCCGGCGACCGCCTTGCCGGCGACGCCCGGAAGCTCGGACGGCATGCGGTCCCTTTCCGGCCACCCGGCCTGCGCTCACGGTGGGTCGATCGTAGACCGCGCAAACCGGTTCTCCACCAGCAGGTGTCATGCCACACTGCGGTTATGCGGTTGGGCCGGAGGTTCACAGCGATCGGCGTCGCGGCCACCACCCTGCCGATCTGGCTGCCCATCCCGGCGTTGGAAACCGCGGCACCAGCGGGTGCCCAGGATCCGGTTCTGCACGATGTGACGTACACCGTCTCCACCGACACCCCGTTCCGGGCAGAGATCTACTACCGCGACGTCGACCCGCCGAACTTCGCCGACTACAGCCATAACCCGTACATGTTCAGCCCCAACGTCGAGGCCGACATCGGCCCGGGGAACCCGTGGGTGCTGAACGTCAGGCTCGCCGATCCGCAGAACTGGGCCATGGTTCTGGGCACCAGCGGTCTGTCACCGAATCCGCCGGGATTTCACTGCACTCTCGCGGTGGACGGGCAGGTGGTGTCGACCAACGCCGGCCCCAAGGGAGCGCTGTGCTCCATGCGCCTCTGGTGAGAGGCGGCGCCGATCACTCGTCACCCCGCACCCACACCGGCTGCTGGTTGACGAACCCACACGTGAGGAACAGCCCGTCCGGTGCCTGAGCGACGGCATTCTCGTATCCACTGCAATTTCCGCCGAGGTCCTTGACGCCCACCATTTTCGGCGATCGGAAGTAGCGGGGTTCGTAGCGCCGCGGTGAGCCGCAGAACACCAGCCGACCCCAGGACGTCGTGCCGAACACGTAGGTGGCGGTGTTCGCGCACGGAGCACCGAGGACCACGCCGGAGGTGATACCTGGGGTGCAGAACGCGTCATTGCATTCGCCGGCGTGCGCCCTCGCGACCGACCCGGTACCCGCGGGTCCTGCGACGAGGCCCACGGTCGCCGCCGCGACAAGGGTGGCTACGGTCAGACGCGGGGCCGGACGCACGGTTTCACTGTCGCACACCGAGCCCGTGTGAGTCCGCCGGTCAGGCAAGATGCTCCGCTATGGGAGCACAGGATGGACCGATCTCAGGAGGACCAATGACATCCGGTGAGCCTGATTCGGGGCGGGAAGCAGAGAGCCTCGCCCGCGAGGCGGAAGCACAGAGCCTCGCCCGCGAGGCGGAGGCAGAAGCGGCCTCGGCCCGGGCCCGGGCAGACGCCGCAGCGGCCAGGGCCGCCGAACTGCGCCGCCAGATCGGGGCCGCCGACGATGCGGCCCCAGATGAGAACGCCACCCGAGAGGAGAGCGCTTCGCGACCGGAGTCCGCGTCGGTCCGGCGCGGTCTGGCCGCGGCGGTGACGGCGGTGGTGGTCACCGCACTGGTCTCGGCGACCGCGCTGATGCTCTGGGCGCACCGCGATGCCGCCGCCGAACGCCGCCAGGTGGCGGAATTTGCCGCCGCTGCCCGGCAGAGCGTGGTCAATCTGATGGCGATCGACTACAACACCGCCGACGACAGCGTTCAACGGGTCCTCGACGGTTCGATCGGCAGATTCCGGGACAACTTCGCCGAGACCTCCGAGGATTTCGTGAAGGCCCTGCAGGAGGAGAAGATCATCACCACCGCCACCGTCAACGATGCCGCCGTGGAATCCATCTCCGGGGATTCCGCCGTGGTCCTGGTCTCCGCGACATCCCGCCGGGAGGGCCCGAAGGCGCCCAAGGATCAGCAGCAGCCGAGGGTGTGGCGGGTGGTGCTCAACCTGCAGCGCGACGGCGGGCAGATCAAGATGACCGGCGTCGAGTTCGTCTGACCGTGGAAAATACCGCCACGGACCAGCCCCGCTGGCTGCACTTCGCCGACACCGCGGCGTCCCGGCACGGCGCCGACACCGGATCGGGCACCCTCCAGGACCGTTACGACCGGCTCTGGCAGTGGTCGGTCGACCACCCGGCCCGGTTCTGGCGGGCGGTGTGGGAGCACTTCGACATCGCGGGGTCCGGCGGCCCGCTGGACGGGTCCGACGCCGCGGTGCTGCCGGATCCGGTGATGCCCGGCACCCGGTGGTTTCCCGGGGTCCGTCTGAACTACGTCGATCTGGTGCTGCGTCACCGCCATCGCGCCGGGGCGGCGATCGTCGGCGTCGATGAGGACGGCACCCGGACTCAGATCGACTGGGCCCAGCTGCCCGGCCGGGTCGGGGCGGTGGCCGCCGAACTGCGGCGGCTGGGAGTGTCCCCGGGCGACCGGGTCGCCGGCTACCTTCCCGACGTTCCCGACGCCGCCGTGGCGTTCCTGGCGACGGTGTCGTTGGGCGCGGTGTGGTCGTCCTGCGGACAGGATTACGCGCCGGCCGGCGCGGCGGCCCGCCTCGGCCAGCTACAGCCGAGGGTGCTGTTCAGTTGCGACGGCTACCGGCTCAACGGCCGATGGCTGGACAAGCGCGCCGACACCGCGGCGCTGCGCGACGCGCTGCCCGGCGAACCGGCCCTGATCGTGCTCGACAGTCCGGCTTACCGCGATCTGATCTCCGATCCGGTCGAACCGGAGGTCACCGCGGTCCCCTTCGACCACCCGCTGTGGGTGCTGTTCACCTCCGGCACCACCGGCCGGCCCAAGGGCATCATGCACGGGCACGGCGGGGTGCTGATCGAGCACCTCAAGGCCGCGGCCCTGCACACCGACCTCGGCCCCGGCGACGTGTTCTTCTGGCAGACGGCCCTGAGTTGGATGATGTGGAACTTCCGCACATCCGGTCTGCTGTGCGGCAGCACGGTCGTCGGCTACAGCGGCCACCCGATGCACCCCGGCGCGGACCGGCTGTGGCGGCTGCTCGAGGACGAGCAGGTCACCTACTTCGGCACCAGTCCCGGCCATCTGCTGGCGTCCCGCAAGGCGGGTCTCAACCCGGGGGATCGGCATGACCTGAGCCGGTTGCGCACCCTGGGCAGCACCGGTTCACCGCTGCCGGGGGACTTGTTCGAGTGGGCGAAAAGCCATGCCGGACAACACATCGAGATCTCCTCGATCAGCGGCGGCACGGACGTGGTGACGGCGTTCGCCGGCGGTACCTCCGGAATCCCCTCCCGCCCGGGGGAATTGAGCACCCGCTATCTCGGCGTCGCCCTACAGGCCTGGTCACCCGAGCGCCGGCCGCTGATCGGTCAGGTCGGCGAACTGGTCGTCACCGCACCGATGCCGTCGATGCCGATCGGCTTCTGGGACGACCCGGACGGATCTCGTTACCGCGCGGCGTACTTCGACCACCAGTGGGCCGACGGACCAGACCCCGGGGTGTGGCGGCACGGCGACTGGGTGACGCTCACCGAGCGTGGGTCACTGATCATCCACGGCCGCAGCGACGCGACCCTCAACCGGCACGGAATCCGGATGGGCTCGGCCGACATCTACGAGGCGGTCGAGGCGATCGACGCCGTCACCGAGGCATTCGTGGTCGGCATCGACGGACCTGACGGGTCCTATTGGATGCCGCTGTTCGTCACCCTCGCCGAGGGCGCCACCCTCGACGAGGCGCTGATTGCGGCCATCCGCGACCGGATCCGCACGGTGCTGTCCCCGCGGCACGTGCCCGATGAGGTGATCGCCGCGCCGGGAATCCCGCACACCCGGACCGGCAAGAAGCTCGAGGTGCCGATTACCGCGATCATGACCGGCCACGATGAAGTGTCGCTGGACCCGCGGTCGGTGGACCACCCCGAACTGATCGACTGGTACCGCGAGCAGGGCCGGCTGCACCGGAGCGGCCGGGACTAGATCCGGGGCACTAGATTCGCAGGGCATGACCTCTCCGACGGTGTTCATCACCGGTGCGGCCGCCGGGATCGGCCGCGCCACCGCACGTCTGTTCGCCGCCCACGGCTACCGGGTGGGCGCCTACGACATCGACCCCGCCGGACTGGCCACGCTGGCCGAGGAGGTCACCGGCAGCGGAGGCGCGATCGCCACCGGGGAACTCGACGTCACCGACGCCGACGCGTGGGCTACCCGGCTGGCCGAGTTCACCGGCCAGTCACGGCGACTGGACATCCTGATCAACAACGCCGGAATCCTCAGCGCCGGCCGGTTCGAAGACATCCCGCTGGCGACGCAGCGGCGCATCGTGGAAGTCAACGTCAACGGCGTGCTGACCGGGATGCACACCGCTTTCCCCTACCTGCGCGACACCTCCGGAGCCCAGGTGGTCAACCTGTCCTCGGCCTCGGCGATGTACGGCCAGCCCGAACTGGCCACCTATTCGGCCACCAAGTTCGCGGTGCGGGGCCTCACCGAGGCGCTCGAGTTGGAGTGGCGGCGCTACGGAATCCGGGTGATCGACATGTGGCCGCTGTTCGTCGCGACCGGGATGGTCGAGGGCGTCGAGACCGCCAGCACCAAATCACTCGGTGTGCACCTGGGGGCGGATGAGGTCGCCCAGGAGATCTACAACGTCACCCGGCCCGGCCGCCGCGTGTTTCCCCAGGTTCACTACCCGGTGGGCACGCAGACCAAGGTGCTGGCCGCTGTGGTCCAGGTGACGCCGCACTGGCTGCAGCGGCTGATGAACAAGACGGTGACCCGTAGCTGACCCCGGTCCGGCTCAGCTGGCGAAGCTCCCCGGCTTGCGGGGTGGCTGCTTGTTCTGCACGAACGACTGGCACAGCCCGAGGTTGCTGGGGACGCAGGGCACGCCGTTGATCGTCGGGGTCGTCACCGGCGACAGGCACTGGGAGTTGTAGGGGTTGGGCACGAATCCGGGCGCGCAATCCTGCGCATCCGCAGCCGGCGAAAGGGCGAACAGCGCCCCGGCCACCGCTGCGGAGCAGGTGACGTACACCAGAACGCGCCGAACGGAAATGGCCGTGACCCCTTGTTTGTCTCTTTGCTGTCGGCCTCCAGCCTACTTGTAGGATCATCGCCATGACTGAGTCCCAGCCGTCCGCGACCGACCCCAGCCTGCCCGGGACCCCGCTCCCGGAGGTGTCGCGGGTGCCCCTCCACGTCGAGCCGAAGGCCCCCCGCTGGATCGCCCCGACGGCGCTGGTTCTCTCGCTGCTGGCCGCGGCCGGCGCGGGCTGGGCGCTGCTCAAGCCCGCACCGCCGGTCCCCGGCGCCGTATCCGACCCCAAGGCTCAGGTGTGCAGCGTGTTCGAGACGGTCAGCACGGCCGTCTCGATTCAGACCAAGCGCGCGCCCGGTCCCGACCTCGGCCCGGTCGCCCCGGTCGCCGCCGAGGCCATCGCCGCCAACGCCCGCCTGGCGATGTCCGGCGGTGCGAGCTACCTGCTCGAGGAACTGCCGCCGAACACCCCGAGCGAACTCGCCGAACAGGTGCGTTCCTTCGCCAGCGACCTCAACGGTCTTGCGATCAACGCCCTGGCCGGGATCCCCAACGACAAGGAGCCCCAGGCGGGGTTGCTGCGTTCGGCGGAGGAGACCAACAAAAAGATCGCCGAACTCTGCAAGAAGTGAGTTGAGTACCACGGTTCCAGGCATTCTCCACCGCGGCGGAGCGTTGGCCGTCGCCGTGTGCGCACTGGCGCTACCCGGCGCGGCCGGCGCAGCCGCCGAGCCTGCGGAACCGCCACCCATCCCCGGCCCTCCCATTCCGGAGCCCGCACCACCCATTCCGCCCGTTCCGGAACCGGCCCCGGCCGGTCTGACCGATCAATTGGCCCGAATCGGCAACGCCATGGGGCAGACCGGCAGTGCCCCGGCCGGGCCGCTGGGCCTGCCCGACCTCTCGGCGCTCGGTCCCACACTGCTGCTGGCGCAGAACCCGGTGCCCTCCGCACCGGGTGTTCCCGCACCGCCCGAGGTGCCCAGCCTCAGCGCCTTCGACCCGGCCTACCTGATACCGCTCAACACCGACCCGGCCGCACCGGGCGCGGGAGCGCCGGCTCCCGGCATCGGTCCCGACGCGGACAGTCCCGGCACCGGGCGGCTGGCCTTCCTGCAGCGGTTGCGCGAGATGTACGCCGCAGGCCAGTTACGCGGTGCGCTGCTGGGTCAACAGCCGACCGTGCCGTGACCGCCGCCATGGGCTTTCCGCTGTAAACTCGCCGTCTCATGTCCAAGCAGTCGGTGCGCCTGATCGTCGAGCCCGATGACGGTCTGGAGCCCGTTCGGGCGTTCATCGAATCCGCCCGGGACAGCCTGCTGATCAAGCAGTTCACCTTCACCGAGCCCAGCCTGGTGCAGGCCACGATCGAGCGGGCCCGCGCCGGGGCCTCAGTCCGGGTGATGCTCAACGCGGCCCGTTCCGGGGGCGACCGGGCCAATGACGAGACCTACGCGATGTTCCGCGCCGCCGGCATCGACGTCCAGTGGGCCAGCCCGAAATTCTATGTGACACACGAGAAGTCGATCGTCGTCGACAACCATGCGGCAATGATCGCCACCTACAACCTGATGCCGAAGTACTTCGCCCTCACCCGCGACTACGGGGTGATCACCACGGACCCGGCACAGGTGGCCCAGATCGTCGCGGTGTTCGACGCCGACTGGGAGCACCTCGACATCACCCCACCGGACACCGCCGGGTTGCTGTGGAGCAATTCCAATTCGCGCTATCAGATGGCCCGATTCATCGACCGGGCCAGGAAGTCGCTGCGCGTCCAGCACCCGAAGTTCGTCGACGCGGTCATCATCGACCACATCGCGGCCGCCGTGCACCGTGGCGTCGCCGTCCAGGTGCTGTGCGGAGGCAAGCACGGCATCAGCGAGTGGGACATCCTCGACACGTTCGCCTCGCTGCGCACCCTCTGCCGGTTCGGGGTGAAGGTGCACAAACAGAAGAACCTGCGGGTACATGCGAAGTTGATCATCGTCGACGACCGCGAGGCACTGGTCGGGTCGATGAACATCGACCGCAGCGCCTTCGACCTGCGCCGCGAACTGGGCCTGACGATCGGTGACCCGGACGCGGTCGGGCGCCTGGTGTCGGTGTTCGAGAAGGACTGGCGCGACTCCCGGCGCTACGAACCACCGGACCCACTGGAGCAGATCCCGGTGCACGATGACGACTTTCCGCACGATAACGATCTGACCCATGAGTGAGCGAGCGTGAGCGCACCGGGCGGTCGGGTATCCCTGTCCGATATCGCCTGGACGTTCAACCAGATCGCGCTGGCCTCGTTCGGGGGCGGACTCTCGGCGTGGTCGCGGAAGATCGTCGTGGAGCGCAAGCAGTGGATGGGTGAGGAGCAGTTCCTCTTGGCGATGACTATGTGCCGGATCATGCCCGGCGCCAACCAGATCAACCTGGCCGTCTTCGTCGGGGCCGCTCTGCGCGGCGCCCCGGGCGGCGCCGCCGCGGTACTCGGCCTGTGTCTGGTCCCGGTGGCGCTGATGCTGGGGCTGGGATTCGTCTACTTCACCTTCAAGGAGGTTCCCGCGGTCTCCGGCGCGCTGCACGGGGCCTCGGCGGCCGCGGTCGCCATGACATTGGCCATGGTGGTCAAGTCCGGGAGGAAGTGCCTCACCGGCGTCGTGCCGGTGGCGTTGTTCGCCGCAGCGTTCATCCTCAACGGAGTGCTGCGCTGGCCCCTGCTGCTGACCCTGGCCATCCTGGCCCCACTCGCCCTGATCTGGGCCTGGCCACGGGAAGACGCCCAGGCTTCGTGAGCACCTACCTGGCGCTGATGGGATTGTTCGGCACGCTGTCGCTGCTGTCCATCGGAGGCGGCAACACCGTGCTCCCCGAGATGCATCTGCGGGCCGTCGCCGACCACCACTGGCTGACCGACGCCCAGTTCGCCGACATCTTCTCGATCTCCCAGGCCGCGCCCGGTCCGAGCATCCTGATCGTCTCGCTCGTCGGCTACGCCGCCGGACTGCAGGTGGCGGGCGTCGCCGGCGGTCTGCTGGGCGGACTGCTGGCGACAGTCGCCATGGTGCTGCCCGCCGCACTACTGATGTACCTGGTCACGCTGTCCTGGCAGCGCGCCCAGCGATCGAAGGTACGCCGCGCGGTGGAGAAGGGATTCGCCCCGTTGACCGTCGGCCTCATCCTGGCCACCTCCCTGGTCATGAGCCGGGCCGCCGACCACGACTGGCGGGCCTACCTGCTCACCGCGGCGGCCACGGTGATCTTCGTGCGAACCGACACCAACCCACTGCTCGTCGTCGCTGCCGCGGCGGTGTTGGGCTACCTGGGATTCGTCTAGCGATAAGTTCAGGGGATGCGGGTCGACGGCCGAGAGATCGTGGTGGCGGGAAACCTGCTGCAACCGTTGATCCGGCGGACCAACGACATCGTCCGGGTGGGCCTGTCCGGGCTGTTCCTCGCGGTGGTGGTGACCAGTTCGCTGATCACCCGCAGCGACTGGGTGGGCCTGGAGAAGTCGATCTCCCGCATCGTCGGGGTGCTCTCCCCCACCCAGTCCAACCTGGTGTACCTGGCCTACGGCATCGCGATCGTCGCGCTTCCGTTCGTCATCTTCATCGGCCTGATCGCCGGTCGGCAGTGGAAACTCCTCGGCGCCTACGCCGCGGCCGGGTTCATCGCCGTCCTCGCCCTGTCCATCACCGGCCAGGGAATCACCGCCCCGGACTGGCATTTCGACCTCACCGATCGGCTGTCCACCACGCTGTCGCGGTTCCTCGACGATCCGCGCTGGATCGCCATGCTGGCGGCGGTGCTCACCGTCTCCGGACCGTGGCTGCCGACCCGTTGGCGGCGCTGGTGGTGGGCCCTGCTGCTGGCGTTCGTGCCGATCCACCTGGTCGTCAGCGCGGTGGTCCCGGCCCGGTCGCTACTGGGCCTGGCGGTCGGATGGTTCGTCGGCGCCCTGGTGGTGCTGGTGGTGGGCACCCCTGCCCTGGAGGTTCCGCTGGACGGGGCGGTTCGGGCGCTGTCGCGGCGCGGATTTCACGTCGAGGGCATCACGGTGGTGCGGCCGGCCGGCCGGGGACCGCTGGAGTTGTCGGCGACCGGCACCGCCGGCGAAGGTGCCGTCATCGAGTTGTACGGGCCGAACCAGCGCAGCGGTGGCGCAATCCGCCAGTTCTGGCGCTGGCTGGTGCTGCGCGACTCCGAGACCGGGCCGCTGCAGACCTCGATGCACCGGGCCGTCGAGCATCGGGCGTTGATGACCATCGCCGTCGGCGATCTGGACGCCGCCAACACCACCACCCTGACCCTGGCCGGCCTGGACCGCGGCTGGACCATGTTCGCCCACACTCCGCCGCGCGGGACACCGCTGAGTCAGACCGGCCCGGAAGCGGTCGGCCCGGTCTGGAACGCACTGGCACTGCTGCACCGCCATCAGATCGCGCACGGCGACCTGCGCGCCGGCGAGATCACCGTCGAGGACGGGCACGCGCTGTTCGGCGGGTTCGGCCACGCCGAGTACGGCGCGCCCGAGGAACGGCTGCAGGCCGACATCGCCCAACTGTTGATGACATCGACCGAACGGTTCGGCGCCGAGGCCTCCGTTCGTGCGGCCATCGAGGTGTTCGACGCCGACACCGTCCTGATCGCCTCGCGGCGGCTGACCCGATCGGCCATGCCGGCCCGGCTGCGCAAATCCGTCGCCGATGCCAAGGCGACGCTGGTTGCGGCCCGCGACGAGGTCAAACACCAGACCGGCGCGCAGGCGATCCAGACCGAGACGGTGACCCGGTTCAACCGCAAACAGGTGATCCAGTTGGTGCTGCTGGTCGCCCTGGTCTACGTCGCCTACCCGTTCATCTCCACCGTGCCGACCTTCTTCAACGAGTTGCGCAACGCCAACTGGTGGTGGGCTCTGCTAGGGCTGGCGGTATCGGCGCTGACCTACGTCGGCGCCGCCGCCGGACTGTGGGCGTGCGCCGGCGAGACCGTCACCTTCCGCAACCTGGTCATCATGCAGTTCGCCAACACCTTCGCCGCCACCACCACCCCGGCAGGGGTGGGCGGTTTGGCGTTGAGCACCCGGTTCCTGCAGAAGGCCGGCCTGGGCACGGTACGGGCCACCGCCGCGGTGGCCGTCCAGCAGGCCGTGCAGGTGATAACCCATGTCGCGCTGCTGATCTTCTTCTCCGTCGCCGCGGGCGCCTCGGCGGATCTGTCGCATTTCGTTCCCAAGCTCACGCTGCTGTACCTGATCGGCGGCCTGGCGCTGGGAGCGGTGGGGGCGTTCCTGCTCGTGCCCAAACTGCGGCGCTGGCTGGACACCGCGATCCGGCCCAAGATCGCCGAGGTCGGCAGCGACCTGGTGGAACTGGTGCGCGAGCCCAGGCGTTTCGCTCTGATCGTGTTGGGTTGCGCCGGAACGACATTGGGGGCCGCTCTGGCACTGTGGGCCAGCGTCGAGGCGTTCGGCGGCGGAACGACGTTCGTGACGGTGACGGTGGTGACGATGGTGGGCGGGACCCTGGCGTCGGCCGCGCCGACGCCCGGCGGCGTGGGCGCGGTCGAGGCGGCCCTGATCGGCGGTCTGGCCGCCTTCGGCGTACCGACTGCCGTCGCGGTCCCCAGCGTGCTGCTCTACCGGGTGCTGACGGTGTGGCTGCCGGTCTTCGTCGGATGGCCCATCATGCGGTGGATGACCGCCCGGGACATGATCTGAGCGCAGGATTCGCGCTAGTGCAGCTAGCGTGAATGGCCAGAACGGTCGTATCGTTACGACATGCTGACCGTCACCAGCACCGAGGCCAAGAACAGGCTGAACCGCATCCTGGCTGATGTCGAACGCACGGGTCAGTCGGTCACGATCACAAACCACGGTCGGCCGGTCGCCAGGATCGTTCCCATCGCGGCAGGATCACGGACATTCGGTCAGCTTCCGCACCTCACGGTGCCGGACAACTTCGATGACCCCCTGCCCGACGAGGAATTGACCGCCTGGGAAGGTTCCGACAGTCGGTGAATGTGCTGCTGGACACACACACCTTGCTGTGGTTGCTGAGCGCGCCGTCCGAGATCGAATCCTCGACCCTGACAACGGTCTCGAATCCGGACACCCGGATCTGGGTATCCGCCGCCTCGGCTTGGGAGGTGGCCATCAAAAGCCGGATCGGCCGGCTCGACGGGGAAGTACTGCTCTCCACGTGGGCGGACACCCTAGCCAACATGGGCGTCGTCGAGACACCCATCGAATCGGCCGACGCAATTCTGGCCGGCCGGCTGCGATGGGCCCACAAAGACCCCTTTGACCGCGTCATCGTCGCCCAGGCGCTGCGTCGCGGCTTCACCATCGCCACCCGTGACGCCACGATTCTCGGCGCCGCACTGGCTCCGACCATCCCGGTCTGACGCCGTCGAATCACCGACACGTGCGAGATAGGGTGCGGCCATGGCTTCTTGGCATGACCTCAGCGGACACGTCGCCCTGGTGACCGGCGGCAACAGCGGTATCGGCAAGGGCATGGCCCGCGGCCTGCACGACGCCGGTGCCGCCGTCGCGATCTGGGGCACCAACGCCGATCGCAACGCCGCCGCTGTCGCGGAACTCAGCGCCGACGGCGGTGCACCGGTGGCGGCCTTCACCGTCGATGTGGCCGACGAGGAGGCCGTAGCTGCCGGCGTCGCAGCGACGCTGGAGCGGTTCGGCCAGATCGACTCCTGTTTCGCCAACGCAGGGGTGGCGGGACGGCCCACGCCCATCGACGAGATGACCACTGCGGAATGGCGCCGGGTGACCTCGGTCAACCTGGACGGGCAGTTCTTCACCGTGCGCGCGGTGGTGGCTCACATGAAGACCCGCCGCAGCGGCTCGATCGTCTTCACCTCCAGCGTGTCGCAGAGCGACGGGTTGCCCTTCTCCCCGCACTACGCCGCCGCCAAGGCCGGTGTCGCGGCGATGGCCCGCGGGCTGGCGGTGGAACTGGCCCGCGACGGCATCCGGGCCAACGCGATCGTCCCAGGCTGGACGGTGGCCGCGATGACCGAGGGCCTGCTGTCCTCCGAGGGCGCCCAGGCCAAGATCCTGCCCCGGGTGCCGCTGCGGCGCTGGGGCGTTCCCGCGGACTTCGAAGCGCTGGCGGTGTGGCTGGCCAGCCCGGGATCGAGCTACTTCACCGGGCAGACCGTGGTGATGGACGGCGGCTACTCGGTGTTCTGACCGGACGCCGGGGATCAAGAACTGAAGTGCGGGCGGAGGGACTCGAACCCACACGCTCTTTCGAGCAATGGCACCTAAAGCCATCGCGTCTGCCATTTCGCCACGCCCGCGGCCTGACGATCCTATCGCCGGGAGGGCAACGGTACCGTCATGGTGTGTCTGTGACCCGCCGCCGCCGCGCCGCGCTGATCGTCGGCGTCATCGTCGCCGCCGGCGGCTGTCTGGCGCTGGGCTGGTGGCAGTGGACCCGCTACGAGTCCACCTCGGGCAGCTTCCAGAATCTGGGCTACGCCCTGCAATGGCCGCTGTTCGCCGGATTCTGCGTCTACGCGTACCGCAAGTTCATCAGCTACGAGCAGGCCCCGACCGACCAACCTGATCCGGCCGACACCGTCGTCACCGAGATCCCCGAGGGTCTGCTGCCGCAACGCCCGACCGCTGAATCCCAGTCCACCAACCGGGTTCTCGCGGAGTACAACGCTTATCTGGCCGAACTGGCCGAAAACGACAAGAGGACGACACCATGACCGAGACACCGGACAGCCCGCCGGTTGCCCCGATCGACAAGATCCGCTCCGCGCTCAACGGATACCGCGTGCTGGCCTGGATGACCGGCATCTGGCTGATCGCCCTGTGCTACGAGATCATCCTCAAATACGTCGTCAAGGTCGACAACCCGCCCACCTGGATCGGCGTGGTGCACGGCTGGGTGTACTTCGTCTACCTGCTGTTCACCGCCAATCTCGCGGTGAAGGTGCGCTGGCCGATCGCCAAGACCATCGGGGTGCTGCTGGCCGGCACGGTTCCGCTGCTGGGCATCGTCGTCGAGCAGGTGCAGACCCGCGAACTCAAGGAGCGGTTCGGGATCTAGCCGTCCCGGCCGATCGCAGGACACACCCGACCCACTCGCGGCAGGATTCCGGTAACCGCAGCCGACGGCGGATCACCACCCGGGAGGACCGCACATGTGGGCATCAGGACTGCTGTCCGATCGTGCTGTCGGACGGGTGGGCGCCTTGGGAGCTACGTTGGGCGTCGGCGTCGTCCTGGTGGCCCTGCCCGCGGTCGCCGGTGCCGACGACCGCGACTCCCCCGACGGACAGACAGCGGCACCCCGGTCTGTGTCGGCCGAATCGGCACCTCCCCGTTCAGCTCCCGGGCCACGCCGCGGTAGCCATTCGAAAAAACCCGGTCCCGTACTGAAGCCGGCCGCGGGCAGCCCAGCACGCTCGTCGACACGAGTCGGGGTCGGGGCGGGCGTAACGCCGCAGGCGCGGGCATCGGCCGTGACCACCGCAGAAAACCCCGTCGGCGATCTCATCCGGGTCTTCGTCGGCAACGGCACCGCCGAGAACCCGAACGCCGGCCTGCTGGTGGGCAACGGCTACACCTGGACCGGCTACGCCGGGGTCTGCACCAGCGGGCCCTGCACCGGGGGCAACGGGGGCCTCATCGGCAACGGCGGCGGCGGCTACGCCGGCTCGGCGGGATGGTTCGGCAGCGGAGGCGACGGCGGTGCCGGCGTGGCCGGTCACAACAACGGCGCGGGCGGCGCAGGCGGGGCGGGCGGACTCGTTCTCGGGAGCGGTGGCGCCGGGGGCGTCGGCGCCGATGCCGTCAGCGCGGGGCACGCCGGCGGACGGGGCGGCAACGGCGGCGACAGCGGCCTGCTGGCACTGTTCGGCGCCGGTGGGACGGGCGGCGCCGGCGGCAAGGGCGCAAACGGGACTGCCGGGACGTCCCCCCTGGGGGAGGACTCGGCCGGCAGCGACGGCGGGGCCGGCGGCGCGGGCGGCGCGGGTGGGAACGGCGGCAACGGCAGCTGGCTGTTCGGCTTCAGCGGACCGGGCGGCGCGGGTGGGTACGGCGGCAACGGTGGCGACGGTTTCGACGCCGCGGGCCTCGCCGACGGCAGCCGCGGCGGTGACGCCGGCGACGGTGGCCGGGGCGGCACCGGCGGGGCGGCCGGTCGCGGGCTGTTCGGCGCGGGCGGCGCTGGTGGGAACGGTGGCGACGGCGGAAGCGCCGGAAACGGGGCGGCGGGAGCGGCCGGCGATCCCGGTGTCCAGTTCAACCGCAACGGCAGCACCGGTGGCAATGGCGGGCGGGGCGGCAACGGCGCGGCCGGCGGGGAAGCCGGCCTGGGCGGTGTGGGCGGCGGCGGGCGGGCCGCCGACGGAACCCGGGGCGCCGCCTCCGACGGCGGCATCGGCGGGGT
>Ga0116181_1000812_pt1 | contig 28099 bp, 24 predicted proteins | sample AD_UKC075_MetaG_FD_89752 | JGI IMG/M metagenome (GOLD analysis project Ga0116181, IMG submission 89752) | Active sludge microbial communities of municipal wastewater-treating anaerobic digesters from USA - AD_UKC075_MetaG | ecosystem: Engineered > Bioreactor > Anaerobic > Digestate | place: USA... | reverse complement strand
TTTTTATCGGGAAACCGCCACCAATATTGAGGGAATCAACTTCCGGCGCAATTTTTTTCAAACGTGCATAAACTCGGAGACATTTGTAAAGTTCGTTCCAATAATACGCCGTATCCTTAATTCCGGTATTGATGAAAAAGTGCAGCATTTTCAAACGTGCATTCGGATGTTCCGCAATTTTTTGGCTGTAATAAGGAATGATGTCTTTGTAACCAATTCCTAAACGGGAAGTATAAAATTCAAACTTCGGTTCTTCTTCTGAGGCGATTCTAATACCGATGTTGAAATTCACGTCAATGCTTTCCGTAAGTTTGTCTAGTTCACGGTAGTTATCGAGAATTGGGGTGATATTTTCAAAACCGTTGTTGATTAAATCTGAAATTTTCTGAAGATAATCATCGGTTTTAAAACCGTTACAGATTACTTCAACGTTTTTATCGAATTTTCCTTTGTCATATAGCGATTTCACAATATCCATGTCGTATGCAGAAGAGGTTTCAATCGAAATGTCGTTTTTCAAGGCTTCTTCCAAAACGAAGGCAAAATGGCTTGACTTGGTGCAGTAGCAATAACGGTAACTCTTCTTGTAATCATTGATTTCAAAAGCTTCCTTAAACCAAGCTTTCGCACGTTGAATGTTCATTGAAATCTTCGGCAGATAATTAAATTTCAGCGGTGTCCCAAACTGTTCGACAACGTCCATCAAAGGAATTCCATGAAATTGAAGTTGATTTTCCGCCACACTAAATTCTTCGGTCGGAAAATAAAGGGTTTGGTCAATAAGTTCTGAATATTTAATTTTCATTCTTTAAGATTTGAAATTTGAAGTTTGAAATTTGAGATTAAAACTGCGTTGCAAATTTGGGAAAAAAAGTTGGTATTATTGGTGGATGGTTCTTTAATATTTCTTCATAAAATACAAACAGATTATCTTCCCACAAAAACCACCAAATCACCCTTTTCAAATTCAATCGAAACCTTTTCTGCAACAGCGAAATTTCTTGTTCCGATTCTTGAAGTGACGTCCAAATCTTCTTTGTTTAAAGCCCAATTCAAACCTTTTGTAGCAACGTTTTTACATTTTGGAAAAGGGTAAAGCGAAATCATTTTTCCTTTTACCTTTTCTAAAACTAAAGATTTCGGTGAAAAGAAATAGGTGGAATACTCATCGAAAAAAGTGAGTTCTAAATCATTTTTGAAGCGAAAAGCAACGGTTAAATTTCCGAGAAAGTGATCCATTTCTCCGCCACTTCCGCCGTAAACATCCACTTTTCTACAACCTTTTTGTTGAATGATTTCCAAAGATTTTTCAAAATCGGTTTTGTTTTGGTCGGGTGTGTAAATGAATTTTTCCTGATACACTTTTTCATCATTTCCGGTATGCGAATCAAAGTCTCCGGAAATGAAATCAAGTTTTTCAACTGGGAAATTTTTCTGTTTTAAATAGTGAAAAGCTCCGTCGGAACAGGCGATTAAATCATAGCCATCTGTTTCGGGTAGGTTTTTTGGACGTAGTCCGTTGATGAATAATATTGCTTTTTTATTGTCCACAGATTTTCACGGATTTTTTTTAAATAATTTTCTGATGGTTTCACCAACGGCTATTCAAATTGAAAACCTTCGGTTTTCGGACAATTGACTCCGTCGAACCACTTCGTTAGGTTTCACGCTTTGTCCCTACCTTTCATTGGGATTCCAATATTCTTCTTTTTCTTCGTTTAATTTTGAAACATATCTCGCCAAAACAAACAGATAATCAGAAAGTCGGTTCAGATATTTGATCAGTTCTGGACGAACTTCTTCGCTTTCATTAAGGAAAACCAAACTGCGTTCTGCTCTTCTGCAAACGGTTCGGCACACATGAAGCGCCGTTGCAGATTTTCCGCCACCGGGAAGAATGAAATATTGCAAAGGCTCTAACTGAGTTTCATATTCATCCATCCAATTTTCCAATTCCTCGATTTCAGTTTCGGAAATCATTAATGTTAACCGTGATTTTCCGTTTGCTAAAGTGAGTTTGTCGGTTGGTGTGGCCGATTCAGAACCAAGTGTAAATAAATCAAACTGAATTTTTTTGAGCTGATTCAAAACCTTTTCATCGGTGATTTCGCTTTTAGCCAATCCGATAAAAGAGTTCAGCTCATCAATATTTCCGTATGATTCAACTCTTGCGGATGCTTTAGAAACTCTGTTTCCGCCGTAAAGTGCGGTGGTTCCCTTATCGCCCGTTTTGGTGTATATTTTCATTAGAATTTATTTGGATTTTCTTCAACGGTAAATTTAGTGATTTAAAACAAGATGAAATTTTAGAGCCTGTTTAAATTTGTATCAAAAATGGTTTGTAGTTTTATTTTTCTCGCAGATTACGTAAATCTCGCAGATACATGATTTTAAGATCTGGTAAATCTGCTGATCCGCGAGATTTTATAGATCAAAGACAGAGAAATAGCATTATAAGAGATACAGGATTAATTTGACGAAATCTAAACAGGTTCTTAATACGCATTAATTGACCTCTATTTAAAATCCTTACCTCCAAAAAAATAGCTCTAAAAGCTAAGTTAAAGATTTTAAATTCGACAACGTTAAAGTTCATCCAAAACAATATTCCACAAAATTTTATTAAAACTTCTGAAAAAATTGATATGACCGATTTCCCTTTTTGGCGACTCTGAAACTTTTACTTCACGATAGGTTTTCTTCAAATTAGGATAGCCTTTGTTCATCAAACTTTCCATACCTTTTTTGGTTACCCAAGGATCGTCTTCGGCGTGAATAATAAATGCTTCCTGGGTTAAAGTTTTCGAGTAATCGTTCTCAATTTTTTCAAAAAGTCGGCTGGTTGACTTTTTATTGAGAATTAAAGTTCGCCAATCGTAGGCGACACCTTTCGGCAAAGATTCGCCCAATCCGAAAAAATGTGCCGGAAAATAACCAAGCAATTTCGTGGTAGCCGGAAGCGCAACTCCAAAACCAAAAAAAGCGGTAACCGCGACTTTCCAGGGAAGATTTCCGATGTAGGCATCTTGAGTACCGACAAAGATGAATTTCTCGAAAATGATAGAATCTTCATTCATCCCCAAAATCAAAGCTCCCACTGAATGACCGAGACAAAACTTCCGATAATCCTGATAATTTTGTTTAATGAAATTGGTAAGCGTTTTATAACCTTTGGTTCCCCAAATTCTCATTGAAGCATTGAAGCCTTTTAGATTTTGAGGTTTTGATTCGTTGATTCCTCGATAATCGTAAGTGAGTACGGTAAAGCCGTTTTCCGCCAGATATTTGGCAAACGAAAAATAAACCTGTTGTTTAACTCCCGTTGCTGAATTGATGAGCAAAACTTTTCCATTGGAAATTTCAGGCTCAAAAAGCTTTACAGAAAGTGGAAAGTTGTCTGAAGTTTTTAGCGTTAGTTCTTTCATTTCCGAAAAAATCCACTTGAAATAAAGTGGATTATTTTTTTTTAAAATTAAGAATTTCCCTTTGATTAAAAGAAATTTTCGGTATGTGGAAAATAGGATTTAACTCTCAGTAAAATCTTTCAGATAAGGCAAACCTCTTTGTGAACCTCTGTTTTTGGCAACTTTTAAAGAGACATCATTTCCAAATTTCACACATTCATCAATGGAGTTTCCGTGACAAAACGCGACTGCAAAACCCGAAGTGAACGCATCTCCCATTCCCATTTTATGCAGCACAGAATCGTGGTCGTTTCGGTAATACTTCATTTCCGAACCGTTGAAATAAGTCGTTGAGTTGGAATCATCCCTCACAAAAAGTTTGTTGGGATATTTTCGCAAAATTTCTTCCCTTGGCTCATCACCAAATACAATGGAAAGTTCGTTGCTTTTAGAAACAATGAAATCTACGCTGTCTATAATTTGTTGTGATAATTTTTTTGCAGGAGCCGCATAAATTCCGATTTTCTTTTCGTGTCGTTTTGCAAGTTTCACGGTATATTCAACCACATCCATCGGAATCTCAAGTTGCAGTAAAACTAAATCTGTAGTTGAGAAAAACTTTTCAGCAAGTTCAACGTGTTTTGGCTGTAAGCAATAATTGGAAGCGGGAACTACAACGATACTGTTTTTTCCGTGTGCAGCAGTTACATACGCTGTTCCGGTTGCAGCATCTTCCGTTTCAACAACATAACCAACATTTACGCCTTCATCCACCAAATTCCGCAAAATTTGTTGACCGAGCGGATCCATTCCGACGCAGCCGATAAAATAAACACTTGCTCCAAGTCGCGAAGTTCCCACCGCTTGATTCGCTCCTTTGCCGCCGAAGAAACTCTCGGATTTTTGAGCCATTACGGTTTCATTCGGAAGCGGATGATGTTCAGTATTGAGTACCAAATCTATGGAGGAACTGCCTACAACTATGATCTTCGGTTGCTCTGAAGAGATTTTCATTCTTGCTTTTTTAAAGATTTTTCAAGTATAACAAATATATATCTTAAATGCGATTTACAAAATCATTTAACTTTCATTAACTTGAATTTCGATAAACTCGGTGATAATTTTTATGGGTTGATTATCTTTTCCGAAACCGATATAACTTGCATAAAACCCTTCACCATAACCTGTTTCGAACGCAAAAATATTTCCGTTTTTCTCTTCATCGGGTTTTAAAAATGCATATTGGTCAATTGCTCCGTTTTCGTCAAAAAAATGCTGATGGAAAAATTCCTCATAAATCCCCATGAAATCCGCACCCTTCCTGTGAAATAATTTCTTTTCTAAATGGTTCAAACAATCTTGTGTTTCCACGTCCATGAAACAGCCCATTCCGCTTTGTACGGGATAGCCGAAGATTTCTTCTCCTTTCAATTCATCGATATTTTGACCTTCTGTGGTCGCCATATTCCACTCGGAAATTTCGTCGCTTCCGAAAATAATTTCAACGTAAGCAATACAATTTGACTCCCTTTCTTTATGTACAAAAACAGGAAATTCACCCATTGGAAAATTTACTTTGAATGCATTCATTTCGCTCGTAATCAGCGGATCGCAAGCAACTATTTTTCCGGTGGGAAGATTGATTTTCCCGGCTTCAAAGGTTTCTAAAAGTGGTGATTCGATGAAGTTTTTTGAGAATAATTTTGCAATATTATTAATGTGGTTCATTTTTATGAATTTGTAGATTTGTCAGGCTGAGCGGAGTCGAAGCCTTTTTCAATTTTATCTTTTTCAAAATTTTTATGATGACTTTCGTTTTGACAAATTGAAAGAGAAGGCAGCAAATGCCAATTATTATTAATAATAGCTTCCTTCTTCTTTCTACTCCATCCTTTTACTTGTTTTTCAAAAGAAATCGCTTCATTGATATTATTAAATTCACAATAAAAAACCAATTCTACAGGTCTTCTATTGTGGGTATAACTCTCGGGAAAACTTCCAGATTGATGTTGAAACAGCCTATTTTCGATATCACTTGTAACTCCGGTATAATATGAGTGATCTGAACATCTCAATATGTAAACATAATAAGTTTCCATTTTTTTTAGCTCAATATAAAAACGCTTCGACTCCGCTCAGCGTGACACTTTTCAACAACTTTGCACCATTGAACAAGTTGAACAAAATTGAACATTACAGCGTTCTCAATTTTTCTTCAAGCAGCGAAATCTTTTCCATCGCGTCGCGTTTCTTTTTCAATTCTACATCGACTACATTTTGTGGAGCTCCTGCCATGAATTTTTCGTTGGAAAGTTTCTTTTCAACGGAGTTTAGAAATCCTTTTAAATGTTCGAGTTCTTTTTCCGTTTTTTCTTTTTCTTCCGCTAAATCGATATTTTCACTTAAAGGAATGGAAACTTCTGTGGCTCCAACCAAAAAGGTGAAACTTGGTTTATCGGTTTTTTGTCCGAAATGAATGTCAGAAATATTGGCTAATTTTTTCACTAATTCCTCATTGCTGAAATTTGCAGCATTGGTAAAAATTTCCACATTTTCTCTTGGCGAAATTCCTTTTGACTGACGGTAATTTCGCACCCCTGAAATCAGTTCTTTTGAGGCTTCGAAAGCTAAAATAATATCATTGTTAAAAGTTTCTGCTTTTCTTTGTTGTGAAATGACCAAAGCATTTTCTGGTGTTCTTTCCGAGATATTTTGCCACAATTCTTCCGATAAAAACGGCATGAAAGGATGTAGCAATTTCATTAATTCCTCGAAATAGGAAATTGTTTTATCATAAACTTTTTTAGAAATCGGCTCACCGAAATTTGGCTTAATTGCCTCCAAATACCATGAACAGAAATCGTCCCAAATGAGTTTATACACCAAATGCAAAGCATCTGAAATTCTGAATTTCTCAAATTGGTCTGCAATTTCGACAATGGTTTTATCCATTTGATTTCCGAACCATTCTATCGCTTGATTATCGGAATTATTTGGTTTTATATTTTCGTCTTTTTTCCAACCTTGAATTAATTTGTAGGCGTTCCAAATTTTTGTCGCGAAATTTCTTCCCTGCAACATCAAATCTTCATCGAAAAGCAAATCGTTTCCTGCAGCGGAACTCAACAAAATCCCTACACGAACTCCGTCTGCGCCGTATTTTTCAATCAATTCAATTGGATCGGGTGAATTTCCGAGTGATTTCGACATCTTTCTTCTTTGTTTATCCCGAACAATTCCCGTGAAATAAACATTTTTGAAAGGAACTTCTTTTCTGTATTCCAAACCTGCCATAATCATTCTCGCCACCCAAAAGAAAATAATATCGGGACCAGTCACCAAATCGGAAGTCGGATAATAATAATTGATGTCCTTGTTTTCAGGATCGAGCATTCCGTCGAAAACCGAAATCGGCCATAACCAAGAAGAAAACCATGTGTCGAGTGCGTCTTCATCTTGCTTTAAGTCCGAAGTTTGAAGTCCGAAATCCGAAGTCTTTTGCTTCGCCAATTCTAAAGCTTCTTCAATCGTTTCGGCGACTACGAAATCATTTTCGCCATCTCCATAATAATAAGCAGGAATTTGCTGCCCCCACCAAAGTTGACGAGAAATATTCCAATCACGGATGTTTTCCATCCAATGTTTATAAGTGTTTTTGAACTTTTCGGGGTGAAATTTCACCTCATCATTCATCACCACATCCAATGCAGGTTTAGCGATTTCCGACATTTTCAAGAACCACTGAACGGAAACTTTCGGTTCAATTACGGCTCCTGTTCTTTCCGAAGTTCCTACTTTATTGACATAATCTTCAGCTTTTAAGAGCAGACCTTTTTCCTCTAATTCTTTGGCAATTAATTTTCTTACCTCGAAACGATTTTTTCCGTTATAATGAAGTCCGTGTTCATTTAAATTCGCGTCATCATCAAGGGAATCAATCATTTGCAGATGGTGACGCTGCCCGATTTCGTAATCGTTGGTGTCGTGAGCAGGTGTAATTTTCAACGCTCCCGTTCCAAATTCAATATCCACATAATCATCCTCGATAATTGGAATGACACGATTCGCGATAGGAACGGTAACTTTTTTACCCTTTAAATGAGCATATCTTTCGTCATTTGGATTGATACAAACTGCCGTGTCCCCGAAAATCGTTTCAGGACGGGTTGTTGCAACGGAAAGGAAATCTTCAGAACCTTCGATTTTATATTTTAAAAAGTACAGTTTTCCGTTTTGTTCTTTAAAAATAACCTCTTCATCGGAAATGTTGGTTTTAGCTTCCGGATCCCAATTGACCATTCGGTAACCTCTGTAAATCAATCCTTTATTATACAAATCGACAAAAGATTTGATCACTTGCTGTGAAAGTTTGGGCTCCATTGTAAAACGGGTTCTTCCCCAATCGCAAGATGCGCCAAGTTTTTTCAGCTGTTCCAAAATGGTTCCCCCGTATTTATCGGTCCATTCCCAAGCATGTTTCAGGAATTCTTCTCGAGTAATGTCGGATTTGTTGATTCCTTCCTCTTTCAGTTTTGCCACCACTTTTGCTTCCGTCGCAATGGAAGCGTGATCGGTTCCCGGAACCCAACAAGCGTTGAAACCCTGCATTCTGGCTCTACGAACCAAAACATCCTGAATCGTGTTGTTCAACATGTGTCCCATGTGAAGAATTCCCGTCACGTTTGGTGGCGGAATTACGATCGTATAAGGTGGTTTTTCGTTGGGTTCGGAGTGGAAATAATTATTTTCGAGCCAGTAACTGTACCATTTCTGCTCAGTTTCCTGTGGATTATATTTGTCTGAAATCTGCATGAAATATTAAATAAATATTAAAATATGTGCAAAAATAGGGTAAATAAAAATTTTTCTAATGATTAATAAAATAATTTTTAACTTTGTCTCTCAAAATTTATCAAACATTTAATCAAAAACAAATTAAGAATATGAAAAAGATTTTCGCAGGTTTATTTTTAACCGCTTCTTTCGCATTGGCTTCGGCACAAACAATCTCATTCGATAAAACGACAATTGATTACGGGACAGTAAAAAACGGTGCTGATGGTCATAGATTTTTCACTGTGAAAAATACCGGTGACAAACCTCTTATTATTTCTAAGGTTCAGGCTTCTTGCGGTTGTACAACTCCCGAGTGGAGCCAAGACCCGATTATGCCGGGAAAAACTTCTCAAATTAAAGTGGGCTACAATACGACAATCGTTGGTCCTTTCCAAAAATTGATCCAAGTTTACTCTAATGACCCTGCAAATGTTACCGCTGCAATTAACATTAAAGGAACTGTAGAAGCACCGGGACAAGCTCAAGCTGCAGAACTAAAGAGTGATGTTGCCGTTTCAAAAACTGCAGCAGTAGAAGAAGCTGCAAAAACAGCTAAAGCAAAAAAGGCAGTTAAGAGAGAGGCAAAAAAGGCAGCAGCTCTATAATTCTCAAGATCAAAAAATAAAATACAAAATCACTTCATTATTGGAGTGATTTTTTTTATTTTTAATAAAAATTAAATTATGGATTTAGATTTCAGCGACAATTACATAGTGAATAACAAGTTTTCAATTTCTGATGCAGATACAGAATACAAAGGAAACCTTTCCAAAGATGACGGCAAAAAAATTCTTGAGGACGAAAAAGTAAAACTGCGCGAACTTCAAGAAAAACTCTATGCAGATGGAAGCAAGTCTTTGCTAATCGTGATTCAAGCGATGGATGCTGCTGGAAAAGACTCTTTAATTGAACATGTTTTCGGTGGCGTAAATCCACAAGGTTGTGAAGTAACAAGTTTCAAGGCTCCAAGTTCAAAAGAATATTCCCACGATTTTTTATGGCGTCATTATATCACACTTCCTGAAAAAGGCAAAATTGGGATTTTCAACCGAAGTCATTACGAAAGCGTTTTGGTTTGTAAAGTTCATCCCGAATATAACCTGAGTGAAAAAGTTTGGAAATCAATTTCAGATTTTGATGACAAGTTTTGGGGGAATCGATACGAAAGCATCCGAAACTTTGAAAAACATTTGGCGGAAAACGGAACTAGAATCGTAAAAATATTCCTAAATGTTTCTAAAAAGGAGCAGAAAAAAAGATTCCTCGACCGAATTGACGAGCAGGATAAAAACTGGAAATTTTCTTTGGGCGACTTACCTGAACGTGCATTGTGGGACAAATACATGAAAGCGTACGAAGAAGCCATCAACGAAACCTCAAAAAATCATGCACCCTGGTTTGTAATTCCTGCGGATGACAAATGGTTTGCAAGAGTTGCCGCAATTCAGATTATTATTGATGCTTTGGAAAGAATGGATTTGAAATATCCTTTACTTTCGGAGAAAGATCAGGCAGCATTGCAGGAAGCGAAGGCAAAATTGGAGGGTGAGTAGTTTTTTTGTTGGTATTTTGGTATGTTGGTGAGTTTAATACTTGAGTAGAGTGTGAAGAGTGTGAAGTAACTTGAAAGTAAAAGAGAAAAACCCACAAGAAAAACTGTAAGCCGGATTCTGTCTCCCGCCGAAACGGGACGCTTGTTATTTATCTGCGTTTTACATTGCTGCAAAACTTGAGCTGTTTACCCCTCGGTTTTTGGAGCGAGCAACTCCTATTTTTCATTGCTGAAAAAAATCCGATATACTTAACATTGCACCGCAAAGAGTTTACCTGATTTCACTATAAATGAATATACATTCTTTCTGTTGCACTGGTCCTGATCTTGCGACCGACGGATGTTATCCGCTTTGCTGCTCTTTGGTGTCCGGACTTTCCTACCCTCGAAAATTCGAGAATCAACAAGCCATTTTTCTTGTGGGATGCAAAGATACGTTTTTTTGTGGGTGTGGTGGTGAGTGGGTATGTTGGTGAGTTTTTGGAGAGATTTTTGCTGATAAGAAAAACTTCAACAAGAATATTTAAATTTGTGGTATGAATTATTTTAGTGTTGTTTCCTCGGTTCTTGAAAGATGGTATTTGAAATTTGCCCAGTTTACTCCAAAATTGATTGTGGGCCTTATCGTCTTCACTTTCTTTTTAATGGCCAGTACCTTCTTAAGCAAAGTCACTGTAAAACTTTTTAACAAACTTTTTCCAAAAAGCAGAAATTTTGAAACCGTTGCAAGTTTGGCGGGCTTTTTCCGATTCATGATTATTCTTTTCGGGACATTCGTGACGTTGGAAATCATGGGATTGAGCAGCTTTTTCATGAAACTTTTAGGAAGTTTGGGAGTTGCGGGTATTATTGCCGGTGTCGCTTTAAAAGATTTGGTTTCATCGATGTTTTCCGGAATTTTAGTGGGAATCGACAAGTCTTTTAAAGTGGGCGATGTGGTGCAAATCAGCAATATTACAGGAACTGTTGAAGAAATTGGTTTTCTCACCACCAAAATAATTGCCGACGACGGAAAGAAAGTTTATTTACCCAATCAATTGATTTTCAATTCACCATTCATTAATTTTTCAGCTTCAGGAAACCGAAAAGTATTTATCGATATTGAAATTCCGAACACTCAAAATCTTGAAAAAGCGAAGGAAGTTATTTTGGATGAAGTAAAGAAATTTGATTTCGTGGATAATTTGAATTCGGCTCAAGTGGTATTATTAAAGCAAAACTTAGGAATTTTCACCGTTGAAGCCCAATTTTGGATGAAACAGGGGAAAAACATTACTTTAATAAGAAGTGAAGCACTTTTGAGGATAAAACAGCGACTGGATGATGAAAAAATTTCGATGGTGAATCCGGATAATAAATCAGGAAATTCTTAACAAGATTTGTCTCAAGTTAAAAAAGGATGCCTAAAACAGACATCCTTTAAAATATTTATAGATTTAAAAATTATTTTTTAATTATGAGTTTTTCAGAGAATTTTTCTCCGTTTTTCAATTCAACGCTCAAAATATAGTTACCGTTGGAAATTTTTTCTAAACCGATTTTTCCATCTGTTGCTAAATTTCCTTTTTTCACCATTCTTCCCGTTGCGTCATAAATCATGTAGATTCCATTTTCTGATTTGTTTTTAAGTGAAACATTCACTTCGTTCTTTGCAGGATTCGGGAAAATGGCAAAACTCTTTACATTGTTATTTGATACAGCCAGAGTCTTTTTTATTGAGAAATTGGAAGGATTTACAGCAAAATAAATATTTCCAACCGGTTTTACCATCAATCTCGCAGATGCGATATCTTCATTTGGCAAAGAAACTGTTGCAGTACCGTTATTTGGTACATTTGCCGCAAGAACGGTATCGAAAGTTGTCCCTCCATTTTTAGATAATACAACTGAAACGTTTGCGGTATTTATCGTACCTGCATTAGTTCCGGCGACATCCCATGTCACCGTAATTGGCGTTGCAGCATCATATTGCACATTCGTTGTTTGAGAAGTTACTTTGAACGGTCCATCATTCGTTACCGTTACAAGCATTAAATCTCTTGCAGCCTGATTTCCAGTTGCTTTATTATCGTTCACCAATAAAGAGAAGTTTAAAGTTCTCGCCACACTTGGAGTTACTTCCCATTTTGGTATAAGATTGTTTGCCAAAACAGAAGACATTACTGGAAAATATCTTGATTGTGAAATTGAAGGGAACAATGATCGATAAATAGGACCGCTGGTTGCCGTAGCTACTGGTGGCTGTGTGCTTGTTTGATTGTCCATTTGCTCCCACAGGTAGGTAATTGGATCGTTGTTAGGATCTGTACCAGTTCCTGTAAGGACAAAAGCAGTTCCTTTAGGAATAATATAATCTATACCTGCATCCGCTGTTGGAACTTGATTGTTATTAGAAACTTTTACAGAGCAGTCGGATGCTCTTCTAATCACATTATACATTTCATTCACACTTGCAGAATGGAAATAGGCGTCACTATTAAGCTGAACATTATTTGTACCGCAAATTCCTGCGTAAGCCATAATTGTTGATCCGCTTCCGGGTTCAAATGCAGTTGAAGAATTTGCATTTCCTGAACATGAACCTGATGATGCACGAAACGTATGATTTGCACCAAACTGATGACCAATTTCATGTGCTACATAATCAATATCAAAAGGGTCGTTTATTGGTGCTGCAGAACCAGTTACGCCTCTTGCTTTGCTGCTTGTACAAATTACACCCAATCCCGCTAAACCACCACTGTTGGTTCCTACAACGTGCCCTATATCATAATTAGCCGTACCAATTACATTGTTAATATTGGTTTGGTTTTCATTAATCATCGTTCCAGGATTCCCATTACTGTAAGGATCAGTGGCGGCATTGGTATAAACAATGAGATTATTGTTGGCCACCATTACCATTGTTGCAGAAATGGTTTTTTCGTAAACTCCGTTTACTCTTGTCATGGTTACAGCCATTGCTGCTAAAGCTTTTGCGACAGTACCGCCGTGAAAAGCTGTATATTCTCCTGTTGCAGCCATTGCAAGTCGGTACGTTCGGAATTGCCCATCTGAAACTAAAGGTGCTTTTCCTGTAACATCGACCATCTCATCTTTAAGTCCCTCCACATTACATTCAAAAAGTCTTTGATTTAAAGGTAAATCGCTGCGTTTATAGAAAACATATTGGTTATTGTCGTTAGTAAAACGATCCAAATAGCTCACCTCCCAACCGTCAAAATACATGGCACTCACTCCTACTTCCGGAGTTACACTGAATCTTATGGAATTTTCTGGATTATTTTTCTGCCATCCTACATAAGAACGAATTTCGGGATATTTTGCCTGTAATTCAGCTTCCATTACGGGTGCTTCCTGCACGATATATTCTCTGAATTTCCCATCAGCCGTGGGAAAGGTTATGACATGACTTTGGTCTTTAGAGAATCGCATGGGAACTTTTGAAAGATCGTCTTTAATCTTTTCAAGTTTGAGGCTGTACAAAGAAAATTTCTTAGGTTGCACTTGTCTGTGAGACAGATTGTCTTTTGGAACGGCGGTCGTCTTGCTCCAAGAGTTCTGACCGAAACCGAATGCTGCAAATAAAATACAGGAAAGGGTAAAGATTTTTGTTTTCATGACTTTTAATTTTGTTTTATTTGTAATTAATGGTTATTTTTTTATCTGTTATTTTTTTTAAGATTTTAACCAAGACATCAGGAGAAATTCTACTTCCAGCTCGCAGGTCAGGGTTTTCAAGAGGTTTTACATTTATATTAAGGATATTATTTTGCAGATAAATCTCCGTGATTTCGATATCATTTGAGGTTTTGAGGGTTGGTTTGAAAATGAGGTAGGATGAATCATCCATAATTGTCGGAATTGGAGCCAGTCTTAATCCGCCGCTCTGTTTATGAATAATCGAAAAAATTTCATCCATCTTTTCCTGATCATTAATCCAAAGATAATTTTTAGAGGTTAGAGAATAAGGATAATGATTAACTTCCTCAAAGCTTAAGATTTCCTTGGTTGCAGAAACAGCACTTGTCACTTTGCTCACCTTCTCAACTGAGGTATTAACATCAACAGTTGATGCATTTTCCACCTGCTGCTCACTATTTTTTTCAGATTTTAAATCTTCCTGTTTTCTATCCTCATTTTCTTTTATTGTTATACTTGTTTTAGACTCGTTTAATGATACCGATGACGCTGGATTTTTCATCTGTTTGGTACAGGTGAGGATGAAAACAAATACTGAAATCAGAAGAAACTTCATCATTGAAAAATAGGTTATGGTAAATATAATAAATTTTATCGGAAGTGTTATTCAAAAAAAATCCGCCCAAAAACTGAGCGGATTCATTATACTATTTTTAATAAATTTTAGTGTCCTAAAACTTCTTTCACTTTATTCGCAGCTTCCTCCAAAGTAATCGCGGAATGAACAGGCAAACCAGAATTATCAATCAACTGTTTAGCTTCCACGGCATTTGTTCCCTGAAGACGAACGATCAATGGAACCGGAAGTGAACCCATCGCTTTGTACGCATCTACAACACCTTGAGCAACTCTGTCGCAACGAACGATTCCACCAAAAATATTAATCAAAATTGCTTTCACATTAGGATCTTTCAAGATAATTCCAAAAGCTTTCTGAACTCTTTCTGCATCTGCAGTTCCACCCACATCCAGGAAGTTTGCGGGATTACCACCAGAAAGTTTGATGATGTCCATCGTCGCCATCGCCAAACCAGCTCCATTTACCATACAGGCAACATCACCATCTAATTTCACGAAGTTTAGACCAGCTTCTCCTGCCTCAACATCAGTTGGATCTTCTTCTCTTGTATCTCTCAACGCCGCCAAATCTTTGTGACGGAACAGTGCGTTATCGTCCAAAGAAACTTTCGCATCAACTGCAATAATTTTATTGTCAGAAGTTTTCAAAACTGGATTGATTTCAAACAAAGAAGCATCAATCCCTACATAAGCGTTATATAGGTTCGTGATAAATTTTGTGAAATCTTTGAAAGCATCACCGCTCAAACCAAGATTAAAAGCAATTTTTCTCGCCTGGAAACCTTGCAAACCAACTCCCGGATCAATCACTTCGTTATGAATCAAATGTGGAGTTACTTCGGCAACGTGCTCTATATCCATCCCGCCTTCCGTAGAGTAAACAATCATATTTTTACCTTTCGCTCTGTCCAAAAGAATGGAAACATAAAACTCTTTCGTTTCAGTTTCACCAGGATAATAAACATCTTCCGCAACCAAAACAGAGTGTACTTTTTTACCTTCCGCAGAAGTTTGAGGCGTTACCAACTGCATCCCGATGATATTGTTCGCGTTTTCTTTAAGTTTGTCCATGTTTGGGGAAAACTTTACACCGCCGCCTTTTCCACGACCACCTGCATGAACTTGGGCTTTTACTACCCAACCTTCGTTTCCGGTCATTTCCTTTAATTTATCGGCTGCAGCAACTGCTTCCTCTACATTGTTTGCAACAAAACCGCGCTGAATATTAACGCCATACTTTGCTAAAATCTCTTTTGACTGATACTCGTGAAGATTCATAATATTTAATTAGATTTAATTTTTCAATAAGATTTACAAATTTACGAAAAGTTTGGAAGATGGACGATGGGAGATGGAAGAAATTTATTGAGGTGTGTCCCTCTCCTTTGCAAAACCTTATAGGTTTCCGAAACCTATAAGGTTTACCAACAGCGTCGGGTCGCTACGTCCGCTCCTACTCCTCGCTCCAACGCTATTGCATGGGCTTGCTGTGGGGTATCCGCTACCATCGCTCACACAAATTTAACGCGCAATCAAAATTTTGGTTTGAAATCAAAAATCAACATCATTTGGACAAAAAAATGATCTGAATGCACTTGGAACATCAGTAGGAGCGGGCTTTAGACTGCTTAAATAACAATGAATTAATTTGGCTTTAGCCGAAATTTGTTAATAAAAAGCCTATTAATGCCGTTTGAACTTGTATTTTTTTGATAAAATATTAATTCAAACACCTCTCAAAAAAACGTTCGGCTCCTACGGAGCCGCCTTTCGTCATGGTAACATTACGCTACAAACTTTTCGCTCCTACGGAGCGCCTTCAGAATCCTTCGCCAAATCCGAAAATAGAAATTCAATTTTCAAATCCTTTTTTCTCATAAAACGTCGTCGCAATTCCAATCATGATAATTATTCCTCCAACAAGCTGCGGAACCGTAATTTCCTCATTCACAAAAATCGCGGCCAAAATTGCGGCAAACAAAATTTGGCTCAGCAAACTCAAAGAAACCCTTGTAGCTTTCATTCGCTTCGTTGCATAACTGATTAAAATCCACGCAATCAACTGACAAACAATCCCTTGAATAAATAAAGAAATCCACGCGCTCTGAGAATAACCTAAAAACTTTTCTCCGTTGATCCAACAAATCACGAAAAGAAAAATACTGCTCACCAACATGCTGTAGCTGAGAAAAGTAATAACATCGATTTTTTGCAAAGAATTTTTGCTTACCAAAATATAGAGCGCATAAAAAATTCCAGAAAGTACACCTAGGAAAAATGCGAAATCAAAATTCAATTCTAAGATAGTTTTCATCCCCACAAAAACTATCATTCCGAATAAGGCAATCAAAGTTCCCAACCAAAAAGATTGCTTTGGACGAAAATTTAGAAAAAGAAAAGAAATCACTCCGACCCAAACCGGCGAAAGATTCGTCAGCAAAGTCGCCTGAGTAACAGAAGAATTTTGAATCGCAATATTCCAAACCGCAATATCGGAAGCAAATAGAATTCCGCAAACTACGATTCCCATCAATTCTTTTCCTTTAACAATTTTGATTTTACCTAAAAGTAAAGCTAACGGAAAAATCAAAGCCGTCGCAATCGCCATTCGGTAAAATGCGGATATCAAACTTGAAGTCAAATTCATACGAACGATGACGGGAAAAATCGAAATACACAGAATTCCGAGAAAAAGGGCGATTTTTGCTTTGTTCATCAGTAGTTTCTTCCGACTTGTTTGCAGATTTCCAGCAAATTTTCCGGCATTTTGGAGAAAGTTCCCTGCTCAAAATATTCATCAGAATGCGGAATATAGACGGAATAACTTTTCCCTAGTGGAATTAATGGAATAAAAAACAACTCGAAATATCTTTTGTAAACTGTAATTACAGCATTCACCTCAAAACCGTTTCTCATGATTTTGCGGTTATCTTTTCCGACTGGTTTTTTATTGAATCCAAAGATGAAGAAAAACATTTGAAGTACGAATTACGAAGTCAGAATTACAAAATTTTAGAATTTAGTTTTAACGAAATAGAAAATCAACATTGCCCAGGAAATAATCATCAGCAAACCGCCAATCGGTGTAATTGGTCCCAGAAATTTCAAATTCGTATTCCAAACTTCGCTGAAACTTAAGAAATAAATACTCATCGAAAACAGGAAAGTTCCGGCAATCATTAATATGGAAATCCATTTTTCAGACGGACTTTCAAACTTCAAAATATATCCCACAATCAGCAAAAACAACGCAGAATACATTTGGTATTTCACGCCGGTTTCAAAACTTTGTAATTTTTCAACGGACAAAACTTTCTTCAAAGCATGTGCTCCAAACGCTCCCAAAATCACGGAAAGCAATCCGTAAACCGCACCGATAATTAATGTAAAATTCTTCATTTATAATTCTCCTTTTTGATACATGATAACTAATTTCCCTATTAAAGTTATTGCTCCAATTGCTATAAATAACCAAGAAAATTTCTTCGAACTTGCAAAACCTGGATTGTTGGAAGTTTTCAGAAAGATTCCGAAGAATAAAATAACGAATGCCAGTGAAATACCAAACATAACTTTATTTTTTTATTTAATTTTTTCTCAACTTATTAAACTCATTAATCACCTCATGATGACTCACCGTCTTGTCTTTAAAATAGCTCACAAAATAATTTTTCTCCTCTTCAGTCGCGCCGAGTTGGTTTAGAATATTCAAAAGATGCATTTTCATGTGTCCTTTCTGAATTCCAGTCGTCGTTAAAGAACGCAATGCCGCAAAATTCTGAGCCAATCCCGAAACCGCCAAAATACTCATCAGTTCCTGTGCGGAGGGTTTTCCCAACAAAGCCAACGAAAATTTCACGAGCGGATGAAGATTCGTCAAACCGCCCACAACTCCAACAGAAATCGGCAAATCAATCCAAAATCTAAAAATTCCGTTGTCAATCGTGCAATGCGTCAAACTCGAATATTTTCCGTCCTTCGCGGCGTATGCGTGCGCACAGGCTTCGGTTGCGCGGAAGTCGTTTCCTGTTGCGATTACCACTGCATCTACTCCGTTCATAATTCCTTTGTTGTGCGTCGTTGCACGGAATGGCTCAATTTCGGCGATGGTTACGGCTCTTTTAAATTTCATGGCAAATTCTTCGTTTGAAATTCCACTGTCGTCATTCAGTTCCTCGATTTTGCAGGAAACTTCGGCTCTTACGATACAGTCGGGAGTATAATTTGAGAGGATATTCATCACAATCTGCAACGAATCTTTTTCCTCTTGGCTGAAATCTTCTTCTTTTTCAACTTCCTCTCTCAAAGTTTTCCCGAACTGTTCCAAACAGGAATTGATGAAATTCGCTCCCATCGAATCTACCGTGTCAAAACTCGCCTTGATTTGGAAATAATTTTCCATTTCCGCAGTTTTGTCGATCAAGCGGATGTTCAAGATTCCACCGCCACGATTTCTCATGTTCTTGGTGATGTCTTCGGTCGCTTCAAATAATTTCTGCTTCAATTTAAAATTGAAAAAATGCTGAAGTTTATGAGATTCGACTTTAAAAATAAAATGGGTATGACCTAATTTTTTGGTGTTGATAATCGTTGTTTTAAAACCTCCTCTTTCAATCCAAAACTTGGCAGATTTTGAAGCGGCTGCAACTACCGAACTTTCCTCAACTGCCATTGGTAAAGCGAAAAGTTTTCCGTCGATTAAAAAATTCGGCGCAATTCCATACGGCATGTAAAAATTGGAAATCGTGTTCTCCGAAAACTCTTCGTGGAGTTTTTGCAATGCTGCGTCTTCGTTCCAATATTGTTGTAAAATTTGTTCGTAACTACGGTCGTCATTGAGATATTCCTTGATCAGCCAGTCAATTTTTCGCTGTTTTGAAAGTTTGGAAAATCCCTCAATCGGTTGATGATTCATTCTTCAAAAATTTTGAAATGTAAAGGTAGGGAATTTGGCGGGAAGATGGATGCTGGAAGTAAAAGATAAGGCTTCTGCTTTTGCTAATTGTATTTATCAAAGAAACCGAAACTTTACTACAGCGATTTTGGTTGAGGAGCTATACTTTGTCCTGCTGAGGTTCCGTAGCATATAAGCAAACAAAAAATCCAAAACCCTTTTTTCTTTGAATAAAAAAATATTTTGGAAAAAATAATATTAAAACGCTTCGAGAACCTCAGCGTGACAACATTTCGTCAATTTTAAGAGAACTATGACAAAAAAATCTGCGCAATCCGCAAAATCAGCGAGAAAATTTATTAGTATTCTAATTTTCCAACTGCGTTCCCAAATATTCCCATTCCTGCAGAGCCAGATCCAGTTCCTCTTTTTTGGAATTGTATTTTTCTAAAGTTTCCGGCGATGGATTTTCTCTCGTGAAACTGGCTTCAAAATCTTCAATTTCCAATTCTAATGCAGAAATTTTCTCTTCTACTTTTTTGATTTTATTTTGAACGTTTTTTTGCTCTTTCGTTTGAAATGAGTTTGTAGTGGTTTGAACTGGTTTGATGTCGTTTGAAGGAACAATTTCTTTTTCAACAATCGGTTCGTTGCGCATTTCGGAGAGTTTGGATTTCTCGGCAGAAATTTCTCTGATGCTTTCCTTTTGTCGGAATTCTAGATATTCGTTGATGTCACCCAAAAATTCTTTCATTCTTCCATCACGAAACTCGAAAATTTTATCGCAGAGTCCCTGCAAAAATTCCCGGTCGTGGGAAATCACGATTAAAGTTCCCTCAAATTTCTGTAACGCCAGTTTGATGATTTCTTTCGACTGAATATCCAAGTGGTTCGTCGGTTCGTCCATAATTAGCGTGTTGAACGGACGAAGCAACAATTTACACAAAGCCAGTCGGTTTCTTTCACCACCGGAAAGAACACGGGTTTTCTTTGTCACATCATCGCCCTGAAAAAGAAAGCTTCCCAACAAATCACGAACTCTTGGTCGCGTTTCTTCTGTTGCGGCGTCTTCTGCTTCTTCCAAAACGGTTTTGTTCGGTGAAAGAACCTCTTCTTGATTTTGTGCAAAATAGCCGATGTTGACGTTGTGTCCCAAATTCCACTCACCAGAATAATCTTTGATTTCTCCAGCAAGAATTTTTGCCAAAGTCGTTTTTCCCTGTCCGTTTTGTCCGAGCAAGGCGATTCTGCTTCCCCTTTCCACAAAGAAATCCACCTTATCGAAAACCTCTTTTTTACCGTAAGCTTTTCCTAAATTTTTTGCCTCAAAAATGACTTTTCCAGGAATAACTGATTGAACGAAACGGATATTGAATTTAGAAACATCGTCATTATCAATTTCGATGCGTTCTATTTTTTCTAATTTTTTAATTAAAGACTGCGCAAAAGAGGCTTTCGTCGCAGAAGCACGGAATCGGTTGATGTTGTCTTCCATCTGTTTGATTTCCGCATCCTGATTTTTCTTGGCTTGAGTGAGTTTCTCTTTTCTTTCCTTGCTCAATTCCAAATATTTGGAATAATTCGCCTTATAATCGTCAACTTTTTTGTTGTTGATATCGAAAGTTCTGTTACAAACCGAAGTCATAAACTGTTTGTCGTGACTTACCAATACGATCGAACCAGGATATTCTTTCAAGAAAGTTTCCAGCCAAATGATGGATTCCATATCCAAATGGTTCGTAGGCTCATCCAGAAGCATCAAATCATTTTTCTGCAAAAGGAGTTTGGCGAGTTCGATCCTCATTCTCCAACCGCCGGAAAATTCATCCGTAATTTTATGAAAATCTTCGGCTTTAAAACCTAAACCTAACAGCACTTTTTCAACATCGCCTTCCAAATTGTAAGCGTCGTGATGCATCAACAAATCATTTAATTCCGTCATTCGATGGATCAAATTTTCGTAGTCATCGCTTTCGTAATCGGTTCTTGTCGCCAATTGATGATTTACTTCATCCAGTTCATTCTTCATCGCATTAATTTGCTCAAATGCCTGCAAGGTCTCATTCCAAACCGTTCTTCCTTTCACGAAATCCAAATCCTGTTTTAGAAATCCAATCGTGATATTTCCTTCAGGCACAATGCTTCCTTCAAAGAAATTGATTTCTCCTGAAAGCATTTTCAGCAAAGTGGATTTCCCGGCGCCGTTTTTGCCGACCAAACCGATTTTATCATCTTTTTTGATGGTAAAATTCACGTTTTGAAAAAGATAATTTCCTGAATGGTGAAGTCCTAAACCTTGTACTGAAATCATAAATAATAAGCAATTAGCAATGAGTAATTTTCGAGGTGCAAAAGTAAAGAAAGTAAATGAATTGATGACGACGTAAAATAAGAGGTTTTTAGGATTTCCAGAAATTTGAAGGTTTTGTTTTTTAAAATTTCTACCTTTAAAAAACTTTTTTAAATCCTTATCCAATGAAAATTTTAGAGTTTATTTTTTCGGTATTCTTTTTACTGAATTTTCAGGCGCAAAATTTAAAGGTGATGACCTACAATATTCGGCTTTCTTTAGAATCTGACAAAGAGAATTCCTGGGACAACCGAAAAGCTGAAGCCATTCAGCTGATGGATTATTATCACCCAGATTTTTTCGGAGTTCAGGAAGCTGTGCCCCAACAAATGGTCGATATAAAATCCGGATTAAGAAACTATGATTTTGTGGGAGTTGGAAGAGATGATGGAGCGAATAAAGGTGAATATTCCGCCATTTTTTATGATGCCGAAAAACTGAAAGTTTTAAAATCCGGAACTTTTTGGTTAAGCGAAACACCACAAAAACCTTCAAAAGGTTGGGACGCAGCATATAACAGAATCTGTACTTATGCTTTGTTTAAAATGAAAAAAGATGGCAGGAAGTTTTGGGCTTTTAACGTTCATTTGGACCATGTTGGAATTGTTGCACGGGAAAATTCGGTGCAATTAATCCTAAAGATGATCAAATCTTTTAATACAAAAAATTTTCCTGTGGTTTTAACGGGAGATTTCAATCTCACGGAAGACACCAAGCCAATTAAAATCCTTTCAGAAAATCTTTATGATGCTTATTATCATAGTAAAAAAACACATTACGGACCAAAAGGAACTTTCCAAGCATTCGATATTTCTAAGCCCGCTAAAGAACGTATTGATTATATTTTTTTACAGAAATTTTTATGCGAAAACATCAGAACTATCAATGACAGAAGGGAAAACCTGCTCTATCCATCGGATCACTTTCCCGTGATTGCAGAAATTAGATTTCCAAGATAAAATAAAAAAACCTACCGAATAAATCCGGTAGATTTTAAAAACACAAATGATGAAAAAAAATTAGTAATTAAACGGAGGTTTAACTCCGATATTATGTTAATGAAAGTTAAACTTCACTTTTTTTTATTCTGTAGGACGAAAAACCAAACCGCTTTCATCGAAATAATCCAGCGTTATTCTTTCGTTATCGTTGATGTTTCCGGCAAGAATTTCTTTGGATAATTTATTTAAAACTTCCTGTTGAAGCACTCTTTTCAATGGTCTTGCTCCAAAACTTGGGTCGTAACCTTTGTTGGTTAAATAATTGATCGCGTCTTCGGTTGCAGTCATGATAATTCCACGTTTTTCCAACATTTTGTTGAAACTGCGTAATTGGTAATGAACAATTTTTCCGATTTCTTTTTTGTTTAAAGGCTGGAAGAGAACGATTTCATCAATTCTGTTCAAAAATTCCGGACGTAGAGTCTGTTTCAGCAATCCGAAAACTTCTTCTTTGGTTTTTTCAATGGTTTCAAAATCTACATTATCATCGCTGTCACGCTGAGCGGAGTCGAAGCGTTCTTGAATTAAATGTGAACCAAGATTGGAAGTCATTATAATAATTGAATTTTTGAAATTCACCACTCTTCCTTTATTATCGGTTAATCTTCCATCATCTAGAACCTGCAATAAGGTGTTGAAAACATCGGGATGCGCTTTTTCAATTTCGTCCAAAAGCACCACGGAATAAGGTCTTCTGCGAACCGCTTCCGTCAATTGTCCGCCTTCATCGTAACCAACGTAACCAGGAGGAGCACCGACAAGTCTGGAAACCGAATGTCTTTCCTGATATTCGCTCATATCAATTCTCGTCATATTATTTTCGTCGTCGAACAAAAATTCGGCGAGTGCTTTTGCCAGTTCGGTTTTTCCGACACCGGTTGTTCCCAAAAATAGAAAACTTCCGATTGGTTTTTTCTCGTCGTTCAAACCTGCTCTGTTTCTGCGGATGGCGTCTGCAACGGAAGTGATTGCTTCGTCTTGACCGACAACTCTTTTGTGGAGTTCGTCCTCTAAATGCAATAATTTTTCTCTTTCCGATTGCAAAAGTTTCGTCACCGGAATTCCTGTCCATTTAGAAATCACTTCAGAAATATTTTCGGCGGTAACTTCTTCTTTAATCAACTCGTTTTGATGATTTTGCATTTCCAATTCGAGTTTTTCCAAATCGGCTTCTTTCTCCTTGATCTTTCCGTACTGAATTTCGGCAACTTTTGCGTAATCTCCAGCTCTGGAAGCGCGTTCTGCTTCTAATTTCAAGGCTTCAATTTCTTTTTTAATGGAAGTTAAATCTTCAGATTTTTGCTTTTCAGCCAACCATTTTGCATTTAAAGCGTTTCGATCTTCTTGAATTTTGGCAATATCTTCTTTTAAATGATTGATTTTAATATCATTTCCTTCTCTTGAAATCGCTGCCAATTCAATTTCCATCTGCATCAGTTTTCTATCCAAAACGTCCAATTCTTCGGGTTTTGAATTGATTTCCATTCTCAATTTTGCGGAAGCTTCATCAATCAAATCAATCGCTTTGTCCGGTAAAAAACGGTCGGAAATATAACGCTGCGACATTTCTACAGCGGCGATAATTGCCTCATCTTTAATTCGTACTTTGTGGTGGGCTTCGTATTTATCTTTAATTCCACGCAAAATTGAAATCGCACTTTCTGTATCCGGCTCTTCCACCATCACTTTTTGGAAACGTCTTTCTAAGGCTTTATCCTTTTCAAAATATTTTTGATATTCATTTAAAGTTGTGGCGCCAATTGCCCGAAGTTCGCCTCTTGCTAAAGCCGGTTTTAAGATATTGGCGGCGTCCATTGCGCCTTCTCCACCTCCGGCTCCAACCAAAGTATGAATTTCATCGATGAATAAAATAATTTGTCCGTCGGATTTAATGACTTCATTTACAACGCTTTTCAAACGCTCTTCAAATTCACCTTTGTATTTTGCACCAGCAATTAACGCGCCCATATCCAAAGAATACAAGGTTTTATCCATCAAGTTTTCCGGAACGTCACCTGAAATAATTCGGTGTGCAATTCCTTCTGCAATTGCGGTTTTTCCAACGCCTGGTTCTCCAATTAGGATGGGATTGTTTTTCGTTCTTCTCGATAAAATTTGTAAAACTCTGCGGATTTCTTCATCACGACCAATAACAGGATCTAATTTTCCTTCCGCAGCAAGTTCGTTGAAATTTTTTGCATATTTATTTAAACTTTGGTAAGTTTCCTCTGAACTTGCAGAAGTCGCTTTGGAACCTTTGCGAAGTTCCTTAATTCCGCCTTCCAAAAGGGATTTGGTAACGCCCATATCTTTCAACATTTTTGAAACTAGGGAGGAAACTTCCAATAAAGCCAACCATAAATGTTCAATCGTTACATATTCGTCGCCCATTTTTTTGGCGATATTTGGAGCTTCCAATAAAACTTTGTTGGCAGATTGTGAAAGGTAAATATTTCCGCCTTCCACTTTCGGAAGGGCTTCAATACTTTCACGGTTTCTGTCGCGAACAAGGGTTTCGTCCACTTCAGATTTTTTCAATAAAAATTTCGATATATTTTCATCACTTTGGAATATGCCTTCCAAAAGATGTTGCGGCTCAATACTCTGGTTGCCAAATTCCATCGCGATTTGTTGCGCTTTTTGGATGGCCTCCTGTGATTTTACGGTAAATTGATTTAAGTTCATATTTTGTTGTAATTTTTTAAGTTAGAAAAACATTAAGAACCCACACAAATTTAGCACTGAATTCTTAATGTTCTATCAATCATTTATTAATTCTGAAATCTTTAACACAAACATTGTTCTAGTTTAAAAATTGTTAAAATTTCGGTCAAAATTTCCGATTTAGCAATAGTTTGCAAAGATTTGGCAAGACAAAATTTCCGAATTTCTGCAGTCTCTGTTTCTTTCCCTAAAATCTAAAAAAACATTATATTTGTTAGCAGTCATTTATAAGATTGATATTAATAGAAACATGCACCATTTTCATCATTTAAAAACCACCAAAGTTGCGAAGGAAACCAACGATTCCGTACACATCGCCTTTGAAATTCCACAAAATTTAAGACATGAGTTTTCTTTTAAGCAAGGACAGTATCTCAATGTGAGATTTGTTTTTGGGGAAGAAGATTTGCGACGAAGCTATTCCATCATCAACGCTCCAACTGAAGGAAATTCCGAATTAGAAATCTTGGTGAAACATTTGGATGGCGGAAAAGTTTCAACTTTTTTAAATAATGAATTGAAAACTGGCGACACCGTGGAAGTGATGGCTCCAATGGGACATTTCTACACCAATTATCACGCATCCAACGAGAAAACCTACATCGGACTTGCTGCGGGAAGCGGAATTTCACCCGTTCTATCCAATTTGAAAGAAGCGCTTTATCAGGAACCGAAAAGTACAGCCTACCTTTTTTTCAGCAATAAAAGTTTGACCGACATTATCTTTAAAAAAGAAATCGATGAACTGGTGCAAAAATTTGAGGGAAGATTTAAAGTGATTTATCTTCTTTCCAGGGAAAAACATTTTGAGGACGAACTTTTTGAAGGCAGAATCTCACCTGAAAAACTCGATATTTTATTTGAAAGATTTACAGAGATTCCCGCTCAGGAAGCAACTTACTTTATTTGCGGTCCTTCGGAAATGATTAAAGGAATTGCGGACTACCTTAAAAAAGACAAGAAAGTTCCTTCGCTGCAAATCATGTACGAATATTATGCTGCTCCCGACGACGAGGAAAATGCGGAAATGAGCGACGAATTCAAAGCCATCCCAAATCTTGAAAGCATGGTGACCTTGATCATTGATGATGATGAATATTCCTTTCACCTCAATTCGAAAAAAAATAGTATTTTAGACCAGGCTTTGCAAGAGAAACTTCCGGTTCCTTTCGCATGTAAAGGCGGTGTTTGCTGCACGTGTAAAGCACAGTTAATGGAAGGCGAAGTTTTCATGGAGAAAAATTTTGCTTTAACAGAAGATGAAGTGGAAAAAGGATTTGTCCTCACTTGCCAATGCCACCCCACAACAAATGTGGTGATGCTGAATTACGATGTTTAATCTAATGAAACAATGTGTAAATTTACGATGTAACAATTATGGAATTTGAAAATTGGCAAGTTAAAATTTTAACAAGATTGGTAAATTGCTGCATTGATAAATTGGTAAATTAAAAAAATAAAATCATGGCGGACTGGAAATTTGCTTCATTGATTGAAGTTGACAAAGAATATAAAGTGGACGGATTGAATATCTGGAACCACTATTGGAATTGCTCCGACCGAAAAATTGAAGTGAGAGGTCCTTTTGAAGGACAGGTTTATTTCTTCAATGAATATGAAATAAAGACTCCTGAAAAGACTGTTACCTTTGTAGCGGGAGAATTCTCGAATCAGAAAATTGGGATTTATTTGAAGGATGATTTGAGCGGAAAGAAACTTTAGTTTTTTGCTTTCTGCTTGCGGAAATAAGCTTTCCGCAGAAGCAATCATCAAAACGAACGGATTTTAACCCTATTTATAAAAATCAACATTCCGTTGACTTTAGCCAAAATTTAATTCACTAAAAAAGCCGAAAGCAGATTGCTGAAAGCTAAAAGCAATTATGGATACAGAAAAATTTTTACAATACGTTCAGGCAGAAAATAAAGTCGAGCCCAAAGATGTAATGCCGGAAGATTACCGCAAACTCCTTGTTCGTCAAATTTCGCAACACGCCCATTCCGAAGTCGTGGGCATGCTTCCTGAAGCCAATTGGATCACAAGAGCTCCTTCTCTCCGCAGAAAAATGGCACTTTTAGCAAAAATTCAGGATGAAGCAGGACATGGACTTTACCTTTATGCCGCAACAGAAACCTTGAACGACGGAACAATCTATGCAGACCGTGATTCCACTTACAACGACATGCTTTCTGGAAAAGCAAAATATTCAAGTATTTTCAATTATCCCGCACTTTCTTGGGCAGATATTGGTGCAATTGGTTGGCTCGTTGATGGCGCCGCCATTATGAACCAAGTAATGTTGATGGGAAATTCTTACGGACCTTATTCAAGGGCGATGGTGAGAATTTGCAAAGAGGAATCCTTTCACCAAAGACAGGGTTACGAAATTTTGATGACGCTTTGCCGCGGTACAAAAGAACAAAAAGATTTGGCACAGGAAGCTCTGAACCGTTTTTGGTGGCCTGCTTTAATGATGTTCGGTCCAAACGATGATGCTTCACCGAATTCACAAAAATCTATGAATTACAGAGTTAAGCGAGAAAGCAACGATTCCTTGAGACAAAGGTTTGTAGATGTAACCGTTCCGCAAGCTGAATTTTTAGGACTGAAAATTCCTGATGAAAATTTAAAATGGAATGAAGAGCGAGGACATTACGACTTCGGCGATTTACCTTGGGATGAATTTATGGAAGTTTTGAAGGGAAACGGACCATGCAACAAAAAACGCCTTGAAACCAAAAGAAAAGCACAGCAGGAAAATGCGTGGGTAAAGGAAGCGGCGATGGCGTATGCAGAAAAAATGAGCAAGGAACTCATTAATAATGAATAATTCTGTTTCAGAAATCTTCAAATTTCAATTGCGGAGCATTCACGAACTCCATTTAAAAATAAGAAAAACCATTGAGTAAATCTCAAATTAATCAATGATTTGGCAAGGACGCAACGACGGCGACGATATTTTAGCTCAAAGAATTTTTCAAAAAGTTTTTTTGGAAAATGATTACGAAAAGATTTCGCCGAAAGATTTCGTTTTACATGGATTCGCCGTAGATGAAG
>Ga0116181_1000808_pt1 | contig 28163 bp, 25 predicted proteins | sample AD_UKC075_MetaG_FD_89752 | JGI IMG/M metagenome (GOLD analysis project Ga0116181, IMG submission 89752) | Active sludge microbial communities of municipal wastewater-treating anaerobic digesters from USA - AD_UKC075_MetaG | ecosystem: Engineered > Bioreactor > Anaerobic > Digestate | place: USA... | reverse complement strand
GCGCTGCTCAATCACGACCAATACCTGGTCATGGCTTTTCTGATGTTCATCGCACTCATTACGCAGATCGGGAATTTGCTTGCCGACATCGCGCTTGCCTTCCTCGATCCGAGAATAAGGATGAGCTAGGGGTGTCCACCATGGAAGGAACCAGGAAAAGAATCGCTGACAGCTTCTTCAAACACAAACTGGGTATGGTTGGCCTTGTTGTACTGATCATCTTCTACCTCGTTGTGATATTTGCCGATTTTGTGGCCCCCTACAACTTCGCCGAAACGCACAGAAACTTCATCTATGCGCCTCCTTCCAAGGTGAAGTGGGTTGACAGCTCTGGCAAATGGGTGGGGCCCCACATTCACGAAATGGTAAAGAGCAGGGATCCGGTCACGTATGAGCTGGTATATGCCGAGGATCCCGACAGTGTAGTTCCCCTGAAGTTCTTCGTGAGGGGGGAGAAATACAGGTTCCTCGGACTGTGGGAATCGGACTTGCACCTCTTCGGAGTAGAGGCATCTCCTGAAAAGGCGATGTTTCTGGTCTTTGGCGCCGACAGGTTTGGCCGCGACCTGTTTTCCAGGATAGTGATAGGCGGCAGGGTGTCGATGACCGTGGGACTGCTCGGAACCTTCCTCAGCGTGTTCATTGGCGCCATAGTTGGGGCGCTTTCAGGCTACTACGGGGGTTGGGTTGACGTGCTGATCCAACGGTTCACCGAACTTCTCAGATCTTTCCCGAGGATCCCACTGTGGCTGGCGCTTGCAGTGATAATCCCTCCTAGTTGGCCAAGCACCTGGGTCTACTTTGGAATCGTGACCGTGCTCTCCCTCATCGGCTGGATGGGGGTGGCCAGGGTGATGCGGGGGATGACATTGAGCCTCAGGGAGAAGGAATATGTCCTCGCAGCGAAGGTGATGGGCGTCTCGGATTGGAAGATCATCACCAAGCACCTGATACCGAACACCTTGAGCTATCTCATTGTAGTTTCGACCCTTTCGATCCCAGGGATGATACTGGGCGAAAGCACCATCAGCTTCCTTGGGCTGGGCATCAAGGAGCCCATGACCAGTTGGGGATTACTGCTCAGCCAGGCCCAGTCCTTAAGCGAGCTCGAAGCCCATCCATGGCTGATGGTGCCCGGAATATTCATAATGATTGCCGTGCTTTCCTTCAATTTCGTGGGTGATGCGCTGAGGGACGCGGTAGATCCGTATAGGACGGTAGAGAAGGTATGACAACTGCATGCGAACGTATCCTCACTGTGTCGAACCTGAAAACGTATTTCCGCACGCCCGATGGCATCGTGCGCGCAGTCGACGATGTCAGCTTCCACCTAAACCGGGGCGAGGTCCTGGCCTTAGTGGGCGAATCCGGCTGTGGAAAGAGTGTGACTGCCCATTCCATAATGGGGCTGGTAAAAGCGCCTCCCGCAAAACTTGAGGGAAGCATCGTCTTTGACTGCCGCGAGCTGATCGGGCTTTCGTCCAGCGAATATCGAAAGATAAGAGGCATGCAGATCAGCATGGTCTTTCAGGAGCCCATGTCGTCATTTGACCCCCTGTACACAGTAGGCGAACAATTGATGGAGGTGGCACAAGCTCACATGCCGTGGGGTGAGGAAGAGGCGAAGGAGAGGATCATCGAGACATTGAGGCTTGTCCACATTCCCGAGCCCGATAAGCGCTACAGCGAGTACCCCCACCAGATGAGCGGAGGCATGCTCCAGAGGATCATGATAGCCATGGCTCTCATTACGAGCCCTAAGATCATAATCGCAGACGAACCCACGACGGCCCTGGATGTTACCATTCAGGCTCAGGTTTTAAACCTCATGCAGGACATCCAGAGCGAGTACGACGGTTCCATAATATTCATAACTCACGACCTCGGCACAGTGGCAGAGATTGCGGACCGGGTTCATGTGATGTATGCAGGCAAGATAGTGGAGAAGGCGTCCGTTGTGGAGCTCTTTGACAACCCCCTGCACCCATACACAGCGGGGCTTTTGGCCTCCCGTGTCCGACGAGAATACAAGGGCCAAGACCTGCCATACATCGAAGGCTACGTGCCCAGAGCCGACCAGTTTCCCGAAGGGTGTAGGTTCAACCCGAGGTGTCTGCGGGCAACGGCCAAGTGCAGGGAACTTCAGCCTCCCGATCTCGAGCCTGCGCCTGGCCATACCGTTGCCTGCTGGCTTTATGAGGGGGGTGATGGAAGATGAAGATACTGTCCACAACGGGGCTGAAGAAGTACTTTCCCATAAGGTCGGGGGTGTTTCTGCAAGTTACAGGGTATGTAAGGGCACTGGAATCGACCGACTTCGAGATAAACGAAGGAGAGACCATCGGCATCGTCGGCGAGTCCGGGTGCGGCAAGAGTACCCTCGGGAGGACGTTGGTGAAGATCTACGAGCCCACTGCAGGGACGATAACCTACTATGATCCTCTCGGGGCGAGCCACGACATCTCAAAAGGCCTTGGCCGAGATGTGAGGCAGACATTTAGAAAAGACGTGCAGATGATATTCCAAAACCCCTTCGATTCACTCAATCCGAGGATGACAATACGGGACATAATCCGCGAACCCATCGAGACCCACAAACTCTTCGATGACGTGGCGGCAATGGATGAGCGTGTCGCAGAACTTTTGACCCGGGTGGGCTTGTACCCCGAATACGCCCAGAGATATCCCCATGAGTTCTCCGGAGGCCAGCGACAGCGGATCGCGGTGGCGCGCTCGATCGCGGTCAATCCTAGGCTTCTCATATGCGATGAGCCCACGTCGGCTCTGGACGTCTCCGTTCAGAGCCAGATCATCAACTTGCTAAAGGAGATACAGCGGGAGACGGGCATGTCTCTCATCTTCATCTCCCACAATCTGGACGTGGTCCATCACATGAGCGACAGGATCATGGTGATGTACCTTGGCAATGTTGTGGAATCGGCGCCTGCCTCGGAGCTTTTCGACGAACCGGCTCACCCCTACACGCGTGCGTTGATGTCGGCCATCCCCAGCTGGAATCCGAAAGACCGCAAGCTGGCTAAAGTCAAGCTTGAGGGGGAACCGCCCAGCCCCATCAATCCGCCGTCGGGTTGCCCGTTCCATCCGAGGTGTCCGCACGCGATGGAGCTTTGTCATGAGATCAAGCCCGAGCCGCAAGAGGTGAACGATGGACACCTGTGCGCCTGCCATCTGCATGCTCGGGCGGATGCAGAGGTTGCTGCGAGGTAGTTGAGTTAGGCGCCCCAGGCCACAAGCTGGCGTGACCGGCGCGGAAAGTGGTGGTGCTTGTGGAGAATATGGACTACGCTGATCTTGCCACAGAGGAAACGAACCCCAGATCCCGTGGGCTAGACCGGATGAGCACAGTGCAGATCCTTGAGGTTATGAACGAGGAGGATCGGCGCGTACCCGAGGTCGTAGCCAGGGCTATTCCGGAGATCGCAAAGGCTGTTGACATGATCGTGGCGCGTATGGCCGCAGGCGGAAGGCTCCTGTACGTGGGCGCCGGGACCAGCGGGCGCCTGGGGATCCTGGATGCCGTGGAATGCGTCCCCACGTTCGGAGTAGATCCAAACCAGGTTTCTGCCATGATCGCCGGCGGACCTGGAGCCGTATTCCATTCTGTTGAAGCCGCAGAGGATGACGAGTCGTCAGGGGTTCGCGATGTTGCGGAGTCAATCACGGAATTGGATGTTGTGGTTGGAATATCCGCAAGCGGCGTTACCCCTTACGTTCAGGGAGCATTGAAAGCGGCGAAAGAGGTCGGCGCGGGCACTGTGGCGATCGTGTGCAACCACGCCGATAAGCTGGACCTTGATGTAGATGTTGTTATATCCCTGCCCGTCGGCGCTGAAGTGCTCACAGGCTCCACCCGCCTCAAAGCCGGAACCGCCCAGAAGCTCGTCCTTAACATGATATCCACTGCCACAATGGTCAAGCTGGGCAAGGTGTACGACAACCTCATGGTGGACATGCAGGCGACCAACAGGAAACTGGAGCGTCGTGCTGTTAGAATCGTATCCACCGCCACGGGGCTGGATGAAGAGGTCAGCGAGGATTTGCTGGATAAGGCGGGCGGGAACATCAAGACCGCCATCGTTATGGCGTTGGCATCAGTCAATAGGCGCGAGGCCGAGCGTGCTCTGGAGAAGGCGTGTGGGCATACCAGAAATGCGGTACAGGCGGCCATAGAGCGCACGAGGTGAGGAGAAATGCCTGCTGAACGATTTCCTCCTTTACTAGGCGTTGGACACGGAGGCGAAGCCGGACTCCTTTTGGGTGTAGACGGCGGCGGGACGAGGACAGACTGTCTGCTCGCCACCCTTGACGGCGTTGTAATAGGCCGAGGATCCTCTGGCCCTTCCAACCTTCAAGCGGTCGGAATTGATGCGGCGGTTTGTGAGATAGAAAAGGCCGTCAGATTGGCCATGCGCGAGGCGGCATGTTCCGGCGGGACGGCGAGAATCACTTCGGCATGCTTCGGCCTAGCGGGCGCCGGCCGTAAGCGCGACCGCGACATGGTTGAAATGAGGCTTCGTCGGCTGCTTGCAGAAGTCTGTTCCCCGGATGCGCCGTTTCCTGCGCTCACCGTGGTCAACGATGGGATCATTGCGCTTGCCGGGGCGAATGCGGGCGAGCCCGGCGTAGTAGTGATCGCGGGGACCGGATCCTTGGCGTATGGCGTGTCGCCTGATGGCCGGGAGGCGCGAGCAGGGGGATGGGGATACATTCTCGGGGATGAAGGTTCTGCATACGATATTGGCGTTAAAGGGCTCCGTGAGGCGCTCCGGGCGGCGGACGGGAGGCAGATTCCCACATGTTTGACGGAAGACCTCGCTGTTGCGCTCGAGATCGAAGAGATTGAAGATGTTGTTTCAGTGGTGTATTCGGGGATGACGAGACCGGAGATCGCGGCGCTTGCCCCTGTAGTTGCCAAGGCGGCCGAAAAGGGAGATCATGTCGCACAGGACATAGTTGTCGATGCGGGCCGAGAACTTGGACTGATGGCCTTAGCGGTAATCGATCGACTCGGGATGAGCGGCGGCGCTGGCAACGTTGCAGCCGTCGGCGGCGTGCTCGAGTCCAACGAGATGGCGCTTGACGCCATGCGAGGCAGGGTGAAGGTATCGGCGCCCGCGTGGTCTGTTGAGCGAGGCAAATTTTCGCCGGCGGTTGGCGCCCTGCTTGTCGCCGGACGGGCGATTGGGGGCGGCTCGATCGACGAGGACCACGCGCCAGATAACGTCTGTAGTTGATGGGGCAGTTGGGTGGCTGGGTGATGGAAAGGCGGGGGTAGAATGGAACTGCTTGATTCCATGAACATTGAAGAGAAAATAGGGCAGATGGTAATGGTGGGTCTGGATGGCCCCGAGCTTACGTCATCTGATCAGGAATTTATCGACAAATACAAGATCGGCAACGTAGTCTTCCTCGGAAGGAACATAATCGATCCGAAGCAGGCACAGTCTCTCACCTACGGGCTCCAGGAGACCGCCTCCAGGCGCCGCCATCCAATAGGATTTCTCCTCTCCATCGACCAGGAGGGCGGGGTGGTTGCCCGGCTGACAAGGGGCGGGACTGTGTTTCCTGGGAACATGGCCCTCGGGGCGACCCGGTCAGAGGAGTACGCACGCCGGGCAGCCAAGGTGACGGCGGACGAGATGCTTGCCTTGGGATTTAACATGAACCTCGCGCCGGTAATCGATGTTAACAGCAATCCCAACAACCCTGGGATAGGGGTCCGCTCATTCGGGGAGGACGTCGATATGGTGACCCGGCTCGGAGTTGCGACTATTGAGGCTTACCAGGCCTCGGGGGTGGTAGCCACTGCAAAGCACTTTCCGGGGAAGGGCGATGTCACAGTAGATTCCCACCTCGACCTGCCTACCGTTCCCCATAACAGAGAGAGGTTGGAGAGGGTGGAGTTTGCCCCGTTTGCGGCTTCCATACGAGCAGGGGTTGGGGCCGTCATGACCGCCCACGTATTTTTCCCGGCCGTGGAGGCGGAACCTGACCTTCCGGCGACTCTTTCCCGAAAAGTGCTCACGGGCCTGCTCAGGGAAGAGCTGGGGTTTGGCGGAGTGCTGCTCACAGACGACCTCTTCATGGGCGCCATCGCGAAAAGGTTTTCCATCGACGAGGCGGCAGTGCGGGCGCTGGAGGCTGGGGCGGATATCGCTCTGCTCTGTCACAATCAGGCCGAGCAGGCCGTGGCGATTGAGGGCATATGGGATGCTGTGAGGAGTGGAAGGATCTCAGAGGAGAGGGTGGATGAATCGGTCAGGCGAATTTTGGGGCTCAAGGAACGTTTCGGCTTGCTTGCTCCAGAGAGATACCTCGTCCGACGCAGCCTGAAGCCGGTAGGAAGCCCGGAAAATCGTCGTGTTGCCCTGGAGATCGCAAGGGATTCGGTGACCCTTGTTGCGAATAGACAGGCACTCATTCCCATGACGCCGGAGGATTACCCGGGCCTTGTAGTCATGTCTCCCGACATCCGAGGGCTGACACAGGTCGAAGATGGTCAACTGGCGGAATCTCCGCTTGTTGCAGCGATCAAGCGCTTTGTTCCCGGGGTTCGGGATTTCGGTTTTTCCCAGTCCCCTGATGAACGGGAAATAGCGGAGGCGGTCAGTTTTGCGAGCGCCAAAGATGCGGTGATTATCGGCACATACAACGCCCACCTCTACCGAGAGCAAGGCAGACTGGTCAGGGCTTTGCTGGAGGCGCTCGATCCAAACATCCCCGTGGTGGTTGTGGCGCTCAGGAATCCATACGACATTCAACAGTTCCCGTCTGCAGAGACGTACATAGCCGCCTACGGGTTCAGGGAGTGCACGATGCGAGCCGTGGCGGAACTTATCTTCGGCGCGATCGCGCCCAAAGGGAGGCTGCCCGTTTCCATCCCGGGGATATGCGCTTGCGGGGCCGGGTTGACTCAATAGGGAGGAGAGTCGGGTCGCTTTGTGTTCAACGATGAAGGTTGTGGGCCTTATGTCAGGCACATCCGCTGACGGCATAGATGCTGCCCTAGTGGAGATAGAGGATCGGGATTCGGGCCTGAAAGCGGAGACGTTGGCGTTTGGCAATTACCACTATCCTGAGAGAGTGAGAGAGAAGATATTCGAGCTTTTCTCCCCCAAAACGTCTTCAGCGGATAGAATATGCAGGTTCAACTTCGTGCTGGGCAGGCTCTTTGCAGATGCTGCGGTTTCTGTGATAGAGCAGGCGGGCTTGGAATTAGGAGATGTAGATCTCGTGGCCATGCACGGCCAGACCGTATGCCATCTGCCCTGGGCAGGAGAAGGGGAGTTCCAAGTCCCTTCAACGCTCCAAATAGGCGAGCCCGCGGTAGTGGCCGAGCGCACCGGCATAACCGTCATCTCGAACTTCAGGTCGCGCGATATTGCAGAAGGCGGCCAGGGGGCTCCATTGGTACCTTATGCCGATTACATCCTCTTTCGCCATGAGGACAAGACGAGGGTTGTGCAGAATATAGGGGGGATTGCCAATATGACGGTCCTGCCCCGCGGCGCGCGGCCTCAGGATGTGATCGCTTTCGACAATGGGCCGGGGAACATGGTGATAGATGCGGTGGTGAGCGAAGTCACTGGGGGATGCATGGATTACGATGTGGACGGGGCTATTGCGGCAAGGGGCAGAGTGGTAGAGGAATTCGTGGCGGAGCTGATGGATCATCCTTTTGTGCGGATTGAGCCTCCCAAGAGCACGGGGAGAGAGGAATTTGGCGCGGAGTATGTAAAGAGTGTCATGGCTCGGGCGCGGGCCTTAGGAATCGGCGACGAGGACATTGTCGCGTCTGTCACGGCTTTTACCGCTGAATGCATCGGCAAGCATCTGAGCGACTTGGTGGTGCCTGAATATGGGTTGGACGAGCTGATCATCGGGGGAGGCGGCGCCTACAATCCCACCTTGATGAGGATGATCAGGGAGCGAGTGGATCCTGTGCCTGTTGTAACTCACGAGGCGTATGGGATATCGAGCGATGCCAAAGAGGCCATCGCTTTTGCGATCCTCGGATATCTCGGCATACATGGGATCCCGGCGAATCTGCCTAGCGCGACCGGCGCCCATCACCAGGTTCTGCTCGGAGCCATAACGCCCGGGCGCCGGTCGGAGAAGGTATGGGATCGGCTTTAGGCTACACAAGGATACTTTGAGGGGGCAGGAGACAGATGACAAATGACAGAGATGAAAACAGGGTGCAGCAGACTAAGAATGCCGACTACTGCCTTGTAACTATCCGCGGACGATATCCTTCTCTTGCTCCTGCCGAGCAAAAAGTCGCATTCTTCATCCTCGAGCACCCTGAATCCGCCGCCGAGATGACCTCGGTTCAGCTGGCTGCAGCTGCAGGAGTGAGCGAGTCGACTGTGGTGAAATGCTGCCAACGCCTTGGATTCACAGGATTTTCCCAATTCAAGTTGGCGTTGGTCAGAGAACTCGCTACCAGCAGGGAGGGTGCGTTCGGCGAAGTTGAGCCTGGAGACGATGTACCCGCCATCTGCGACAAGATATTCACGGCAACGCTTCAGGCGGTTGAAGATACAGCTAAGGTGCTTGACCCCTCCGAGGTCGCCCGCGCAGCAGAGGCCATACATCGTGCCAGACGGTTGTTCTTCTTCGGCGTAGGTTCCTCAGGGGTGGTTGCCCAAGACGCCCAGCTCAAGTTCATGCGCATAGGGATGACAGCCTTCAGCTATCTTGATACCCATGCTCAGCTTACACAGGCTGCTCTGCTGAATCCAGAGGATGTGGCGGTGGTGATAACCTACTCAGGCCGGACGAGGGAGGCCATGGATGTCATCGATCTTGCGCGGGAATGCGGGGCGTGCACGGTCTGCATCACGAATTTTCCGACTTCGCCAGCGGCTGTGGGCTCTGATATCGTGCTCTGCACCACGGCACACGAGGCCACTGGGCTCAGGGGAGGGGCGATGACCTCTCGGCTGACACAGCTTGCCGTGATCGACTGCCTTTTCACCGCAGTGGCCATGAAAGAATCAGACGAGGCAATGGAGCTCCTCATGAAAACCGTGGATGCCCTGGCATCAAGGAAGATCTAGATGGCTTTCGAGTGGTGTTCGGAAGGTGGGGATATTGGCCCCTGGGTACGTTTTTCACTGCCTGCCAGAGAACCGGGGATTGGTGTGAAGTGATGGGGCTAGGAGGATCTGTGGCGTGATCAATCGAGCCGGACTGCAGCAGCCCGAAGTGGAGGGGTGGAACGTGACTGGGCCCGTGGTCAAACTGGGTGTGACGAAGCTCCTCGAAGAGCCGGAGAAGTATCTCGGCACGGCGAGAGTGGGCCTTGTGGCCAACTACAACGCGGTGGATGAGTATGCAACCCCGATAATCAGGCTCTTTGCCGAGTGCCCGAAGATAGAGTTCACCCGGATTTATGTGGCTGAGCATGGCTTGTGGGGCTGTGAACAGGCCGGGGTGAAGGTAGGACATATCGGTGATTTGCGAACCGGCGTAGATGTGGTCAGTCTGTACGGCGAAACGGTGAAGCCGACTCCGCAAATGCTGGAAGATATCGATGTGTTGGTCTGCGACGGCAATGATATTGGATCGCGCTACTGGACTTGCCTTTCCACCACGGCACTCTGTATTGAGGCGGCTGCCGAAGCGGGAAAGCAGATAATCGTGACGGACAGGCCCAATCCCATCGGCGGAATGGCTGTTGAAGGCAATCTTCTCGACATCGAGTACCGCTCTTTTGTGGGGTACGATCGGATACCTATTCGCCATGGAATGACCCCGGGGGAACTGGCCGCGATGTACGTCGGCGGGGCAGGCCTTGACGTGGATCTTCTCGTGATTCCCATGGATAACTGGGGAAGGGAGATGCTCTTCCCCGAAACCGGCCATTTTTGGACCGGCACGCCAAACATGCCCGGTTTTGAGACCGCCCTCGTGTACCCCGGAACCTGCTTGTTTGAGGGAACCACGCTTTCCGAAGGAAGGGGAACGACGAAGCCATTCAGGCTGATCGGAGCGCCCTGGCTCGATGCTATCGATCTTGCCGATAGACTCAACACCATGGAGCTTGGCGGCGTACGCTTTAGGCCGGCCCACTTCAGGCCGATGTTTTCAAAGCACAGCGGCGTGGAGTGTGCTGGGGTAGAGGTTTATGTGACAGATGCTTGGGAGCTTGATCCGGTTCGCTTGGGGGTTTCAATGCTGATAGCCGCAAGGGAGCAGAATCTGGACGCTTTTGGATGGTATGGTGCGGGAAGTCCGACCGGCTCTGCTGACCTGGCGCGCCCGTTCCCGGTCGAAGGGCGGCATCTGTTTATCGATCTTCTTGCAGGAGGCGCCGAGTTGAGAAGATGGATTGAGGAGGGCGCGACTTCTGATGAGATAATGGCCAGGTGGGAACGGGAGACAGCCGAGTTCATGGATGCGCGGGAGCCATATCTCATTTATTAGCAGTGGTAGAGCAAGTTCATGCTTTAGCCCCTAAACGCGCTGTTTGCCGCCTGCATGCGGCTGATTCTCTAAAGGATGGCTATACATGAAAAATGCCCCTCCAAGTCTAGTGCCGCGGAATATGTTTGGAACTAGATAGCACCCGATATTTCCCGCTCCCCTTGTCGCATCCCCAAGGTGAGGTATACGTGTGCGTCAGAACGTCTGACAGGCAATGCCGTTTACAAGAAGTTGCGAAGTGATTCGTAAAGTTCGTTGCAGAGAGTCTCAACATATTCCCGCCTTGCGATCACTGAAAGCCATTGACCCGGAATGCTTTCGTACCCGTAATAAAGCCCTGCAAGCCCTCCGGCAACTGCAGCGACTGTGTCGGTATCTTCGCCTAGGTTTACTGCCTTCAGAACACACTCCCCGAAACTGCCTGTGTTGAGCAGACACCAAACGGCGGCTTCGAGCGTATCGACGACGTATCCGCTGCTTCTGATGTCGGCTTCATCCAGTCGATTGAAGCCTTCATGCGCAAGCCTTTCGTAGTGATGGAGCTCATGGGAAAATCGGGCTTGCACTATGTAGTATTGCATGGCCCTTCTGATCCCCGTTTCGACGTGTGTTTTGAGATCCTTCCCTTCCATGAGAGCTGAAGCGATAGATACATAGATGCCGCATGCGATCTGGCTGCGCTCGTGGGCATGGGTGAGGGCTGAAATGTTGTGGATGATGTCAAAAGCCTCATCTATGTCGTAAAAGCCAGGCCCATAGACAGAGCGTAGGTGAAATAGGATTGGAAGGATCCTCATTAGCGAGCCGTTTCCGTTGTCGCGTTCATCTGTACCTCCGCACTCCAAAGGGGTTGCTCCCCGGGAGAACTTGTATAGGGCTTTTTTAGTCGTGTTCCCCGCATCAAAGGCCTTCCCGTATGGCGTATACGCCCCTTCATTGAGCCATGCGAGGAATCTCTCCATGATATCCCGATAGTCCAATCCCCTGATGAGGCTGTCGGCAAGGCATAGCGTCATGCTTGTATCATCAGACCAAGTCCCGGCCGGCTGGTTATATGTGCCGTAGGCGCGCATACCGACCACCGGGTTTTCCTTCAGAGTCTTTCTGTGAGTAAATTCCACGGGAACGCCCAGCGCATCGCCGACGCATAGTCCCATTACTCCTGCCAACACATGATTCGTCATGCATACACTCCTCATATACGTCAGTAGTCAAGCCGTCGCTTCTGTGCGAATCTCTCGAAGTTCGCCTCCCAGATGCGACTATGCCAAGCATCTACAGTTCAATTGAGCGATAATCCGTTTGGGCATAGATTCGTTGCGCCTGCGAGAGGCTCCTCTTAGGCCTGTTCCAAATCTTTGCGGCTTTGGATTTCGATTGTCTCATGTGAAAGTGTAATTGAGATCTGATTGGTGGTGCAAGTTTGGAGCAGGATGGGGATGAATGAAAAAGAGGCCGCGTGGTCACGGAAGATGTTCCTGAGCGGGACGTCGCTGTTAGGGCATATTTATCGATAAGCTTTGTGGCATTTCTGCAGGGGAGTGTGTAGATTTTACGAAAACAGATTATTCAGGGAGTCCTGGCGACGCCATTAAGAGGTAATGTGTGAGGGCTTTTTGGGTTTATATATGCAAAATGGAGTTTATGAGGCCAACATGTAGAAGAGGAGACATAATCCGAAACTTGTATGGAAATGGGCAGCTCAACAATGCATTGTATTAATATGGTGGTATTATGAAGGCAAAACCAAAGGAGGAAAACCATATTCCGACGTAGAATAAATATGGAACAACGAATATGGAGCGCGCTAAGGCCTGTTGACTATGGATACGGAGGTGAAACCCATGGGCGACAGAGGCGCAAGAGGGGTAGTCGTAATCGTCATTGCTTTGATTGTGACAGCGGTATCTGCAATGAGGTTTGCGCCATTGGGCCCTGAAGAACTAGAGGCGTACCCATCGCCTTCAATCAGTCGTGTAGCTAAGCTATCTGAATATAACTCGGCACTTTTGGGCACTGCAGGAGATACTGAGGTATTGATCTATGAGGGCTCTCAGCCAGGCGGAACGATGCTTGTGGTTGGGGGAACTCATCCTGATGAGCCAGCGGGCACGGTTGCAGCTCTGATTCTGGCAGAGAACGTTGTCGTGGTGCAGGGCAAGCTGATTGTGATACCTTATGCAAATGCTTCAGGCTTTACCCACAACCTTCCTCAGGAGGGACATCCCCCATACTACACCCTATCTACCCCGGGTGGCGATCGAATCATGAAATATGGTTCGCGTTTAACGAATCCCGTCCACCAATGGCCTGATCCCACGGTCTATGTTGAAAAGGTATCCTATCAGAAACTTGCCGGGACCGAGGCACGCAATCTCAACAGGGCTTACCCCGGCGAAGAAAACGGCTCGCTGACGGAACGCGTGGCATATGCCATCACCCGGCTCATCATCGATGAAGAGATAGATGTCTCCATCGACCTCCACGAATCATCTCCCGAGTATCCTGTGAACAATGCTGTTGTTGCCCACGAGCGGGCGTTTGACCTGGCAGCTATTGCTACTCTCGATTTGGAAATGGAAGGCGTGCAGATCAACGTCGAGCCGTCTCCACCCAACCTGAGGGGGCTTTCGCACAGGGAATGGGGAGATAATACCGATACGTTGGCGCTGCTGTTTGAATCACCTAACCCCGTCCAAGGCAGACTGAGGGGAGTAACAGATGCTGATTTGATCGTTGACGGGGTGGATCCTATGTACGTGAAGGCATCTGAGCGAGGACGTTTGTATGTGCCATATACAAGTGAAGGAACTCCGCTTGCAATGAGGGCGGGCAGGCACCTTGCGTCAGTGCAAGCTATTGCAGCGGCCTATTCCATGATGGCGCCTGACAGAGCCATTGTTATGGCGGGGTTGCCGTCGTATGGCGAGATAGTTGCAAATGGCGCAGGAGCCTATCTGAACCCAAGCAGATAAAGAAGGAAGGAGAACAACACATGGATGGGAGAATGAGCAATCTTCGTTTTGTGGCTGTAGTTGTTATCGCGGCACTCGTGCTGACTCCTGTACTTGCAGTTGCTGCGCCCAAACCCGGCAAACCGGCGCTAATAACATCTGCAGGGCAGAGCACTGACGGTCTGATTCTGAAAACAGTTATGACCGACAAGGCTACAGGCGAGACAATTCCTTTCGAGAAACTTGCAAAGCCCGAAGATCTCAAAGGAATTCGAACTCTGATTGTGTCAGTCGGCCTAAGCAGCAAGGGCCTTGGGGCCGCAGGGATCAATGTCGATCAGGAGAAGGCTAGAGTCCGTTCGATTCTTGATGCGGCTAAGAAGAACGACATATTCGTGATTATGGTGCACATAGGTGGCACCGCTCGTCGTGGCGCAGGGTCTGACGAATTCGCAACACTAGTTGCCGATTATGCACACCACATTTTCGTGGTCCGGGCGGGAAACGATGACGGATTCTTCACCCGGTTAGCGCAGAAAAACAAGATTCCCCTGACAGAAGTGGATGACAGGATTGCCATGGGGCCCGCAATCATGAAACTGCTTAACACCAAGTAACATGAGAGCATGTGTCTGGAGGGTATTAGATGCGCAGAATGAGTAGGACGGTCTGTGCAGTTTTCGCGGCGGCTCTGGTGATGGCAGTGGCTGTAGCGCCTGCTCTGGCTGAGCCGATAATTCACGATGTGAGGCCTGGATATGGGGTTACGGGAATCGGATGGATTTCCGATTACCACGCCCCGTTGCGCGGTTCTGCTGTGGATACCCGTGTATACTATCTGGACAGCAAAGTGGAAGGGCCCACGACCCTTGTGTTGGGAGGAACTCATTCCAACGAGATTGCCGGGATCATGGCTGCCACATTGCTCGTGGAGAGGGCGGTGGTTACTACCGGAAGACTCATAGTAGTCCCATACGCCAACGCATCCGGGGCAAGCTATGCAGATACATATCATCCCGAGATCGGTTATTACAGCTTGACTACAGAGAGTGGAGTTCGTGTTTTCAGGTATGGAGATCGCCTCACAAACCCGGAGCACCAGGGACCCGATGCTGACAAGTACATTCACTATCCGTCGGGTCAGGAGTTTCCCGGTTATGAAGCGCGCAACCTTGACAGGGCCCATCCGGGCAAGGCTGACGGCAACCTCACCCAGCAGCTTGCATACGCTTACCACCAGTTGTTGCTTGAGGAAAAGGTAGATGTGGCTTTCGACCTGCATGAAGCCGGCCCCACGTCTCGACTGGCGAACATGGTTGTGGCAAACCCCAAGAATATTGATTTCGCGGTGATGGCCATAGTCGATCTGGAGATGCAGGGAATTGTGATGAATGTGGAGCATTCGTCCGACACTTTTCACGGTCTTTCCCACAGGGAGTGGGGAGACACTACTCCTGCTGCTTCGTATTTGATCGAAACGCCTAACCCTGCCCAAGCCTCCAATGCCATCAACCCTGATGTGGTAAATGACAAGGTTAATCCCTTGTCCCGCAGAACTGCTACACACCTTGCTACGATAGATGCAGTGCTCAATGCACACGAGCTCCTTGACGGCAAGCGCACGCGGTGGGTTGGACTGCCTTCTTATGAGGAATTGGTTTCGGACGGACTCGAAGAATATCTGAGATAGACCTGAATTAAGAAGGAGGGCACAGACTATGTTCAGACCTGATTCCAGGAAACGCATTTTTGCAATAGTGGCACTGCTTGCGTTGGTTATGGTTATGACTGGTGTGGCAGGGGCGGAGCTGCCACAGGAAGTCCGCGCGCCAAACGGTATGGTTGCCGCGGCGCACCAGTTGGCGGCCGAAGCCGGAGTTGAAATCCTCAAAGCTGGTGGAAACGCTGTTGATGCTGGAGTTGCCACTGCGTTCGCAGTCGGAGTAGTGGAGCCCCACGCATCAGGCTTAGGCGGCGAGGGCATGATCGTAATCTATCTTCCTGAGGGAGACAGGGCCGTTGTGATCGACTACAGGTCGACGGCGCCTGCGGCTGCGGCTGAAGCCCTGGCAGACAGCAAAATGCCAGGGACGGGCTGGCCGTCAGTGGCCACCCCCGGGCTCGTTGCGGGCCTGGCTTCGGCTCTGGAGCAGTACGGGACAATGACGCTTGAGCAGGTATTGCAGCCTGCAATTAGGCTGGCTGAAGAGGGATTCCCTATTGGCGCAACCCTCGCCGGCGTCATTGAAGACCGATACGAGACCGTACTGAATGACCCTGAGCTTGCTGCGACATTCCTTGACGATGGTCTGCCTCCGCAGGAGGGCTGGATTCTGAAAAACCCCGGTCTCGCGTCATCGCTCAAGAAGATCGCTGCAGAAGGCCCCGACGCATTCTATCGCGGGGAGATTGCGCAGGCGATCGATGCTGCCAGCCGAGCGGGCGGCGGCTACATCACCGCTGAAGACTTGGCAAATTACAAGGCCGTAACGAGATGGCCTGCACGAGGCAACTACAGAGGATACGAGGTGTTCTCTGCGCCGCCACCGGTAGGAGGCGCAACCTTGATTGAAGTTCTGAATATTGTGGAGAACTTCGATCTCAGCGCAGCTCCGTTCCCGAACGCCCAGGCGATTCACTACCTTTCGGAGTCAATAAAGCCTGCGTTCCGTGATTACCGTGCATACGTGCATGATCCTGATTTCGTGTATGTGCCTTTGCAGGAGATGCTCTCTAAGGATTATGCAAAAGAGCGCGCTTCCAATGTCAACCCCGATAAGATGACCCCAGCTGGCAAGATTCAGGCTGGCGAATTTGCCAAGAAGGCTGCTCTGGCTCCAACTGGCACCGAAGGCGCCAAATACGAATCACCGTCAACAACTCACATTTCAGTAATTGACAAAGACCGAAACATGGTGGCGATCACCCAGACTATCAGCTCATTCTTCGGAGCAGGCGTAATGATTGAGGGCACTGGTGTGATTCTCAACAACGAGATGGCCAACTTCTCAACTGACAAGACCAGTGGCAACTACATTGCTCCCAACAAGAGGATGAGGACTTCGATCGCTCCAACGCTCGTGCTGCGCGAGGGAGAGCCCTTCCTGAGCATCGGAACTCCGGGCGCCGGAAGGATCGTGCCTACAATGGCGCAGCTGCTGGTCAACATAATCGACTTCGACATGGGGCTGCAAGAGGCCATAAATGCACCCAGATTCTATGCGCGAGAGGGTTCTGACGTGTTCGAATACGAACCTCGCTTCCCTGAAGAGGTTATTGATGATCTGAAGAAGATGGGTTATCCCATCGACGAGAAGTCGGTACGAGGTGAATACGATCTGTATTTCGGAGGCGCTCAGGGCGTCATGGTCGACCCCAACACCGGCGAACTGATTGGAGCTGCTGACCCAAGGCGGGATGGCGCTGCTGTAGGTTACTGAGGACATAAGGAAGCAAACAAAACCGGGCGCGGCGGTCGGGACGCCGAACGTCGCGCCTTTTTCATGGAAGAGTGATGCTAATGTGGGCTCAGCTCATTACATTTGTCTGCATGCTAGGCACGTTTTTGCTGTTTGCTGCAGCGCTCAAGCTGCCTCCAGCCCTGGCTACAGCGGGCGCCGCTGTAGTGGGCCTTGCTGTTTCGGGCAACATAGGGTCCTTGTATCATCTGATTGAAGGGGCTTTCGGCTACTTCGATGTGATTCTGATTATCGCCATGGCAATGGTGTTCATGGCCGCGCTCGAGGCAGCAGGAATCCTGGAAGAGATCTCCTACAGAATCACCAGACAGCTCGGCAACAAGCCTCTGTTGCTCTCTTTGGCGTCCATGATCTTGGTGATGCTTCCGGGCATGCTGACCGGTTCATCCACAGCCGCCGCTATGACCACAGGAAGGTTTGTCTTGCCTGTGCTCGTCAATGCTGGCATTGCTCCGGCTCGGGCAGGCGCATTTGTCGCTCTCGGCAGCATAATCGGGATGATTGCGCCTCCTGTGAACGTGCCGGTGATGATTATCGGGTCGGGAATAGACATGCCCTACGTGGGCTTCGACATCCCGTTGTTGCTCCTTTCCGTGCCCGCCGCGATAGCTGTCTCAATATGGGTGGTGGCAGGGATTAACAAGGGGCCCTCAGGCGACAAGCTAGAACCGGGACAGGCCGCGCCGGCAGGCGCCAGTGAACGCATTCCCGGTTTCAAAGTTTACATTCCCATTATCGCACTTTTGGCGATGATGCTCGCGGTTAGGCTGTCAAAGGGCTCCATACCCGATCCGGGCATCCCATTCATGTTCGCCGCAGGGGCGCTGCTTGCCATGGTTTGCGGAAGGCCGATCAAGCTCTGGGACACAATAGTCGATGGAATTGGCATGGCGATGCCTGTTATGGGCGTGCTTGTTGGCGCGGGCATGTTCGTTCAGGTGATGACTGTGACAGGCGTCAGAGGGTTGCTTGTAACATCCGCCTTGGATATACCGATAGCGTGGATATTCGTAGTGGCTGCACTGGCCCTACCGCTTTTCGGGGCGATCTCCGCCTATGCGTCATCTTCCGTTATGGGCGTGCCGATTCTCCTCGCGCTCCTTGGCAACGACGAGATAGTAACAGCTGCGGCTCTTTCAATGCTGGCTGCGATAGGCGATCTGCTGCCGCCCATCGCAATAGTGCCCAGCCTCATATCCCAATCATCTGGAGAAGGGCCCGATTTCCGATCTGAATTGCTGAGGCAGGCAGCGGTGCCTATATTCTGTCTCGTGCTCTGGGCCTTTGCGGTGCTCAGATGGGCCCCTGCCATAGGCAGACTGTTGTAGCTTAGGCGGAACGCGACGCTAGAGGAGGAAACGATAGAATGACCTACTTCAAACTGGCAACAGCAAGTTGGCTCACGCCGATATATCTTCTCATGTTGGCGGTGACGGTTGTGGCTGTTGCAGTCAACATACTGCGGGAAGAGAAACTATCATCGCAGATAGTCGGCGGCATGGTGCTGATCCCTCTCGTGCTCCGTCTGCTTTTGGTGAAGTGAGCGCGAGGATTTCGGAGGAGTGCAAGATTAACGTCCATCCCTCTACTGTATCCCCGAAGGGAAGAACCCGCGTTCGGCCGTGTGAAGGCGCGGCGCGGGTTCTTGATGTTCAACCCTTCACTGTGGAATGCAAGCCCTCGGTGCTGATGAAGTAATTCGACATAGTGAAGAACAAGATGAACATCGGAAGGCTGGCCATGGTCGCAACGGCCATCATGATCCCTTCGTCACTGTGGGTTTCCGCCATGAACTTGGTTATATACAGAGGAATCGTTTTCATTTCATCGCTCTGAACCACGAGCAGGGGCCAGAGCAGGTTGTCCCATTGTGAGCGGAACGTCAGAATCGCCAGGGTGGCGATGGCCGGACCACTGTTGGGCAACACGATGTTGGCGAAAATGCGGGGTTCACTCGCGCCATCGATGCGGGCGGCATCGAGCACCTCATCGGGGAAGGTGATCAGAAACTGCCGCATCAAAAACACGCCAAAAGCGTTGGTGAGGAAGGGCAGAATGAGTCCGGCATATGAATCGTGCAGCCCCATTTTTGTGACTACCATGTAGAGCGGGATCATGATGGTCTCGAAAGGGATCATCATTGTCGCCATTATCAGCATGAAGACGAGATTGCGACCTTTAAATTGGAATTTAGCGAGCCCATATCCTGACATTGACGACAGAAGAACTGTTGTTGCGGTGACAGAAAGGGCAACGACGAGAGAGTTGAGTATGTTGCGAACAAATATGAATGACCCGTCAGGTCCCTTCAAACCATTCCAATAGTTCTGCCAGTGTATGTGATCACTGAACCAAGGGTAGGGCAGTTTCATAATATCTATTGCGGGCATGAAGGATGCAGTAACCATGAACAGAAGTGGTGTGACCACGAACACGCAGGCCAAAATGAGAAATAGCCAGATAAAGATGTCTGCCAGCCTTTCTCCGATTGGGGCCTTCCCTTTAGCATAATTCATGTCAATCCCCCTGATCCCAGAGCATCTAGCTGATCGCCCTGTTTTGATATTTCTACATGTAAGTGACTTCCTCAGTCCTAGATATCCTGAATTGCAACCATGTTAGGACCAACATGACAAGGAAAAGCAGAACACTCATGGCGCTGGCTCTCCCAATATTGTGATCCTTGATTGCAGTATTGTAGATACTGAGGGTAATGACATCAATGGGTCTGGTGGGCGCCCCGGATGTCGTGAAGAGGTATTGCGTGCTAAAAGTCTTGAGACACTGGATCATGACCATCACTGAAACCAAGAGAGTGGTCGGCTTCAGTAGCGGAAATGTGATATGCCAGAAGTCTTGCCATCTGTTTGCTCCATCGATCAGAGCTGCCTCGTGCAAGTAGTCTGGGATGCCTCCTATGCCAGCAATGAATACGATGGTGAAATAGCCGATGTATTTCCAAAAATACAGTATTATCGTTGACAACCGCAGCATGTTCGCGTTAGAGAGCCAGTGATAATTGACTCCCGATGTTCCATTAATAAAATTGAGCGCTTGGTTTGCCAGGCCCCGAGGATCGAAGATAAGCAGCCAGATAAGGGCCGCCACAACCGACGAAAGCGCGGCCGGGGAGTATAGCGCCATCTGAAGGAATTTCTGCAACTTTGTCCGCGACATGATGAAAGCGGCCAATACGAGGCTGAGAACGACCAGGGGAATGAATGTGCCCACTGTGAATATGGCTGTATTGGCCACAGACTGCCAGAACATGTCTGACGAGAATAAATACTTGTAGTTGCCCCAACCGACGAATTCAGGCGGCTTGAGCGACAACAGATTCTTCTTGAAAAAGCTCATGTAGATTGCATTGCCAATGGGGTAGAAGCTGAAGACTAAGAAGAACGCCAAAGTCGGAGCGACGAATATCCATCCCCATCTGGCCTTTTTCTGTTCCATACTGAATCCCTTGTGCTGCTGCATCGAATCTCCCCCTCAAGGAAATCTCGGAAGCTAAAGTCCGGGTTGCAAGAACCCGGACTTCAGCTTGCGCTGCTACTGCTATTCGTTATCCAGGACTTCCTGGATACGGTTGCGCAGGGTATTAAGGGCCTCTTTTGGAGGCACCTTGGACAGCATAACGCCTTCAACTGCTTCCTTTATAAATCTTTCAAACTGGTACCCGTTTTCATGGAGGAAGACCGGATGTGCCCGGTTCATGTCTGCCATGAAGACTTCAGTGTAAGGAAGGTTCTTGAACGTCTTCGACGTCAGGAGCTCTTTGCGCGGCTGAATGAGGTTGACCTTTACCAGATACTCCATGGAATGGCTGAGCATGTAGTCAGCTAACTTCCACGCCATCTCCTGCTTTTCTTTGGGCGCCTGGGCGTTGACCATCAGGTAATGGCCATAGAAGGAGCACGCCACATCGTTGACGGCGTTCTTGAAGACTGGGAACGGAACAACCATCCATTCTTTGCTTTCGAAGAATGCAGGGTTATCGTTCTGCAACCGGCCTTGCTGATAGAACCCGCTGAGGCACATGGCTATGTCGTTGTTGTCCTTGTTCCAGATTTTCCTGGGAGCGGCGTATGTGGGGCTGCCGAGGTTGCGTCCGTGGGGACCCCATTCCCTCATGTATTCCAGCACTTGCAGCCATGCCTTGTCATTGACTATGGCTGTCTTGCCGTCATCACTCAGCAACTTCCCACCCAACTGCTCAACCATGGGGAGGAAAGACACGAGGTAGTACGGATAGCGGAAGTCGAACCCGCGCCGCACGAGGATATCACCATTGCGTATGGCAATCTTGTCGGAGATATCGGCCATGTCTTCCCATGTTTTGGGGTAGTCTTTCTCGGGATCGAGCCCTGCATCGCGGAAGACCTTCTTGTTTATGTAGATGCACCAGTTAGTGATCTCTAGGGGAAGGCCGTATATCTTCCCGCCCATGGTCACTGCATCAAAGGTGCCTTTGATGTACTGGGACTTCAATTCGTCGTAGTTTTTGACGCCAATGGCCTTGCAGTCGACAGGAGCAACGCGGTAGTTCTTCATGTAGCCGTATTCTTGTTCGATTGGAAGGTTGAATAGGTCTGGAGCGTTATTGGCTGAGAAAGCGGTAAGGACAATGTCTCCCATCTTGCTAGCTTCATTTACGACTCTCTTGACGCGCACGTTAGGGTACATCTTGGTGAACTCAGCGATATACCTGTTTTCGATCTCGGTTCGGTTGTCGTCAGTGTGGGTCCAATAGGTCAACTCAATAGGCTTTGCGGCGCCGACTCCGAAGGACAGGGATACGATGATGGCAACAGCGAGCAACCATGTAGACCTTTTCATGAACAACTCCTCCTCTAGCGTCTTTGTTGGGCAGCCAACCCATGTAGTGTCTGCGGCGCGTCACCTCCATGCCAGGACTACAGGAAACCCCAGCGTGATCGTTGTCATTAGAAACCAACTATAAACAAAATTCGTCATTGAAGTAAGTAGTCCTGCGTCCAACTGCAAATCCGACACGTTTTTGCTATATGTTAGTCAGTAAGTGAAGGCGCCTGGCGTGGCATAGACCTTGTGCCGCCTGGGGGACTTGATGATAATAAAGTATCTCAGCTTGCCGCCACCGGCTACGATTTGCGGCAGGTTTGCATCGCTCCATGAATTATCGCCACTCAGGCTTTGACTGCAAGCGTGATGAGCATGTTCAAATCCTCGTTGAGACATGATGCAGACTTGTAGAAAGGCTTCTCAAGGCTTGCGTTATTCTGATCGGCCGCAAAGCCAGATTCGACAGCCAAGACAGTTGACTACAACACTAGTCTGTGCTAATGTTGACTACAGATGTAGGCACACTGGTGACTGATGCGGGGGGCCAGCGGAGTTGCAGCTAGAAAGCTGGATTCAGAAGTCCTATTTGCATGGAGCAGCAAAGGGGATGTTGAAAGTGATGGAGTTTTTGGCGAATCAGGGTAAGAGACTATCGGTGGAGATTGACGGGCGCACCTATATGCGTATTCCAATCAAGACTCATGTTGTCGTCGCAGACGACGATATTGTGGATGTGGTTGGGAGGTACGCTGAACCTCTGTTGTGTACAGGCGACATGTTGGTAGTGAGCGAGAAAATCGTAGCTATTACTCAGCACAGGGCGTATCCAGTTGACCAAATCGAACCTTCGCGGCTTGCTCGTTTTCTCTCTCGGTTCGTGTATAAATCGCCCTATGGAATCGGGCTGGCGAGCCCGTGCACGATGGAGCTGGCTATAAGGGAAGCTGGCGCGCCGAGGATAGTGGCGGCGGCGTGTGTGGCAGGGGTTGGCAAGCTTTTCGGAGCTAAAGGAGTCTTTTACCGGATATGCGGCGCAGACGTGGCCGCAATCGACGGCCCATGCGACTATACTATCCCGCCCTACGACAGGTATGCGATTTTGGCTCCGTCGAAGCCCAAAGATGTTGCTCAGTCGTTAAGCGATGCTACTGGTATGCCGGTGGCGATTGTGGATGCGAATGACTTGGGCGTTTCCGTACTTGGATTATCGGCGGGATGCCCCGAGCCGGAGCTTATAAAGAAGATCCTTGCCGACAATCCCCTTGGGCAGTCATGCGAGCAGACTCCCATTGGAATAGTGCGCCAGGCTAAGGATATATAGGTTATAGCGGAACTTTCAAGATTCGACGTTTTCTCGGCGTTCAAAGCGGCCTGAAGAAACAGTGATAGCCGTGGTTGGATGTGTGTTTCTTGTAGGTGACGACGATCGGCAATAAAGGGAGAACAACGTCAGGCGCCCACCTCGTGGCCAAGACAGAATGTGGCAAGCCGAGTTGACTGCTTAGCGATTACACAGAGACAGACAGCAGGCAATGCACATCGATTAGCACCCATCTCAATTTAATGTGGGCACGTGTGCCATGGTGCTCTTTTGGCTGGAACATCCAGGGTTTGCGTTAACCCCCAAACTAGGCCCGCGTGACCTTAGAAGAGGTGACGGCAGTTACGGTTGCTACAATGCCCACGTGCACTCGGTTGCAGTTGACGCCCTCTGATTCCATGCGTATACTGACTACAGATATAGTTAGTAGTGCTTTAAGACGACGAGATGGGGGGTATGGGCATATGGGAATGCCTCCTCTGGGCGATCAAGAGTTGGAACTGCTACGATTTATCACCGAACATTCGCCGATCACGGTGCGTGAGGCTTATGAGAACTATGGAAAGGACCGGGGCCTTGCGCGAACCACAATCCTCACAATGATGGAAAGACTCAGAAACAAGGGTTATCTGACTAGGTCGGAGGGGAAAGGGGCAAATGAATATTCTGCCTGCTTAACCCGTTCGGCGCTCATGCGCGGAGTGGTGCGTGGATTCGTGGAAGAGACGCTTGGAGGCACTTTGTCGCCTTTTGTAGCATATATCGCCGAAGAGGCCAGTGTAAGTCCGCAGGAACTTGAAGAACTAAAGCGACTTGTTGAGGAACTCGAATCGCGGGAGGAAGAGAATTGAGGGGCTGTCTGCAGTATCTGTTCCAAATCTCATCCCAATACTGGGCAAGTTCCATGTGGAGGGCTTTCTATCAGGGGAGCCTGGCGCTCGCGTTTGTATGGGCTGTATGCAAAGCCTTCCCGCACATCCCCGCCCGCGTCAGATGCTGGCTATACCGTCTTGGATTGGCCAAATTGTTTCTTCAATTGTTCGCAGCGCCTCAGATCGATCTCGCTGTTTTGCCTCGAACTCGAACCGTAATTGCACATGTCGTGTCATATCGTTTTGCTGAGCAAATACCCACCCGCGGAGATCTGGCCCGGGGGGTTGGCGGGCCTTTGATGGCTCTTTGGATTATTGGGGTCACCATAGGCGTGGCAGGGGTCGCGATAGCTTATGCAAAGGCGCGCTCCATGGCGTTGCGCAGCGTGTCAGTACGTCGGGAAGAGCTCGATGCCATGGTGGCTCGGATATGCCGAAACATGAAAATCAGCTGCCTGCCCGAGCTTGTAGTCGCAGGCTGGGCATCTGTCCCGATGACATTGCGAAGGAGGAGCAGGCATGTTGTGGTTATCCCTCTAAAGTTCTTGGCTCCCGAACGTCAGAGCGACCTGGAGTTGGCGTTGGCCCATGAGTTGGCCCACATAAAGAGGCACGACTTGAACTGGAACTGGCTTCCTACCGCGGCCAAGATTCTATTCTTCTTTAACCCTCTGATCTGGGTGGTCGATCGTGAGCTCGGTATTGCTCAGGAAATGGCTTGCGACGAGATGGCTGTGCGCGCTACTCGGTCTAAAGCTGCGAGGTACGGCAGGGTTCTCCTCACGATGGTCAGACCGGATCGGGAGGCAGGCTCCACATGGCGAGTAGCGACGGCGTCTGCAGGGGCGTCTGCCGAAGTAATACGGAGACGCCTGGTCGAGCTAGGTCACATGCAGGACCCGCCTGCAAGAAGAGTGATGGCATCTATAGTGACGTTGCTCTTCATGTGTCTGCTGGTGATGCCATTTCAGATTGTAGAGGCTCCACGCGATGGCCTGCCTCGTCCTGGAGTGTCGAGGATCAGAGACAAGATATACATATCCGAGCCTTGGGGCGAAAAAGCATCCCTCGATGGAGTGACTATAGGCATCGACTTTGAACCTTCAGGCAAATGACGGTTCAAAGAAGACATTGCCATGGCCATCAAGTCGCAGCCGACTGACGCTACCTGTTGCCCTCAACACTTCCATAAGAAATCCACTGGCCAACTTCGGGCATTTTTGCGGACGATTGGGTTTTGAACCGTTCGCCGACAGATGCTTCAGACTGTGTCGATAGAATCGCGCTGAGCATGTAGTTTTGGTAGTATGCAGGGTAGCGAGCAACTTGTATCTTCGCAGCCTAGTCGGGCCTCTTGCTCATCTGCATTCCAATATTTGGTTACTCATAACCATTGCCACGGCTTCTGTTGCGAGGACACGCGTGTTCGCAGAGCCGCATGGTGCAAGAGGCACGGTCTTTAGGAAGAATCGGTATTCCCTAAAAGATCAGGAAGTGAAGGTAGGGAGGCCTGCAGCTCTCCTTCATGGCGCTATAGATTGCCAAACGGACTGCCTCGACGTTGTGGTCCAGGGTCTTGGCGTGCGAGTTGAAGCTCGTATGTGAGCCCGCACCAAGGTATTGAACGTCCAGAGGCTGTCTCATGAACCGCAGTCTACACACTCCTGTTCATGCGCGTCGGCAGGGGGCTCGATGGCGATGGTGTCGTCCTTTTTGACGTATGCTGAGAATCTGCTGTGGACTTTATCGAAATCCTTGAGGATCGCTTCAGTCATCATGTCGAAAGGAACTACCACGTAGCGCCCTAGAGGGGAGTGACGGGGATTGTATAGGAGGGTCCCGGTGACGTTTTCCAGACTGATCTTCACGCCCTCGGGCGTCTCCGTCTTGACTACGTCGAGCGAGACAAGAAGGCCGACCAGTTTAAACAGCTCCTTTTGGGCGGAGAGAAAGTTGCCCAGGGAGTAGATGACCAGAGTATCGCCTACCATGGTTACCGGCTGCACTACGTGAGGGTGGTGTCCCACTATTATGTGGACGCCGAGCTCCGCGAGGTGCTCCGCTATCTCCGTCTGCTCCTTAGTAGGCGCGAAAACGTATTCATCACCCCAGTGCATGGAGACGATGACCACATCAGCATTAGCCCTGGCTTTCTCCACATCGGCCCTGGCTGTCTCGGGGTCGTAGACGTTCACGTAGTATGCCTTGCCATTGGGGGGTCTCAGGCCGTTGGTGAGGGTGGTATAGGCAAGGAACGCACACGTGATGCCATTTACCTCCACCGTCTGTATTTCGTTCCGATCCGTCTGGCTAAAGTAGCTTCCGGCTGTGAGGACGCTTTCTTTACCGCTCCAATACTCCAGAGAGCACAGAACAGCATTTTCCCCTCGATCCAGGGTGTGGTTGTTCGCTAATGATACGAGGTTGAACCCGGTGTCGATAAAGGCGTCCCCTACCTCCTGAGGGGAGTTGAAGCGTGGGTACGTGGACAGACCGAGCTCGACGCCGCCTAGGATTGTCTCCTGGTTGTAGAAGGCGAGGTCATGGCGGGCAATGCGGTCGGCGATGAGGCGGAGCATAGGGCGAAAATCGAAGGCGTCGTCCTCTACTCTGGCGGCGTTGTACACACCTTGGTGGATAAGGGCGTCTCCAACAGCAGCGAAGGAGAAACGGGAAGACATTCCCGGAGCCCCGGGCTGTGCCCAGAGAACGAGAATGAGGGAAAGACTGATAAGGACGAGCGGAAAGGTCTTTCTTCGGATCATGATCTCCTCCATGAGCATGCGTTTCAATCAATAGCTCAGTTCGCCCCGCTCAGGACATACTCCTCTTCGCGTTAGCCGGGTGTTGTCATGATGGGGGATCCTGACACAGCTTTCTCCTCTAACCTCCTTGAGTTTGGTATAATCATAACATCAGCAGGGCTTCATGCCCGAGGCACTGGGGTATTCTGAGCATTCCTAAGCGGCCAAGGTCTGAATTTCAGACGGAGTCAGGTTGTCGACAAAAGCGCTCATCAACTCGAAGCGCGTGAGCGTTGGCGATGGGAATTCGGGATCTCCTAGGTGGCAAGCCATCCGTACGGGAAGTCGCTAGATGAGAATGAAGCGGAGAAAATGTCGAGCTGGAAGAGGCTTTACGGATACTGTGGCAATAGGATGAGTGCCCCGGCTTGTCTCAAACGAGCCCGACGGTTAGCATCGGATTTGTTTTTGCCTGAGGAGGCCGCGGCATTGGTTACGGGATTAAGTTGAGGAATCCTATCTTGGAGACTGACCAAGTTGAAACTTCCAAAGAGGTGTAGTGGCTTATGGATGCCGAGTACTTCGTGGATCTGGCCTTGGAGTGGGGGGCTGATCATGCCGTCCCCTTTGAAATCAGTGATATCGTATTCGATCCGCGGACTATCTTAAAGTGCGCTTTTGGTTGCGGTGACTGGGGCTATGGGCACACTTGCCCCTCTCGGCCTCTTTCTCTTAGGCCTTGGGAGTATGAACAGGTGTTGCGCCGTTATTCTTGGGGGATTATCATTCATTCTACGGATAAACGTATTTCGCAGGATGTCTCCTTCGGCATTGAACGCGAAGCCTTTTTGCGCGGATATTATCTGGCCTTTTCACTTAGCGATTGCGCCATATGCGGGCAATGCGCCGGATTTGTCGGTAAGCCGTGCGCCAATCCCCAAAAGGCGCGTCCGGCCTTTCACAGTGTGGGCATTGACGTTTTCAAGACTGTGCACCGCTTCGGCCTGCCGTTGGATACTCTCAAGAGCGAGGATGAAACGCCCAACTGGTATTCAGCGGTATTCATCGAGTGATAACTGGATTGTGCCGGGAGAGTTGTCTATCACGGCAATCAGGCATGCTTGGCTTCCCACGGGGATGTTATAGCTGAGCAACCCGACAGTGAACAGTTTTCAGCTTCCATAGCCCAAGTTAGCTAATATGATGGCTGACAGCTTAAGGTTACGAAAGCCTAGATGCTTGGATGTTCCAGTATCTTTGTCTGAAGATACGTAGATTGGCGGAACAAGCAAGTCATGGAGGCTGCTACGGATCACAGAAGCGGCAGCAGAAGTCCGTTCACCGAAGGATATAGACGATGCGGTTACAAACCGTAGTTCAAAGGGTCATGAATACAGCAAAAACAGTTGGGACATTCGTATTCCCCAGAGCTGAACCCGAAAAAGAACATGTGGGCCGGGCCCCGAGAATACTGTGCCCGAAACAGTGCGTATGCAGTTAAGAGGGAGCCTTCGTAT
>Ga0116181_1000804_pt1 | contig 28353 bp, 22 predicted proteins | sample AD_UKC075_MetaG_FD_89752 | JGI IMG/M metagenome (GOLD analysis project Ga0116181, IMG submission 89752) | Active sludge microbial communities of municipal wastewater-treating anaerobic digesters from USA - AD_UKC075_MetaG | ecosystem: Engineered > Bioreactor > Anaerobic > Digestate | place: USA... | reverse complement strand
GCCGCTCCCAGGCGGGATCCCCACCTTCGAGCTGGAGATCGGCGGGCTGACCTGCGCGTCGTGCGCGAACCGGATCGGCAAGAAGCTGAACAAGCTCGACGGCGTGTCCGCCACCGTGAACTAGGCCACCGAGAAGGCCAAGGTCACCGTTCCCGACGGCTACGACCCCGCGCTCCTGATCGCCGAGGTGGAGAAGACCGGCTACACCGCCGCCCTCCCGAAGCCGAAGGTCGAGCAGGCCGCGCAGGCCGATCCCGGGGACGCCCCGGACGACGCCGAGCTGACGGCGCTGCGGCACCGGCTGATCGGCTCGGTCGTGCTCACCGTCCCCGTGATCGCGATGGCGATGATCCCCGCGCTCCAGTTCACCTACTGGCAGTGGGCGTCGCTCGCGCTGGCCGCCCCGGTCATCGTCTGGGCCGCGTGGCCGTTCCACAAGGCGGCGTGGACGAACCTGAAGCACGGCGCGGCGACGATGGACACCCTCATCTCGATGGGCACGTCGGCCGCGTTCCTGTGGTCGCTGTACGCGCTGTTCCTCGGCACGGCGGGCGTGCCCGGGATGACGCATCCGTTCGAGCTCACCGTCGCCCCGTCCGACGGCGCGGCCAACATCTATCTCGAGGTGGGCGCGGGCGTGACGATGTTCATCCTCGCGGGCCGCTACTTCGAGAAGCGCTCGAAGCGCCAGGCGGGCGCCGCGCTCCGCGCGCTGCTGGAGCTGGGCGCGAAGGAGGTCTCGGTGCTGCGGGGCGGCGCCGAGGTCAAGATCGCCGTCGAGGACCTGACCGTCGGCGACGAGTTCATCGTCCGCCCCGGCGAGAAGATCGCCACCGACGGCGTGGTCGCCTCCGGGAGCTCCGCCGTCGACGCGTCGATGCTGACCGGCGAGTCGGTCCCCGTCGAGGTCGGCGAGGGCGACCCCGTGACAGGCGCCACCGTCAACGCCGGCGGGCGTCTCGTCGTGCGGGCCACCCGCGTCGGCTCCGACACGCAGCTCGCGCAGATGGCGAAGCTGGTCGAGGACGCCCAGACCGGCAAGGCCGAGGTCCAGCGCCTCGCCGACAGGATCTCCGGGGTCTTCGTCCCCATCGTCATCGCCGTCGCCGTCGCGACCCTCGGCGCCTGGCTCGGCGCCGGCTTCCCCGCCACCGCCGCGTTCACGGCCGCGGTCGCGGTCCTCGTGATCGCGTGCCCCTGCGCGCTGGGCCTCGCCACGCCGACGGCGCTGCTCGTCGGCACCGGCCGCGGCGCCCAGATGGGCATCCTGATCAAGGGGCCCGAGGTGCTGGAGTCCACCCGCAAGGTCGACACCATCGTCCTCGACAAGACGGGAACCGTCACGACCGGCAAGATGACGCTCGTCGACGTCGTGGCCGGGCCCGGCGTCGACCGCGCCGAGCTGCTGCGCCTGGCGGGCGCGCTGGAGGACGCCTCCGAGCACCCCATCGCGCAGGCGATCGCCAAGGGGGCAACCCAGGAGGTCGGCCAGCTGCCGACGCCCACCGAGTTCGCGAACGTCGAGGGCAGGGGCGTGCGTGGCGTCGTCGAGGGCCGCGCCGTCGTCGTCGGGCGCGAGTCGCTGCTCGCCGACGAGTCGCTCGCCCTCTCCGCCGGGCTGGCCGCCGCGAAGGCGAGGGCGGAGGGCGAGGGCAAGACCGTCGTCGCGGCCGGCTGGGACGGCGCCGCGCGCGGCCTGCTCGTCGTCGCCGACACCGTCAAGCCCACCAGCGCCGAGGCCGTCGCCCAGCTCAGGCGGCTCGGCCTCACGCCCGTGCTGCTGACCGGCGACAACGAGGCCGTCGCCCGGCAGATCGCCGCCGAGGTCGGGATCGACCAGGTGATCGCCGAGGTGCTGCCGAAGGACAAGGTCGACGTCGTGGTCCGCCTCCAGAAGGAGGGCAAGGTCGTCGCGATGGTGGGCGACGGCGTCAACGACGCCCCCGCCCTCGCGCAGGCCGACCTCGGCCTCGCCATGGGCACCGGCACCGACGTCGCCATCGAGGCCTCTGACCTCACCCTGGTCCGCGGCGACCTGCGCGGCGCCGTCGACGCCATCCGGTTGTCGCGCAGGACGCTGGGCACGATCAAGGCCAACCTGTTCTGGGCCTTCGCCTACAACGTCGCGGCCATCCCCATCGCGGCCCTCGGCATGCTCAACCCGATGCTGGCGGGCGCGGCGATGGCGTTCTCCAGCGTGTTCGTCGTCGGCAACAGCCTCCGCCTGCGCGGGTTCAAGAGCGTCGCCGCGGGCTGATCCGACGGAAAAGTGCATCGAGATGCTCTCAGAACGGGCGTATTTCGCAGAATCCCGATGTGACAGCACTTATCCGTCAGGCGGGGTCGTCTGCGCCTCGGGGCGCCGAGGCGGCGCGCGCGATCTGGGCCAGGGCTAGCGCGAGGTCCGCCTCGGTCGCCGCGCCGAAGCCGAAGACGACGCCCTCGGCGCCCGCGCCGGACCAGTACCCCGAGAGCGGGCTGACCCCCACCCCCGCCGCGGCGAGGTCGGCCACCACGTCGGCCTCCGGCCGGGCGGTCTCCACGACCGCGTGCAGCCCCCCGTCCATCGGCGAGACCCGCAGGCCCGGCACGTCGGACAGCGCGGCGACGACCTGGGCTCGGCGGCGCCGGTACCGGTTGCGCATCCGCTGCGTGTGCAGCCGGAGCGCGCCGCTCTCCAGGTAGTTCGCGACGGCGCGCTGCGGCACGAGGCCGACGGGCTGGCCGAGCTCCGCGCGCGCCTCGGCGACCGCCGGCACCAGCCAGGCGGGCAGGGCGAGGAACCCGGTGGCCAGCGCCGGGGTGAGCGTCTTCGCCAAGGTGCCGAGCAGGACCACCCGCCCGTCCGAGGGGTCGTCGAGGGCCGCCAGCGCGGGCAGCGGCTCCGAGGTGTAGCGCAGCTCCGAGTCGTAGTCGTCCTCGACGATCACCACGCGAAAGCGCCGCGCCCACTCCAGAAGCTCCTGCCGACGATCCACCGGCAGCGATCCGCCCATCGGGTACTGGTGGCTGGGCGTGACGATGAGCACATCCGGCGCGTCCGACCCGGCGGGCAGGTCGGCCACGCGCAGGCCGCGCTCGTCCACGGGAACGGGCACCACCGTCGCGCCGAACCGGGCGGGGACGCGGCGCAGCGACGGATACCCGGGCTCCTCGACGCCGACCCGAAGCCGCGCCGGGCTCCCCTCGCCGAGCGCCAGGAGCAGCAGGGCGAAGCCCTCCCGGCCGCCGCCGGTGACCGCGAGCTGGGCGGGGTCGCGCACCACCGCGCGCATCCGGCGCAGGTGATCGGCCCACGCGCGTCGAAGCCCGGGCAGGCCCAAGGCAGGGACCGCGTCGTCCACAGGTGCGGCCGTCGCCTCGCGCCAGGCCGCCCTCCACGCCGGGCCGACGACGTCCGCGGCCCACGGCCGGCCCGGGCGGAGGTCCAGCACGGGCGGGGCCTCGGGCCTCCGGCGCGGGGCCGGCCGCGGCGGACGCGGCGGCGGGTGCACCCTCCGCAGCTGCGGGTTCACCACCGTCGAACGGCCGACGGCGGCGCTGAGGTAGCCCTCGGCCAGCAGCTGGTCGTACGCGGCGACGACCGACCCGCGCGAGACGCCGAGGTGCGCCGCCAACGCGCGGCTGGACGGCACCGCGTCGCCGGGCGCGAGCACCGTCTCGCCGATCAGGCGGCGGAGCTCGGCGGCGATCCGCGCGGGCAGCGAACCGCCAACGGTCGAACCCGATTCCCCGCCGTCGAGGCTGAGGGGGAGAGCGATCTCGGGGGCCGTGCGCATCCTCTCAGAATACCGGCCTATGAACACTCGCATAGTTCTGGCCCTTGGATTGATCCAGTATCGCGCCCAGGATGGGCCGCATGGCAGACAACACCGGTTCCCCCCTCGTCAAGCGCGGCCTCGCCGACATGCTCAAGGGCGGCGTCATCATGGACGTCGTCACGCCCGAACAGGCCAGGATCGCCGAGGACGCGGGCGCCGTCGCGGTGATGGCGCTCGAGCGCGTCCCCGCCGACATCCGCGCCCAGGGCGGCGTGGCGCGCATGAGCGACCCCGACCTGATCGCCGCGATCATCGACACCGTCTCCATCCCGGTGATGGCGAAGGCGAGGATCGGGCACTTCGTCGAGGCCCAGGTGCTCGAACACCTGAGGGTGGACTACATCGATGAGTCGGAGGTGCTCTCCCCCGCCGACTACGTCAACCACATCGACAAGCACGCGTTCACCGTCCCGTTCGTGTGCGGCGCGACCAACCTGGGCGAGGCGCTGCGCCGGATCGCCGAGGGCGCGGCGATGATCCGCTCCAAGGGTGAGGCAGGCACCGGCGACGTCTCCGAGGCCACCAAGCACATCCGCACGATCCGGCGCGAGATCGCCGTCCTGAAGGCCACCTACGAGGCGAACCCGGACGAGCTGTACGTGGCGGCCAAGGAGCTCCAGGCGCCGTACGACATCGTGCGGGAGGTCGCCGAGCGCGGCGCCCTGCCGGTGGTGCTGTTCACCGCCGGCGGCGTCGCCACGCCCGCCGACGCCGCGATGATGATGCAGCTCGGGGCCGACGGCGTGTTCGTCGGATCGGGCATCTTCAAGTCGGGCGACCCAGCCGCGCGCGCGGCCGCCATCGTCAAGGCCACCGCCCTCTACAGCGACCCGGCCGCCATCGCGGAGGCCTCCCGCGGGCTCGGGGAGGCCATGGTCGGCATCAACGTCGCCGACCTCCCCGCGCCGCACCGCCTGGCGGAGCGCGGCTGGTGACAACCGTCGGCGTGCTCGCCCTGCAGGGCGGGGTGCGCGAGCACGTCCGGCTGCTCGAGTCCCTCGGGGCGCGGACGGCGCTGCTGCGGGTGCCCTCCGACCTGAGCGGCCCGGACGGGCCGCGCGTCGACGCCCTGGTGCTGCCCGGCGGGGAGTCGTCGACGATCGACCGGCTGCTGCGGCTCTTCGGGCTCCAGGAACCGCTGGCCGACGCGATCCGCGGCGGAACGCCGACCCTCGGCACCTGCGCCGGGCTGATCCTGCTGGCCCGGCGCGTGCTCGACCCCGCGCCCGGCCAGCGGTCGCTCGGCGTCCTCGACGTCACCGTGCGCCGCAACGCGTTCGGCCCGCAGGTGGACTCGACGGAGACCGAGCTCGACACCTCGTACGGACCGGCGCGGGTCGCGTTCATTCGTGCCCCGCAGGTCACCGAGACCGGCCCCGGGGTCGAGGTCCTCGCGCGCCGCGGCGACGGCATCGTCGGCGTCCGCCAGGGGACGATCACCGGCGTCGCGTTCCACCCAGAACTGACGGATGAGCCCCTCTTCCACCGAAGGCTCCTGTCCGATGCCCTCGCCAGCCGGTAGCTTGACCCTGAGCGAGCCTGCAAGGATCCACCAGCATCGGGCCCCAACTGGCACGGCTGTGCCAGTTGGGGCCCGATCTTGGCAAGTCCTTGCACGGCGCCGGACCACCCTCAGGTTCGACCGCCGTATGCGGCGTCACGGAAGTGATTTCACCGATTCATAGGCGTCCGGTGCGTCGCGGGTGGGGATGTCGTAGACCCGAGACATCCTGGTTTCGGCGTCGTAGCGAGGCCAGCCGGGGTCGCCGTCGACGACGAACCGCACCGCGGCGCCGTGGATCTCGTCGGCGAGCGGCTGCGGCGGGTTCGGACCCGCGAGCGGCTCCATCGCGGGGCCGTCCAGGCAGTCGAAGAAGAACGGGACGTCGAGGCAGTGCTCGGCGTAGCCGAACCTTCCGGACGGCCAGGAGAACCGGTAGGTCCAGGTGGGCGCCTCGCCGCGGTCCACGGCGGTCCTGGGCACCGTGACGCGGAACATCATGTCCGTCAGGATCCGCCCGGCGAGCCGCGCCTTGCCGAGCGCGACGACGTCGGCGTTGTCGCGGAGGTACCTCTTGCGGGCGGCCTTCGGCAGCCCGAGCTTGCGGAGCAGCAGGGGGCGCGGAACCCAGCGGAGCTTCCGCTCGGCGTCGGCGAACGTCATGGTGAACTCGTCGTCGGTTGCACCCAGCACGAGCGGCTTGTCTGCGCCGATCCCCATCCTGAGCGACTGGCGCGTGGGCCGCTTGACGACGTCGCCGTCGACGACCGGGCCGAGATGGAGACCCTCCTCGACGATCGTGGCGAGCGAGTCGGGCCCGAACTCCGTCGCCTTCGCCTGGAGCTCCAGGATGCGCTCCTCCGGGACGGTGGCGAATCCCTCCCTCGTCGGCGGGACCCCGGCTTCCCGGGCGATCTCCCCGGCGAGTCGCCGCGCCCTCGCCTCCGACACGTCGGCGGTCGCGCCGGAGATCGCGTACACGCGATGGAACAGGTGCTGCGCCCGCTCCATGCCGAGCAGCGTCAGGACCGCGCCGCCGCCCGCGGACTGGCCCGCGATGGTGACCCGGCCGGGGTCGCCGCCGAACGCCGCGACGTTCCGCTGGACCCATTCGAGGGCGAGCAGCCAATCGAGCACGCCGCGGTTCTGCGGCGCGCCCTCGACCCACCCGAACCCGTCGAAGCCGAGACGGTAGGAGATGGTGACCGTGACGACGCCGTCGCGGGTGAAGTTGCGGCCGTCGTACCACGGGCTGGCGGGCGACCCGGCGACGTACCCTCCGCCGTGGATCCACACCAGGACCGGAAGGCCCTCCCCGGGCGCGGCAGGGGCGGGCGAGCGCGTGAAGACGTTCACGTTGAGGGTGCTCTCGCCCTCGACGGAGGGCTCCGGGATCAGCGTCACCCCCGGGTCCCCGCGCTGGGCCGTGGCGCCGAACGCGAGTGCGTCGCGCACGCCGTCCCACGGCGCCTTCGGCACGGGCGCCGCGAACCGCAGCTCCCCGACGGGGGCCTCGGCGAACGGGATGCCGAGGAACGCGGCCGACCTCGCCTCGCTCCCCGGAATGGCGCGCCATCGCCCGCGGACCGTCCCCGCCGTCGTCGTTACCTCAACCAGATCATCGGGTTCTCGCACGCTCACCACCGTAGGGGATCGAGGCCTGGCCGGGGGTCAGGCGAGGTGAAGCGTGGTGACGCAGGTGGCCGCGTCGTCCCCCTTGGTGGTGATGGGCGACGACGCGGTCTTCCCGTCGTGCTCGACGGTGACGGTCGCGTCGATCCCGCGCGGCAACCACAGCCCGACGAAGCCGTTGTCGAAGGTCGTGAGCGAGTCGTCGACGAGCACCTCACCCGTCGCGTCGTCGGTGATCTTGACGCTCACCTCCGCGTTCTGCAGCTCGCCGACGCAGGTGGTCAGGCTGTGGAAGTGACAGTCGTGGGTGCGGCTGACGTAGGGCGCGAACGAGACGTAGAACTCGTCGGCGGGCATGGGCAGGGTCTCCTCGCGCCCCTCGCCGTCCCTGAGCAGCAGCTCGTTCGGCCTGATGGAGGCCATCAGGTCGCTGGCCCGGTCGTCGAGCGCGATGGCGTCCAACTTGTCGACGATGGCGCGGGCGTCGAGGCCGGCGAGGCCTTGGTCGGCCAGCAGGTCACCGACCGGCTTCGCGGCCGCCGAGGCAGAAACGCGATCCCCGGCCTCGGGCGCGGCCGGCGCCGTGCACCCAGCGAGGAGCAAGGGAAGCATCGCCGCGGCGAGAAAGACTTTGAAGGAGACGGACGGGGTGCGCGGTAAGTTCTCAAGGATCATGGTGGCCCCAGCTTACGAAACCGCAACACGGACACTCAGCTGCTCCAGGTGCGCCAGAGGTGGGCGTACTCGCCGTCGGCGGCCAGGAGCTCGTCGTGGCTGCCGAACTCGGCGATCCGGCCGTCGATGACCACCGCGATCCGGTCCGCGTCGTGGGCCGTGTGCAGCCGGTGCGCGATGGCGACGACCGTGCGGTCGGCCAGGAGCGCCGCCATCGAACCCTCGAGGTGGCGCGCGGTGCGCGGGTCGATGAGCGACGTCGCCTCGTCCAGCACGAGCGTGTGCGGGTCGGCGACCATGAGCCGGGCCAGCGCGATCTGCTGCGCCTGGGCGGGCGTCAACGACGAGCGGCCGTGGCCGAGCAGCGTGTCGAGGCCGTCGGGAAGCCGGGCCACCCAGTCGTCGGCGTCCACCGCCCGCAGCGCCTGCCACACCACGTCGTCGGTGGCGGAGCCCTCGCGGGCGAGCACCACGTTGTCGCGCACGCTGCCGACGAACACGTGGTGCTCCTGCGTCACCAGGCACACCTCGGTGCGCAGGACGTCGAGCGGCAGGTCCATCACGTCGACCCCGCCGACGCGCACGTCGCCCGTGCGCGGCCGGTTGATGCCCGCGACGAGGCGGCCGAGCGTCGACTTCCCCGACCCCGACGGCCCGACGATCGCCAGCCGCTCCCCCGGCTGGAGCTCGAGGTCGACGCCGTGCAGCACGTCGTGGCCGTCCCGGTAAGCGAAGCGCAGGTCGTGGCCCTCGACGTCGGCCGCGTCCGGGAGCACGTCGCCGGGTGTGCGGTCCTCGGGGACCTCGGCCACGCCGAGCAGACGGGTCGTCGCGGCGACGCCGACCTGCAGGTGGTCGAGCACCTGGATCAGCCGGTCGAGCGGGCCGACCAGCTGCTGCAGGTAGATCGCCGCCGTCGTCACCTGGCCGATGGTGACGAGGCCCTGGTCGAAGCCCCACGTCCCCATCAGGATGACGAGCACGATCGGCAGCTGGAAGGCGAAGTCGAGCCAGACGAACAGGAGGTTGCGCAGGCTCATCGTGTACCGCTCGGCCTGCGCCGACTCGTCGATGTCGTCGTCGAGGCGGCGCTGGCGCAGCTCCCCGAGCCCCAGGGCCTCGACCGTCCGCGCGCCCTCGACGGTCTCGGTGATCGTCGAGTTGATCCGGCTGTAGGTGGCCGACTCGGTGATGTACCCGGCGGCGGCGCGCTTGAGGTACGAGCGCACGGCGAGGGTCAGGATGAAGAGGCTGGCCAGCAGCGGGAGCGTCAGCAGCGGCGAGTTGAGCAGCAGCGCCACCACCGTCAGCACCACCATCGTCGCCGACGTCACCAGGTGCGGCAGCGCCCAGCGCACCGAGGTGCTCATCTTGCCGACGTCGGCCGTGATGCGGGTGATGAGGTCGCCGCTGGACGCCGCCTCGACGCGCCCCAACGGCAGCCGCAGCACGGTGTCGACCACCGACTCGCGGGCCGCGGCGAGCAGGTCGTAGCCGAGGACGGCCGAGGCGCGCTTGGCCGCGAACGTGAAGCCCGCCTGCGCGAGAACGAACACCAGCACGCCCAGCAGGACGGCATCGGTCTGGCCCAGCGCGGAGCCGGAGGCCGCGGCGTCGACGAGCTCGCCGAGGATCCGCGGGATGACCAGGGCGGCGGTCGCGGCCAGCGCGTTGAAGCCGATCATGAGCGCGACGGACGCCCTGCGCGTCGACAGCAGGTCGCCGACGAAGGCGAACGCGCTGCGGGCGCGCGCCACCGGCAGCCCCCGCTCGGGGTTCCGGGAGTCGTGGAACACGGCGCGGGCGTGCGCGCCCCGCTCCTGATGCCGGCGTTTCCACGCGGCCAACCGCGCGGACGGCGGCAGCGTGCGGTCGACGCGCAGCGACGGCGACACCCGCGGCGCGGGCGGGTCGTCGCGCCAGGTCTCCGCCGACCCGGGCAGCAGCTCGGCCGTCACGTCACTCACCGTCCATTCCTCGGGCGACCACCTGCCGGTAGTCCGGCCGGGAGAGCAGCTCGACGTGGCTCCCGCGCGCGACGATCCGGCCCTCGGCCAGGAGCGCGACCTCGTCCGCCGAGTGCAGGATCAGCGGCGAGGCCGTCGCCACGACGGTGGTGCGCCCCGCGCGGTGCGCGACGAGCCGCGGCGCGATCCGCGCCTCGGTGTGCGCGTCGACGGCCGAGGTCGGCTCGACGAGGCACAGCACGTCGGCGTCGGCGACGAGGGCCCGCGCGAGCACGACGCGCTGCCGCTGCCCGCCCGAGAGCCCGCGGCCCTTCTCGTCGATCACGCCCCGCCACCCGCCGGGCAGCGCGTCGAAGACGTCCTCGGCGCACGCGGTGACCAGCGCCGCCTCGGCCTGCGCGCGCGTGTGCGTGCCCCAGGGATCGACGGCGTCCTGCAGCGTGCCCGCGAACAGCATCGAGGCGGTGTCGGCGACGAGCACGCGGGAGCGGAGGCTGGCGAGGTCGAGGTCCGCGAGGTCGACGCCGTCGGCGGTCACGCCCCAGGAGCCTGCCGCGCGCTCGGCGTCGGCGGCCGCGATCGCCTCGCGCTGCGCCCGCAGCTCCCGCTCGGCCCTGCGGCGCTCGCGTCGGCTGAGGGTCTCGTCCTCGTCGACGTTCTCGGCCAGGTCGGAGGGCAGGTACCGGCCGAGCCGGTCGATCAGCGCGGCCGAGGCGTCGGGGTCGGCGCTCACCAGGCCGAGGAACCGGCCCGGCTCGACGACGAGGCCGGACGCCTCGTCGACCAGGCGCGGAGACGGCCCGACCTCGCGCGCGGCGGGGCGCCACGGCATCGGCGACGTGAACAGCGCGCTCGTCTTGCGCGCCGCGACGAGCCCGGCGATCCACTTCTGGGCGAAGTCGAAGAAGGTCTGCAGCGGCCACAACAGGTAGAGCGCGTAGCCGACGAAGCTGATCAGCTGGCCGACCGTGAGGCGGCCGGCCGCGAGCTCGTGCGTGCCGAGGTAGACCACCACCACGAGCAGGCCGCCGGAGACGAGCACGGAGATGGCCTCGACGACACCCTGCCAGCTGCCGACCCGCACGCCGAGGCGGCGCACCTTCTGCGACTGCCGCGCGTAGTTGGCGCCGAAGGTCTCCTCGCCGCCGACCCCGCGGAGGATGCGGAGGCCCGCGACGATGTCGGTGGCCAGCGAGGTGAGGTCCGCGTTCTGGGTGCGCTCGGCGAGCTGGGCGGCGCTCAGCGGGCGCAGCACGGGGGTCGACGCCGCCAACAGCAGCGGCGAGAGCACGAGGACGACGACGGCCAGCTTCGGCGACGTCGTGAACATGAGCACGCACACCAGGCCGAACGCGAGCAGCGAGCCGATCGCCCGGGCGAGCACCTCGAGCGTCGCGCCGAACGTGTCCGAGTCCGAGGAGCTGACGCTCAGCACCTCGCCCGTCGGCACCCGTCGGCCGAGCACGTGACCGAGCCGCCCCGTCGTCAGGCCGACGCGCTTCTGCGTGCCGTACAGCGCGATCAGCCAGCTCCGCACCACGAGCGTGTGCTGCAGGATCCCGCCTGCCGTGCCCAGGATCACCGCGACGAGCAGCAGCGACGTCCAGCCGACGGTGGCCCAGACGTCGCGCCCCAGCATGCCGGCGTCGATCGCCTTGCCGATCAGCCACGGCGACAGCACGCTCGGCAGCTGCCACGCCACCACCAGCAGCGTCATGGAGAAGACCACGGCGAACTGGTCGCGAACCATCCAGCGCAGGAAGGCGCTGGGTACGCGAGTGGTGGGGATATCGGAGGCGGTCACCTCTGGAGGGAAGTCACGCATAGCCGGTCCACGCTACGCGCGCCGCGCCAGCTGGTCAAACCGCCAACGATCCTCCGCCGTCCCGGTCCGCATCGCTCCCCCGGCTACGCGGAGGGTAGCTTCAGCACGCCCTCGGCCTCCTCGACGAGGCCGTCCGCCGAGAGCGAGGCGATCGCGCGGGCGCGCTGATCCGGGTCGGGCCATTCCGGGCACACAGCGTCGGCTGACAGGGCGTGACCGGGAGCGTGGCGCAGGGCGCGCAGCACGGCCCCACGGGCCTGACGGTCGCTGCCCTCGTAGGCGGCCTGCTTCCGCCGCTCGTCGCCGGTGTCGGGCCGACCGGCGGCGTGCCACGCGCACAGGTCGACGACGGGGCAGTCGCCGCACCGGGGCCCCCGGGACAGGCAGACGGTGGCGCCGAGTTCCATCGTCGCGGCGTTGACGACGGCCGACGAGGCCACGTCGGCAGGCAGGAGCCCCTCCATCGCGGCGAGGTCGCGCCGCGAGGGAGGCCCCGGCTGCGACCTCCCCTCGATCGCCCGCGCGAGGACCCGGCGCGTGTTCGTGTCGACGACGGGGTGCCGCTCGCCGTACGCGAAGACGGCGACCGCACGGGCCGTGTAGTCGCCGACGCCCTTGAGCGCCAGGAGGTCGTCGACGCCGCGCGGGACGGCGCCGTCGTGCCGGTCCGTGATCTGAGCGGCGGCCTCGCGCAGCCACAGCGCGCGGCGCGGGTACCCGAGGTTGGCCCACTGATGCACGGCCTCGGCCGGCGTCGCCGCGGCCAGCGCCGCGGGTGTCGGCCAGCGCCCGAGCCACGCCTCCAGCATCGGGATCACGCGGTTCACGGGCGTCTGCTGGAGCATGAACTCGCTGACCAGCACGCCCCACGCCCCGAACTCCGGATGTCGCCACGGCAGGTCGCGCGCAGACCCCGCGTACCACTCGATGAGACGCGTGGCCAGCGTCGACGCGGCTGGTTCCTGCATGAGACGAGTCTATGGACGGTCGGCTGGCTCGTCGCTTCCGGCTACTCTCGTATCAGACCCGGAAACCGTCGAACAGGCAGGAGCAGATGGTCCCGAAGCGCGTCTTCTCGGACGCTTCTCGAGGCGATGTCCTCTTCACCGACTTCGACGTGGACGCGTACGTCCGCGGCGCCCGCGGCCGCATCGTCGTCGACGCCGCCGCCGTCGGCCCGCTCGACGACATCACCGCCGCCGACCTCGCCTTCCTCTGGAGGCTCGACAGCGCCGGGCTGTCCGAGACCCGCTCGATGCTGTCCTGCTGGACGGGCAACGAGGCCCGCGTCACCGCCTTCATCGCCACCTGGGCCTACGAGCGGATGTGGCTCGCCTGGGCGCTCAAGGACGTGCTCGACGCCCTGGGTGTGCGGCCGGAGCCGCGCCACCGCGGCAGGCTCGCCGCCCGGCTGCGCGAGGCCTGGGTCGACCGGCTCATGCCGCTGACCGTCCCGCCGATCGCGGCCGCCGTCGGAGAGCCCTTCACCGCCGGCCACATGATCCGGATGGCTCTTCAGGAGGCGAGCCTCCGGGCGGCGTACGTGGAGGTGCTCCCCCGGCTCGACGGCGAGGCTCACCGCGTCGCCCTGGAGATCGTCTCCCGCCGCGACGCCTTCGTCGACTTCTACCACCGCGAGGCCTCCGCACGGATCGCCCGCTCCCGCAGGGAGAGGATCTCGGCGCGGCTGGCGCTGATCGGCTGGGAGCCGCTGCGCGTCGCCGGCGTCCCGGACCCCGACGAGCCCCGGGCGATGGGCAACATCTTCCTCACCGACGACGCACGCGCCAGGCTCGACGACGCTCAGCGCCCCACCCTCGACCTGCTCGACGGCGTAGGGCTCGTCCCCGGCACCGACCGCAACGGCGGGCCGGCACCCGCCCCCACCCGAGGACTGTTCGCCAGGAGGAAGCGCCATGGCCTTTGATCTCGAGAACTTCGCCGCCACGTCCGAGCGCGTCCAATGGGAGGACTTGGACTTCGACGCCTTCGACGCTCAGCCGCTCGACGACCCGACGCTGCGCGTGCTGCGCTACATGTGCGACGTCGAATATCACACCTCCTGCTACCTGAGGGACCTGCTCGTCACGCGCTCCCACCGCAAGGACGAGGCCCGCGGGTTCATGACGACGTGGAACCGCGAGGAGTTCTGGCACGGCGAGGCGCTCGCCGCGGTGCTGAAACGCCACGACATCGTCGTCGACTACGACGAGCTCAAGGCCAAGCGGATCAAGCTCGGCTGGCGCGAGGCCCTCGGACCCACGAAGCAGTCGGCGCTGTCGAACCTCGTCGGCGACGACTTCGTCGCGGTCCACATGACGTGGGGCGCCGCCAACGAGCTGTCCGCCGTCGCCGCCTACCGCAGGCTCGCCCTGATGATGGACCATCCGGCGCTCTCCCCGTTGCTGAAGCGGATCGCACAGCAGGAGACCCGGCACGTCGCGTTCTACTCGACGCAGGCCCGCCAAGCGCTCGACCGCTCCCCGTCCGCACCGAGGCTGGTGCGCACGCTGATGGAGAAGGCCTGGCGCCCGGTCGGCTCCGGCGTGATGGATAAGGAGGAGGTCCGCGACGTGATGGGCTACCTCTTCACCGGGCAGGCGGCGGCGCTTGACAAGCTCGACCAGTCCCTGGCGCGGCTGCCCGGCCTCGACGGCCTCGCCGTCTTCCGCACGGCCTTCACGGGCATGGGCGTCAAGATCTAGGAAAGCTCGCCCGCCGTCTCAGAGGTGGAGGACGGCGCGGGCGATCAGGAAGTAGATGACGAGGCCCGTGGCATCCACGAAGGTCGTGATGAACGGGTTCGAGAACACGGCCGGGTCGACGCGGATGGCCCGGGCGAGGAGCGGCATGACCCCGCCGATCGTCGCGGCGACCGTGCACACCGCGAGCAGGGTGAGGCCGATCACCAGCCCGATGCGCACGTCGTAGAACAACGCGGCGAGCGCGAACCCGAGAGTTCCCAGCAGGACGCCGAGCAAGGCACCGACGCGCAGTTCGCGCGTCAGCACCTTCGCCAGATCGCGGGGTGTGACGTCGTTCAGCGCCAACGCGCGGGTCACCGTCGTCGCCGCCTGGTTGCCCGTGTTGCCGCCCGTGCCGATCAGCAGCGGCACGAACAGCGCGAGCACTGTCACCTGGGCAAGCGTGTTCTCGAACACCGAGAGCACCTGCACCGTGAGCGTTGCGCCGACGGCGAGCACCAACAGCCACACCACGCGAGAGTGGACGAGCGTGAGGATCGGGGTGGACAGATACGGCCGGCGGAGCGGCTCCGTGCCGCCCTGGCGCGCCACGTCCTCGCTCTCCTCCTGCTCGAGGATGCGCACCGCGTCGTCGATGGTGAGGATGCCGACGAGGCGCGACTCGCTGTCGACGACGGCGAGCGCCAACAGGCCCTGCTCGGCGCAGACCCTGGCGGCCGCCTCCTCCTCCGTGTCCGCGGTGGCCACCGGCGCCTCGCGCATCAGGTCGCCGACCAGGGTCGCGTCGTCTGCGCCGAGCAGGTCGCGCAGGCCGACGACGCCCACCACGCGCCGCTCGCCGTCGAGCACCGGGAGCGTGTAGACGGTCTCGGCGTCGTCGAGGCGCAGGCGCACCCGGCTCAGCGTCGCCGCGACGGTCAGGTTCGGGTGCGTGCTGACGTATTCGGGGCTCATCCTGCGCCCGATTGACCCCTGGGGGTAGCCGAGCACGTCCGCCGTCATCTGGCGCTCGCGCTGCGGCAGCCCGCGGAGGAGCCGCGGGGCCAGCGAGGCAGGCAGCTCGTCGAGCAGCCAGACGCGGTCGTCGGGGTCCATCGCCGCGAAGAGGTCCGCGACCTCGGCGTCGCGCAGGCCGCGCACGAGGTCGCCCTGGAGCGCCGGGTCGAGCGCCTCGAAGACCTCGAGGGCGCGCTGCTTCGGCAGGAGGCGGTACATGACCGCGCGGTGTCGGTCGCCCAGTCGCTCGCAGATCTCGACCAGCTCCGCGGTGGCGCACGGCGCGATCGTCTCGGCGAGGCCAGCGAGGTCGTTTCGGTTGATGTGGCCGACGATCAGGTCGGCGAGGTCGGTCAGTTCCTGGGTGGTCATGGCGCTGCTCGTTTCGTCAAGGCACGCGCGCACGGCGCCCCTGACGAGGACGGGTCAGGAAAGGGTGGGGCGGCGCGCGGGTGCGGGTTCCGGATGATGACTGCGACTGTCGCTACTCATCGGTCTCACCTCGCTCGCCGTCGGGCACCTCTGGGGTGCGGTCTCATAGGCCGGTGCCACGGTAGCAGAGGAGCCCCGTGGCGGCCACGCCGGAGCCCGCGTCAGGCGCAGGCCGCCACGACGGCGTCGATCACCTCGGGGTCCGCGAGGACGCGGAAGTGACCCATCGCCGCGACGGGGACGTTGGTCGCGCCCTCGAGCCGGGACCCGCTGGGGATGTGCGGGTCGAAGGCCGGGCAGATCGAGGTGATGAGGCGGTTCACCTCGTCGCGGCCGGCCAGCTCGACGATGGTGTCGTCCTCGGGCACGAACGCCCGCACGACGGGGTGCGGCACGAGCCGCGCGAGCACGGACCCGCTGAAGGGCGTCGCGACGGTCACGACGCGCCGAACGCGATGGCCCTCCTCTCCCAGGAGAAGGCACTTCGCGATGAGCCCGCCCTTGCTGTGCGCGACGATCAGGGCGTCGGTCAGCCCGGTCGCCCCGAGATAGGTCGCGACGAGCGCGGCGGCCTCCTTCACCGTCGCCGTGTTGCGCCTCAGCTCGGGCAACGTGTGGACAGGATGGCCCGCCTCACTCAGCGCATCGGCGATCGACCGCATCATCGTCCACTCCTCCAGCACCCCGGGGATGAGGACGACGGGGGCGCGCTCCCCCGCCGCGTAGGCGTCGGGCACGTCGCGTCGGACGAGGCCCCCGGCCAGCGCCCGGCTCACCCACCAGTAGTCGGAGCCCCACGCCCTCCCCCGGGCGAGCGCCGACGCGAAGCGCTGCCTCCGCGCCCCGCGCCGCGGCCTACCGGTGGGCATGCTCGTCGATCAGGGCGGCGATGGTGGCCGGCGCCGCGAACATGGTGGCGTGCGGCCCGGGGACTGTGGCGTACCAGCCGTGGCGGAACCTTCCCGCCAGTTCCCTGCCCCACTCCAGCGGCACGATGCGATCGTCGAGGCCGCAGATCACGAGCGTCTTCGCCTCGACCCGGGCCGCGATCTCATCGAGGTGGGCCTTCAGCAGGTGGGGCGTCTGCCGGATCATGTAGCGGACCCCCGTCCGGAAGAGGTAGTCGTAGACGGCCAGGAACGTCACGACCCCGGGCTCCTTGAGCCCGTTGGCGAGCAGCAACGGCACCGCCTTCGTGAGGCTCCGGGCCGACGGCGCGACGACGGGAGCGATCAAGGCGATGTGGTCGACCTGTTCGGGGAACCCGGCGGCCAGCTCCGCGACGACCTGCGCCCCCATCGAGTGCCCGACGACGACGGGGTGATCCAGGTCGTGCTCCTCCAGGTACCGCGCGATCAGCTCCGCGTGGTCGGCGATGGTCAAGTCGCGGTCCGGGCGCGGCGAGCGGCCGTAGCCCGCCATGTCGATGAGGTGAACGTCGCCGCGCTGCGCGAGCTCGACCGCCGTCGGCCCGTACATTCGGGCCGAGACGCCGATACCGTGAACGAGCACGAAGTCCGGGCCCGTCTTCTCGGGCACCTGGCAGTCGAACCGGTAGGCCATCAGCGAGGCATCGCCGTACCCCGAGCGGCTGGTGTGATATTCGACGTCGCCGATGAAGCGCCGACGGTAGCGTTCCTCGACCTGCGTTGTGTGGCGCCGAGAGAACATGGGTTCAGCGTAGTCTGCTTGACGCGACGCGTTGGACGGGACTAACGTCGCCCTCGGAACTCGAAGTTGAGAAAGGGGGTCCCGAAATGATGAACATCTTCACTCGCACCAAGCTGATCGCCGTGCGCGGCGGGGCCGCTGTCTCCTTCGGCGCATTCCCCCGCCTGATCGCGCCCATCTGATCCCTTAACGGGACAACTCTGCCCTCTTTCGGGGCGCCACCTCCAGCACCTCACGAGTCGATCGACTCCGCGCCGGCCCCTCGTCGGCATCTCGAGCACGTCACCTTCAGCGAAAGCAACACTCATGCCTGCCATCACCGCGCAGCGGGACCCCGTCCTCGCCGACACCCCGCTGCCGCCCTTGTCCGACCGCGTTCCGCGCGCATCGCTTCTCACCCGGGTCGCGATGCACGTCGCGCTACGTGTGCTCATCTGGAGCACCCGCCCGGTGTCGACGTACCGCGAGGACTCGCACCACATCCGAAACGACCACGAACGCGCACGGCGGGAACTCGACTGGGAGCTCCGCCACCTGCGCCTTCCGCTCAACTGACCCACGCGAAGAAGTGAGAGATATGAACAACATCGAGTTCCGCTCCCTCGTCGTCCCGACGAGCCTCGACCACCCCGACGCCGCCGACTTCGCGGCGATGGTGGACCTACGAAACGCCGTCTATCGCGAGATCAACGGCAACGAGGACGAGACCGTGACCGCGGCGGAGTTACTGCCGCACTGGCAGCCGAGCAAGGACCAGGCCCACGTGGGCTGGCTGGTAATCGCCGACGACCGCGTCATCGGGCGGGTCTGCGTGGACGTCCCGTTCGACGAGGGCTCCCGCAGCGCCTACTGGCAGATCGAGCTGCTGCGCGAATACTGGGGTCGCGTCATCGGCACCGCCGCGCTCCCCCTCGTGGAGCGGGCCGCGCGAGAGCACGGCCGGACGCTCCTGCAGTCGTGGGCGCAGCACGAGGAGCTTGGGGACCAGCCCGGCTCCGAGAGGCTCGCGTCACCCACCGGCCACGGCACCCTCCCCGTCGACCACGCCGCCCGGTTCTACCTCCGGCACGGCTACGAGCTGGGCCAGATCGAGCGGAAGAGCGGCCTTGCTCTGAACGGATCGCACCCGCTCGTCGAGCGGCTCCTCGAGGAGGCCCGGCCCGACGGGTACTCGCTCGTGAGCTGGACCCTGCCGACCCCGGCGGAGTACGTCGAGGACTACGCCCGGATGAAGAGCCGGATGTCGACCGACGTGCCCGCGGGCGAGATGGAGTTCGACGAGGAGGCGTGGGACGCCGACCGCGTCGCCCGCCACGACAAGAACTGGCTCGACGGCGGCCACACCATGCTGATCACCGCGGCACAGCACGACGCCACCGGCCAGCTGGTGGCGTTCACCGAGCTGTCGGTCGGCGAGGACAAGACCGGCTCGACCGACCAGGTAGACACGCTCGTACTCAAGGAGCACCGCGGGCGTCGGCTCGGGCAGTGGATCAAGTGCGCCAATCTCCTGGCCTGGCGGGACATCGCCCCGGAGTCGCCGAAGGCGATCACCTACAACGCCGAGGAGAACCGGCACATGCTGGACGTCAACGAGGCCATGGGCTTCGCGCCGATCGCCTACATCGGCGCCTGGAAGAGGACCATCGACTCCTGACCTCGATGCGACGAGGCGCCCGCCCCCTTTAGGGACGGGCGCCTCATCGACTGTTTGCCGACGCTAAACCGCAGCGGCGACCGAGGCGAGCCTCCGGCGCATGCCCTCGGCGTACTGCTCGGCGTCGAGGCCGGCGACCAGGTGCCAGACCCCCGGCGAGACCTCGACGGCCCCCGCGAGACCCGCGCGGCGGAGGGCCTCGGCGTCGACCTTCGAGGAGTCCCCGACCTCCACCCGGACGCGCGTCTCGGCGATCGGCTGGACGGCGGAGATGTTGTCCTCACCGCCGAGCGCGGCCACCCACTGCTTGGCCTGGTTGGTCTCCACGTCGCCGACGACGATGACCTTCGTCTCCACGACCGGCGCCTCGTCGAGACCGGCGCCCGCGCGGCGGGCCGCGGCCTTCTGCTCGGGGGTGCGGTAATCGAAGATGAGCACCATCATCATGGCCGTCCCGAACGCCACCGCGATCGACAGCGCGTAGAGCGGGATGTTCGAGAACGCGGGAATGGTCAACAGCGAGGTGAAGACGAACGCGTTGGTCATCACGCCCCCACCCGCGAGCATGCCGCCGATGCCGATGGTCAGGCCACCGACGAAACAGCCCACCAGCATGCGCGGGTAGATCTTCTTGAAACGTAGGTGGATGCCATAGAGGGACGGCTCGGAGATGCCGCCCAGCAGGCCGGCCGCGAGGGCGCCCGTCGCCGTCTGCCGCATCTGGACCTCCTTGTCGCGCATCGCGAGGATGAGCACGCCCGCCGTCGCGCCGAAGCACGCGAAGTTCCACACGCCCATGGGTCCTTGGATGAAGTCCTCACCGTAGGTGGAGATGTTGGCGAGCATGATCGCGTTCAGCGGCCAGTGCAGACCCAACGGAACCAGGAACGGGTAGAGCATCGGGATGACGAGCGCGAAGATCAGCGGGCTGAATCCGTTGATCGCGCTCAGCACACCACCCAGCCCGATGCCGACGTAGATGCCGATGGGGCCGATGATGAACGCGGTGACGGGCAGCATCACGAGCATCGCGAGGAACGGCACGAAGATCAGCTGCAGGTTCTCGGGGATGAGCTTCTTCAACAGCTTGTACAACGGTCCGAGCAGGGCCGCCATCAGGAGCGGCGGGAAGACCTGCGAGTTGTAGCTGAAGATCGTGAGCGGGATGCCGAAGATGTCGAGGACCATGGCGCTCGACCCCTCGAGCGGACGGGCATCGGGGTGCGAGGCGAGGGCCGTGAACCCTGGCAGCATGACCAGCGCCATGACCGCGAATCCGACCCATGGGTCCGCGCCCACCTTCTTACTGGCGTTGTACGCGACCATGAGCGGCAGGAACACGAACACCGACTGCCACATCAGGTTGATGAACTGCCAGCCCGGTGCAAGCAGAGCCGCCTGCTCGCCGTCGGCCCAGTTCTCGATCACGCCGAGGGAGGCCATCAGCGCCATGAACGTGATGAACAGCGACGCGCCGAGCAGCGCGCCGAGGATGGGACGGAACGAATCGGACAGGAACTCGAAGAACGAGTCGACCCAGGCGAACTTGCCGCGCACGCCGCCGGCCCGGGCGGCGGCCTTGAGCTCCTCGTCCGTGAGCTGGCGCTTGCCCTGCATGACGGGCAGCGCGTTGATCTGCTCGTAGTAGGTCTGGACGGCGCCGCCCATGATGATCTGGAACCGCTCCCCCGCCTGGGGGACCGCGCCCATGACGCCCTTGATCGACTCCACGGCCGCGACGTCGATGTTCGACGCGTCGACCAGCTGGAAGCGCAGGCGCGTGGCGCAGTGCGTGAGGCTGACGACATTGTCCGCGCCGCCGACGACGTCGAGGATCTCTTCTGCTGCACTCATTTGTCAGACCTCTTCCACCGGGACGAGCGAACGGACTTCTTCGGGCGTCGAGCAGAGGACGGCCTTCGCGGCCATCTCCTTGCACTGCTCGAGCGAGTAGGACCGCACGGCGGCCTTGACGGCGGGGATCGCCGGGATCGAACAGCTGAGCTCGTCGACGCCGAGGCCGACGAGGATCGGCACGGCCTGCGGGTCGGACGCGACGCCGCCGCAGATGCCCAGCCACTTGCCGCGCTCGTGCAGCGCCTCGCAGGCGTTGCCGATGAGCGTCAGGATGGCGGGGTTGCACGGGTCGACTTGCGCGGCCAGCTTCGGGTGACCCCGGTCCATCGCCAGCGTGTAGCTGGTCAGGTCGTTGGTGCCGACGGAGAAGAAGTCGCAGCCCTCCTCGGCCGCGAACTGCTTGGCCATCACCGCGACCGAGGGGACCTCCATCATGATGCCGACGCTCACCTTCGCGGTGACGCCGCTCTTGGCCCGTTCGTCGTCCCAGATCGCCTTGGCCTGGCGCCAGTCGTCGATGGTGGCGATCATCGGGAACATGACGTACAGGTCGGCCCCGGCGTCGGCGGCGGCGAGGATCGCGCGCAGCTGCGTGCGCAGCACCTCGGGCTTCTCCAGCCCGACGCGCACGCCGCGCACGCCGAGGAACGGGTTCTCCTCGGCGGGGATCGGCAGGTAGTCCAGCGGCTTGTCGCCGCCGACGTCGAGCGTCCGGATGACCAACGGCTGGCCCGGCTTGAGCGCCCGGGCGCAGTCGGCGTAGACCTGGGCCTGCTCGGCCTCGGTGGGCGCCGTCGAGCGGCCCATGAACACGAACTCGGAGCGCAGCAGGCCCACGCCCTCGGCGCCCTTGGTCATCGACTTCTCGGCGTCCTCGACGCCGCCGATGTTGGCGACGACGTGCACCTGGTGCCCGTCGGTGGTCGTGGCGGGCTCGTCCTTGTGCGACTCCTCCAGCGCCTTCCGCTCGGCGAGCCTCTTCTGGCGGTCGAAGATGCCGTTGATCTCCTCATCGGTGAGGTTCAGTTGCAGCGAGCCCTTCGAGCCGTCGAGGACGACGCGGGTGCCGTCGGCGATGTCCAGCGCCCGCGACTCGATGCCCGCGACGGCGGGGATGTCGAGCGAGCGGGCGATGATCGCGACGTGCGAGGACGCGCCGCCGCCGGTGGTGGCGAAGCCGACGACCTTGCTGCGGTCGAGCTGCGCCGTGTCCGACGGGGTGAGGTCCTCGGCGATCAGGATGGTGCCCTCGGCCAACTCGGGCTTCTCGCTGCGCTGCCCCGTCAGCTCCTCGAGCACGCGCTGGCCGACGTCGCGGACGTCGTTCGCGCGGCCGGCGAGCACCTCGTCGGCCAGGCTCGCGAGTTGGTCGGCGAAGTTGGTGTAGGCGGCGCGCCAGGCGAACGGGGCGGACTTGCCCTTGTCGATGGCGCTGGCGGCGATGTCGAGGAGTTCCGGGTCGCCCAGGATCTCCTGGTGGGCGGCGAAGATCGCGGCCTTGTCCGGCGACGCGTCCTGCTCCAGCTTGTGCTGCAGCGCGGACAGGTCGAGGAGCGCGCGGTCGATGGCGGAGTTCAGCTTGCGGCGCTCGAGGTGGTGGTCGCTCGCGTTCTCGGTCACGACGATGTCCTCGCGGCGCAGCTGCAGCACCGTGCCGACGCCCAGGCCGGGCGACGCCGAGACGCCGAGCAGGAGGTTCCAGTCGCCGGAGCGCGGGCCGGTGGGCTCCGGTTCGGGCTCGGGCTCCACCTCGACGGCGCGCATCGGCGCGGTGTCCTCGGTGCCCGACGGCGGCGGGCAGTCCTCGCCGAGGCCGTCGCGGACGGCCTGGGCGATCGCCTCGACGGCGTCGGCGGCATCGGCGCCGTGCGCGGTGATGACGATCTTCTGGGCGTAGCCGACGGCCAGCCCCATGATCGAGACGATCGACTTGGCGTTGGCCGTGTCGTCGCCCCGGCGGAGCCGGATGTCCGAGGAGTACTGCTTGGCCAGGTTCACCAGCGTCGCGGACGGCCGGGCGTGCAGGCCGGTCGGGTTGGGCACGATGAGCGCCTCGGACGTGGCCGTGACGTCGGCGCCGGGCGCGCCGTCGACCGACTCCTCGACGGCGGCAAGCTCGACGGTGGCCGCGACGTCGGACCCGGCGTTGACCAGGCCCGTCGCCGGCACGATGCTCGCGACGCGCTCGGTGTTGGTGATGACGACCTGGGTGAGAAGGCTCTTGGCCTCCCGGCCCACGACGTCGAGGTCGAACTCGACGAGCGGGTCGCCGACCGCGACGGTGGCGCCCTCCTTCACCTTCGGGGTGAAGCCCTTGCCCAGCAGCGAGACGGTGTCGAGCCCGATGTGCATCAGGATCTCGAGGCCGTCGGCCGTGCGGATGGTCACCGCATGGTGCGAGGGCTGGAGGTCGACCACCTCACCCGCGACCGGCGCGACAAGGACGTTACTCAGGGGATCGATGGAGAACCCGTCACCCACCATCTTCCGGGCGAACACCGGATCCGGCACCTGATCGATCGGCACCATGATGCCGGTCAGCGGGGCAGATATCTCGGTGCGGGTGACGGTCGATTGCTCGCTCATCGGCACTCACTTCCACTCGTGTGGCGCGCTGCATCGGCGCAACGCTCTGGCCGCAGCCTAGTGGAGGCATCGCATGGCGTGGCAAGTGGCCCGCCGATTTTCGGTCAATAGTTGATGGGGCGATTGAGGCTCAGTGACCACCGGCCGGGCCGCGCTTGTTCAGCATGTCGAAGGCCACCGCGAACACCAACACCAGGCCCTTGATGATGAACTGCCAGGAGGGGTCGACGCCCATGATCGACAGGCCCATGTTCAGAACGCCCATGATCAGCGCGCCGACGATCGCGCCGGAGACCCGCCCGATGCCGCCGGTGACCGCTGCCCCGCCGATGAAACACGCGGCGATGGCGTCCAGCTCGTAGTTCTGACCGGCGGCGGCCGTCGCCGCGCCTGCCCGGGAGGTCACGACCACTGCGGCCAAGCCACACAGGACTCCCATGTTCACGAACAGCCAGAAGTTGACCTTGCGGGTGTTGATGCCCGAGAGCTTGGCGGCGGCCAGGTTTCCGCCGATAGCGTAAATGTGACGCCCGAACACCGTGTTGCTCATGAGCCAGGCGTAGAGGAAGATCACCAGCCCCACGATCACCAGCACGTACGGCAAGCCGAGGGCGCTCAACGCGATCCAGTAAGTCGCCAATCCGATGAGCACGACGAGCGCCGCCAGCTTGCCGACCATGATCCCGACGGACTCCCTCTCGAGTCCTCGCTTAAGGCTCGTCACCCGCCGTCGCAGCGTGGAGTACACGAGCGCGGCGATCGCCAAGCCGCCAACGATCAAGGTGAATGCGTCGAGCTGCCCGACGAAACCCGCCAATCCCGCTCCGCCGCCGTTCGAGATCACCAGAAACTGGGAGTCGAAACCCGCACGCGTGTAACCCACGAGAACCAGGGCGACGCCGCGGAAGATCAGCATGCCGCCGAGCGTCACAATGAAGGCGGGCACGCCGACGAAGGCCACCCAGAAGCCCTGCCAGGCACCGACGGCGGCCCCCACGACCAGGGCGAGGAACGCCGCGATCCAGGGATTCACGTGGTAGTCAGCCATCAACACGCCGATCACGCCGCCGACCGCGGCGACGACGGAGCCGACGGACAGATCGATATGGCCGGCGACGATGATCATCAGCATGCCGACGGCAAGGATCAGGACATAAGCGTTCTGCTGGACAAGGCTCGTGACGTTGTTGGGTTGCAGGAGCCGTCCCTCCGTCATGACTTGGAAGAGGATCACGATCAGGACGAGCGCCGCCATGATGCCGTACTGGCGCATGCCCGCGCCGAGGCTCCCCCAGCGCGATACCGCGGACTCGGATTCAGTGGTGGTAGTCATGCGCGTGGCGCCTCCAAAGTCATGAGTTCCATAAGCGACTCCTGTGTCGCTTCTTCCTTGGGGAGCTGTCCCGTGATCCGCCCCTCGCTGAGCGCGTAGATGCGGTCGCAGATACCGAGGAGTTCGGGGAGCTCCGATGAGATGACGATGACCCCGCGGCCCGAAGCCGCGAGCTCGTTGATGATCTGATAGATCTCGAACTTGGCGCCGACGTCGATCCCGCGCGTTGGCTCGTCGAGGATCAAGACGTCCGGGTCGGAGAACATCCACTTGCTGAGGACGACCTTCTGCTGGTTGCCGCCCGACAGATTCCCCACCCGCTGCTGGATGGAGGCCGACCGGATGCGCATCTTCGCTCGGTAGTCGCGGGCGACTTGATCCTCGCGCGGCTTGTTGATGACGCCTCGACTGCTGACCTTGCCCAGCGCGGCAGCGCTGATGTTGTGCCGGATCTCCGCGATGAGATTCAAGCCGTACTTCTTCCGGTCCTCGCTGACATACGCCAGCCCGTGGCCGATGGCCCGTTCGACCGAGTCGGTCTGGATGCCCACGCCGCGTTTGAAAACGCTCCCGCTGATTCGCGCGCCGTACTGGTGCCCGAAGACGCTCATGGCCAGCTCGGTGCGTCCCGCGCCCATCAGTCCCGCGATGCCGACGACCTCGCCCGCGCGCACGCTGAGCGACGCACCGTCGACGACGACGCGATGCACGTCCTCGGGGTGATGCACGGTCCAGTCCTCGATCCGCAGCAGTTCCTCTCCGATCTGCGGATAGCGCTCGGGGAACCTGCTGTCGAGCGGGCGCCCCACCATGGACCTGATGATGCGCTGCTCGGTGATCGGCTCGGCCGCGTCGGGCGAGTTGTCGAGAGTCTCGACGACCGACCCGTCGCGGATCACGGTGACCGAATCGGCAATGGCCATCACCTCGTTGAGCTTGTGCGAGATGATGATCTGCGTGACGCCCTCCGACTTGAGGGTGCGCATGAGGCTCAGCAGATGCGCCGAGTCCTCGTCGTTGAGGGCCGCCGTCGGCTCGTCGAGGATGAGGAGGCGCACGTTCTTCGACAACGCCTTGGCGATCTCGACGAGTTGCTGCTTGCCGACGCCGATGTCCATGACCCTAGTCTCGGGTCGCTCGCCCAGCCCGACGCGGGCCAAGAGGTCGCGGGCTGACGCCATCGTCGTCGGCCAGTCGATCACCCCGGCCTTCGACCGCTCGTTGCCGAGGAAGATGTTCTCGCCGATGGACAGGTACGGCGAGAGGCCGAGCTCCTGGTGGATGATGACGATGCCGAGCGCCTCGCTGTCTCGCAGCGACTTGAAGCGCATCTCTTCGCCGTCGTAGAGGATCTCTCCCTCGTAGGTGCCGTGTAGGTAGAGCCCAGAGAGGACGTTCATGAGCGTCGACTTGCCTGCGCCGTTCTCGCCGCAGATGGCGTGGATCTCGCCTCTCGTGACGTTCATCGACACGTCGCCGAGAGCGCGCACCGGCCCGAACGTCTTGCCGATGCTTCGCATCTGAAGGAGCGCTTCGCTCATGTCGTCTCCCCTCCGGGCTTCGCCAACTCCTAGAGGCCGAGGTCGGAGGCCGAGTAGAACCCGGAATCGACCAACGCGGACTGCACGTTGTCCTTCGTGACCACCTCGGGCTCGACGAGGTAGGTCGGGACGATCTTCTTGCCGTTGTCGTAGGTCTCGTTGTCGTTGACCTCGACGGTCTCACCCTTGACGATCTGCCCGACCATCCGCGCGACCGTCTCGCCCAGCTTGCGGGTGTCCTTCCAGACGGTCATCGACTGCTTGCCGTCCAGCATGGCCTTCACGTTGGCGAGGTCAGCGTCCTGTCCGGTGAGCAGCGGCCAGTCGGTGCCGACCTTGTAGCCGGCGCCGTCGAGCGCCTGCTGGATGCCGAGGGCGAGCGAGTCGTTGGGCGAGAGGACAATGTTTACCTTCTTGCCGCTGTAGAACGAGTTGAGCCGGTTCTCCATCTCGGACTGCGCCGTCGCGGACTGCCAGGCGGGAATGCCGATGGAGGCCCATTCGTCGTTGGTCTTCGGCGCCTTGCCCGAGGGCACGGTGAACTCGCCGCTCTGCACCTTGGGGCCTACCAGGTCCCACGCCCCGGAGAAGAAGAACTTGGCGTTGTTATCGTCGGGCGAGCCGGCAAAGGGCTCAAGGTTGAGCGTGCCGTCCGCGCCCTTGAACGCGTCTGCGTTGTCCAGGATGAACTGGCCCTGCAGCTGGCCCACCTTGTAGTTGTCGAAGGTCGCGTAGTAGTCGACGTTCTCCGAGCCGTTGATGAGACGGTCGTAGGCGATGACCGCGACATTCTGCGACGCCGCCTGGGAGAGGACCGGCCCGAGCGCCGTGCCGTCGATCGAAGCGATGACGACGACCTTCGCGCCGTCGTTCAGCATGTTCTGGATCTGGTTGTTCTGCTGATCCTGCTTGTTGTCCGCGTACTGGAGGCTGGTCTTGAAGCCCGCATCCTGCAGCAGCTTCTCCAGGTGGGCGCCGTCGCGGTTCCAGCGCTCGAGGCTCTTGGTCGGCATCGCGATGCCGACCAGCTCGCCACCGGCGGCGGGAGCGCCGCCAGTGGAGGTCGGGCCAGCCGTCTGGCCCGGCGCCTGGCCGCGATCGCCACTGCAGGCGGAAAGCACACCGACGGCGGCCACCGCGGTCGACATCGCGGGTCAAGACAAAACAGTCACTTTTTGATAACGATTGGGCCGCGTCGGCAAACCTGCCGACGCGGCCTCTCGCATAGAGGTTCCGCAGTAGGTGGTACCTACTGCGGAACCTCTTAGCCGATCAGGTGACGCAGCGCAGCCTGGTAGAGCTCGACGAAGCGGTACTCACGGGCGCCTGCTGCGTCGGCATCGAAGCCGTCGTCGGCGGCGCGGAAGTCGGCGAGCGACTCCCCCGGGGCGATCGTCGGGACGGCGAGCTGGTCGACCAGGTTCTCCTTCAACAGCGCCTGAACGGCCGGGTCGGCCCGGAACGCGCGGGCCTTGTCGGCCAGCATCAGGTACGTCTGCATGTTCGCGGCGGCCGAGTCCCAGATCCCCTGCATGCCCTCGGTGCGCGACGGCTTGTAGTCGAAGTGGATGGGGCCCTCGTAGCGGGTGGCCTCCGGCGAGAACGGGAAGCCGTTGACCAGCAGGTCGACGGTGAAGAAGGCGCTCAGCAGGTCGCCGTGACCGAAGGCCAGGTCCTGGTCGTACTTGAGCCCCTTCTGGCCGTTGAGGTCGATGTGGAAGAGCTTGTCGCTGAACAGCGCCTGGGCCAGGCCGTGCGTGTAGTTCAGGTTGGCCATCTGCTCGTGGCCGACCTCCGGGTTGAGGCCGACGATGTCGCCGTGGTCGAGGTCGGCGATGAGGCCCAGCGCGTGGCCGATGGACGGCAGGAAAATGTCGCCGCGGGGCTCGTTCGGCTTCGGCTCCAGGCCGATCCGCAGGCCGTAGCCCTGCTCCTTGATGTAGCCCGCGACGGTGTCGAGGCCCTCCTTGTAGCGCGCCAGCGCCGCCCACAGGTCCTTCGAGGAGTCGTACTCGGCGCCCTCGCGTCCGCCCCACATGACGAACGTCGTCGCACCGCACTCCGCGGCGACGTCGACGGCGTTCAGCACCTTGCGCAGCCCGAAGCGGCGCACCGAGCGGTCGTTGGCGGTCAGGCCGCCGTCCTTGAAAGTGG
>Ga0116181_1000803_pt1 | contig 28368 bp, 19 predicted proteins | sample AD_UKC075_MetaG_FD_89752 | JGI IMG/M metagenome (GOLD analysis project Ga0116181, IMG submission 89752) | Active sludge microbial communities of municipal wastewater-treating anaerobic digesters from USA - AD_UKC075_MetaG | ecosystem: Engineered > Bioreactor > Anaerobic > Digestate | place: USA... | reverse complement strand
GGGCTGTAGCGGTCATACCCCTCTGGATGGTCGGCCGACAGGTGGATGTGGCCGGCCGCCGCCAGCGGTGAGCCGCTGGCGGTGATCACGATGGTGGTGGCGCCGTTCTTGCGGGCAATGTCGGCAGCGTCCATCAGGTCGCGGGTGCGGCCTGAGTTGGAGATGATCACCACACAGTCGCCTGGCCCCAGCAAGGACGCACTCATGACCTGCATATGGCCGTCGCTGTAGGCGATGGAGGTGATGCCCAGGCGGAAGAACTTGTGCTGCGCGTCCTGGGCCACGATGCCCGAATTGCCCACGCCGAAAAACTCCACCCGTCGCCCGGTCTTGTGGGTGGCGGCCAGCGCCAGGGCGGCCTTTTCCAGTGCAACGGTACTGGCATCGTTGCGGTATTTCAGGAAGGCGGCGACCGCGTTGTCGATCACCTTGACCAGCACGTCGCTGGTCTTGTCGTCCACGTCCACGCTGCGGTGGATGAAGGGCACACCTTCGCTCACGCTGCCTGCCAGCTTGAGCTTGAAATCACTCAGCCCGTCGTACCCCATGCTGCGGCAGAACCGCACCACCGTGGGTTTGCTCACCTGGGCGCGGCTGGCCAGTTCGCTGACCGGCAGGTTCGAGAAGGCCCGGGGGTCGGCCAGCACCAGCTGGCCCACACGTTGTTCGGCAGGGGCCAGAGAGGGCATGGAAGCCTTGATACGGTCAAGCACGGCAGTTCACGGTTGGGAAGACTGCACGATTATGGTGCGATCGCCCGCCTCTGCGCGTCTGGGCGGTGCGGCGTCTTCACGCTTCTTCGCTCCAGCAATAGCCGTCACGCGCAATCATGGCGCTGGATGCGCTGGGCCCCCAGGTGCCAGCCGCATAGGGGCGCGGGCCCTGGGTATGGGTCTTCCAGTGCTCCAGAATCGGCTCCACCCAGTGCCAGGCTTCCTCCTGCTCGTCGCTGCGCACGAAGAGGTTCAGGCGCCCGTCGATCACATCCAGCAGCAGGCGCTCGTAGGCGCCCACCCGCTCCGAGCCGAAGCGCTTGTCGAAATCCAGGTCCAGTTGCACCGGCGACAGGGCCGGCGCCACGGCCCGCGACTGCCGGCGGTTGTCCTGCCCCTGCGCCAGCAGGTGCAACTCGAGCCCGTCCTTGGGCTGGAGGTTGATCACCAGCTTGTTGGCCAGGCCCTGCGGGGCGGAAAAGATGGCGTGGGGCGTGGGCCGGAAGTTCACTTCGATGCGTGCGTCGCGCGAGGCCAGCCGTTTGCCGGTGCGCAGGTAGAACGGAACCCCCGCCCAGCGCCAGTTGGCAATCTCGGTGCGCAGGGCCACGAAGGTCTCGGTATGGCTGTCGGGGTCCACCCCCGCTTCGTCGCGGTAGCCCTGCACGCGCTGGCCATAGGCCGTGCCGGCGGCATACTGCCCCCGCACCACATGCAGCCCCAGGGTTTCGTCCGTCCAGGGCTTGAGGGAGCGCAGCACCTTGAGCTTCTCGTCGCGGATGGCGTCTGCATGGGAGTTGATCGGCGGCTCCATCGCAATGGCGCACACCAGCTGCAGCGCGTGGTTCTGCACCATGTCGCGCAGGGCGCCGGTGTGGTCGTAGAAGGCTCCGCGCTTTTCCACCCCCAGGTCCTCGGCCATCGTGATCTGGATGTTGGCGATATGTTCGCGCCGCCACAGGGGCTCGAACAGCGCATTGCCAAACCGCATGGCAAACAGGTTCTGCACCGACGGCTTGCCCAGGTAATGGTCGATGCGAAACACCTGCCGTTCGGTCAGCACCTGCCGCACCGCCTGGTTGATGGCCCGGTTGGAGGCAAGGTCATGGCCCAGGGGTTTCTCCAGCACCACGCGCACATTCGGGCCATTGAGCCCCACCGCCGCGATCTGCTCCACGATGCCGGTGAACAGGCTGGGGGAGGTGGCCAGGTACATCACCACCGTATCTGCGTTACGGGTGCGCAGCAGCGCGGCCAGTTTGGGGTAGTCGTCCGCCCGGGACAGGTCCATGGGCAGGAAGTGCAGCATGGACGCAAACCGCTTGAACTCCTCCGGGCTGGGCCGCTTGGCGCCCTCCACGGCATCGAAGCGCGCGTGGATCAGTGCGCGGTACTGGTCGTCGTCCAGCGCGTCACGGCCCACGCCAATGATGCGCCCCCGTTCCGACAGGCTGCCGTGGCGGAAGGCCTGGAACAGGGCGGGCATCAGCTTGCGCCAGGACAGGTCGCCGGTGCCGCCAAACAGGACAAGGTCAAAACTCATGGGTGTTCACGCCAGGCAGTGGAGGTGTGCTGTGAATGTAACTTGGTTTCATGGTTTGTCGTAGCATGTTGTTCCTTGCCAATGGACGTGGTCCTGCGCCGAAGCAAATCCGGTGCCGTGGGTGTTTCCGTTATCCTGCAAGCTGTGCGGCGCGCCGCGTTGATCCACTTTCTGCCATGAACCAGCTCGAAGCCCTGAAGCAATTCACCACCGTGGTCGCCGACACCGGCGACTTCAAGCAACTGGCCCAGTTCCGGCCTCAGGACGCCACCACCAATCCGTCCCTGATCCTCAAGGCTGTTCAGAAACCGGATTACCAGCCCTTGATGACCGACACCGTGACCCGGTTCAAGGGCCGGCCGCTGGATGAGACCATGGACCGCCTGCTGGTGCGCTTCGGCTGCGAGATCCTGGCCACCGTGCCGGGCCGCGTGTCCACCGAGGTCGATGCGCGGCTGAGTTTCGACGCCGATGCCACGCAGGCGCGGGCCGAACGCATCATCGAGCTGTACCAGGCCGAAGGGGTGCCGGTGGACCGGGTACTGATCAAGATCGCCGCCACCTGGGAAGGCATCCAGGCTGCCGCCGCGCTGGAAAAGCGCGGTATCCACACCAACCTGACGCTGCTGTTCTCCTTTGCCCAGGCCGTGGCCTGCGGCCAGGCCCGGGTGCAGCTGATCTCGCCGTTTGTCGGGCGCATCTACGACTGGTACAAGAAGAGCGCTGGCGCGGCCTGGGTCGAGGCCGACAAGGCCGGCGCCCATGATCCCGGCGTGCTGTCGGTGCAGCGCATCTACAACCATTACAAACACTTCGGCATCGCCACCGAGGTGATGGGCGCGAGCTTCCGCAACATCGGCCAGATCCAGGCCCTGGCGGGCTGCGACCTGCTGACCATCAGCCCCGAGCTGCTGGCGGACCTGGCCGCCACTACAGCGCCGCTGGCGCGTGCGCTGGACCCGGCGGTGGCCAAGGCGCAGGCGCTGGAGCCTGTCAACTACGACGAAGCGGGCTTTCGCTACGCGCTCAACGACGACGCCATGGCCACCGAAAAACTGGCCGAGGGCATCCGCGCCTTTGCCGCCGACGCCGTGAAGCTGGAACAGCTGATGCTGGCGGTGTGATGGCGCAGCGGTGTGACCACACGCCCGCCTGGGCCGCGCTGGCGCAGGCCTACGGCGCGCAGGGCAGCGCCTTCGACGTGCGTACTGCCTTTGCGGACGACTCCCAGCGCTTTGCCCACTTCAGCCAGCAGGCACCGCAGGTGTTTGCCGACTTGTCGAAAAACCTGATCGACGCCCCCACCGAAGCCCTGCTGCTGGACCTGGCCCGCCAATGCGGTGTCGTCGAGCGGCGCGACGCCATGTTCGCAGGGGAAGCCATCAACAGCACCGAAAACCGGGCTGTGATGCATTTTTTGTTAAGAAATCCGCCGTCTGCGACCAGTACACCAGCGCATAAAGCTCCTGATTTCATAGCAAATGAGTCGCTGAAGGTCCACGCCACCCTCAACGCCATGCTGGCCTACGCCGAGGCGGTGCGCAGCGACGCCGCCATCACGGACGTGGTGAACATCGGCATCGGCGGCTCCGACCTGGGGCCGCAGATGGCGGTGCTGGCGCTGGCAGCCCAGGCCCTGCCGGGCAAGCGCCTGCACTTCGTCTCCAATGTGGACGGCCATGCCCTCGACGCCGTGCTGCGCACGCTGCGGCCTGAGCGCACCCTGTTCCTCATCGCCTCCAAAACCTTCACCACTGCCGAAACCATGGCCAACGCGCAGTCGGCCAAGGCCTGGTTCGAGGCGGGCGGCGGGAAGGACGTGGCCCGCCACTTCGCCGCACTCACCACCAACGTCGAGGCCGCCAGCGCCTGGGGCATCCAGACCACCTTCGGGTTCTGGGACTGGGTGGGCGGCCGGTATTCACTGTGGTCGGCCATTGGCCTGCCGCTGGCCATCGCCGTGGGCGCGCAGGGCTTCCGCGACTTCCTGGCCGGCGCCCATGCCATGGACGAACACTTCCGCACCGCCGACCTGGCCGTCAACCTGCCCGTGCGGCTGGGTCTGCTGGACGTGTGGTACCGCAACTTCCACGGCTTCACCAGCCGCTGCGTGGCACCCTACCACCAGGGCCTGGCGCGTTTTCCGGCTTACCTGCAGCAGCTGGAGATGGAAAGCAATGGCAAACGGGTCGACCTGGACGGCCAAACGCTGCCGTATGCCACTTCGCCCGTCGTGTGGGGCGAGCCCGGTACCAACGGCCAGCATGCCTTTTTCCAGATGCTGCACCAGGGTACGGACGTGATTCCGGTGGATTTCATCGCCGTGCGAGATGCCGCGCATGATCTGCCGGGCCACCAGCAGAAGCTGCTGGCCAATGCCTTGGCCCAAGCCCAGGCGCTGATGGTGGGCAAGGCCGATGCTGGTGGCCATAAGCATTTCCCGGGCAACCGTCCCAGCACCTTCCTGCTGCTGGAGCGGCTGGATGCCGCCAGCCTGGGCGCGCTGGTGGCGCTGTACGAGCACCGCGTCTTCGTCAGCGGGGCCGTCTGGGGCATCAACAGCTTCGACCAGTGGGGCGTGGAGCTGGGCAAGGTGCTGGCGCGGGACATCGAGGCGCGCCTGGCCTCGGGCGATGCGGCAGGGCTGGATGCTTCCACCGCAGGATTGCTGACGCGATTGCGCACCCAGGAGTCCGCGCCGACTTGAAAAACGCCGGCTGAAAACGTCTTCTCTGGAAGGGCGCCGCATGGCGGCACCGCAGTCACATCCAGCGAATGACGGGACATCCATGAGTTGGCGCAAAAAGGTAGTCTGGAGCGAGGGCATGCTGCTGCAGCCCCAGCATCTGCAGCAGCACGAACGCCACACCGACCATGTGCGGCATGTCACGCTGAGCGCGTCCACGCCCTACGCCTGGGGCTTCTCGGCGCTGGAAATCGATACGGCGGCGCTGGCGCTGGGCAAGCTGGCCCTGCTGCGCGCCACCGGGGTGTTTGCCGACGGCACCGTGTTCGACATGCCGGCGGTGGACCCCCTGCCCGACGCGGTGGATATCCCCGCCAACCTGCGCGACGAGACCATCGTGCTGGCCCTGCCCCTGCGCCGCGCGGGCGCCCGCGAGGCGGACGTGGAGAGCTTCGAAGACCTGGTGCGCCACCGCGTGCTGGAGCAAGAGGTGCCCGACTCCAACACCGCCGGTGAACGCACCGCCCTGCTGCAGCTGGGCCAGCTCCACACCCGGCTGCTGCGCCGGGGCGAATCCACCGACGCCTGGACGACGCTGGCCGTGGCCCAGGTGCAGGAGCGCCGCGCCGACAACCAGGTGGTGCTGGGCGGCCAGCACATCCCACCCCTGCTCGACGTGGCCACCCACGCCCTGCTGCGCGGCTTCACCGAAGAACTGCTGGGGCTGTTGCGTCAGCGCGGCGACGCCTTGGCCGGCCGCATGACCCAGACCGGCAGCGGCGGCGTGTCCGAGGTGGCCGACTTCCTGCTGCTGCAGACCGTCAACCGGCACGAGCCGGTGTTCGCCCATCTGGCGCGCGCGTCCACCGTGCACCCGCAGCAGCTGTACCTGCACGCCCTGGCCCTGGCCGGCGACCTGGCCACCTTCCGCGACACCCGCCGGGTGGAGCGTTTCGGCCCCTACATCCACGACGACCTGGCCCTGAGCTTCCAGCCGCTGATGCACGACCTGCGGCGCAGCCTGTCCATGGTGCTGGAGCAGTCCGCCATCCGCATCGACCTGCACGACCGCAAGCACGGCGTGCGCGTGGCCGTCATCAGCGACGTGGAGCTGCAGCGCAACGCCACCTTCGTGCTGGCCGTGACCTCGCAGCTGCCCGGCGAGGCCGTGCGGGCGCGCTTCCCCACCCAGGTCAAGATCGGCCCGGTCGAGCGCATCCGCGACCTGGTCAACCTGCAGCTGCCCGGGGTGGTGCTGCAGCCCCTGTCGGTGGCGCCACGGCAGATACCGTTCCACAGTGGCGCCAGCTATTTCGAGCTGGAAACCCGCAACAGCGACCTGTGGCGCCAGCTGGAGCAGTCAGGCGGCTTCGCGATGCACATCGCGGGCGAGTTCCCGGGGCTGGATCTGGCCTTCTGGGCCATCCGGTCATAAGGCGGCTGACGTGTCCACCCCCGAGCAGCCCCCCGACCCGTTCGCCGCCTTCGAGTCGGAGCGGACCATCATCAAGCCGCGCCCGCGTGCGCCCGCAGGTGCCACGCCACCTCCGGCACCGGCCATGGCGCCGCCCGCCGGTCCGGCCGTGGACGTGGGCGTGAACGTGGGGTCCGTAGCTTTGCTCAACCCCCTGGTGTCCGCCGCCAGCCCGCTGCTGGGCCTAATCGCCAGCCTGCGCCAAGCCACCCAGGCGCCCCAGGTGCCGGCATTGCGCGCTTCGCTGGTAGCGGCGGTGCAGCGTTTCGAGGCGCAGGCGCAACAGGCCGGCGTGGCCCAGGGCTCGGTGGTGGCGGCGCGTTATGTGCTGTGCACCGCGCTGGACGAGGCCGTGGCCAACACCCCCTGGGGCGCCCAGGCCGGCTGGAACAAGCAAAGCCTGCTGGTGCAGTTCCACAACGAAACCTGGGGTGGCGAAAAAGTCTTCCAGCTGCTGGCCAAGCTGGCCCAGGACGTGCCCACCAACCGGCCACTGCTAGAGCTGCTGTACTGCGTGCTGGCCCTGGGCTTCGAGGGACGCTACCGGGTCATCGACAACGGCCGCACCCAGCTCGACGGCGTGCGCCAGCGCCTGGCCGACCTGATCCGCCAGCACCGGCCCACCCCCGAGGCCGACCTGTCGCCCCATTGGCGCGGTCAGGCCATGGCCGCTGGACGGCTGACCGACGGCATCCCGCTGTGGATCATGGGCGCCGCGCTGGCCTTGCTGCTAGCGCTGGTCTTCGTGGGGCTGCGGCTGGCGCTGAACTACCGCTCCGATACCACCTACGCCGCCGTGTCCAGCCTGCGGGTGCCGGGCATCCAGGTGGTGGCAGCACCCGCCCCCGTGCCGGCCAAGGTGCCACGCCTCAAGGGCTTCCTGGAGCCCGAAATCCGCGAGGGCCTGGTGACCGTGCTGGAGGAGGCCGACCGCACCGTGGTGCGCCTGCGCGGCGACAGCTTCTTCGCGTCGGGCAGCGCCGAGCCCACCATCCAGTCGCTGCCGGTGCTGCGCCGCATCGGCGAGGCGCTGGCCGAGGTCAAGGGGGACGTGCTGGTGCTGGGCCACTCCGACAACCAGCCGATCCGCTCGGCGCGCTACCCCTCCAACTGGCATTTGTCCACCGCCCGCGCTGAAGGGGTGAAGGCCGCGCTGGCCCAGGTGGTGGACCCCGCCCGCATGCGTGCCAGCGGCAAGGCCGACGCCGAGCCCATCGGCCCCAACGACACCCCAGCCGACCGCGCCCGCAACCGCCGTGTGGACGTGGTGCTGCTGCCGGACGCGCATGCCACGGAGGGCGCACGGTGAAAAAATTCCTCCGCCTTCTTTTCCACCCGGTGCTGCTCACCGTGCTGGCGCTGTGCGTGCTGGCCTTGCTGGTGTGGTGGATCGGGCCCATGGTGGCCATCGGCAACTGGACACCGCTGGTGTCCGAATGGGCTCGGGGTGGCCTGATCGGCGCCATCGTGCTGCTGGTGCTGCTGCGGGCTGCGCTGCAGCGCTGGCGCCGCCGCCGTGCTAGCCAGCAGCTTACCGACGGGCTGGTGAAACCCGCACCCACCTCGGCCGCCCAGCCGGTCGAAAACGCGGAGCAGCAGGTGCTGGCCACCCGCTTCACCGAAGCCGTGGCCGCCCTGCGCAAGATGCGCTGGCAGGCCACCGGCAAAAAGCCCGGCGTGCGCGACTGGCTGGCCGTGTCCGGCGGCAGCTATCTGTATGAATTGCCCTGGTATGTGTTCATCGGGGCGCCCGGGGCGGGCAAGACCACCGCGCTGGTGAATTCCGGCCTGTCTTTCCCGCTGGCCGACCAGTTCGGCCCCGGTGCCATTCGGGGCGTGGGCGGCACCCGCAACTGCGACTGGTGGTTCACCGACGAGGCCGTGCTGATCGACACCGCCGGCCGCTACACCACCCAGGACAGCCACCAGGAAGAGGACAAGGCCGCCTGGAGTGGCTTTCTGGCGCTGCTGAAGAAGTCGCGCCCGCGCCGCCCGCTCAACGGTGTGTTCCTGGCCATCAGCGTGGCTGATTTGCTCAACCAGTCGGCCCCGGCGCGGGCGAACCTGGCGGCTTCCATCCGCGCCCGCCTGCTGGAGTTGGACACCTCGCTGGCCACCCGGCTGCCGGTGTATGTGCTGGTGACCAAGAGCGACCTGCTGCACGGCTTCACCGAGTATTTCGCCGACCTGGGCAAGGAGCAGCGCGCACAGGTCTGGGGCTTCACCCTGCCACTGGAGTCCGCCGGTGCCGAAGGCGCGCTGGCACAGTCCTTCGACCGCGAATTCGGCTTGCTGTCCACCCGCCTCAACGACGGCCTGATCGGGCGCATGCAGCAAGAGACGGACGGCACCCGCCGCGCCGCCATCCTGGGCTTTCCGGCGCAGTTCTCGCTGCTGGGCCCCCTGGTGTCGGACCTGCTGCACCAGGTGTTCAGCGGTTCGCGCTTTGCCCAGCCGCCCTGGGTGCGTGGCGTGTACTTCACCAGCGGCACCCAGGAGGGCAGCCCCATCGACCGCGTCATGGGCAACCTGGCCCGGGGCTTCGGGCTGGAGCGGGCCATGCTGCCGCCCCAGCAGGGCAGTGGCCGCAGCTTCTTCCTGACCTCGCTGCTGCGCCAGGTGGTGTTCCCCGAGCAGCGTCTGGCCAGCGCCGACATGCGCTGGGAGCGCCGTCGCCACGGCCTGCGGCTGGCGGGCATGGCGGCCATGGGCCTGGTGGCGGCGCTGCTGCTGGGCGGCTGGGCCATGAGCGGCCTGCGCAACTACCGTTACCTGCAGGCCGTAGAAGCCCAGGTGGAGCCCGCCCGGCAGACGCTGGCCGCCTTGCCCGCCCAGATGCAGGAGCCGCTGCAGGTGGCGCCCGTGCTGCAGGGCGTGCGCGACATCTGGCAGGTGCCCGGCCAGGTGGAGGGCAGCGCCCCGTGGCCCATGGGTCTGGGCCTGTACCAGGGCGACAAGATCGAAGGCGCGGCCACGTTGGCGCACCAGCGGGCGCTCAACGACGTCTTCCTGCCCCAGCTGGCACGCCGGCTGGAAGACCAGTTGCGTGGCGCCCAGAAGGACAATCTGGAGTACACCTACGAGGCGCTCAAGAGCTACATCATGCTGCACGAGAGCGGGCATTTCGACGCCGAAGCCCTCAAGGCCTGGATCCTGCTTGACTGGGGCCGCAGCCTGGACCGGGGCGTGACGCAGGAGCAGCGCGACGCCCTGGAGCGCCAGCTCGACGCCTTGCTGGCCCAGGGCCCGCCGCGCTCGCCCTTGCCGCGCGACGACAACCTGGTGCAAAGCGTGCGCGCCCTGCTGGCCAGCTACCCGCTGGAGCAGCGCATTTTCAGCCGCCTGCGCCGCCAGCGCCTGGGTGCCGACATCCCCGCCTTCACCGTGGCCACGGCGGCGGGGCCTTCGGCGCCGCTGGTGTTCGAGCGGGCCAGCGGCAAGCCGCTGACCGAGGGCATCCCCGGCCTGTTCACCTACGACGGCTACCACAAGCGCTTCCAGTCCGCTGCGGCGGCGGTCACCGCCACCATGGCGCTGGAAGAGCCGTGGGTGTTGGGCCTGGAGCGCAGCGCGGTGGACCGCATGCGCGACGCAGCCGCCCTGGGCGCACTCACCGACCGGGTGCGCCGTGTCTACCTGGAGAACTACGTCAAGGAATGGGAGGCGCTGCTGGCCGACGTGCGGCTGGTGCGCGCCAACGACCTGGAGAAAAACATCCAGCTCGCGCGCAACCTGTCGGGCGGCTCGTCTCCACTGGCCAGCTTCGTGCGGGCCGTGGTGCGCGAAACCACCTTGATCCCGCCCGACAACGCCGGCAAGGACGTGGTGGCCAAGGCCGCCGAGTCGGTGCGCAGCACCCGCAAGAGTCTGGAAGAAATGTTTGGCACCGACAACACGCGCGGCCAGGCGCCGGGCAAACGTATCGAAAGTATCGTGGACGACCGGTTCGAATCCCTGCGCCGGTTCGCTCAAGCCCCTGCCGCCAACCAGCCCGCGCCGCTGGACGATGCACTCAAGCTGTTCAACGACATCTACGTCTACCTGACGGCGGTGGATGCGGCGGTGAAGAGCCGCTCCGCCCCGCCGCCCGGCGACGTGGCCGGCCGGCTCAAGGCCGACGCGGGCCGCCTGCCCGAGCCCGTGCGCTCGATGGTGGAGAACCTGAGCCAGGCCGGTGCCGCCCAGGCCCAGTCGGCCGAGCGCGGCAACCTGAGCCAGGACCTGCGGCCCATCACCGAGTTCTGCAGCCGCGCAGTGGCTGGTCGTTACCCCCTGGTGGCCAGCAGCACGCGCGACGTGCTGCCCGAGGACTTCGGCCAGCTGTTCAGCCCCGGCGGGCTGATGGACGACTTCTTCCAGAAGCGCCTGGCTCCCTTGGTGGACACCAGCAGCCGGCCCTGGAAGTACAAGCCCGTGGCCGGGCAGGGCGCGGTGTCGGCTGCCGCGCTGGCCCAGTTCGAGCGCGCCGCCAAGATCCGCGACGTGTTCTTCCGGGGCGGCGGGCGCACCCCGTCCATGCGGCTGGACTTCCGGGCGGTGGAGATGGACGCCAGCATCACCCAGTTCATCCTGGACGTGGATGGGCAGCTGGTGAAATACGCCCACGGCCCGGTGCTGCCCATGGCCGTGCAGTGGCCTGGCCCCAAGAGCAGCAACCAGGTGCGGGTGCAGATCAGCCCGCCCTCGGCCTCCGGCACCTCGGGCCAGGTGGCGGATGGGCCCTGGGCGCTGTTCCGCCTGCTCGATCGCGCCCAACTGGAAGGGGCCGGTGTGCCTGAAAAGTTCTTCGTCACCTTCAACGTGGACAACCGCAAGACCCGCTTCGAGGTCACCACCAACAGCGTGCAGCACCCCTTGCGGCTGCGTGAGCTGCAGGAGTTCGCATGCCCGGACGGCCTGTGATCGCAGCAGCAGAGACTTTGCCTGCTCCTTTGCCCGGCTGGTACGGCAAGCTGCCCGGCCTGGGCGACTTTGCCGCGCGCCGGCTCGACAAAGCCATGGTGGGTGTGTGGGACGGCTGGCTGCAGGATGGCCTGCAGGCCCTGCGCCAGCAGCCGGGCTGGCTGGACGCCTACCTGCAAAGCCCGGTCTGGTGTTTTGCCCTGGGCGCCGGGGTGCTGGGGCCGCAGCGCTGGCTGGGGGTGATGATGCCCTCGGTGGACGCTGTGGGCCGGTATTTCCCCCTGGCCATCTTCTTTGATGTGCTTCAAAAAAAAGAGCATGATGCCCAGGTGTACTGGGCGTGGGGTGCCCATGCGGCTCTGCATGCGCTGGAGCATGACCTGGATGCTGCAGGGCTGGACGCTCATCTGCAGCGCAGCCTGCCGGGGCAGGGGTCGATGGAGCCGCTGGCTGTTCCCACCCTGGCGCAGTGGCCGCAGCCAGGCCAGACCCTCTGGATGGCCCTGCGCCAGGACGGCGGGGTGCTGGTGATCCTGTCAGACGGGCTGCCGCGTGGGGCCGCCTTCAACGGACTGTGGTGGACGGGTATCCACACCACCACCGGCGTGGGTGCAGCATGAGCACAGAACTTCCACCTGACGACGGCAGCACCCGCGTGCTGCCACAGGGGCCGGACGACGCCACCCGGATCGTCACGGCACCGCCGGTGCGCGTTGCCCCGGCAGAGTCCTCGGGCCAGAGCGGTGTGCTGGCGGTAGGCACCCGGCTGGCCGAGTTCGAGATCACCAGCCTGGTGGGGCAGGGCGGCTTCGGCATCGTCTACGAAGCCTGGGACCACACCCTGGAGCGGGTGGTGGCGATCAAGGAGTACATGCCGTCCTCGCTGGCCAGCCGCCAGGACGACGGCACGGTGGTGCCCCTGTCGCAGCGGCACCAGGAGACCTTCGACTTGGGCATGCGCAGCTTCATCAACGAGGCACGGCTGCTGGCCCAGTTCGACCACCCGTCCCTGCTGAAGGTGTACCGCTTCTGGCAGGAAAAAGGCACCACCTACATGGTGATGCCGCTGTACCGGGGCGACACGCTCAAACAGGCCCTGGCCCAGCGCCAGGGCGTCGTGGAAGAGGCCTGGCTGCTGTCGGTGATGGACGGCGTCACCCAGGCCCTGGCCGTCATGCATGGCGCCCAGTGCTACCACCGCGACATCGCCCCCGACAACATCATGCTGCTCGAGGGCAGCGGGCTGCCGGTGGTGCTGGACTTCGGCGCCGCGCGCCGCGTCATCACCGACAAGACCCAGGCGATCACGGTAATCCTCAAGCCCGGCTATGCACCCATCGAGCAGTACGCCGAGGTGCCCGACATGGCCCAGGGCGCCTGGACCGATGTCTATGCTCTGTGTGCCGTCATGCATGTGGCCATCACCGGGCGCTCGCCGCCGCCGTCGGTGGCGCGGCTGCTGAACGACGGTTACCAGCCGCTGGCGGGCCACGAGGCACTGGGCCAGCGCTTCAGCCAGCAGACCCTGGCGGCGGTGGATGCCGGGCTGGCGGTGCGCCCGCAGGACCGGCTCCAGTCCATGGCGGCGCTGCGCGCCGCGCTGGGCCTGCGGGCCGATGGCCGCACGCTGGCAGGCGCTGCCGCAGTAGCCGCGGCAGCGCCTGCGTTGGCGGCCCTGCGGGCAAGCACTGGCATAGCGGGCAATGCCGGGCAAAAGCCGCCTTCCCCGCCAGCCGTGCCGTCGGCCTCCCCGAAGCGCGCACCGCTGTTCGCGGGGCTGGCGGTGCTGGCCCTGGTGCTGGGGGGGGCTGGCTGGTGGTGGCTGGGCCACCAGGCCGATGCACCAGGGGCGGCATCCCCTACCCCGGTGGCCCAGGCCCCTGCTGCGGCCCCCGTCGCCAGCGGCGCGGCGGCGCCTGTGCCACCACCCGTGCCAGCCCCGGCGCCAGTGTTCAGCCCCAGCCGTTCGCTGGGCAACATCGTGGCGGGTGCCAGCCCGGGCTTCGAGGTCAAGGCCGTGGTGGCGCGCCCCGAGGTGCGGGTGGGCAAGGACCGGCTGGAGTTCCAGGTGCAGGGCAACCGCGACGGGTTCCTGTATGTGTTCCTGCTGTCTTCCGGGGGCGACATGTTCCTGCTGTTCCCCAATGCCCTCGACAAGCGCAACCGGGTGAGCGCCGGGGCGTCGGTCGCGCTGCCCCGGGCTTCCTGGCCGATGGAGGCCGGCGGGCCGCCGGGCACCAACGAGTTCGTCGCCATGGTCAGCGCCCATGAGCGCGATTTCCGCAAGGCAGGCATGCAGCAGGACGGCGTGTTCGGCCAGTTCCAGCTGCCGATCCTGGGGGCGCTGGAGGCGGCGCAGCCGCAGGGCCCATCCCCGCTGCGGGGCGAGCCGCAGTGCGAAGCTGCGGCGCCGTGCGCCGATGCGTACGGGGCGGTTCTTTTCAAAATCGTTGAAAAGTAATCGTCTGGTGTACAGGCGCTGTATGGCGCATGCCCGAGACTTGGAGTTCCCCATGAAAACTGCTGCTGACCCCGCGCCTGTTGCTCCCGTACTGCGTCTGGCTGCCTCTGTGGCACTGCTGGCGGCCCTGTGGGGCTGCGCCGCGCCGCGCCAGGAGATCCAGGTGCCTGGCGAACGGGTGGCTGCGCCCGCCATGCCCACGCCTGCACCGCAGGCGGCAACGCAGGCCGCCAGCACGGCAGGGCAGACCACGAGCTTCTCGACCCAGTTGGCCACCTACACCGAGATCGGTTTTGACGACCTTCCCGGCTGGAGCACCGACAACTTCGCGGAAAGCTGGCCTGCCTTTCTGGACAGCTGCAAGGTGCTGTCCACCCGGGGTACGTCGTGGACGGGCCTGTGCGCCAAGGCGCGGCAGGTGAACGGCAACAGCAATGCCGCCATCCGGGCGTTTTTCGAGAACGAATTCGCCGCCTACCAGATCCGCGATGACGACCGCCGGCCCGACGGGGTGGTGACCGGCTATTTCGAGCCCGAGATCAGCGGCAGCCGCCGCTATGGCGCGCCGTTCATCTTCCCGGTGTATGGCGAGCCGGACGACATGCTTTTCCTCGACCTGCGCAAGGTGCCCGTGGCGCAGCGCAAGCGGGTGGTGGCCGTGCGGCTGGATGGCCGCAACGTGCTGCCGCAGGACAGCCTGTCCACCCGTGATCTGGGACAGGCCGGCATCATGACCCTGGACTTGTCGGCCGTGCCGCTCGACACCCTGGACCGCAGGATCCGCCTGCGCCGTGAAGGCAACCGCCTGCTGCCGTACTACACCCGCGAGGAAATCGAAACCCTGGGGGTGCCCAATGCCCGGGTGCTGGCGTTCGTGGACAACCCTGCAGCGCTGTACGAGATGCAGATCCAGGGCTCGGGGCGCATCCGCCTGCGCGAGGGCGGCGAGCTGCTGCGCCTGTCCTATGCCGAGCAGAACGGCCACCCGTTCCGCCCCATGCTGGCCCAGGCCGCCAACGGCAAACCCGCCAGCCAGGTGCGCACCCGTGGCGGCCAGGTGGAGCTGACCGGCGACGACGATGCCGATGACAGCGACGATGGCGAGGTGCGGACCCGGGGCTTCAAGCTCGCCAAGCCCTCCCTGAAGGTGGTGGTGGCGGTGCCCGGGCAGCGCGTGGCGGGGGCATCGGGCGGCCGGCCGGCGGGGTCGGGCATCACCGACCCGAGCTATATCTTCTTCCGCGAGAACACGGCCAGCGGCGGGCCGGTGGGCGCGCTGGGCGTGCCGCTGTCGGCGGGGCGCTCCATCGCGGTGGACCCGCGCAGCACCCCGCTGGGCTACCCGGTGTTCGTCTCCACCCGCGACCCCGGCAAAGGCACCCCCATGCGCCGCCTGACGATTGCGCAGGACACGGGCGGCGCCATCCGTGGCGCGGTGCGGGCCGACTATTTCTTTGGCAACGGCCAGCAGGCCGCCAGCCAGGCACGCAAGATGAAGGAGCGCGGCCAGCTGTGGCTGCTGCTGCCCCGGGGCATGCAGGTGGCGGGGGTCGATGCGGCGCTGACCGGGCGCACCCGTGGCGGAGCCGGTGGCAGCGCCCCCGCGCTGGCGCAGTGCCTCATACCCATGGACGGCCTGTGTGTGGATGACGATGGGCAGTGAGCCTCCACCGAGGGTGGTGGTGCTGGGCAGCTTTGTCCATGCCCACTGGTGGTCGGTGGCGCGCCTGCCCGGTGCCGGCGAGTCCTGCCTGGCCCATGCCGTCCAGACCGAGCTGGGCGGCAAAGGGCTCAATGTCGCTGTCGGCATCCAGCGGCTGGGGATGGCGGTGGATCTGGTGCTCGGCGTGGGGCGGGACGCCGCCGCGCAGGAGCTGGCCGGCCTGCTGGCGCGTGAGGGCATCGCACAACAGCATGTGTACCCGGTGGCTGCGCATTCAGGCCGGGGCGCCGGGCTGGTGGATGCGGCCGGGGAAAACAGCATTGCCGTGTTTCCCGGCGCCAACATGGATATCGGAGCCCCGCAGATCGCACAGGCGGCGCAGGCCATCGGCAGCGCCAGCCTGGTCTATGGGCAGCTCGAAATGGCAGCGGATGCCGTGCTGGCCGCCTTCACGGTGGCGCGCGCGCAGGGCGTGCGCACGGTGCTCAACGCCTCGCCTGCCGCAGGGGTGTCGCCGGCTTTGCTGGCCGTGGCCGATGTGCTGGTCGTGAATGCGGTGGAGGCTGCCCAGCTGCTGGCGCTGGACGCGCAGGACGGCCTGCACGATGGCGCCGCCGCTTTCATGGCGCGTTGGCCGGGGCAGGCGCTGGTGGTGACGGCGGGGGCCAGGGGCTCCGAGGTATGGGTGCGCGGTGAGCCCCTTTACCGGCAGCCCGCCGTGCCTGCGCGGCAGGGGGGCGATTCAGCGGGCGCGGGCGATGGTTTTGCCGCAGGCCTGTGCGCGGCTCTGGCGCAGGGCCTGGGCTGGTCTCAGGCCCTGCAGCTGGCCAGCCAATGCGGCGCTGCGGTGGCGTCCGGCAAGGGGGTGCTGGACCATCTGCCACGCGGCAGCGGGTGGAAAACTCTCAGGCCTGCAGCGTGAGCCGGTAGGCGTAGGCGTCCCCCCGGAAGGTGCCCTCGACATACTCCACCGCCTTGCCGTTGGTGCCCAGTGTCTTGCGCTTGAGCAGCAGGCAGGGGGCGGGCGCCTGGAAGCCAAACGCCTCGTTGTCCTCGGATTGGCTCAGCACGGCTTCGATCGACTGTTCGGCGCTGGCCAGCTCCAGGCCGCAGTGGCTGCGCAGGAAGGCATAGGCTGAGCCGTTGCCATCCCATCCAGCCATGGCCGGAGCCTGTGATACGTCGTACCAGGCCACTTCGCGGGTCATGGGCACATCGTCGCCCAGACGGATCCTCACCACTTTCAGGAAGCTGCTGGTGGGGGGGAGTTCAAAAATCGCCGCGATGCTGCGGTCTTTCACCAGCCCGCGCTCCAGCAGGCGGGTGGATGCCTGCAGGCCCATCTCGCGCATTTCCTCGGTGAACCCCTTCAGCTTGCCCAGCGCAGGGCTGAGCTGCATGGGGGGCTGCACCTGTGTGCCGCCGCGCCCGTGGGTGCTGAGCTGGTTCTCGTCGCGCAGGTCGTTGTAGCAGCGCTTGACCGTGGTGCGGCTGATCTGCAGCGCTTCAGCCAGCAGGCGCTCGGACGGCAGGCTGGTGCCCGCAGGCAGCTCTCCGCTGGCGATCAGGGCATTGATCTGCCGCTTGAGTTGCAGGTAGTAAGGCTCGGAAGTCTGGGAGTCCAGCGAGAGCTTGCTGAGCAGGCCCCCGGTCGGGGCGGTTCTGGTGGCGTTCATCACGGTCTGGTAGCGAGAGGTCTTCAAGTGCGGAGGGCGGCTTTCAGGGGGCGGCCGGGTATCGGTATCCCGGGATTGTCCATGGAGATTTTGAACCAAATGGCCACTCTTTGGATATGTATTGGGTTTAATTGAAGTATCCTCTGCAACCGGGAGTGTTTTTGGATCTTGTATGGATTGCGTTCTGGTTGGAGTCCTGCTCTCCCGGGTTGGTTCCGTCGAAGGGGGTGGCTGCATGGCAGCTGCATCTTTCCTGGTCCTTTAGCAGAGGCAATGGCTGTACATGCGCGAGACACTTACCGTTGACGACAGCTCCGCACTGGTTGACCTGTGGCGGCGCCGGCAGCGTCTTTCGCCCGCGGAGATGGGGCGGATGTATGCCATCGTCAGCAGCGCCCTGCAGGGCTGCAATCCACCGGAACTGCATGTGCTGGGCGAGGGCCGCCAGGAACTGATCGCGCAGTTCATCTATGTCAAGGTGCTGCGCCTGGATGCGAAGTCCCCCGATGTTGTGGATGACGCCTCTGCCGAGGACGATGGCCATAGCGCGCCTTCCAGCTCCTTTGCCCTGTGTGCCTACTTTCGCCGCTACCTCATCGACTGCACCCGCTCCAGCGCGTTCCGGCGCAAGGTGTCGCTGGGGGACCAGATCGCCGAGAACCAGCTCGACGAACAGCAGGACCCCGAGGACGACATCGGCAGCTGCCTTGCCGAGCACGGCCTTACCCCTGAGCATGTGAGCCTGTCGGCGCGCAGCTTCATCGCCACCCTGGCGCCCCCGGAGCGCATCCTGCTGTGCGAGAGCTTCGGGCGCGAGGCCGCAGGCGGGCTATCGGGCGTGGCATCGCGCCATGCGATCGCGTCCTACCACTACCGTGCCGGTCGCCTGGGGCTGGTGCACAAGCGTGAAGGCCTGGTCAGCGACTATGCCAAGACCCAGCTCGGGCAGTGGATCCAGCAGGGCCTGGGCATTCCCATCCATCCTGAAAACATGCGGGCCATCCATTCGGTCTTCAAAATCCTGGGGGTTGAAGCGTCTTATGCATGACGCCCCAATAACCCAGGAAAAACGTGTCCCAGTCCCACCCATGGCCCCCGCTGGAAGTTGTACGACGCGGTCTGGACTCCGGTGACGCGCAGGCACCTGGCCCCGCAGAAGATTGCGGCACCCACACCCCCACGGGTTCCACAGGCGCCGATGCTCCGCCCTCCCATGCCGATTACCTGCTGCTGCCCCTGACGGAGCTGGCGCGGCGCCGCGCGGCCGTCGCGGCACGCCAGTTTCCGGCCACGCTGGCGGCAGGCCGGCTGGTGCGCATCACGCGGGCGGGCAGCAGCTACGGCATGCTGCTGGACCACCAGGTCGGCCCGCACGCCTGGACGGGCTGGATGGCCGCAGCCGAGGCCGACTGGGCAGGCCCCTTCGACGTGCTGCTGGAGCCGGTGGACGACCCCTTCGAGCCCATGTTCGGCCTGATCCAGACCTGGAACCAGCTGCAGGTGGACCTGCAGCACTACCTGCCTGTGGAAGTGGTGGGCGAGATATCCGCCGTGCGCCTGGCCGCCATCCGGGCGGTGGCGCAAGAGGCCGATGCCGCCACGCCGCCCGCCTTGCCTTCCGAGCCGGGGCGTATTGCGCTGCGTACCGTGGCCGGAACCTTCCTGGTGCTCACCGGCACCCCCATGGCGGCGGGCGATGAACGCCTGGAATACCAGCGCCTGTACCGTACGGCGGCCCTGCAACTGGCCGCCACCGTCCAGCCTGCGCTCCGGGGGCTGACCGGGGATGCCGCTGGCAGCATGGCCCACCCGGGCTGGTGGGATGGCGTCCGCCGCTGGTTTGCCGCCGACTGGCTGGTGCGCCCGGCATTTGCACTGCTGGCCCTGGTGTTCGTGGCGCAGAACCTGCTGCTGCAAGGTGGTGAGGCGGACGACACCGTGCGCTTCCGCTCCGCACCCGTGGTGGAAACCCCGGCGCCCGGCCGTATCGACGTGCGCTGGAAACCCGGCGTGGGCATGGATGCCGTGCAGGCGTTTTTGAAGGCGTCCAATGCGCAGATCGTGGCCGGGCCCGACGCCCAGGGTCGTTATGCCATCGCCTCGGCCGATCCGGCTGCCACCGCACGGCTGCTGCAGCAATCGGCCCTGGTCGCCAGCGTGGAGAATCCCTGAAATCCGGGAGGCACGACGCATGCACGTCCTTTTCAGGCAACGGTGGCAGGTGGTGGCGTTGCTGTTCCTGTGCGGCTGTGCAGGGCAGGCCCAGGCCGTGCCCCGGGCCCTGCTGGTGGGCGTGTCCGAGCTGGTGAACCAGCCTGCCACCCTGTGGCTGCAGGCGCCGCGCAACGACGTGGCGCTGATGCGCGACACCCTGCTGGGCCAGGGCTTTCAGCCGCAGGACGTGACCGTGCTGGCAGACGGCGTGACCGGTGCGGCACAACCCGACGCGGCCGGCGTGCACGAGGCCCTGACGCGGCTGCTGAACAGCTCCCGGTCGGGTGATTTCGTGCTGCTGTATTTCTCGGGCCACGGAACGCGCTTCCGCGACCCGTTGAAGCAGTACCAGGAGCCCGATGGCCTGGCCGAGAGTTTTCTGGCACGGGATGCACGCGGGGTGAACGGCGCGAACGGCTCTGAGGCCGCCGTGGCCGGCAGCATCCGCGACGTGGACTTCGAGGCCTGGGTCAAGGCCTTCCTGGCGCGCAATGTATTCGTCTGGGCTGTATTCGACACCTGCTCGGCCACGTCCATGACCCGGGGCGGGGCCTCCACGCCCGAAGACCCGGAGGCCGCGCAGGATGAAGTCCGCTTCCGGGGTGTTCGCGTGGGCCAGCTCGCGCGTGGTGCACCAGCCCCCAAGGCACTGCCGGCGCCCTTGCTGCGGGAATCACCGCCCCGCGCCCGGTACGTGGCATTTTTTGCGTCGGAAAGCCACCAGGTCACCCCCGAACTGAAGCTGCCCCGCAAGGCCCGCGACGCCCGTGCCCACGGTCTGCTGACCTGGGCCATCGCCGAATCGCTGGGCCGCAAGCCTGCCACCTGGCGCGAACTGTATGCCGGGGTGCTGTCGCTCTATCCCCCGGTGATCGACGAACTGGAAAAGCGTTTTCCCTCCCGTGAACTGCCTTCGCCCGTGGCTGAAGGCGCACTGGACGCCGCCGTGTTCAGCAATGCCCCGGCACCTGTCTCCACCCGTCCGGTGTGGCCTGCCCAGCGGGCTGGTGCCAGCCTGGTGGTGCGTGCCGGCCTGCTGGACGGGATCGAGACCGGGCAGGCCGTGCGGGTGGTGTCGGTGCTGCCCGACGGAACCAGCCGGGTAGCCGATGCCCGTGTGGCGGCGGCCGAGATGGATTCGGCGCGGCTCGACGTCCCCGCCAGCCTGGTCACGGCTTCCGGCGCGGCAGCATGGAGCGTATCGCCCCAATCCGACCCGGTGGAGGCCGCCCTGCGGGTGCGGGCCGACCGCCTGCCCGAGGGCCTCGCGCTGGAATACCCCGCGTCCATCCGTTTGGTGCCCGAAGGCAGCCGCGCGGACGTGCGGCTCTCGGAGGCGGGTGCCACGGGTGGTTCGGGTCGGCTGGAAATCCTGGCCGCCACGCTGTATGCCGGTGACACCGCGCCCCCGGCAGAGCCATGGCCGGACACCGACACCCTGCGCCGCCGCCTGCAAAGCCTGGCCCAGGTGAAATGGCTGGCGCGGCTGGAGGCGATCACCGCCGACACGGCCATGGACGGCTTCAGCGCCGTGCTGGAGCTGGCGCAGCCGGGCGCGGCTCCCCGCAGCGAGCCCATGGCCGGGCGCATGCAGATCAGGCTGTCCGCCGCCGACGGCCCGTCGTCCCTGGTGGTGCGCAACACCTCGGGCCAGTCGGTGGACCTGGTCATCGTGGCGGTGGATGCTAGGGGCACGGTCCACACCCTGTACCCGGACGACAGCAGCGCCACCAACCGCTTCGAGCGTGGCACGCGGCAGAACCCTGCCACCAAGAAGCTGGCGCTGCCCGCCTGGGGTGCCGGCTGGCTGGCCGTGGTGGCCAGCCCGGCGCAGGCCCAGAGCCTGCCGCGCCTCTACGGCCTGCAGGCCCGCGACGACGCAGCCGACGTGCGCATCCGCGGCCAGCTCACGCCCGACAAGGGACGGCCAGTGTTTGCCTCGGTGGCCCGCTGGGGTGGCGCCGGAAATAGCGCAGCGCCCGGCAAATGAAACCCCACCTATCCGACTGAAACGAGGAGCCTGCCATGCCAGCCGATACCACCGTCATGGAACTCGACGACGCCTTGAAGACCCTGGCCCTGGTAGGCCGGGGCAACAGCCATCTGGACACCGTGATGCAGGTCAAGACCCAGCGCGCCGGCGAGATCGAAGGGGAGTCCACACGCAGGTTCCAGGATGGCAAGCCGCGCATCGACCTGCTGGGGTACTACTTCGCGGGCGGCACTCCCACCGACGTGGGCACAGGCCAGGCGACGGGCCGGCGGCGCTATTCGGCCGTGCGCATCGTGCGCAGCTCCGATGCGGCTTCCGCCTCCCTGCTGTCGGCATTTGCGACCAACGACAAGGTGACGGTGCGGCTCAGCAGCTTCAAGTCCGGCGGGCAGGACACCGCCAACACCGATCCGGTGTTCAGCATGGAACTCAAGGACGCACGGATCAAGGCGTTTGCCATCCTGGGCGGCGGTGCCCTGCCCGGCAGCGGCGCGATGGACGTGATCGAGGTGGTGTTCCGCTCCATCTCCATGGAGTCGGCCCCGCAGGCGCATTCGGGCCAGCGGGGCGCCGTGCGCACCTTCACCGATTCGGTGGGCTGACCCAACTCCAAAGGATTCCCCATGAACGCTGCCGACGTATTGAAAACCGAGGGCCCCGTCCAGGCCCTGCAAGCCTTGCAGAACGAGGTGCGCTCCCGGCCCGCCGACTTCAAGTTGCGGGTCTTCCTGGCCCAGTTGCTGTGTGTGCTGGGCCAGTGGGAGCGTGCCCTGAACCAGCTCAGCGTGGCTGCCGGGCTGGACGCCCTGGCGGTGCCCATGCAGCAGGTCTATGGCGACGCCATCCGGTGCGAAGGGCTGCGCCGCGCCGTGTTCGCCGGCGAACGCACGCCCATGGTGTTCGGCGAGCCCGATGCCTGGCTGGCCTGCCTGCTCGAATCCATGCTGCGCGCCGGGCGCGGCGAAGATGCGGCGGCCGAAAGCCTGCGCCAGCAGGCCTTCGACGAAGCCCCCGCCAGTGCCGGCACCCTGGACGGCGCACCTTTTGCCTGGCTGGCGGATGCCGACATGCGCCTGGGGCCGGTGCTGGAGGCCTTCGTGAACGGGCGCTACTACTGGGTGCCTTTTGCCCGGCTGGCCCGGGTGCAGATCGACCCCCCCGAGGATCTGCGCGACTGCGTGTGGCTGCCCGCCCACCTGCAGTTCGAGAACGGCGGGGAGACACTGGCGCTGATCCCCACCCGGTATGCCGGCTCGGACCAGAGCCCGGATGGCGCCATCCAGTTGGCGCGCAAGACCGAATGGCGCGAGCTGCGCCCCGAGGTCTGGGCCGGCCTGGGCCAGCGGGTCTTCTCCAGCGACCAGGGCGAGCATGCCCTGATGGATGTGCGCGACATCGTCTTCACGGCAGGCGAGGGCTGAGCCCATGGCCGAACTCACCCTGCAGGAACGATTGCAGCCCTCTTTGCTGGACCGGCTGACCGACCACGCCCCCACTGAGCAGCGCGAGTCCGACGACAAGCGCACCCTGACCAAGCAGGCCCTGCGCCAGGCGGTGCTGCGCGACCTGGGCTGGCTGCTCAACGCCATCGCCCACGGGCCGCCGCTGGACGGCGGGCGGTATCCCAACGCGGAACGCTCGGTGCTCAACTACGGCCTGCCCACGCTCAGCGGGCAGTTTGCGTCCTCGCTGCAGCGCGCCAGCATGGAGAAAGCCCTGCGCCAGGCCATCCTCGATTTCGAGCCGCGCATCCTGCCCCACACGCTGGAGGTGGAGATCGTGCTAGACGGTTATGCCCTGGAGTCGCACAACCGCGTGGGCCTGGAGATCCGGGGCATGCTGTGGGCGCAGCCGGTGCCCATGGAGTTCCTGCTGCGCAGCCGCATCGACCTGGAAGAAGGCCGTTTCACCATGGAAGACCTTGCACGTTAGGAACCCCCATGGACCCCCGACTCTTGAACCTCTACGAGCAGGAGCTGCGCTACTTCCGCGAAAGCTCGGGCGAGTTCGCCAAGGCGTTTCCCAAGATCGCCAACCGCCTGGGGCTGGACGGGCACGAGATCGCCGACCCCTATGTCGAGCGGCTCATCGAAGCCACCGCCTTCCTGTCGGCCCGCGTAGGCCTGAAGCTGGACGCCGAATACCCCCGCTTCACCGGCCACCTGCTGGACGTGGTGTACCCCAACTACCTGGCGCCCACTCCGTCCATGGTGGTGGCCTGCTGCCAGCCCGAGCTGGGCGACGCCAACCTGGCCATGGGCCCCGCCATGCCACGCGGCAGTGCGCTGCGAGCCCGCCAGTCGGCGGGGCAGGGCACCTACTGCGAATTCCGCACGGCCCACGCGCTGCGGCTGTGGCCCCTGCAAGTCACGCGGGCGCAGTATTTCAGCTACGCCCCCGACCTGGCCCTGCACCAGCTTCCGCAGTCGCGCGATGTGCGGGGAGGCTTGCGTTTCACGCTGCAGGCCACGGCGGGACTCACCTTCGACAAGATCCAGCTCGACGAGCTGCCCATCCACCTGGGCGGTGCGGAAGACGTGGCCTGGCAGCTGTACGAATGCCTGCTGGGCAAACCCATCGGCGTGCTGCTGCGTCCGCTCGGCCCCGGCGGCGCCCTGGCCGGGGCGCAAAAGGTGCTGCCCGCCAGCACGGTGGCCGCCATGGGCTTCGAGGACGATGAAGCCCTGCTGCCGGTGACTGCCACCGGCTTTGCCGGCTACCGGCTGGTGCAGGAGTATTTCGCCTTTCCCCAGCGTTTCCAGTTCGTGCGCCTGCAGAGCCTGCGGCAGGCACTCGCCGGCATGGCGGTGGAGCAGGTCGAGGTGGTGGTGCTGTTCTCGCGCGGCGATGCGGCGCTGGAAAAATTGGTCAGCACCGACCACGTCCGCCTGCACTGCGTGCCGGCGGTCAACCTGTTCATGCGCCAGCTCGACCGGGTGGTGGTCAGCGACGCCAGCAGCCAGTTCCACCTGGTGCCCGACCGCACCCGCCCGCTGGACTTCGAGGTGCACACCGTGGCCGAGGTGGTGGGCCATGGACGCGCAGCCGGGGAGAGAGGCGCAGACGCAGCGGTGGAGCAGAAATTCCTGCCCTTCTACGCCGCGTTCCACGGCAGCCGCCATGCCCACCCGGCCTACTTCACCACCACCCGCGAGCCGCGCGTCATGTCCGAGAAGCAGCGCACGCAGGGCAACCGCAGCAGCCACATCGGCTCGGAGGTGTACCTGCAACTGGTGGATGCGCAGCAGGCCCCGTACGACGCCGCACTGCGCCAGCTGGCGGTCGGCGCCTGGTGCACCAACCGCGATTTGCCCTTGCTGATGCCCCTGGGGCGCGGGCAAGACTTCGACTGCGTGGACTCCTTCCCGGTGCGCGCCGTCACCGTGGTGCGCGGGCCGTCGCGGCCCGTGTCGCCAGTGGTCAGCCAGGGACTGGGCTGGCGCGTGGTGGACCACCTGTCGCTCAACTACCTGTCGCTGGCCGATGCCGGCCCTGACAAGGGCGCCGCGGCCCTGCGCGAGATGCTGACGCTGTATGCAACCCATGCCGACGAGACCCGGCTGGTCCAGGTGCGGGGCCTGCTGGGTATGCGCACCCGGCCCGTGGTGCGCCGCTTGCCGCTGCCGGGCCCCATCGCCTTCGGCCGGGGGCTGGAGGTGACGCTGCAGGTGGAGAAGATGGCCTTCCATGGGCACAGCGCCTTCCTGTTCGGCGCCGTGCTGGCGCGTTTCCTGAGCCGGCACGTCAACGTCAACCACTTCGTCGAAACAGTGCTCAGCCATGGCGGGCAGGGCGAGGTGATGCGCTGGGAGCCGCAATGCGGGACACGGCCCATTCTCTAGCGTCGGTACCTGCGCGGGTGCAGGCGACCTTGCAACCATGGGCGGGCGAGCCCTGGCGCTACGACTACTTCGCTGTCATGCGGCGCCTGGAAGCCAGTGCCCGGCCGCAGCCCCGCTGGGGCAAGGCGCTGCTGCCTGGTGCCGAGGCGGTGCGTGTGGGGCAGGAACCCTCACTGGCCTTCGCGCCGGCCAGCTTCAGCCGCTTTGAGCCGGCTACCGCACACACACCGCCCCGCCTGCGCCAGCAGTTCTTCGGCTACATCGGCCCCAACGGCCCGCTGCCGGTGCACCTGAGCGACTACATCCAGGAGCGCGCCCTGAACCATGGCGACCGCAGCTGGCTGGGTTTCCTGGACATGCTCACGCACCGCTTCGCGCTGCATTTCTACCGCGCCTGGGCCCAGGCGCGCCCAGCCGTGTCGCTCGACCGCCCGGAGGAAGACCGTTTCCGCCACCAGGTGGGGGCGCTGCAGGGTGTGGGCACCGCGCCGCGCCAGGACCGCGACGCCATCGCCGACGACGCGCGGCTGTACTTCTCGGGCTGGCTGGCGCGGCAGGTGCGCAATGCCGACAGCGTAGAGGCGGTGCTGCAGGCCTATTTCGGCGTGCCCGTGCTGCTGGAGCGCTGGGTGGGCCACTGGATGCGGCTGGAGCCGGGTGAACTCAGCCGGCTGGGCAGCCGTGTGGGGGGGCACGGCATGGGGGGGCTGGGTCGGGGCGCCCTGCTCGGCAGCCAGGTGTGGGACCGCCAGCACCGGGTGCGGGTGCACCTGGGGCCGCTGACGTTGGCGTAGTACCAGATGTTCCTGCCCGGCGGCAGCGCCCGGCCGGTGCTGCAGCACTGGATGGACCAGCTGCTGGGCCAGGAATTCGAGTGGGACGCCCAGCTGGTGCTGGAGCGCACGGACGTGCCGGCCACCCGGCTGGGCCTGGGGGCCCGCATGGGCTGGACGTCGTGGGTGGGCGAGCGTGGGCGCGCCCGCCATGCGGTGGACGTGCGGGTGCCCAGCACCGCGGCCGTTTGAATTTCTCTCGCGCTGGATCGTTTTAAGTCCACAAGGCAGGTGGCCTTGTGCCCCCTGAAGCCTGTGGCTTGGAGAGATCTATGAGTGAAATCAGCCGTGCCGCGCTGTTTGGCAAGCTCAATGCGCTGGCCTACAAGGCGATCGAAAGTGCCACCGTGTTCTGCAAGATGCGCGGCAACCCCTATGTCGAGCTGGAGCACTGGTTTGCCCAGCTGCTGCAGAACCAGGAGAGTGACCTGCACCGCATCGTGCAGCACTACGGCCTGGACATCGGGGCCCTGGCCAAGGACGTGACCACGGCGCTGGACCGCCTGCCGCGCGGCGCCACGGCCATCAGCGACTTTTCGCCCCACATTGAAAACGCCATCGAACGCGCCTGGACCTACGCCACCCTGCAGTTCGGCGAGGCGCAGGTGCGCACCGGCTACCTGGTGGTGGGCATGCTCAAGACACCCAGCCTGCGCAACCCGCTGCTGGCCATCTCGAAACAGTTCGAGCGCATCAAGGTCGAAGACCTGGCCGACAACTTCGCCAAGATCTGTGATGCCTCCGCCGAATCGAAAATGCGCGCACAGGACGGCACAGGCATGGGCAGCGGCACCCCGGGTGAAGACACGGGCGCCATGGCCCCGGCGGCCATGGGTAAGGGCGATGCGCTGAAGAAATTCGCCGTCGACCTGACCGAGAAGGCCAAAAAAGGCGAGATGGACCCGGTGACCGGCCGCGACGAGGAAATCCGCCAGATCGTCGACATCCTCATGCGCCGCCGCCAGAACAACCCGCTGCTCACCGGCGAGGCCGGCGTGGGCAAGACGGCGGTGGTGGAAGGTTTTGCCCAGCGCCTGGCGCGCGGCGATGTGCCGCCGCAGCTCAAGGATGTGAAACTGCTCACGCTCGACATTGGCCTGCTGCAGGCTGGCGCCAGCATGAAGGGCGAGTTCGAGCAGCGCCTGCGCCAGGTGATCGACGAGGTGCAGAGTTCACCCACGCCCATCATCCTGTTCATCGACGAAATCCATACCCTGGTGGGGGCAGGGGGCGCCGCCGGCACCGGCGACGCGGCCAACCTGCTCAAGCCCGCGCTGGCGCGTGGCAACCTGCGCACCATCGGCGCCACCACCTGGGCCGAGTACAAAAAATACATCGAGAAAGACCCGGCGCTCACCCGCCGCTTCCAGGTGGTGCAGGTGCCCGAGCCCGACGAGGTGAAGGCCATCCTGATGCTGCGCGGCGTGGCCAGCGTGCTGGAGAAGCACCACCGTGTGCAGCTACTCGATGAAGCCATCGAAGCAGCAGTGAAGCTCAGCCACCGCTATATCCCCGCACGCCAGCTGCCCGACAAGGCCGTGAGCCTGCTCGACACCGCCTGCGCCCGTGTGGCCGTGAGCCAGCACGCCACACCACCCGAGGTGGAAGACTGCATGCGCCGCATCGAGGGGCTGACGGTGGAGCAGCAGATCATCGGCCGCGAGGAAGCCATCGGTATCGACGTGACCAAGCGCGCGGCGCAGGTGTCGGCGCTGCTGGTGGAGTCGAATGCCCAACTGGAAAGACTCAACGCCCGCTGGCAGGAAGAGAAGGCGCTGGTAGACCGCCTGCTGGAGTTGCGCGGCCAGCTGCGTGCCGGCAACAAGCCGGTGGATGAAACGAAGAATGCTCCTGAATCAGGAGCTGCAGGCCCAGGTGAAACCTCCGCATCAGGCCAAAATGATGCTCAAATCCCGGCCTCCAGCGACCGCGCCACGCTGCTGGCCGAACTGCACGAGTTGCAGGCGAAGATCCACGCGGTGCAGGGTGAGTCGCCGCTGATCCTGCCGTCGGTGGATGAGCAGGCTGTGGCCTCGGTGGTGGCGGACTGGACGGGCATCCCGGTGGGCCGCATGGTGAAGAATGAAGTCGAAGCCGTGCTCAAGCTGGCCGACACGCTGAACCAGCGCGTCATCGGCCAGAAGCACGGGCTGGAGATGATCGCCCGGCGCATCCAGACCAGCCGTGCGCGGCTGGACAACCCGCAAAAACCCATCGGCGTGTTCATGCTCTGCGGCACCTCGGGCGTGGGCAAGACCGAGACCGCGCTGGCGCTGGCCGAGGCGCTCTACGGCGGTGAGCAGAACATCATCACCATCAACATGAGCGAGTTCCAGGAGGCGCACACCGTCTCCACGCTCAAGGGCGC